>BNJS01002632.1_pt1 | contig 109306 bp, 117 predicted proteins | sample 8540461 | NCBI WGS metagenome assembly BNJS01 (sample SAMD00202454, study PRJDB9452) | human saliva metagenome | isolation source: human saliva | place: Japan
ATGCAATGCTTATAACCAAAATACCAGTTCAATGAAATGAGCATAATTCAGGTTATAGATACCCCAACAAATAGCCCATTTAAGATGGTTCCTCAAATTTTTAGTGAATATTCCACAATACTAGAAACAAAAGAAGAAATACTCCTACTATTTTAAGAAGTAAGAAAATAATACCGTCCTGTAACAACCCTCCATTGATTCAATATATAGAACAAAAGTAGTAGTAATAATAATAATGCAGCTAAAATGTGTACTAGCAAATAAGAGTGTTTTTATTTTTAAAAACTGATATATGATTTCATGACTCTTCACCTGTCTTGCAGAGATAGCAGTTAGTTCGACCATTAAAATAGAAGAAAGTAATCCCTAAAAGAAAAATGAGACGAAAATCAGTGAATAGTCAGAGACTCTATTCAAGATCCAGCGTATACCACATTTATTCTCATGTCAGTGGTTCAAGCGGCTTCAGCTGACCAATCATGAAAACAAATACCATGTATCTAGAGAGAAAAACTTGTACCAATAATTAGTGGGTGATGTTGTCTTAATAATCGCAGCAAAATGCAAATTAGTTTTTCTTGATAGCCCTCCGAAATCGATGGAAATTTGCCATAATGCGTCGACCAAATCAATAAAATAGTTAATAGCATCCTCCATATACTAATACGCTTGGTGCTAGAAATTGAAAATTAAACCCATTAGGAATGGGTATGGGCTTAAAATCATACTAATTATTAAATTTAGCTACCAATAGAGTTCTTGCGTATTTCTACCTTTCTCAAATCAATATTCATGATAAATAAACCAGAATGATTCTTTGAATCTAATTCCAACTTATTTAGCAAAGCAGAAATTTACAGCTATAATTACATTCAATCCAAGCTATCACTGGTTCACAGTGGTTTCTGCAGTTAGACTTAATACTTCCTTACACGACCCAGTGAGAAACAATAAAGAAAAGAATGGCTACAAATGAAAAGGAAAATAAAAAGTAGCTTAAAAATACTCATTCATGCTTTTAATTAAATTTGATAAAACTTGTTTTCATAATCCTCCTCCCTTTTCATATATATAATTTGATTATTAAATGCACTCCTCCAAGATTCTCAGAACCATCATATTCCTTCTCCAGTACAATCTTTCGCTCTTAAATGAGACTTCAATCAAAATCAATGCTAGATGTTCTGACTCTCTGAAAGAAGAATATGACTTGGAAATCACTTGACTGCCTCATCCCATCTGATTTAGTGACAATCCTACTCATTTCCCTTAATTCTTTGAATTCCAATAGGATCGAAGCCGTTGGTAGCTCGTCAATATAAAGTTAATTTAGGTTGAGATTTATTAAAGCGATAGCATTTACTCTCTAACCTGCTTCATCCTAGAAAATTGCTTTCTGGTCTCCTATCAATGTTTCCTAAAGCCTACTTTGTTTAACCAGCGGAGTATTGTACTATTTGAAATACCAAGCATTGTATTAACTTCTTTCATATTATCGTGTGCGCTCAAATTCTTGTAGTGGTGGTTTCTTCAATAAATAACCCAATTTCCATGCAAATCTCGGCGTGGCCATTCTCTACCTTCAAAGTGAGTAGAGACCACTGGTTTTGTAAATTACGACCAGTCAAAATTTTACTCATAATAGTTGATTTTCCAGCACCATTTGGACCGCAGTTAAAGCATATACTTTTCCCTTAGGAATCTTCGTAGTGACATTATCTAGTACCGTTCTCTTACCGCCAGATTTTCTAACAGGAAGTTTTGTGCTTTTAACATGTGATAGCTCCTGCTTCTATATACTGTTGACATTTGGTATGCTGTGACTTAAGGCAAAACCATGCCTTCTCTTTCAGATTCTCTATTAATGCATTTAATCGGTTCATTTGATAAGTGTAAAACTTTACCTAAATTCGAATTTTGTATTACTATAGATCATTTGTGCTATCAGATCCGATGTATGACTGCATGTAAAGTAAGATATTTATCATTTCACTGGAAATAATCATATCTATCCCAAGCGCCGATGCTACTCAGCTTCAGACTCTTCCCATATACTCTACTGGGTAAATCAATTGGTAAATTTTTAAATTCTTTCTTATATTTTTCCAGTATAATTCTCAAGGAGAAAAGAACCTGTCCTTCATCTTTGCAGAAATAATTTAGATAGTATAAAACTAAATATGTAGCACAAACTAATCTTTTCATTTCTGACAAACTTATTATATGATTCCTAAATAGAATAGATTCTTTTGCAAAAATTTCTTCAACAAAAGTGTATTAAATTAGGTCCCCCATATCCTGTTTACCTCTGACCTAACTTTCTCACCTCTATGTCTGAGACAATACACTTTTCTATCAACATAGGTAATAAGTCACAGACTAACCCAGCAAATATAAAAAGAAAAATTATTATCAAATGGACAGAGAATTTACTCGCGATTACTTATATGATCATTTTATGTCATAATATCTCATATAAAACATTTTGGGTTGATTATAATTTCTTGGTATATTCGCATAATTAGCTCCAGTAACCTAATAGTTCATTTTTGTCGTTCTTTAGGGTAGCCACAACTTTAAAATATTAGCCAGTCACAAAATGGTAAATATGTTCTCTTAATTTCATTTTAAAAGATTAAATTAGTTTCTTGGCTTGCATTTCTATCTATCTCTTTAATAGTGGAACAACTATTTCTGCGTTATAGTTACCTAAATATTCTTTAAAAAATTGATTCTCCTTTTTCAATTTCTCTTAGCAGAAACATATGCGTATTTTTAATATTTTTAAATAAAATCTCTAAGTCATCATCCAGAGATAAATCTAGCCTTAATTCATTATCTGCATATTTTTAAAATGATGTCATTTGGAACCTTGTATGTTTTCTAAAATTATCAAAAATAACTTTTTATCAATACGATTTATTCTTAGTTATCTGTTCTCTTATCATTGATAAGTTCCATTGTGCGGTAGCTATCGTAATTCCTTCAAACGAAATTTCAGGAATATAGACTTTTTCCTGAGCTAAAATATCCCATGGGAATAAAGACCAATGCTGACAATCCATACTCAAACTCTGATATATCAACCAACAATCTCAGTACCTTACTTTGGCTGTCAGGATTCAACATATTATTCATAGTAAATTTCAACTCATTTTTCCCATCACTTGTTGTAAAATGAAACTTACCTTCACTATATCTTTATAGATGTCTTCTAATCTAATTTCATTTGTCGAATCCCATGATGTTGTAAAAAATGATGTATTGAAGGTTTCAGCGCTATAATTTTGCATTACATTCGCTATTCTTATCTGATTCGGAACGAATGATAGCTCTACATTCATACAATTTTTCTGATTTAATTTTTGAATAGTTGTTTTCAATTGTTCGCTTAATGTATAGAATCTACCGAAACTTCTTCCAGCTTGACCAGAACCAATATTGGCACTAAATATAACTTGATATCATCATTTAGTTTTTGATATTAAAATTTAATTCAAATGATTCTAAACTATTATTTTTGATTTAATTTTAAAAATCATGTAAATCCTTTGACCGAAATTCAATACTTTTACCATCTAAAAGAGCCTCCTCGTATTTCTTTTCAAACATTTGCATTATTGGATCACTAAACTCTATTGCTTCTCCTGATTCGTCTTTGTAATAATCAGGAAACCTATACCAACATCCTTATTTATTACTTCTACAAGAGGAATTGCACAGTTTTCCCCATATTTTCCAATAAATTTCAACTGATATTCTTTAAGTGAATTTTTCCTGCCACCTTTTCTTTTTAACATTAATATTTAACTTCACAAACATCTCTGCAAGCTGCTTTATAATCTCAAAAGACTTTTTCGGTAATACATCAAATCTACCATTAAAATTTGCTATGGAATCTACCTTTGAGGTAATTTCCACCAATATCATATTTATGGATATTTTTCATGACATCAAATATTTGAAGAAGTAAATTACAGCCCTCACCTATTTTTAAATCATTATAATTCTCAATCATAATTTTTAAATGTTGTAAATCGTTTTTAGTCTTCCCTTTTCCAATTTCGATAATAAATAATCTAGTGGATTAATATTACAAATAGGTGGTCTTAGATCTGAAATTAAAAATCATTTTCAACCAAATTGTAAATAAATGATGTTAGCACTTCTAAAGCTATCTCCGGATAACTGGTTTTTAAGTATTTTTTATCAATTCTTCATAGTTCACCTAGTTTTTCTGGCATTTTTCAATCAATATCTGAACTGGTTTTTGAAAGACTTATATTTTCTATCTTCCTCAAACTCACTCACTGTAAATGGTAATACATATCTATCCCCTTGGATAAATGCTGCTGTATTAATTTTTGAAGGCAAGTTCTTCTATATTCTTTTATTTCATAGATTTCACCAAAGAATATATCCAAGATAATCTAGTGTCGCTTTTTAGTAAAAACTAATTTTTACATTGGAGTTTTGTTTCATTTTTCAGGTCGACTACATTTATTGCGGCAAAAATTCCAAACAGGTAGTACGTAAAGTACCGCCCTTTTTGCGTAACTTTTTATTGATATTTTTATTTTTGTTTTTCTTTTCGTTACATTTATCAATATTTTTACACTATATTAGAGACTAGGACTAGCAACTAAAAGTTGCTCCATAAAAACCTTATCTTTTATCAGCTCATCATATCCTTTTTCATAAAATTCCTGTTTTTGCAAAGGAACACGAATCATGCCTCTTGGAAATACATTATACATCTTGTTCTCCTCTCTTAATTAAATAAACATTTTTCCCACAAGAGTTTCTCATCGCTATAAGGATTTAATAAAAATAAGACAATTCCCGATACCCCCTGTAATATACCAACTGATTCAAATTCAATTTCTGCTTCTCCTAATTTTTCTCTATCAGTATATCCAAATATTTTCTGACCTGAGAATTGTATTATTATTTCCTGGCGTAAACACTCTGCAAAATTCACTAATCTCACATTTGGATTGCTTCTACCAATCAAATCGTATATAAAGGAAACACCTGATAATCCATGACACAGTGTCAGTGAATAAATATTTTTTTCGGGACTAGTTATCTGAGCAATCAAACTCTCGATAATACTGTCAGTATAGTTTAAATCCATCAATTGACATATTTTAAATAAGGCAAGTGATGTACCAGGAGTACCGTAGCACCATGCCATCCTAGTAGGGAGATTTTTAAAATCACGATTCAAAATATTATCAGAATATATTTTACCAGGCTATAGTTTATCTTCTCTTCTATATAAAAATACTAGCTTGATAGCCTTGTTTAATATCTCATCATTCTCTTCTAAGATTCTTTCTGATCTTAACTTCGCCAATATTAACATTGGACCAACTATTCCATGAGCAATACCTAAATCAATCTCAATTTTTGAATCTATAGAACAATTTTTCACTTTACTAAAAGGGTGTCTCAATATACTTCAATAGATACATTCCTATTTGTTTCAACTCTTCATATTCTCTCTCAAGCATTAAATAATTAGCTATTCCACTAAAACCGTTCACCATATCATAGTCAAATGTATCAATAATCCCTTTATCTATATTTGATAAACTTATAATCAACTTTTTCTTGAATTTGTTCTTTCAACAGGCGATGTAAAAGGTCAATAGCGGTATAATATTTCCCTGATATACTAGCTTCCCTAATTGCCAATGAAATACCAGCGTCCCCACATGAGAGGAGATTCTGTTCCGTCTTTGGAGATTATTTCAACTAATTTACTGAGTATAGCTGTTAGAGCAGATCCATATACTTATCTTGTCTAGTTGCTTTATATAGCGAGCTATACATTCAAAATTAATGATGGAATTCCGTGACTTAAAGATTTTTCAAAAAGTATTTTTGTTTAGATTCTATGCTAATTAGCGCCTCATTTGTACTTTCTGCTACTATTTGCTCATAGTTCGTAAATCTATCAACATAATCTAAAATTTGTGTTCAATTTGAGGTGTCATATACAATTCCAATCTCCTTATCTAACAAGTTTTTGAATTTCTTACCTTTAAAATTTGAAATCATTGAAACTTCCTGTCTCGACTATTACCATTCTCCAAGTATAAAATTTTATCTACAAATTGAGTAATACTCGGCTTATGTGTAATGAAAATGCCAATCTTATTTTGTGACAATTCAAAAAAAGTTTTAAAAATTTTTGCCTCAGATTTTTGGATCTAAGCTGAACTAGGCTCATCTAAAAATAACAATCAAACTTCTTTAGACAGATAAACTCTTGACAATGCAATTTTGCCACTGCCCACCAGATAACTGTCTCCCGTCCTCAAACCAATTTCCTAGTTGCTGTTCTAAGTCTAACTGATTAGTTTTTCCTTCTTTCTCATAAAAATATTGAATCAATTCCCGTACGCTTTAATGTGTTTATTAAAGCCTCATCATTATACAGTTTTGATAACTCACCTAAACCAATATTTTCTCGAAGTGTTAACTCGTATTTCAAGAAATCCTGGAATAAAGCTGATATCCTCTTATAATATGATTTTTCTGTATTGAACAGAATATTATTACCGTTTATATAAATGTTTCCTTCATAATTCATCATAAAGTCCGCAGACTAATTTAAAAATAGTACTCTTCCTGAACCATTTTCACCAACAATTGCTATTTTTCTCCTGATTTAATTGAAAAACTTATGTTATTTATCACAGCTACACTTACCATCATATGAAAAAGAAACATTTTCAAACTCGATAGACTTAATATCGTTAACTACTTTTGTCTTTTTAGATTATTGTATTCAGTCTCACTATGGTGAAATCATATAGTAACTCCATGTACAGTGATCCATTATAGAAGGAATAAATATTGTTCACTATATTTTTGGTACTCGTTTGCATTGTTGACAAAGATCTAATAAAGGTTGTTACATTTCCAATTAAAATTATTCCTAAAACACCTCTCTAACTGCAAGAAACATTATTATTGACTCTATCATAATCTCAATATTCCCAATAAAAATACCATTTCCCATTTTAGATTTATTTATGCTATTTTCCTAGGTAATAAATAGTTGATTATTTTTGTCAAATTTTTTTAAAAATAGTTTTTCCTAATATGCTAACCTTAATTCCTTAACAGCAAAATCATGTGTTAAAATATGAGCTTATGTACCAATTTGCCCTTTCATCACTACTCGCTTATATAACATTTTCAAATTCGTTTTTACCTATTTTTAAGTATATATAAATTGAAATTACCGGAAGAATAATCAAAAGTGGAAAAGATTGATGTTTTCCAATTCAACAAAATGATAAAGGAAGAAATAAATGATACTAATGAAGAAAAGTACAGAAATAATAGATTTATATATTTGAAATGGTTTATAGGATATTTGATTTTTGCTTATACGTGTAATATCATCATATATTTCTGGAGTTTCAAATTCAACTAATGTTAGCTTTACAGTTTTTCTGCATGACCAAGTGATTCATCTTATAATGCAAAAGTATCTGTAATTTAGTATCAATATAACCATCAACTTCTCCAACTATGGTAGTCAATAATGTTAAAAGCAACAAAAAGTATAAAAGTAATCATCAATGTTTGAAAACGTTCATTACTACTAGTAATAATATTTAACATATTTTTGCACCAATAGCATACTAACAATTGGTGAAAGATTCCTTGAATTATACTAATACCAATCGAGACAACAACAATGAAGATCCTGCCTCTTTTACAAGATTGATTGTTTTTCATTAAGTTCTTCAGTTGATTTTTAATCATATATAACTTCCTTATCTACCAATAAAGGAGCAAACTAAAAACAGTCTACTCCTCTAAATTTATAAACATATCGGATTATCTAAAACTACAGTAATTATATTAATTAAATTATTTAACAGTTGTTGTAAAACAAACTAATTTCCAACAAGAACCTGGTGTGCAAAGATAGCGACTACCACAAGTGGTTCATCAGAGTTATTTTTAGTTGTCTTTAAATCTAGGTCGAAATCTTTGATTGTATTTTTCATCTTATATTTCCTCTCTTATTTATATGTCCGATATATTTACGATGTCATTATTTCATCTTAAGTTCAGAATCTGTTCAGAAAAAAAGCATTTGGACGAAAAATTTCTTACAATTTTCTGTCCAAAATGCTAAATATATCTATTTCTTCTTAATGGATAAAATTGCACTTGCTCCCCCTCTTGCTGGGTTTACCAACTGAAGGTGTCCTCCATGCTTATATAACACCATTAACAAAAAGCCAATCCAATTCCGTAATGCTTATTTCCTCTACTATTATCTTCTGTGTAAAAACAATTTAGCTACCATTTTTCAAAAGTACTATCATTAAACTGGGGACCATTGTTCCATACCTCAAAATAAATGAGAGTTTCCGATTCAGATAATATGACCTCTATTCTCTTATTTGAAGAGGGTGTAAATCTAATTGCATTAACTAGAAGATTAGATATTGCCCGTATCAAATTTTCTTCTTCTCCATAAAAAGAACTGCTTACAAGGTGATTGCCAATAGAAAATTCAACATCGTTTATATTCAAAAGATCATCAACCTCAAAATGTAACTCACTTAGCAGTTCTTCAACAACTATCAACTTTGCTCCTCTATCTTCTGAAAGCATCCGAGTATAGGAAATCAATGAGTCGAAATAGCTCTCAAAAACAGAAATACTATTATCCATTGAAAGAGCATAACTTTGTTGACTAGTTGTTAACGACGTTAATTCTAATAACTCAAGGTTCCCTTTTAAAACCGTTAAAGGTGTCTTTATATCATGAGAGAGAGCAGATATTTGAAATGATAAATCTTGTTTCTCTAATTTTTCTCGATCAATCAAATTTTTCAAACCATCTCCCTTTGTATATAGGGTTGCCAGGATATCATCAAATTCCGTTATTTTAGAAAAGTTTTCTTGTTTAGATAATCTTTCTATCCCCATTTTATTTGCTATTTTTCTTTATTTCTTTTAAAAATTCGAAGAAATTTCTTTCCTGAAACCTTGTTGAAGCAACCACAATACTAGTGATTATTCCTAACCCTAGAAAATAAAAAGTCAACATATTATATGGAACATCCCTAAACTTAGGATTAGAAAAATTCTGGCATCTCATTATATCTGATAACAATACTATAATCAACATTGTTATAGAAGTCATAATGCACTGTGTCCAAAATTAAGTTATCTTTTTCTTCTACAACTTTTCTGAATAAAGAAAATTCTTTGGGTATGTATTTCCCTTAATGATTTTATTTACCTTATTATCTAAAATAACTAATCTAGTCCCAAAGATTCCGTATAGTTTGTCAGTTGTTTTATTGTTTTTATCTTCAAAATGATATTCCTCTCAATATTATGGGACGTCACTATATTTAACCTTAAGAAAAGAAAATGAAATTATATAGATTATCAAATTGTAATAACCAGCACAAACTTCAAAAACTACTAAGCAGACTCTTTTTATTGAATATTTTTAGACATCCCACTTATAACCAATCCCACGTACTGTTCTTATTGGATTAATTCCAAAAGCTTACAAATTTCATTCTAATTTGATAAATATACTCTGAAATGGGTGAAATAATGCTGACGCCTCCTCGTCATAGACCTGTTCATATATCTCTTCTTTTGTAAATACTTTATGGGGATAACGAGATAATAATTCCAAAATATCATATTCCCTAGAAGTTAAAGTTAAAGGGATCTTATCGATGTATAGCATACGTTCCTCTAGATAAATTTCTAGAGGAGGAAAGCTCCTTTTATCTCTTTCAATCTTTAACCTTGCTCTTTCTTCTCTCTTCAAATGAGAATTAACCTTAGCTATAAATTGTTTCAAACTAAACGGTTTAACAATAAAATCATCTCCTCCTACGGTTAAAGCTTGGATAATTTCATCGTCATGAGATAAGGCACTAACAAAAATAATTGGAGAGCATACCTCTTCACGAATTTTATAACAAAATTCTATTCCATTTATATTAGGCATCAAAATATCTAATAGAATTAAATCATACCCCTTAAATTTATCAAAAACTATTGGTACTTGTATTTCTTGTAAAGTTGTGACTTGATAATTCTCAATCTCTAAAAAGCTGTCTTTATAAGTTTTTAGAATTTCTTCGTCATCATCAATGGCTAAAATCTTATTCATCATTACTCCTATAATACTATAGTAACAGCAAAAATTCGATATAAAAGATAAAAACGATTTTTCTTTTTATATTGTACCATAATTACTTTTTAATACCTTATTTTTAAATTTTTCAATTAAATATTTCTCAATACCGTTATCAAATTTCTATCATAATATTGGTAAAGTTATAATGTCATGAAGCTAATGGCTTATTCTGATTGTCACATGAATCATAAATAATTTGCTGACCAACCACTTTATCATCATACTTTCAGATAACTATCCAAGAAGGCTACTATCTTGTATATAAGAGGACTCTACTATTTAATTAGTGAGGCGTTTTTATGATGAAAATATCCTATCAACAGTTCAATCAGTCATAACTATCTCCATCTTTCATGTAAATATAAAGGGTTCATGGTACAATAATATTGATATACAAGAGGTATGCCATGACTCTTGATGTAAATGAAGAAGAAATTAACAATTTTAGGAATTTCTTTTGATAATTATTCAGATTTTGATACCGTTTGGTATGCTATCGGATCTTCAATGATTGAAAATTATGAGCCTACTGTTTCAAGATGTAATTGATTTTAAAAACTTATGTCACCAACAAACGAAAGAATTAAACATTGGCTAGAATCAATAGGAAAGTTAAAAGAATTATTTATCAGAATACTGATTAAATTGTGAGTTACTGTACTAGCTTTCAGTACTATCTTACCTCTTAAACTAATTCTATACGAACATACGTAATATATCCCTGTTGGTGTTTATAAGTCAAAGCCATCCTTTCTCATACAGGATTAAAGTAAAGACAAACATTCTTTTGATGTTTGTCTTTTTATTTTTGTGACTTTAAGTCCGTTTCGCTCCGAAGGTGCGAAACAAATAAACCACCCGCTATGCGGGTGCGCATCGAAGGTTATACCGTCATAACAAAAACACTCCAAACGAGTTACAATATGGGTGTTCAAGCCAATTGTAAAACGAAAGGAGTTAAGACTATGGAGCAAAAAGCTCACAGTTTATCACATACAAAATGGATGTGTAAGTACCACATTGTATTTACACCTAAGTATAGACGAAAAATAATCTATAATCAATATAGGGAGTAGTCTGGGAGAGATTTTTCATAGACTATGCCAATATAAAAAGCGTTGAAATAATGAAAAGTACTTAATGCCAGATCATGTTCATATGCTAGTAAGTATACCACCACGAATGAGTGTAGCTAGTTTTATGGGATATTTAAAAGGTAAAAAGTGCCTTAATGATGTTTGATAAACACGCCAATTTAAAATATAAATTTGGGAACAGACATTTTTGGGCAGAAGGATATTATGTAAGTACGGTAGGACTAAATGAAGCCACAATTAAGAAATATATCCAGGAACAAGAGAAGCATGATATCGCTTTGGACAAATTAAGCGTTAAAGAATATGAAAATCCCTTTAGGGATAATGGTAAGTAATGCGAATGCCTCTTTGAGAGGCTTGTGACGAGTCAAAAGCAATAAGGCTTGAACAAAGTGAAAGCCAGCGTCTTTAGGCGCTGGCTGGTAATATGGGCTTATAGCCCTTGATCAAACCACCCGTTAGACGGGTGGTTATGATTTTTTGGCTGTTCTGAATAGGCGTTCTATCATTTCTTTACAGTGTAGTCGTCTGATACTCCGAACAAAGATAGCAATTACAATACTCAACATAGACTAAGAATCTTAACTTACAAAACTGTCGCTAACCTTTGGAAACTAATTATCACAATTCTCCGTCTTCTCCAGCATCTAACTTCTGGAATCGACTGTCACTATCTAAGCTATTCTTCTTTGATAATCTCTGAGTAGGGGAAATAATATTTGACGTACTCCCTTTAGGCGTTACCCTTCCGGCACCATTATTCTCTGCTCTATTATAATTCAAGATACTATCATTGACATTATCTCTAGTACTAGTATAACGTTCTCCGAAACTACTTGAGAAGTCCTTCTTAATTGCTTGACCTACATTCCTGAATTCTTTCCCAACAACCTCCTTACCGGAAGTCATTACTTCTTTTGTGCCACTTATGGCACTATTAAACGTATTTTTACTGCTAGTTGATAGTTTCCTTCCGGTTACCCCTACCGCTCTTCTTGCTACTTGAAAAGCCGTAAGGTCCTGATCTGTCGTATCAGAAAATGCATTCCAAGTTCCAGCTACAGCACCAGCAGTAGCACCTGCAGCCGACATAGCACCTCGTCTGATATTATTTGTGGTCGACCCTACCACGCTACCGGCACTCTTAAGTCCCTTTACACCAACTTTGGTTCCACTACTAACACTATTTCTGAGACGGTTAAACCCACTTTGATTTCGTCTGCCAGTAGTTGGATTATACCTACCAACAGCGAAGTTTCTAGCACCACCACCCATTTTATTAGCAGCCATCGCACCAACAGCCATTGTAGCAACTCCAGCCTTAGTTCCACTTGAAAGGTTAGTATCAATACCTATCCAGCGTTCCAAAACTTTTGAGCCTTGAGAAACCGCTAGGTAAACACCAAGGTAAACGGCAATAGTTGCAATGGCATGTTGGAATGGATCTAGTCCATCATAGAAACTTCCACCTAGAGTTTTCTTAGCAACATCAGATGCTCCAGAACCTAGATTGAGTTTCACTTCACTATAAGTAATTAAGAACCATTGAGCTACTTTGACGAATAATAGTTGGAACCAGATGGCAGCAATTCCTGTCATAACTTCTTGCCAAACTTCCAAGATTCTCATACTATTTCCCACTGTTGCGTAAGAAACGAGGGGTGAGATAATCACTGTTATAAGCGTTTTGAAAATTACTCGTACCGTGGTTACTAGCAATCCAATAAGTAGAAGTAAAAGGATGATTTGCTGAGTTATCAGTGCTATCCAGTCAACCTTATAGCGAGCGTAAGTCGGCAAAAAGGCTGTATTATCAAAACCAAGGAAATAACCTGATTTTGACGTAGTGACTCGTGCATAAGCTATCTTACCATCTGCATAACGAATAGTGTTAAGCGTGGACCTCATTACATCAGAAAAACCATTATAGGGTGAATTTGCCTGGTCCTCCTTCAAGTCTTTTTGCTCTTTCCAACCAGTAAAGAACAATTTACTGGTTTGAAGAATGGCTGTTACTGGGTTAGACAGGGCAAAACCATTTTTCGCCTGTTGCCACCAATCAACCGACCCATCTTCTCGTATTCCTAACATCTTAGGCAACGATGATACCCGTCCTTCACGTCCAGAATAATACTGCAACATGGCTTTATTGGTTGGGCTATAAGTTTCAGTAAAATTGGTGAACCAAATATTACCATCTGAAATGGTATTCCAGTTTTTATCCCCCGCTATAAAATGAGTATCTTCATTATATCCTAACTTATCTGTATCAAAATCCATTGCATACAGCATTTCGAGGTCAACCGTATTGCCCCTAAATGGCGTTACAGAAAGCGAAACACTCTGACCACTACCCGTTATGTCATAATAGGCTAGTCCTACGGTATCCTTCGCTATAGCACTACCAAATTTTGAAGCGAACACCGGAAGTGCAGTTACAGAAAACGTAACCAAAATAATGTGATTGAAGAATTCTCGGTACCTGAAAGGTGCTCCTGCCATAGCCATTATAAGACGAATGAGAGTTACCAAAACAAACAATGAAATCCCAACGATTTGAAGCCACTTATAAACTTGACCAACAAAGCTATCGGATTGACTAATATAGTCAAACATCCCGAATAACTTAAACATGTTAAGGTAAGCTTTCTCAATCGCATAACTAAAACTATAGATACCTTTTGATAGCATCTCGGGAATAAAGCCAAAAGCTATAAAGACCCCAGTTGTTGGGTGGAGGTATTGGTCCCACTGTGCATAAAAGGATGCCAATAATAGCTCTTTATCTTTGTCACCTCCCCAACCTTTAGGACCAACTTCATTAGGCCAATCTTTCGATTGAGAGATCATATCTGATAGGGATGGCCAGACCTTCCCTTGTTCAATCTCAATTGTTGCTTCTGCACCCATAGGTTATCCCTCCTTGTTTTCAGCTGAAGTTTCAGTAGAAGGAGATGTTGGAGTTGCAAATGCTGGTGTTGTTGGTTCAGATGTAACCACCCAACCTTGAGTAGCTGATGGTTTTTTCTTAACATTGAAAGTAACTCGACGAACAGTCGTTTTTTGAGCCTCATCCGTTGTACCTACAACGTATGTAACCTCATAGGTATCTTTCTCATTCTTAACGAGTTCAACTTTCTCCAACATTGTACTAGAAACAGTCGCTACCTCTGGGTTAGTAAATTTAGCGTCATTATTATCCAAGTAAGCCTTAAGCTTATCCTTGTCTCCTGAATAATAGTATGACAAGAAATAACGAGCCATGACATCAATCTCATGTTCATGATCTTGTATCATTGTAAGACGCTCAACTTTATCTGTTGTGGCTACAAGTTCTTTCTTCACGCGCGTGAAATTGCTATTATAGACCATTAGCATCAACAATAAGAATACCGACAACGTACAAGAGACAATAGCCAAAATCAATGGCAACTTACTTGGTGGTCCTACTTCTTCATCTTCATACACTCTGCCTGTCTTCTCCTTCCGTTTCTTGGCTCCTGCAACTGACTGTTTATGCTTATCCTTATTCGACATTAGACGATTTGGAAGTTCTCCTTCAATCGTTCCTGGTTTTGGATAAGGTGGCATATCAACAAGAGACAAGCCTAGATTTTCAGCATAACATGGAAGTAACCCCATTGGACCACTGAAAAAGTTAGAGATACCTTCATATGTTGTCTTCTCAAACCGTTTATCACGGTGTGCTTCTTCGATGAGTGGGGTAACGAGTTCCTTATAATCTTTCGTAATAACAAAAGGGGTAATCTGAGGTTGTCCTTCAATACTAGGGACTCCCGTAGTTGGTCGTGTGACACGACCATTTTGTTCCATCGGTTGACTAGCAAGGGCAATTCCTTTTAAGGTAAATTCAGAATAACGCTTTTTGATTTCTCGAAAAAGTAATTCTGCTTGTTTAAAAGTTAGAAATGGTAGACTTTGAGCGATACTTTCCTTTTTATTACTAGGGAAATATTCAGTATCTAAGTCATCAATGATGTCTGCTAACTCTTCATCCTTTTTAGGATTTGCATTTCCTTTCCACTCAATATAAAGAAACAAGGCATCGGGAAACAATACCTTGCGATTCCCCTTTATGGTAAGTAATTCTTTTTCCATAAAGTATACCTCTTAAAGATTTATTTTGGTTGCCAAAGATAATCAACAAATGAAACAAGTGCTGAGCCAGCACATAGTGCGATTGCAATCCACATGAGTCGGTCAAGGGCCACCGTTCGTTTCTTATCACCCATCATCATCAAGATACATGCTCCTAAACCACTTAGTATTGCTATCCCCGGGAATAAGAGACGTAGCATATCTGAAAAGTTATTAATTGAATTATTAGCTTCATTAGCTGGGTTAACAGTCCCATTTCCTCCAGTTTGCTCCGCAAAAGCAAGTGATACAGAGTTTAACGTCAATAAAGCAGTCATTCCAAGTGTTGATGCCTTAGTCTTCACGTTATTCAAAAATGTGTTTTCTTTCAAAACAGCCTCCTTAAAATTTTAATATCTGTAGTCTACAATATTCCATCTACGAGTCACAACCTAGTGACACCCCTTAAGAAGTAAGCAAATAGTTACCATACTCCTCCGGAGGTATACGTTTGACTCTAATATGTGTCTGACGCCTATCTTGAACTGTCTTTCTACCTGAGTTCCCATACGCAAATGTTCCTGGTGCATATCCAGATAGAGACACATCAACCATAAAGTAATCTTCTGGCTTTCTCCCAAGGAAATACAATTGCTCAAAGATTTCATCAGTTAACACTTCATCAATAGTTCTCTCTAAAGGCCTTGCTCCATCTTCTGGGCTAACACCGACACTACTAAGATATTCATAGAAGTATTTTTTGCCATCTATAGTTTGGTGACCATCCTTAACATCCTCATAATTAATAAGGATATGATGCTCTTTAAACCAAGTACTCTCATGTACTGCCATTTTTGAATAGACAATTTTATCAATGGTTTGTTTCGTCAAGATATTAGTCACTTCAATTTTCCAACGGTTGATAAATTCAGGACGTTTAAAGATCTTGATTAACTCATCTCTCATGTCCTTCATGAACTCTTTATAGTCAGTCTTGTTCATTTCTGTAAAGGTCTGACCAGAGGTGATATATTTATCCCTGATTCGCTTATGCCCCACGTTTGATGTTGCAATGATAAACGTATTCTTAAAATTGATTTTTCGTCCACGTCCATCAGTCAAATGCCCGTCATCTAGCATTTGCAAATACAAAGCCCAGACATCTGGATGAGCCTTTTCTAACTCGTCCAATAGTACTAACGAGTAGGGATTCTTCTTAATTTTCTCCGTTAAGTCACCTTTTCTCTCGTCATTTCCTATAAGACGAACAACAGCATTATCAGTCATGTATTCTGACATATCCAGCCGAATCATCGCTTCTTCACTGCCAAACAGTTGTTTGGCTGCTTGTTTCGCCAATTCAGTTTTACCTGTACCTGTTGTTCCAAGTAGAAGAAGAGTTCCAAGAGGCCTTCGCTTGTTCTGTCCTCCCTGGATTCCCTTATACATAAGGCGTGCTATCGTTCGAATCACATGGTCTTGCCCCTTAACAACAGCACGCATCCCTTCCGCAAAATCCACTGGAGTTGACGACGTGCGTAGTAGACTTTCCATAGGAATACCTTTTTTACGGTGAATGACATTCGCAATATCTCTTAAGGTAATCTCTGATTTTCCATCGATATTTGCAGTCGCTGAAGCTTCATCAATAATATCAATAGCTTTATCTGGAAGCATTTTATCCGTAATATAACGAATAGATAATTCTACTGCTGCCTTAATGGCATCATTAGGAATTTCAATGTCAAGTTCTCGTTTGTACTTGGGTCGACGTTTTTTCAAGACCAATATCGATGCCTCTTTATCCAGTTCATCAACGTAAACTGGTTGTAGACGTCGTTCCATTGCAGGATCTCGTTCAATAATCATAAACTCATCAGCTGTGGTAGCTGATATAAGATAGATTTCCCCACGAGATAAGGCTGGTTTCAAGCTATTAGCGACGTCAAGAGCACTTCCCTCAACCCCAGTTCCCATAATGGTATGCACTTCATCAATAAAAAGAATAAACTCATCTTTATGAGCCATAAACTCTTTAATCAATCCGTCCATTTTGGCAATGATGTTCACCTCTTTACCAGTATGATCAAATTCTTTCCCTTGGATAGCAGATAATTCTAGTTGCTTAACCTGCTTACCTCGGAAACGTGTTGGGACGTGGGCTTTATTGTTAAGAATATCCGCACAAATTCCCTCTACAATAGCTGTTTTACCTACACCAGCTTCACCAATCAGAACAGGCGAGTTTTTCTAATCGATTTAGTGAGATAAAGACTTGTCTGATTTCATCTTGTCTACCCCAAGCCACAAAATCTTGACGTTTAGGTCTGATTTTCTCAGTAAGGTCTGTTGTGTATTTGTCAATATAAGGAGTCTTACTAAGATTATGGTTAGTCCTCTCCTTCATCTATTTATATTTCCTTCCTAAACGTTCTGCAGCCTTATCCATTAAGTAACGACGGTTTTTCGAGCCGTCATCTCTCAACTCTGGATAACAGTTCTTATCAATTGGATAATAACGTTTCTTGTCCGACGGTGTGCATGAATAAATTCCCAGAACTTATTTCCACCAGACGAAGACGGAATCATCCAATAAATCGTTAAAGTCATTGTACAGATTAAATTGATTAGGAACTTCAACTCCTGCCCTCTAGGGAAAAATATATCCCTGAATTGTAGCGGAAAAACAAAACTCCCTACTATAATAAAGGCTTTCATTACCGGAACACCGTAGTACTTTACCTGCGTGTAAAGACCACGAGGCAGTCCCCAGTTCCCCTCTTGTTGTTGATTTTCTTCTTGATTCATCCAGTACCTCCTAGAAATCAATATCCATCATTGGTTGAATATTACTTTCAAAATAAAGGAAATAATGGAATTTCTCAGTCAAAAGCTCTACTTGATTCCTCTGAATACAAATAGATCCTTTCTCTCCAAAATCAATATCCAAAAGGTCCGTACATTCAATACGGCATTGGTTCAAGTGTTTCTTAACTACCTCAATGGATGTTTCAGAGTCATGATGAACATTACTTGAGACAAAACTACGAAAGTTCTTCCAACCAACTTCTTTATCAATGATTTGATGTAGGCGTTCTAAACCGTCTGCCCATTTCCCTCTAAAAATTTGAAGGGGTTCATTCATAGCGTTACCTCGCTGATATTTCATCAATAGGCAATCTTGGTTAAGTAAATAGCGTTGTTCGTCAATTGTCATAATCGTTAATAAAGTCCTTTCTTTCCTTTTTATATTTATTCCCCAATATCTTGTTTTACTGAGCGCACTGGTGAATTAAACTTGTAAGTACCATTCTTAACTGCTTTGATATTCTTTTCAATCTGTTCAATGATTGTCTGAACATAAGCAGCATTTTCACGCGCTTTCGCTCCGTCCTTCTCTTTAGAGTCCATACTTTTCTCGATAGCTTCCATATCACTCTGCTTATCGGTTAACTCGTTACCGACCAAGTATTCTGACTCACGTTTCAACTGCTCCAATGTCTTAGTATCTTCCTGAATACTGTCATCAAGTGTTTTTGCAGAAGCCAAGAGTTCTTTTCGTTGACCTTTTTGATATTTCGACTCCTCTTCAAAAATATTGAGGGCAAACTTCTCACGAGACAAATTCTTGACATATTTGTTTTTGAGAAGTTCATTTTGAGGAGTTACAAAGAAATCAACGTAGTTCTTATTCCCTTCCTTATCTTTTTGTTTATTCTGCTTAGAAACTGAAGCGTCATTAGAACTAGATGATAAGTAGTCACTGTATTCTTGAACGTCAATCTTGAGACTGTTTGAGTTCGGTGTCTTATTTGTCGCACGAATAACCATGAGCGTATAATCTGAGGGCACATTACGCATGACTAGATACACCTTATCTCCGGTTAACGGAATGACTTCTAAGGTCACTGCTTCAGGATTCTTAACACTACTTGGCAAGAAAACCTGCCAATCAAGATTTTCAGTATTAATCCCTTTTTTGATAGCACTAGTAGCATCTGATGTTGTCAATTCCATAACGACTAATCCATTTGACGAAGAGTAAGTCATAGAAGTTGCGGTGATACTTCCAAGGCCATTACCAAATGATTGTGTTGCCTGCAGCTGTGACTCTAGGTAAGTAACGCGGGTGGGAGAGAAATAAGCAGTTGTAGCTGTCCAGACCATTGTTCCCAGTAATGCATAACTAATGATCATCGTTCGTTTTAACCGATGTCGTCTCAAGTAAGAGAGAACGCTGTTGCTCTCCCAGAAGGACTTGATCCTATTTGCTGCTCTAATCGGAAAATATCGCCAACCTTCTAGCTCTTCAAGCCCTTGTGTATTTTCATAATCTTTAAATTCTACCATGAAGCCATGATAGGCTATTTTATATAGGTGTCGCAACCTAGTGACATAGGTTGACTTTCGAGATAATAACACTCTTATTCTGATTTCCTACTCTTGAAATAACACTATCAATAAGTTAGACTAGAAATGTATCTCTTTCTGGAAGGCGAGGTTCCTGAAGGTGCGAGACTAACTGACTATGTTGATTTTACTATCTTACCCAAAAATGTTATGTAGTAGTTTGGGGAGAAAATGGGAAATTAGATAGAAATGGTTTTCAGGCGGAATAATTGAGATAGATTTATTCAAGGAGGAAACAAATGGTCATCACAATCAAACCAATGGTGACAGCTGAGGAGATAGAAGGAAAATCCAGAGTTCATTGGCAGACATGGCGTGAAGCTTATGATGAGATTTTGCCCGCGGATTTTCAAGAACAAATGACTTTGGATAAGTGCCGGTTTTATAGTCAAAAGTATCCTGAAAATACCTTAATCGCATTGGATGATGCTAAAGTGGTCGGCTTTGTTAGCTACGGTGATTTTCGAGATTCAGCTACGATAGCGGGTGAAATTTTCGCCTTGTATGTCTTAAAAGATTATTATGGCAAGGGTGTGGGCCGGCAGCTCATACAGGCTGCTTTTGCTGCCTTGGATGGTTATCAAGAGATTATATTATGGGTTTTAGAAGATAACAAACGTGCCATCGCCTTTTATGAAAAAATGGGTTTTGTTTTTGACGGTCAGGAAAAGGTCATTGACCTAGGAGAAGCCGTGAAAGAAAAACGGATGATTTACATTAGAAACTCTAACACTTAGTTTGGAAATAATAGATATATTTGTAAGGAGCACACAAGCGTTATACACTTTTACTCTGCGGTATCAATGTCGACGGAAAAAACAAGGTCGTTATGGCTGATTTAGGATTTTTCCTAGATACAAGTTATTGTTTTTCCCTTCGGGGGAACTATATGGAGGAGCTGTCTTTCTCCTTCTCCTCCATAACTTCTTTTCTAAAAACGTCATTGTTTTTATGAAAATTATTGTTGTTGTAGCCATTGGAACTTCCTGTTGTTCCAATGGTTTTTTTCAAAGTAACCTTTTCGAGACAACAAAAAAAAAGAGGCAAGTCTCAATGGACTACCTCGTTTTCCCAGTATTATTTCTACAGAGAAGAAAAACAATGACTATTTTTAGTTTATCAGTTAGGGGAGAAACCTAACAACACTAAAAACAGAAAGTACAGTTATGTTTATGGGAGATCCCTGTTCATAACTAGTAGAAATGAAAAGATTAAGTTAGTTCCGAGAGGAGAAATCTCGTCTAACCTTACAACAACAATGGTGGGGTTAAGGAGAGGGGAGAAACCTCATTCCTTAACCTTGATATAAGTATACCATAACAGGTCTTGTATTCGAAGCTCAGAGGACACTTTATTTCACTTTTTATATTTTTTCAACCAAATTTCGTAAATGCTAACAAAAGCTGCATCATTTTAGAACTCCTTCAACTCTTCAAGGACAACATCTAAGTCCTCTTTTTCCACTATTTCTCCAGGTTCTACTTTCTCTTCTGGTAAAACATAATCATGGATCTTGTCATTTCGTCGAATAATACTGATTTTATCTCCCTTGATAAACCCTCTTTCTATCGCTTCCATTACTTCATCATAAGTCATCATTTTATATACCTCCTATTTTTCTACAATATATCTATTCGTAAAAATACCAAAAAGTAATCACATAAAGAGAACACCAACAAAAAATCATCTGTTGGTATCCTCTTTATTTTTAGATTTCTGAACAAAACTCTTGTCCATGGATCAGTAGGTACCCTTTATCTCTTTTTTCATGAACATTATTTTATAAACAGCAGATTATATTCTTAATATATATGAAATATACAACTGTTCTATATCAACTTATATTCATACCACTCTTCATCTACTTTTCTGAAATCCCAAAGCCAAAAACATTCTTTTGACTTTGAGTATTAAAAGGATATATTTTGTGCAGAGACCTTTACCATTTTTTTGTTCTTTTCGCCATATGCATCATTTCAGAAACACATCGTCTTCCGATCTGTAAATTCTGATACTCTTTGCTGATAACTATAGAAAGTTCCGAGTTATCTTGGAGTGTCACATCTCCAACTAACACTCCTTCATATTGGATATAATAGCAAGAACCATGTGAAGTTAGGTAGTCATACATTTTATGAAGTTTTGTTAGATTGTAAATCTGATCAGTATTATCTACTTGTTTGCAAACCTCACTATCTTGATACCAAGGAAGGGAGATGTCATCATTTCTATAATAAGGAATAAGCGTTATCTGATCGTCTACTATTCTATTCATCTTTATTTTTCCTTATTTCTTCTTTAAAAAAGGCTCAACCAAATCAACCCACTCTTGAGGCAGGTAAGCTGATAAATAGCCGTGATAGAGTTATTGTTTAAAAATTAAACTTTAGATTGAAAATATTTTATAGTTACTATTTTTTTCCAACTTTGTAGCTGATAATTGTCACTTAATAAATTTACTTGCTAACTTGTAAACTTTTTGAATCTCTTTACTCTTAACGTCCCAACTATCAAGTTCTTCTTTAATCAAGTCTGGAAATTTTTTGCTAATATCCCTCAAAGCATTACCAACTGATTTTCTAACATATTCACTAGAATCTTCTTTTAATGTTGCGATTCGTTTAATAGCTTCATCTGGATTATCCTTGAAATATGGTCTACTCGTCCATATTCTCAAACCTTCTGTAACAGCTCTTCTGACATTTGGATTATTATTTTGTAGCCAGTCGTCAATCATAACCACCCGTCTAACGGGTGGTTTGATCAAGGGCTATAAGCCCATATTACCAGCCAGCGCCTAAAGACGCTGGCTTTCACTTTGTTCAAGCCTTATTGCTTTTGACTCGTCACAAGCCTCTCAAAGAGGCATTCGCATTACTTACCATTATCCCTAAAGGGATTTTCATATTCTTTAACGCTTAATTTGTCCAAAGCGATATCATGCTTCTCTTGTTCCTGGATATATTTCTTAATTGTGGCTTCATTTAGTCCTACCGTACTTACATAATATCCTTCTGCCCAAAAATGTCTGTTCCCAAATTTATATTTTAAATTGGCGTGTTTATCAAACATCATTAAGGCACTTTTACCTTTTAAATATCCCATAAAACTAGCTACACTCATTCGTGGTGGTATACTTACTAGCATGTGAACATGATCTGGCATTAAGTGGCCTTCTATTATTTCAACGCCTTTATATTGGCATAGTCTATGAAAAATCTCTCCCAGACTACTCCTATATTGATTATAGATTATTTTTCGTCTATACTTAGGTGTAAATACAATGTGGTACTTACACATCCATTTTGTATGTGATAAACTGTGAGCTTTTTGCGCCATAGTCTTAACTCCTTTCGTTTTACAATTGGCTTGAACACCCATATTGTAACTCGTTTGGAGTGTTTTTGTTATGACGGTATAACCTTCGATGCGCACCCGCATAGCGGGTGGTTTATTTGTTTCGCACCTTCGGAGCGAAACGGACTTAAAGTCACAAAAATTAAAAAGTAGCTGAACAATCTCTTGCTCAGCTACTTTTTAATCTTCTTGTCCAACTAATGATTTTCAAAACACCACATAAAAGTAAGGATAGATTAAATACCGCATAAAATCCTGTAAAACTGATCAGACCATTCTGGGATAAATCTTCCATATAAAGGGTCGGTTCAGTAAAGAACAGATAAATTCCATAGCCCTCCACGAAAATAAGAAAACTGACAAAACCAATAAAGAAACGTCCACTGGCAATAAGAAAGAGTCTCCATAAAAAAATAAGAATTCTTCCTATTGCTAAAAAAATTACTGGGATAAGGAGTAAATCATTCATACATATATGCCACTTAGAGTTTATCTCAACCGTCAACAGATGGAATAAATTTACTACTATTTTCAAAACCAAAACTAAGATTAAGAATAAAAAATATATAATTACTGTATGATTGTAGCATAGCATTTGGATAAGGTTCACACCATTATTCTTGAAGAAAAGAACAATATATGCTATCATGGAGGTACAATGAAAAAGCCAAAATTTGAGTTTTATACTCGGTTAAATGGACACACCGAGTTCCTAGAATTTTTACAAACTATACCGATTAAAGACAAACAAAAATTAGTGGCAACTATCGCCACTATACAAGAGCATGGTCTTTTAGTTGCTCAACGTATGGAATGGGTGAAAAAGCTAGATGACGACATCTTTGAAATCCGCTCAAAGGTTGCTTCTAACATTCAAAGGGCACTTTATTTTCATGTTATCAATGAACGCTACATCATCACCCATGGCTTTACCAAAAAAACACAAAAAACACCCCAGAGTGAGATAAAACACGCTAAGGATTTAAAGAAAGAATTTGAGGACAACAACCATGACCACAATTAAATTTGATGATTTTTTAGAAAACGAACTAGCAGACAATAATTTTAAAGAAGGCTTTTTAACTGAAAAAGCTATTTTGGAAAGTGCTATTGCAGTTTCTGACGCACGAAAAACAGCAGGTCTAACCCAAAGAGAGCTAGCTTCCCTATCTCATGTCCCACAGTCTACCATTGCTCGCATTGAACGTGGACATAACACAAGCATTGAAACAATGAGCAAAATTGCACTTGCTCTGAATAAAAATCTAACTATCAAAATAAGCTAATAGTCAAATTAAGCTCTCAAAAAAGCTGATGAAATATAAATTCATCAGCTTTTTATCACATGTAACAATCAATGCTTAAACAATGGCCCACTAAGGTGGAACTCAAAGTTTTTAACATCAACTAAACCAACAACTTCGTCACTTTGATATAATTTTATCAAAAATTATGCCATCTCTTTGCGCATTTGTTGGAGTTCATGAAGGGATACATTTTGATCTTTAGATTTCCCAGACTTTCCGTATAGTTGAAGCCATTTGTATATAGTTTGGTTGGCAACTCCGTACTCTTTGACTAGATCTGAAACAGGCTATCCTGTTTCATGTAATTGAACAATAGTTTCCTTGAACTCTTTGGTATATTTTTGGCTCATTTGGACATCTCCTTTGGTTGAGATACTATTCTGCAAAACGTGTCCATAAAATCATACTAACATCAGTTTCGGCGTAAATACACTCCTTTTTGATCGTTTCGTGAAATGACTCTATACGACTATTGTCGTATGGCCATCCTTATTTGACTAAAACTCCATAACTCTACTTGAGTGTTTACATAATTATTGACAGTATCAAATTTTTGATTGAAATTTCCTTATTCTGACATAAACAATGGATATATTTTTAAAACATTATTCGTTTTTTTCTTCAAAAGCTGCCACTGTTAATTTATAGAAAAGTAAACTATATAGACTATTAACAACTAGAAAAATCGTCAAATCTATTAAGGACATATCTGTTAATGAACGACTACGTAGGGCAATCATTGGTTGAGAATAAGGGAAAAACTTTGTAAGATTCTCGTTAATAAAAATCAGCACAAAGTTTAACATGCTACCAATTGTAGCAACTCCAACAACTTTACTAAAATTACGAGTCTTTGCGGTTACGAAGGATTGAAGCGTCATTATCGGAAAAGAAGTACTCACTGACAACAGAAGCCATTTAATATGAACTGCTAAACTGAGGTCAAACGAAATCCCGTCAACTTTAGCAGCTACAACAAAAATAAGTAGTAAAAAAAGTTGGACGGAAAGAATCAGAAAGAAGCCACTTAATAGTTTTCCAAAGTACAATTTATCCATTGAAACTTGATTAGCTTTTAACATCTCAATGTTTTTTCTCTCAAATTCTGGCATCAGTAACTGTCCCACAATAATGGCTAACATAGGAGGATAGAGAAGTGTACTGTTATAAAAATGTTAATTGTCCCCATAAAACAAGGGATTGTGTCTTATCAATTAAGACAGCCCTATTAGCAAAATAAACTCCTAAACCGATAAAGCTAGAAAAAACCAAAAATGCCATTCCAATCATGAACAATTGTAATTTGCGAGTCTTTTTCCACTCAGCAAAAACATAAGGTCTCATTTCAACTTCCTCTCTTTCTCAAAATAACATTAGCTAAACCGTATAACATCAAACAATAAATCATAAAGAATACTAGTTTCCAAGGTAACTGTTGATCCAAGAGGTAGGTATATGCCCCATCCCCAAGAAAGTGATACTTATAAGGTGCTAAACTGCCTGCTCCGGTCAACGGATTAAGCAAACTAGCAAAACCATAACTTCTTGGATTTAAGACGATTCCTAAAAAACCTCCTAACAATCCTAAAGCCAGTAATACGCCTTGTTTTTCTAGTACCATTGCTAACGTTAAATAGATAGAAACTAGAGCGAAAATAGATAGTAATTGTCCTAAAAATTGAACTCCTACAATGTCCATAGGAATTGAGATACCAGATTGTTTTCCAAAGCAACAGATAGCTACAATTTCTGCAAAAGACATGACAAAGAAGAAGACCATTGTAAATAAAAATTTATGTCTAAAGATCGTCATCAAACCTAAGCCATTTGTAGCTTGTAATTTAAAGGTCTGTCCTTCTCGTTCATTACTCACAATTCGACTCACAAATACAGAAACAGCAATAGGAAGCATGAGAAGGTTCACATTCTGATTACTAAATAAAGTTCCGACATTTTTTAACTCTGGATGCGAAAAAGCAGACATAAACATTGCAATACTCCACAATGTCGCTACAATCATCAAAAGAGTAACAATTGAAAAAGATTTTGTTCGTCTACTTTTTAACCATTCAATGTACACACCTCTCATCTTATACCTCCTTTGTTAGTTCCAGAAAAATATCTTCTAATGTCTCACTTTCTCTAGTGACACGAAAAATTCTAAAGCCAAGGTCGGTTATATAGGTGATAATATCCGCAAGACGATCGTTACTCATATCGTCTAATTTAACCTCACTCGCCGATGCTTCCCGTACTCTGACTGAACCGAAATCAACTAAGTGTTGAACAATATTATTTTGCGAAAAATCGCCACCAATCTCAATCCAAGTATTTGATTTGATCTCTCGAATCTCTCCTTCATAAACTAAACAACCATGATTTATAATACCAACCCGATCAGCAATTTGTTCTATCTCTGATAAGATGTGGCTGGAGATAAAGACTGTTAAGCCTTCTTCTTTTGCTAATTTAACAATCAACTCACGAATTTCATGAATCCCTGCTGGATCAAGACCATTAGTCGGTTCATCTAATAATAAAATTTGGGGCTTTTTAACTAAAGCAAAAGCTAAGGCTAAACGTTGCTTCATCCCTAGGGAATAGGCTTTCACTAATTTCTTACGATTTTTGTCCTCCGCCAATCCAACTAATTTCAAAGTTGGCCAAATATTATCCTCATCAAAACCTACCATTTTTTGAAATACTAATAAGTTTTCATATCCCGTTAAATTTGGATAATAAGATGGTTCCTCAATCATCGATCCAATTTGATTTAGGTAATCATTATTCTCTTTGATATTTTGACCATTGACTAAAATCTCTCCTAAAGTAGGCTCCACCAAAGATAAGATCATTTTCATCGTAGTTGTTTTCCCTGCGCCGTTGGGACCTAAGAAACCATAGATTTCCCCTTCTCTGACTGTCAGTTTCTTAAGATCCACTGTAGTAGTATCTTTATAGACCTTTTTAAGATTTTTCAATTCAATAATATTATTCATCTCATTAATTTCCTTGTAATCCCTTTTTAGCTAGGATTACTCCTTTTCTTTACAATGTAATTCTACTTTATCATCTTAAAGATAACATTAAGATAGATCAAGATATTTTTCTATACTTTTGAATTAATGAAGTTGAAGTAACTTTCATTGGTTTTTATTAGATTACTATGAGTATCTTTATAGACTTTTACCTGTCTCATCGTCATATAGATAATGTAATCAACATATTCAACAATATCTAGATGATGGCTAACCATCAGCATAGTCTTTTTGAATAATTACTATAGAATATTGGTATAAATTTTATTTTTACTTTGTTCATCGAGGTTACTGAATGCTTCATCCCAAAAAATGATACCTTCATTTTTAAGTAACGATTTAGCTATTAATAGTTTCTGAATTTGTCCCCCCGATAAATTTTTCCCTTGTTTTAATAATTTTGAATGAACTTTATTTGGCAATTGGTTAATAACTTCATCTGCCGAGGTATCTTTTAATACTTGAAATAGGGTGTTAAATCATCTGAATCCCACTCCAAATTTTCTAATACACTTCCCTTTCTTAAGGTCATATTCTGAAGAACAACACTCAAACATTCTTCAAAATTTTCGATACCATATTTTAATGAGCCATTATAACGTAACATACCTGCTAATAACAGTAATAACGTTGATTTCCCACTACCTGATTTCCCTACGATAGCAACTTTTTCTCCTTTACCAATTGTTAAATCAATATCATTATAAATCGGCTTCATGCCATAAGAAAAATTCAACTTTTCAGCTTTTATCAAATACTCGTCTGAACTCGAGCTTTGTACTAAAATTGGTTTACTGTCTTTTAATAAATCACTTTGTTTTTCTGCATAGACACCTAACCTTATAGCTTCAAAAGCAGCCCCCTTAACTTGCTCAATAGCTGATACTAATAACGAAATACTAGTCTGATAAACTAATAGGTCTGAAATGGAAACATGTATATAATTTTCATAGTAAACTGCTACTATGATGATTACCGAGAGACTAATATAATTAAAAATCGTACCAATCAGCTGTGAAGATTTTTCAAATTTCAAAATCTGTGAATACTTTTCAGTAACTTTTTTTATTAATATCCATCCATGAACTAAAAGGTCAAACCTTCCCGCCTCATAATTTTTGATATAGTCAATATCGTCTAAAATCCATTTGCAATTCCGAATTAAAATCAATTAGATACTGCAAATAGGTTTTGATTATATTCGTTTTGTTTGCGATAAAGAAATATTGAAATAATACTATACGCTGAAATCATCGTAACTAGAATCACTGTTAATTTGACTGAAATAGTCATCAGATATATAAAAATAACAATTGCTGAAATAAAACTAACACATGACGGAATAATTTTTAAAGTAACATTATCCCTTAAGGTAGATTTGAAATTAATCTTTTCTGAAATTCCACCGCTTAAATGATTTCTAAAATATAAAAGTGGCTTTTTCAATAATTTTTCAAAAAGTATTCTGCTATAATTATTATCAAAATCTAAATTATATTCATCCAGTGCATTATTTTTAATAAAATATCCAAATAGTTGGAATAAAACTACCCCCGCTAGAAGAATGATACTGATTTTCAGAATTTAAATTTTTCACTTCTAATATGTATCTTAATACTACCGAAAATATTAAAACGCTGATCTGGATTAACACTAATGAAACTAAAAATAAAAATAATTGTTTTTGTTTTTCAAAGTTTGTATAAAAATATTTCCAAAAATTTGGTTATATTTTTGCTTTTGAAAATTTCTTACTTTTTACTTATCAACACTATTGTTTTTAGAGTAGTGTTTTTATAAATTCTTCATAACTATATTTTACTCGACCAATTGCTGGATCTACTATCATAACTTGGGTTGCAGTAATCTTTTCTAGAACAACAAAATGATCATTATTCCAGTGGAGAATCATCCTTTGTTTCTGTTCCTTATAGATTTTACATATATCCTCATATGTAGCATGGTATGCATTCAAGGTTACTCCAAACCTCTCGTTAAGAGATAGTAAGTACGATACATTCAGACCATCCGCTGGTAGGGTATCTTTATTATATACCTCATATAAAGGGACTTTGTGCCCCAGATCATTTAATAGCATTGTATAACATGCTAATAAGCAATCCTCCTCGTTATTTTGCAAAACAATCTTCATGTATAAAGTTTCCTTCCTATCGCTGATTATAGAGTAGGGATTAGAAGGTCTAGAGAATTATCTCTTTTTAGATACTTGGCTGTAGAATATAATATCCCTGACAAACCATTCATAATCCCATAAACATTATATTTAGTATTAAAACTGCACATCCACCCATTTTCTAAACCAAATGAATGCAACTTCCTATACTCAATTTCCAAAATTTTTTCCAACTCTTGTGCTTCGTGTCCTTTAAGATATGAACGATAATAGTTAAGTGCTAACAAATTTCCACTAGTTCCATGACAAATAGAAAAATTGGTCATATTGAATCCAACTTCAATTATTTGAGATACTGCATGTCTAATATCAGCTTCTAACTCTTTTCTTCTAGCACTAGGAATTAGCTGAAATTTTTTATCCAATTCTAGTTGAGCTAATCTTGCAACAAGAACTCCTGTTGAGCCATGACACCAATTAGCACTGGTTGAATTATTTCTTTTATCTATCCAACCTTGAGATATTTTTTGGCGATTATCAAAGTTATTCGCTTGAAATAACATCTCTAGGGCTTTAGAATTATCCAAAATTCCAGCAATATAGTGTAATGCCAATTCTATTCCTAGATTTCCATGTGCTAAACTAACATTATTTGATTCCAAATTATCCCAAGCAATATAATTCTCATAATTAACCTTTAAATCAATTAATTTATCTAAGGCTTGTCGAAGATTTTTTAATTGACAAATCACTTCTATACAGAGCAACAATCTCATTAGGAAAAACTTGAAAGAAAATCTGCACTCGAAACATTCAAATCTAAACTGTAATCCTTATTTCTATCTAAAATTGACTTTTGAGATTTTTTTGTCCCGTAATCAACTGTATTCTTTTCAATGCAGAAAAGAATACCTAATTTTTCCAACGTAGTACGATTGATTTTTGCACACTATCGTAAGAGTTTGAGAGAGTTAGAAAAAAATTCTATGTATACAATTATAAATTTTCTCCTGTCTTTCACTATTCACTAAATCGTAGACTTCACATAATGCAATTGATAATCCAGAAATTCCCTCATAAATAGATAGATCCATAGGTTCAAGTTTAAATGCATCATAATCTGTAACTTTAAGCGTTAACCAATTTGTACTTCCATCTAATTTAGAGCATTTCTCATTATTCAAAATGGTATCAACTAGCGTATTGATACCAGCAAACAAAAACCTCTTTATCTGAATTTAAATTATTAAATTTTTTTGTACGACTCTTGAAGCTCGGTACTATACAAAGCATTTGGTGTTTTAATAGAAAATTCAATTAAATCGACTTGTTCCTTCATTATGCTCAAGTCAAATCTTTCCAATTTTTTTAATGCCTCGGTTAAAGCAGATTCTTTTAATTTCCATACTATAGTCTCATTATCTTTAATGTCGACATCACTAATACGAGAATAAAAATATGGAATATTCATATTAAGTAATTGTTTTTCTTCAGATTCACATAAATTCAAACTTTCAAAATTTGATAATTTATCAGACATCTTTTCAAATAAAACATTTGACTGATTACAATAAATTGGTGAAGTCAACAATTGACGGACTAAACTGTAATCTCTAGTATTTCTAAATAAAACTCTTGTTTTTAAATCACTAAAACTTAAATAAAGTTGTTTTAGAAATTCTTTATTATCAATAATAAAATGACCTAACTCTAGGTAGCCCATTTTTATGGAATCAATGTAATCTTCTGCATTTAAATAATTCCTTAATCCCGTTTGTCCTACTCGATAAGGTAAGTGAGCTTGATTTTCTGTTTTATATTTTTGTTTTTCAACATGTATATCATCTCTATTCTGGTTTATCAGCACTCTTGCTTCACCAATAAGAGTGCCCCCTAAAACTCCACTAGTATCTCCTCCAAAAATTTTATCGGCTTCAGACACAGGTAACAATCCTGTAGATAGTACTGAATTTCTGCTATCCCTGAATTATCTCTAAAGTAGCATTATTATCCGCTACTGTTTCATACGGACTTACAGAAAATACTGTCTCAGCATCTACTAGGATAGGCTGAACATTATGTGAAATAAGATTTTCGAAATGCAAGTCAGAAATATTTAAAATGTAAGCATATGCTACAAGATAACCCATTCTTTTATAAAACTCTTTCGCTTCATCAATCGAACAAACTGGTTTACTGTCTATAAAAAGTTTCCCCAAAAGTAACCTTCCCTATCTAAAAGTCAGGTACAAACTGAATCTCTTTTTTTAAATACTTGCTAACTTGATTATCCAATTTTTAAAAGATGATTTGGTTTTTGACGATTTTTCTTATAAACTAATTTTTGTCCCTCATAAGATAAAATACAAACTCCACTTCCATTATGAATATCACCTGTTACTTTAATATCAAGATTGTTTAAATTAGGATATTCATCATCTGAGCAAATAAATTTTATTTTTCAATATTGAAAAGTCTATTGAAAAATGTTTTTACGCATTTAAGCAAATCAAGGTACTGCTCTATACTGATGATGACACGTTGACTAATAGTCGGAAATCTTTCCTCTATTTCTTCTAAAATATCACCATTTTTTACATAATACATTATTAAAATAATCATATCGTAGCTCAGCTGTATCGCCAATTAACTTCCCTTCAATACGTTTTTCGTTAATCAAATAAATTAATGTAGATCGATAATAGTCTGATATATTTTTCTCAACCTGTTTTAGTACCTTAACATCCTCATTAAGAACTTCAGGTATTTTTCTTTTTCAATAAAAACTTTAGGAAATTTATTAAACTGACTATATAATTGTTCTTGATGATTCATTGTCTTACCTTTCTAAAAATTAACAACAGGTAAAGATAGCTTGTAAGCTATTCCAACGACATTCAGCAGAAATAGTATTTACTCCATGACCAGCTCGCCCTAAAAAGATTATCTATTTCTTCCATTTTTTAGTTCTTGTAACGCTTCCAAAGCTTCTAGATGAATTTTTATTATTTTTCATAGTCTATAACCTCATTAAATTTCATGTCGAGTCTGGCTCGAAATTATTTTTTTCTTTATAAATTGATTCTAAAATTGCAACATAAAGACAAGTTTAAGGCAAAGTAAAGTCAAGATAAATTTCTAATTTAATATATAGTCATAAATTATATGAACTACATGAATGAATAAATAAACAAAATTCATCATATAAAAAAAAGAGGTTTCCCTCTTCTTTATATAACAATGTAGATACTTAGTCATCAAAAATTATGAGCAACATGTAGCAAGAAATGCCCAAGTATTCAAGTGACACTCATGTGAAATGGTTTTAAACACACCGTTCCCAGCTCCAATAATTTGGTCAAGTTCTTCAAGACTTACTTCTTTAATTGATTCGATAATTGCATCTTTTTTCATAATTTTCCTCTCTCTAAATTAATAATTATTATGAGCAACATGTAGCAAGAAATGCCCAGGTATTAAGATGACACTCATGTGAGATAGTTTTAAACACACCGTTCCCAGCTCCAATAATTTGATCAAGCTCTTCAAGACTTACTTCTTTAATTGATTCGATAACTACATCTTTTTTCATATTTTTCCTCTTTCTAAGATTTAAGAATAATCTGCTAAGTTACCTCTAGCACTATGACTATTCAAAGCTATTGATAATCCGTTATTATTTTGAGACTAAGTATCTTTGTTACAAGTAAATTTTTACGAAGACTAGGTTAAGACAGAGTAAAGAAATCTTAAAAATTATTTTTAAGAATTTAAATTTCCTATCTGCTCTACAGTTTATTAAAGTAAGATGGTTTATGGTATAATTAAAATAAATTTTATGGGAGGCGCGTATATGAATTTTCGAAGCGCAGCTATTAAACAAACGGATATTAATAGTAGACGATGATGTTTCACTTAGTAAATCTATTAAAGAAGTTTTGGTGAGCAGGGGATTTAAAAATATTAGTAATGCTTACAGTATTAGCGAAGGAATAGATATTTTTCTATTTCTAAAATAGATCTCATTATCCTAGATGTAATGTTGCCGGATGGAGAAGGTTATCTACTTGCTCAGTACATCAGAAAAACTTCTGATATACCAATTTTATTTTTAACAGCCAAAAATAATCCAGATGATGAAGTTAAAGGATTAGATTCAGGTGGTGATGACTTTGTCACAAAAACCATTTCTTCCAAAAACTTTAATCTATCGTATAATTGCTTTACTGAGGAGAGCATATAAAGGAGAATCAGAATTAATAACTTTAACTTCTTGTATCATTGATTTAAATAATGCTAGTGTAAAAAGAGGAACAGCATTTATCGCTAACTCCAACTGAAATACAGATTCTAAGAAAACTATATACCAATAAAAACTATATTGTGTCAACAGAAGCAATCTATGATACTATTTGGGGAATAGATAGTTTCGATATGAAAAACTCTTAATGGTACATATTCGTAATATAAGAGAGAAGATAGAATTATCCCCATCAAAACCACGTCACCTCATTACAGTCAAAGGGCTGGGTTATAAGTTAGTTATCTGAATTTACGGAGTCCTCTATGAATATTTTCAAAAAGGTATATTAAAATTTATTCTCGCCTTTCTTACCATAATATTTATCGATTTTGTTCTATTAGTAGCTACAACCAACTTTATCCGTAGCCAACAATCTCCTATAGATATCATACAAGGTGTATCTTCGAACATCACCCCATCAAATGGAACATATAAAGTTAATCAAACTGCAAAAACTGATTAAAAAGCACAACTTATGGGTCATGATTCTTGATCAAAAAAAGTGGAAATGAAAAAGTTTAATATCAAAAACCTAAAAAATATAAAAACACAATTTGATTATGCCGATGTCATTAAGTTTTCACGTTATTATTTAGATGACTATCCAATATTCACTCAAATAAAAAGAACAAAAAGATATTTATATAATTGCATTTCCAAAAGAAAGTATCATTAGATACGGAAATAATTTCTTTTGATCTAAAGAGAATTCAAATTTTTCCGATTTTAATTTTTAGTTATCATATTTGTTAACTGCCTATTTTGCCTATTCCTATACCTTTATAGTGTTACTTTCTTAAATCGCAACATCCAGCCAATTATTAACGCAATAGGTAAATTACCTGTCGGTTTAAACAAACAGGTAAATTCTGTTCAAGAATTAGATAGATTAACTTTAGCGGTTAACTCTGCTAACAAAAAAACTACGTAAAAATGAAGAATTCAAAGAGAATTGGATTTCTGGAATAGCTCATGACATCAAAACCCCACTCTCAGTTATCGTGGCTAATGCATCATTAGCTATTGAAAAAACAGACAATGATGACCTATTAAAAAATTTGAAACCTACGCTGATTGAGAGTCACTATATTCAAAATTTGCTAAACGATCTCAACATATTCGCTAGACTAACAAACGGTAATTTAAAATTAAATCAAGAAATAACAGACATTATACCCTTCTTTAAGGAAATAATCATACAAATTATTAATCAAGAGATTTGGAATGATTTTAATTTTGAGTTTATTCCTGATAATAAATTGTTGGGTAAAAAATGTACATTGAAAAATCTTTTGATGTCTAGAGTTATTCACAATCTCATTTATAATTCTGTATTGCATAACCCTTCTGGTTGTAATATTCAGATTGTCCTTAACTATATTTCCCGTAATAAATTTTTCAGTTATTATACGTGATAATGGAATTGGAACTTCTACAGATAGACTTAAAAATATTAATAAAATTGAGGAATTTAATTTTGATATTTCTGGAGTTCGCAGAAGTGGTATGGGACTAAAAATTTCTAACCAAATTGTTGATTTACATGGAGGTAGTATGATAATCACAAGTGAACAAGGAGAATATTTTCAAACAGAAATTATCCTTCCTATTGAGTCACCTACCTTATAGTACGCAGTCATTCCATTTTAAATAATTGAGGCTATTTTATCACTCTTGTATCCCTTTTGCGAGACCATAAGAATCATCTTACTTAAAAGCTGCATCATTTTAGAACTCCTTCAACTCTTCAAGAACAACATCTAAGTCCTCTTTTTCCACTATTTCTCCAGGTTCTACTTTCTCTCCTGGTAAAACATAATCATGGATCTTGCCATTTCGTCGAATAATGCTGATTTTATCTCCCTTGATAAACCCTCTTTCTATCGCTTCCATTACTTCATCATAAGTCATCATTTTATATACCTCCTATTTTCTACAATATATCTATTCGTAAAAGATACCAAAAAGTAACAAAAAAAGCACTCAAATTTTAAAAATTTTAAGTGCTTATTTGTTTTCTACTATCAGTAAGCATTAGCTTAGGTTTGGATAAATTCCCAATGTAATGCTATATCATCCAACTCTTCTGGAGTTGTCTCTTGTGCCGATGACAACTGTTCTTCCGAAAACTTAAGTAGCTCTTTTTTTATGATATGGTATATCGAAAGAGCCTGTCCAAAAGCCAAATCTCTGTCAATTTTTAAATCAAGCCGCATTAATTTATCTCCTTTATAAAAAGCCACGTATTAAATACGTAGCTTAACTTTCTACTGAACCTCAGGCCCTAAGACGAGATAGAAAATATCTCGCTTAGTATCATACTCCAAGGCGTATTCATCAACTTCAAACAAGAATTCCGACCTTTTTGTTTAGCCCTGCGGTCGTACTGCTCCTGTGCTTCTGTATAATATCGCTTACATCATTTTTAACCCTTTTGGAAAATAAGATCCAGATCAAAAAACTCTCCAAGAATGAACTGCACCCCAAAAAGTTAGACAGAAAAAATCTAACTTTTGGGGTGTTTTATAATGAAATTAACTTATGAAGATAAAGTTCAAATATATGAATTGAGAAAGCAAGGAGAGAGCTTTTAGACAGCTTTTCAAATCAATTTGAGATAAACATTTCTAATCTTAGGTACATGATTAAATTAATTGATCGTTACGGGATAGAAATCGCAAAAAGGAAAGAAGCGTTACTATTCTCCCGAATTAAAGGAAGAAATAATTAATAACGTTCTGCTTAAAGGTCGTTCACTAAGAAGTGTATCTTTAGATTATGTTTTTACCCGATCCTTCGCTATTGAAAAATTGGATAGCACAATACAAGAAAAATGGGTATACTATTGTTGAGAAAACAAGAGGGAGAGCACCTGAAATGGGACGTGAACGTAAGAAAACTTGGGAAGAAATGACAGAACTAGAGCGACTCCAAGAGGAGAATGAACGCCTACGTACCGAGGTGGCCTACCTAAAAAAAGTTAAAAGAGCTAGAAGACAGGGACGAAGCCATACAGCGAGAAAGGCAGAGACAATTAGAAAAATGGTTTCAGGAGGATTTCGACTAGATTTACTTCTTGAAACAGCCTACTTGGCTCGCTCAACTTACTATTATCAGTTGAAGCAACTAGATGGGCACGACAAAGATAAAGAGATTAAAGGCGAAATTCAGGAAATTTATTATGAGCATAAAGGAAATTATGGCTATCGCCGAATAACTCTTGAACTGAGGAATCGTGGTTTTGTAGTGAATCATAAGAAGGTTCAACGTCTGATGAAGGCCCTTGGTTTAAGTGCACGTATTCGTCGTAAACGGAAGTATTCTTCATACCAAGGAGAGATTGGAAAGAAAGCAGCCAACCTTATTCAACGCCAATTTGAAGCATCCAAACCAATGGAAAAGTGTTACACAGATGTGACAGAGTTTGCCATTCCAAATAGCACACAGAAATTGTATTTATCGCCTGTTTTAGATGGCTTTAACAGCGAAATTATTGCCTATAATCTCTCAACTTCACCAAACTTAGAACAAGTGAAAGCTATGTTAGACCAGGCCTTCACAGAGGAGCATTACGAAAATACAATTCTCCATAGTGACCAAGGTTGGCAATACCAACATCAGTATTATCATCAATTTTTAGAGGATAAAGGGATCCAACCGTCCATGTCACGTAAGGGAAATAGTCCAGACAATGGTATGATGGAGTCCTTCTTTGGCATTCTTAAGTCTGAGATGTTTTATGGTTATGAGAAGACGTTTCACTCACTTGAGCAATTGGAACAAGCTATTGTAGACTATATTGATTATTACAACAACAAACGAATTAAGGTAAAATTAAAACATACTAAGATTAGTAGTGAGGAAATCTCCGACGGGAGAAAGTACTCACTACTTTTTTCGTTATGTTAAAGTAGAGGTGTCTTGTTAAGTCGATGAGTCCTTTGGCGCTAGACGTCGTAACTAAAACTGGCAAGACACCTGTTTTAGGAAGAATGTTATCAAAGTATGTGGGACGAAAAACGTCGAGTATTGAAAATGACATCACTAAAGCAAGGAATCATTTAAGACAAAGAGGTAAGATCATGCGAGTAGTTTTTGGGATTGACGTGAGTAAAGCAAGTTCAGAAGTGGCCATCTTGGTCAATGGAGAGAAAATACATGGCTATACCATACCCAATGATGCCATCGGATTTAATCGACTACTCGAGGACTTGGGGACTGTTTACCAACCAGAGATTGTATTCGAGGCGACTGGTGTCTATTCTCGTCGTCTTCAGGCCTTCTTTGAGGATAATAGTTACGCTTATATACGGCTCAATCCCTTAGAATCCAAGAAACAATTAGATAGCTTGCGAGTGCGTAAAACCGATAAGATTGACGCTGAAAAACTAGCTACGTCTCAGTTCATCCTCAATCGTAAACCAAGCTATGTCCAAGAAGCGCTTTATCAAGAATTACGCGACCTCAGCCGTTTCTATCAGAATCTTACTGAGGATATTGTCTGCTCTAAAAACCGCCTACACAAGGTTTTACAGGTCACTTTTCCTGAATTGGAAAACATCTTGTCGTCACCAACTGGGAAACAATATTGGAACTTAGTCATGGCTTTTCCATGTAATAGTTTTGTACTGGAGTTAGATGACGCCGCATTAAGAGCTATCATCCGTCAGTCTACATCAAAACACATCTCTGAAAACCGTGTGACTTACTTAGTAGATAAGCTTACAAAACTAGCTAATCATTCTTATTGTGCGGTCAAGAAAACCTCTCCAATGATGGAAGAGGTCAAATACTATGCAGGGGAGTTACTTAGGCTTTCTGAATATAGACAAAGTGTTTTAGAGAAGATGATAACATTGGCTCAACCTTTGCCAGAATACGAGATTCTTCTCTCTATTCCTGGAATAGCTGAAACCACAGCGACAAGCATTATTGGTGAACTTGGTGACATTCGTCGATTTCACTCTGCCAATCAAATCAATGCTTTTATCGGCATTGACCTCAGACACTATGAATCTGGGGACTTTCTAGCCAAGGAACATATCACCAAACGTGGGAATCCCTATGCCAGAAAGATTCTCTTTAAGTGCATTCATAACATAGCTTCAGCTAGCCACACCAATCCTTGTCATATCGCAGACTTCTATGAGAAACGGAAAAGACAATCGCAAGTGACTTCAACCAAACCACACACGATTGCCTCTATACATCGTCTCATTAGAACAATGTATTACCTCATAACGCATAACAAACTTTACGATTATACTTCTACCCAAAATCGGTAAAATTGTTTATGCCATATGATTGTAACACCTTATCAAAAAAATCACTAGGTAAGGCGTTGTTTTTGAGTACACTTTTTACACTGAACCTTAGTTCAAAAATAGACAAATTCCTTAGTTTGATTATGGAATTCAATCTATTTTTTATCAAATGCCTTGATATGCTTGACAAATGGTAGAAAAGGACTCAGTCCTGTGCAATACAGAACTAAATCCTTTGGATAAATTAAATGTCTAACTTTTTGGGGTCAGTACAGAAGGAGAGTGTGTTCTATAATGGATAAACCTTACGAAATTCTTCTAATACAACCTTGCTGTCAGGTGTAAAAGTCAGGCCCGCTTTCTCCAGCCACTTCGTGAAGAATTCCTCGTGAACCTGCCGCCAATAGGCAAGGGACTTATCTCCTTCCCCTTCCTTAAAGGCATGGTCGTCTGACACTTGATTGAAAGGCTGAACAGAAACCTTGGTGATTTCGACAATGCAGATAGCTTGATGTTGGCTGTCTAAAATCACATCAAAGGTTCCTTCTTGTGGAAGGGGTTCGTCCCCTACTGCATAGAGGTCGCAGGCTGAGGCAGTTGCTGTTTTTTCACCTGTAAACACCAAATCCGCTAAAAGGTCTGGTTCCACACCAAAAGCCCAGGCGTCTATCTCATCTCCAATAGAGGGGTTGATTTGCTTGTAGGCATTCCACATTTCTTGCGGTGTCATGATTGCTCCTTCTTTTCTTTTACCTTCCAATTTCTATAGCTTGTCAGTTCTAATTCTGGAAATCCTAGTAACTCTGCCTTCACCTTCAATACTATGGGTGAGGCAGTTTCTTCGGTAATCTGCTCGATCGGAAGCCAAATGGCATTTGCTGAATCATTGCTTCCATCAAGAACTTCATGAGGAAGGGATTTTTGAGAGTGTTCCAAGTCAAGTACTATATCATAAAAGGCCATGATATGGTGTACGACAAAGTCTTGCCCATCTTCTTGAACCAGCACATCATAGATTCTAGGGTTTGAATAATCGCTAAGCATATAGCCCGTCTCTTCCAGAACTTCTCTCTTGAGAGTTTCTGTCAGTCCCTCACCTGATTCTTGACTACCACCCGGTAAATCAAAACGATGCCGATAAGGTCCTCTCGTTTTCTCAATGCAGAGCAGTTTCCCGTCTTGAAGACAGACTCCATATACACCAAAGTAGTTTTTGATTTCCATATTCTTAACTTCCTAGCTTCATTTATTTTTTACCCTACCTATCATCACACATTAATCTTGGGTTGGGGGCCACTCTTTATTAAAGACATTTTGTCTATTTAACTTTAACAGACTTTCAAAACAAAAAACGCAAGAGTTTCCCCTTGCGTTAAACGTCATGTTGATATTTCATGACGTTCCATTATCATGGTGAGATAACCCCATGAGTAAGATTATTATCAATTCAATAGCAATTTTACCAAATTTTTAAAGACTTTTCAACCAACAATATACTGTCAATTATTTTGTGTTTACACAACTTATTTTACACTACCACCAATACATAGCAACTCCTTAATAATGAAGTCACCATTGACTGTGATAAAGACCAAAGCCTTGAAGATATAGCAAGTCTAATGGTTATAGCACCTAACTGGGTGCTTGATAGCAACCTTCCAGCGAATGGATATGAATGTTCCTTTTACCAAAAGGATTAGATACAAAAAACGGTTCACTACCCAATATATGGTAATGAACCGTTTTAGATTACATAATAGTTGTCATGAGTTCTCTAACAATTTGAACTGATTTCTCAAAAGAAATATCTTGTGCATATTTGAATTGTCTTTGATAACGTGTCCAAAGTTGCTTTTGATACTTATCAGTCTCAATACTATTTAGCTGACTTTCCCAAATATCAATAGCCTCTTTACTTCCTCGTTTTTCTACAGTATTGGCCAGAGCTTCACGCAACACATCGAAATTTATCTCATCTTTTCTGAAATGATACAAGGTAAAAAGGTCATAACGATCACGAGGACGTGTTGATGCTACTCCTCGGCTAATGATCGTTTCCAATTTTTCAGCTAGGACAGTTTCCAAATTATAAGTCCACACCTCAATGGTTTCATTTGTAAATAGGGATGGCATCGAATAAGTAATTTCTCTATGTGTAATCTTATCACCCGTTGTAATGTCGATGAAAACAACCTCTCTTAAAGTATCAAATGTAGCATTGAGTTTTAGAGAAAATCCCCCGTATTCGTCATCTTGGCGAATTGGCTCTAGTTTATCTACTTCAAATGAAAAGACATCATCCGAATCCGAAAGAATTTCTTCGAAGATGGTAATCAAATTTTCTTGGCTAAGTGCAGTCCCTTTAAGCGTCACATCTAAATCCATTGTCGTTCGCTTATCGAGTCCTATCAACTGTCCTATTAGATAACCGCCTTTAACAATGAAAGAATCCTTATAGGAACTTTTAGCAATCAATTTCAGCACCTGTTCAATCAGGAAGTTTTGCTGAAGCTGCTGGGCAGGAATGCCTCTATCCTTAGCCATATTCTTAATCTTTGCCTTAAAGCTATTTGCATTGGAAAACATTAGGTTAATACCTCCATGTAAGATTGCAACTTATTAGTCACCTTGAATAACTGTGCATAGTGAAACAGTTTTGAATAGTTAACTTTGTGATTATGAAAATACATCTTAAATGCAGGAGCTATAACTTGAACATCAACTTGATAAACTGGTCTTAAACACTCTGCTAAAACCCTTTCCGGCTCATACACCTTAATCTTCTGCCCCACTTGTCGCTCAAGCTCAATTATTCCTTCATCGTAATAAGAACGAAGAACTATCGGACGTATACCTTCTGATTTAACATTTTTTGTATTGGTTCCATAAGGGAAGCTCATAGTCATCTCAAAAGGAACTGTTAGTGATAATCCATGTAACCAAAGAGCTGTTTCTAAAGAAAAAATTCCTTTTGAAAATCGTTGCTGAGCCACAAACCATTCGTCCAGATAAGTATCAGGGAGGCGATATAACCCCTTTCCTTCAACCTCTACTTGTCCCTCTTCAATCATTCTCAGCAATATTTTGTAAGGTAGTTTCTCTTCAAGTACTTGTTGAAAGGTCAAAAATCCTTGATGTTGTCGAAAAGAAGCCATAATCATTTCAATATTATTCATAATAGCAGTATCCTTTTGTCAGAAATAAAATGCTAACATCTATTAGATGTTAGCATTTTTATCTTTCTTTATCAACTATTTCGGGTTTAATTCCTTCAATAAGGATGCCACCAGAGCACGAGCTTTTAGCAAGCGATAGAAACCAGTAGACCGTTTAACCCTTTTAAAAAAGCCACGTATAAAATACGTAGCTTAACTTTCTACTGGACTGCAGGCCCCAAGTCGAGATAGAGAATATCTCGCTTAGTAGCATACTCCAAAGCGTGTTCATCAGCTTCAAACAAATCTGAAGCTAGAAACCTTTTCGTAAAGACAGTCTCATCTTTACGCTTAAATTTCACAACATAACTATATTTAGTCATCATCTTTCTCCTTTAATATTCGTACTGACCTTTGACGCCACTATAGAGCCAGTAAATAGCTTTATCATAGCCTTGCTGAAGGGTACCGTTAGCATCTTCCATCAAGTCTCGCAAGGAATAAAATCCTAGGTAACTGTCTACTGCCGATTCCATCAGACAGAAAAGATATGTTGGCATATCTTTTGTTCCCCAAGCTAGAAGATCTAACTGACTTAAATCGTCTCTTACTTCCTGCGGGGGAAACGACTTGGAAAATTACTCGTCGTAAAATTTCCACATTCTTTGGCTCGCTGTAACATAGTTAAGCGAGTTTCCAACATGCGTATATCAGCCTCTTGAAAGGCTGCTGCATGTTCTTTATTAACAATCAACTTCGATAGCCCAGAATTGATTTCTTCAACCTCATAATAAAGTGAGGATTCAAACGGGATTTCGATAGGAGGAAGGTTAGATACTCCCTCTCGATTCAAAACCACGTTTCTCACTGGTCGGCATCGCAAACTTTGTTGCATATCCATCTTGTTGCTATCGATAATTGATGAAATACGGTCATTGATTAGGTCTGACGGAAAGCCAGCAATATTACTATTATATTGGTGAACTTTTTCAATATAGTAGAGACCTTGAGTGATTCCTGTCATTGTTTTTCTCCTTCTTGAGTCAAATTACGCCATTACAACATCGTCAAGACCAAGCTCTTTGAGCTCTTTTTGAGTCTCGCTATTACTCTCAGTTGTCTTCAATTTGATGACAACGTTCAAGCCCATATCACGTGCTTGTAACAATGCTGAAGCAGGGCTGGTTCGGGTTTTCCCTCAACGAAAAGGGTTTGAACCCTACGTTGCTTCATTTCCAAAATTCCCTTGAGATACAGACAAGAGAGTTCCAAGAATGAATAGGATTGTGCGTTATCAATCCGAGGGAAAGTTGTAACGCCTTCAAGAAGATCTTTGGCAAAAAGATCTGCAAAGACTTCCTGTGTCTTTTTGTTTTTATAAACGAAAATTTGTTTTGTCATTGTTTTTTCTCCTCCATAGAAAAAGAGGAAGATGTAGCCTAGGGCTAATACCTTCCTCTTTCTCTTATATATCAAATATGCGATGTATCTTGCACGATACACTATTTATAGCACTAACTCACCACTGCATTTCATCAAGTTCTCGTGGGCTTAACTTACGCCCCAATTTTTCTTCAACACGCGCAGCCCAGACAAGATTGCCATTCTTAATCATTTCAATCTCCTCTGGTGTCTTGTAAGGTTTATTCGGTAAAACTGAAGACTTCCAGTCTGACTTAAATTGTTCAACTATCCTCATGGTTAGCTTTCGCCTCCCTTCAAAAAGCGGTCAATAAGCAACTGGCATGCTGGTGCGTGAAACATCACACGGTTTGTATTTGCAATACGACTGCAACCGTAGCGACGTACGTAGTAATCTAAAAGAGCAGTCTTTGAAAGACACATCATGAAACCCTCAAAACCACGATTGAAAGCATCTTGGGCAACATGTGCTAACAAACGCCCTGCTATCCCCTGGTTTTTCTTGTCCATACGAACCTCTAGCTTATGAACAAAGGTGTAAGCATCTCTAGGTTCTGGAGTGAACTCAATCATTCCAGAAATCTCCCCTTGAATCACAAAACCACTGGTCATAGCATCAGATGAACTCCTTACCGTCCAATCGACTTCAAAACCTTCTGACGTCAAATCAGATAAGGTCGAAATCTCATCTGAACTAAAGGTCCAAAAGAAGGTCTCTTTCATGCTTTGTCTCCTCGCTACATCTTTTTCTTTATACCTATTATAACACCATTTTTAGATAGACAGTCGGCCTAAAGCAAGCTCTTGATCATAGGCTTCCTCTAGCTCTTTTAGATAAGACTCTGAGTAATCTCCAAGGTCTTCATCTGTTAAGAGTTCAGTGGTTACCCCTTTACCTGGGACATTGCGAGTCATAACGGTTGCTTTATAAATAAAGTTTACGCCAGACTCTGCATCTACATAATCAAATGTGGCAGACATTGGGATATCACTAAGAGTGGTATCTTGCTTTAAGATGTTAGTCAAAAAGCTATCGATATTCTCTCGAATATTCCAGTTCCCACAAGCTGTAAAAGGAAGTGTCGCTGAGACAAGGCCTTCTTCAGTTGTGATACAATCTGCTTTTCTTGGATGACCTTTTAGAGTCGTTGGAGTCCAAGCTTTGGCATTGATTACTCTATGAGTAGCCACAAGCACCTCAATATCTGAAAATGTTGGTGCGGAAATAGTTACCTTTCCAAAGGCATCTGAAATATTTCCCATTCTTTTTCTCCTTTCCTAGAAACAACGCATTCTTCCGTTATCTCTAAAAGAATAGTAATTATCCTTCGTTACGATAACATGGTCTAAGACCTCCATCTCAAAGAGCTTTGCAGCATCTTCAAGGGCCTCAGTAACATTAATATCATTACTTGAAGGAGATACACTTCCAGAGGGATGGTTATGAGCTACCAGCACGTAGCGAGCTAAATTCTTCACTGCATAGTGTAAAATCTCTCTTGGACACGCCATACTACGATGAACGCTACCGATGAAAACTACTCGCTCCTCGATAACGTTATAATGCACATCCAAGTACCACACTACAAGATGCTCTTGCTTCTTATGTCCATAGGCTTTTTGGATACTTTGAGCAAAATATCCAGTCCCAGTGACACAAGTTGGCTTTCCTTCCTCACCTTCTGAACGTTTGAAAAGTTCAAGCATTGAAAGAAAGGCAATAGCATCTCTCTGAGTTAATCCATAATGTTTTAACTCAGAGATGCTTAACTCACAGACCTTCTTAAAATCTCCTTGCAATTCAGAATACAAGGCATCGACCTTTCCCGAAGGAATCCAGTGAGTGAAAGCCCTTTTGAATAGCTCTCTATCACCAAAGTCTTTAGGATGTCTTACTTGTCTCCTAGTAATTGTTTCTGTCATTGTTTTTCTCCTTTACCTGTTAAACCACAAGCCATTTTGCCTGCAGTTGCATTGCGACTGCTGCGGTTGTGGTTACTTTAAAGAGTAAACGTTCTTGTTTATCCCTTGCAACTACAACAGCAACGTCACCCTTATAGATAATCGAAATGTTACTTTCGTGAGGTAGCGTATTGGTCAAAATCATAATTCTGTCCATAACTACCTCCTCCTAGGCTGGCGCTACTACCCACATAGAGCGGATAGCTTGCACCTTTCGATTCGTCTCTGCACGGTCTAAGCGACAATCGCTATCAAAATTAGTACCATAGACATCTTCGTATACTTCTCTCATACGTTTGCCTAGATCCTCAATATGAGACAATTGCGCTTTCGAAGCGCGTGCATTGAGGTCAGTCATATAGCGATGATAAACTTTCCTAAACATCGCATTTAATCTGGCATCATTCTCTAGGTACCATTTAAGGGAGTAGTTCTTGTAGTGCTCGTGTAACCACAAGGCTTTTTCTCTTTTTGTCATTGTTTTTTCTCCTTTATAAAACAAAAAATGGCCCCTAGGACCATTTTTCTGTTCTTGTTTTGAGGGCTGTCAGTTCGTTAAGCATACCTTCGTAATAAAGCCTACGTTTCAGACGTGACGAAAACAAATCCACAAATTCCTTATAGTAATGAATATCTTCATTTGTATAGGACTTACAGGGACGATTTTCATCATAAACGATTAACCAGACTCTTTTTCCGGGAACGGCTTCACTCATTGAATTGACTCCTTTGTTATCCAAAGCTTCAAGACCTTCTAGTGAAACATACCCTACTCGAACCTTATGCCCATCGTTCTTTAGATAAGTACACACTTTAGCCATACATTGCCTATGTTTTTTTGGCTTGTGGGCACCCTCTAAAAAACACAGTATATTAATAATAGACGTCTCCTTCCTTTGTTCAACTACGAAAGAAGTGTTGAATCCCTTCTATCAAAGAATAAGGATTAGAAATACTACGGCAACTAATAGTTTAAAAACCAATTTGTTTCGAAGTAACTTACATAGGAAAAAATAGTCTAGAATGGCCACTAACCCAATAAACAACAACTCTGGAAGTGTCTGTTTAAAGAAAGTTTACCAAACTTGTTGTTCGACATAAGTTCGGTTTGAATGGAAAAGATCTAAAACACTGGTGATTGTTTATCTGACAAAGTAGTCACGACTAATCACCTCTTTTTGCTTCTGTTGCAAAGCATGGTTGTACATATTTAGCAAAGATTCCTTCTTAATAGAGTCCTCTTCTGCGATATATGCTTCAAAAAGATCGTTAATGTTTTGCATATCCATTCCTACCTTCGTCTTTATAATATCATGTTGTATAATTCTCTTCCTATTATATCATACTCTTTCTCACCCAGGGATAGTTCTACCTTCTGGCTAATGTTCACTTAAAGCCAATCAGGTAAATGGCACTAATGAACATTTCTCTTATGTTGTTGCCGTAATAAAGCCTGACCACTTTTTGTTCTACACCTATTGCTGTTGTGCTTGCTGACGTTGTTTAGAAACAAAATCAGATAAAGCTTTGAGTTGAACAGTCAACCCTTGGCTTTCTCCTAGCTGAGACCACTCAAGCAACTGGCTTTCTGTTGCTCCAAGAGACAATGCAGCTTCTTCACCACGAGCAACCATTTGAATCAGTTGATCATCGTTACAAGCAGCTTTTATCCCTTTTGTAGCTGTTTCACTCTTTTGTGGAACTACTTCAGACTCGCTAGTTGCTTGTGAGACACTATCACTTGCCACTTTGTTATCTGATGTCACCTCACTAAGTGATGTCTGTTCACTGCTACTCAAAGAAGTAGCAAGCGACGCTGACTGAGCAGTCTTTCCATAGCGGGCACCCGTTGGTTTGCGAGGTGTTTTCGTTTGAGCTTTTGACTGATAATTATGGTTACTATCATAATTACCAGTCTGTTGAACTGATTGCGATTGATTTGGCACATTGTCCATATCTAGTTCTTCGCTATCAGCCTCAATACCCCAGCAAGGTTTTCACCTCGTATCGACGCAGGTAAGTCACCTGAGCTCCTAGATTCTTTATGTCATTGACATTATAGAATACAGGAACAGACTCAATGTCGTAAGAGACCCCACTTTCATGAAGTAATGTTGTCACGACTTTGATTCCATTGGCATTACCAAACGGAATATGTTTGGTTTGTTGCGTCAATGTCAAGCCGTACTTGTTAAGTGCTGGACGTACAGCCCCTAAAATCTCTGAGAGAGGGGCGAACTTAAAGTCCACGTTCTTAAACGTGACTCTACTTGTTGCTGTTACAGACTCGAACTCAGCTTGAGCCTTGGCCAAAGCTTCAAACAGTGGAGCCATAACCTCTGGCTCCGGTTTAGAATGGTCTTTTTTTACTTGTTCAGCCTTTTGCCATTCTAATTGCATTTCAACCTTAGCAAGAGCTACTTTAGCTTCAATTAGTTCAGCTACTAGGTTTTTTTCATTTGTGTTTGCAATTGTTTCAGTCATTGTTCTTTTCTCCTTAATATAAAAAGTGGTCTTTTGACCACTTTATTTCCTTTTTTATTGTTGTAAAAATTCTGCCACTGTTTTTGCTGTAACTAACGACTTATTCGTTAAACAGTAATCACAGTGCCCACATCCTTCGACAGACTTATGTGCCAAAGCATCTTTAAGTGCTTCAACATGTCCATAGAAGATGTCTCTCCCCATTTCAATGATAGTATCATCGATTAGAATTAACTCCTTATCGGGAACAGGTTCCTTTGAAACTGCCATAATATAAGGCGTAAACTCATAACCGTAGGTTTGCTTCAGCAACTCCCTGATATACGTACATTTGTAGCGTATACTGATATTCTACTATGTTATAGAGAAGAGACTTCGTATAACGATGAAGTGTCGTCGAATATTTTTCTAACTGAAGACTCTCCATCGTCTTCAAGTCAACGAAATAGCCTCCTGAAAGATTCAGACTATCAATTTTGCACTTGAAGGGAATCCCTTCTAACGTACCGGTGATAATCCGTTCTTTCTCCACCATTTCATCATCTGTACCATGATACAAACGATTAAAAAGCTCCTCTTTTTCTAAAGCAGCAATCATCTTATCTGCTTGTTTGAAAGAGGCTTTTACCTGGCCAGCGGTTTTTCCTCGTTGACTGATAATCTTATCTCGATTCATTTCCAAAAAAGCTTCATGAGCTTCTCTGGTCTCGAAATAAGAATGGACATAATTACCAACAAGTAGGCTTTCTGTCTCTGTCTTCTCAGGCCAAAAGCCCAAGTCAACAACTTCCTGCCTTAAGGGACATTTAATGTACTCCTTAAAACGAGAAGTGGACATATAATGCCTGTCTTGGTAGTAATTATCCTCTGTCAATGGAGGAAGAACTACTTCTTCTATCATTTTTCTCCTTTCATAAACAAAAAGAGCTCAGTATGACTGAACTCTCTCTATTTTCTCTTGAAACCCTAGAAAGGAATATTCTCGAACATAGAAGGATCTAGAGGTTCTCCACCTCCAGGAAAGCCCCCTTCTGCAGGTCCAAAATCTGGACTTTGCGAAGAAGTGTTACTATGATCACGAGGCTGCAAGTTGTCAAAGTTTGAAACATTAACTTCGGTCACATAGACACGTTGGCCTTGTTGATTCTCATAGCTACGAGTTTTGCAACCGTCCTTCAACGGTCACAAGATAACCCTTCTTTAGCCAGTTCGCAAAATTCTCTCCCTGCTTCCCCCAAATAACTAGAGGGAAAAAGTCGCTTTCTCGCTCCCCATTTTGATTTTTGAAATCACGAGGGCAAGCGATACGAGCAGTCGCCACCGCCTTGTTTGAAGATGTGTAGCGAAGTTCTGGAGCGTCTACAAGACGTCCAGTAATAATGACTTTGTTGAGCATAATTTTTCTCCTTTCTTAATCCTCTGCTACGACTTCAATGTCGAGGAATACGATTTCCCCTTCATCTAAACCTTCAGAAAACTTATGGCTTTTTCCACAAAATTCTTTTGTAGCCTTTCTTGGTGAAATGGCTACGTGGGGAAAATCTCTCAAGTTTCCTTTAACATGATCATTAGACCATGAATTTTTAGGATTGACCTCCCCAGAAATAACTAAGGTAGCCCATTCTGAAGCAGAGACCATCATGCCCTCTGCATCAAAGAAAGACTTCCTTGTTGCCGTTTTCTGTTGTTTTCTTGCTGCTCTGTAAGTAGAGCTTGTTCTGAAATTCTTTTGAGAATAAGTATAAACCATGTCTTTCTCCTTTTAAAATGTTGTTGTAAAGTTACCTTGGAAAGCCTCGTACACCTGTTCGTAGCCTTTCCTCCGCATGACGACCATTTAGACTTGGGAACACCTGTTCCTCGCCTCTAAACATCGAGATGTCGCCTTCCCTTTTTGTCCGTCTACCCAAACTCAAAACAAAAAAGCATAACAAAGAAGCTGGCAAGCCTTGTCTCAAAAAACAAGGATGCGCGTGCCTATGGCAAACCATAGGAAAAACTTCTCGTTATGCTTATCTGCTAATAACGTTTGTTGTAGCCTTTCAATCAATTAGGCAAATTATCTCGTACTTGTTGATGAGCGTTAAACCTCTTCTTCTGTCTGATGGCTTAACTGATAGCTAAAAGCGAGTACGCTCCCTTTTAGCCCTTTAAACATGGTATGCATGTCACTGGGACAGAACCAGTAATCGCATCTCCTCCTCCACGTTTCTTCTTTTCTCTAGTCACTTGACTATGAATTCACCGTTTGAGGTGTGGTGAGTAAAAATATAAATAATAATATTTATGTCTTTAGTATAGCAAACGCATAAAAAAATAGCAACCTAAGATTTGATATGCCCCCTGTCAAGTAGACAGGTTAAATATCTAAAAAAGTGTCTGTTTTATAAGGTCAGTCGTACAAAATAAATGTACGGCTGATTTTTTATGCAGACCACTTAGACTTGTACTTTTCAATTTTGTTATTCTTAGCGATTGGGTATGACAAAGGATGTTCTGATGATAAGGCAGCGTTTCTTACTGCCAAAGGCGTTTTACAGTCATACCTACTTTGTGGACGCTCTTGACAGTAAAATCGGATATAGTCTTTGATGGCATATCGGAGGGAGGCCTCATCTGAAATCTCATACATCTGATACATTTCCGATTTTATAATTCCCCAAAAACCTTCTATTGGTCCGTTATCAATACAATGACCCACTCTTGACATGGATTGAATCATATCAGTATCTTTCAGCTTTTTTTGAAAGTTCTTATTGGTATATTGAAACCCTCTATCGCTGTGAAATATAGGCTTCGCTGCGGGATTTTTTTCAATGGCTTTGTCAAATGTTTTGAAGACCAGCCGATTGTCATTTCGACCACTTATGACAAAAGCAATAGGATAGCGGTCATATAAATCAAGTATGACACTAAGATAGAGTTTCTTATGAGAGTTAGGAATCTTAAACTCTGTAACATCTGTTACCCATTTTTTGTTCGGAGCAGTTGTATAGAAGTTTCTTGCCAACTTATTTTCTGCAGTTTCTTTAGGCTTGGCAGTCTTGTATTTTTTCCTTTTCTTACGGATAAAAGCGTGGATATCGAGTACTTTCATAATTCGGTGAATTCTCCTTCTTGAGTAATTCGTATGATTGAAATGATTGATCCAATCGGTCATTCTTCGGTATCCCAAGATGTGTGAAAAACGTTCGTCATATTCTTTAATTAATTCCGCAATTTCGCTGTTTAATTGTTCTTGTTCTGGAACTATTCTATGTTTCCATTTATAAAATGCAGACCTCGTAATGCCGAGCTGATGACACATCCAGCTAATGCTCCACCCTTTGTTGGTGTTGAAGTCTTCGATCGCTAAGTATTTTGATTCGTGGCGCTGTTTGCCTAGCCTCACATCCTTCCGAATTCTTTCACTTTTTTTAAGAGTTCAACAGTCATATCCTTTTCTTCTAACTGACATTTTAAGCGCACATTTTCTCTTCGTAAACGTTCTAATTCATCAACCTCATCATCTAGTTTGTGATGACCCCTTTTGTCAACTAAACCTTCTTCACCATCACTATCATACTTTTTCACCCACGAATACACTTGGCTATAAGAAACATCATAAAGTGATGCCGTTTCCTTATAATTGCGATTATGTTCAATACAATAGTTGACAATCTCTTTGCGTTCATCAATAGTGGTTTTACGTCTTGCTTTTGCCATATAGACCTCCCGTTTTGGATTGTAATCCTTAAGTTCTATATTGGCATTATACATCCTAATCCACTTTCTTAAAAGTCCTGAAGAAATATCATACTGATGACCTAAATCAATAGATGAAGCCTCACCACTAATACATTTTTCTACAAGTTCCATTTTAAATTCTTTTGAATAGGAACGTTTTTTTGTTTTCTTTGTGAATCCTAAAAACCCATATTTTTTATAGATGGTAGCCCAATCTTGAATCGTCCTTGTGGAAATATGGAGACAGTTACATATCTCAGATCTAGAACGATTACCATTAATATAATCGAGACAAGCTTGTTCTTTCTCGTATGGGGTGAATCTTTCTCTTCTAGACATAAAAATACCTCTTAAGTAGATTTTAGGTATTTACCTTGTCTACTTAAGAGGTATCATATCAATTAAAGGTGACTTACAGTAAAATAAAAAAAACACCTAAAAGGTGCATGATATACATTTTATGCTTTAGTCCCATATCAAATAGAACAGTAACAAAAACTTGTACTTTAAAGGTTAACCTTCCTCTAAGTTTTAGTACCATGTCAAATAGAACAGTAACAAAACCTCGACATGGACCAGCTCCCGACCTTCTTGCCTTGGCTTCCGGTTAGGCTATCTGGTATTTACAAGGTTATTCATAATTACCTTGAAGGTTCCTAAATAAACCCTTTTAGTTATTATAACATATTTATCGTTTGAGGCAAGGAATCAAGCAAATAACCCTATATCACTTTTTCTTATGTTTAATCTTGTTCAGTTTAATATCTTTAAATGAGAGTTTATTCTCTAAAATAGTCACAAATTCATATGGAGCATTAAACATAATTTCAAAGCCTTTTTGTTTACGCTGGTCAAACCAAGACATTTCTTCTGGGTTGTAGTCCTTACGAGATTGCAAGGATTTAAAATCCTCTTGATAAAGAGTAAAGGTATCACCCAACATCAAGATCTGATTAGCAATCCGTCCAAAACGGTTCTTTCGTATTTTTTTAACCTTATGCCAGATATAACGTTTTTGGTCTAGTAGTTTCTTATAGTCCGAGTTCTGAACCCATACTCTCTTCCCTTTTTTCGGAACACCATTTTCTTCGTAGTTATCGGGATTTAAAGCTCTACGCTTACTTTCTATCGCTTTATCCAAGTCCGCCAACCGTTCACTATACCCAAAATCATTGGAGAGGTCATAAACAATAGTCTCATTATCACGCGCAGCAGTAATCGCCATCTGCTCAACAGATAACTTGATTTCCACGTTTACTTTATTTGGTAGCTCATGGTCCAATCCATAAGGAACACCATCAAAGACTAATAAAATACTGTATTTCCAAATATTTCCCTTAACAAGAGTTCGCTTAATAGCATATAACGCTAATTTTTGGAATTCTAGTGCATAGGCAACCTTAATCTCTTGGCCTCGACGAAAAGCAAAAGGGATAAACAGCTTGTCGTTTCTGCCTTTCCCAGTCTCAAAGAATATCCCTTCATCAGTCACGTTGTTACTGCATTTACGGTACCATAAAGTCGTAAAATTCGTTAAGCGACCAATTGATACATGGTTGCTACTTTCTCCTTGCTTACGACGTTGAAGATAGGCCCCTTTAACTGTCTGACTAAGAATTTCCATAGTAGACCAGTGGATTATCCCTTCTTCTGCATACCTTTTATACATGGCAGTTGCTTGTCCTAATTCTTTATATCGGATGAATTTACCACTATTAAGACCAAATCTATCATTTAAGGCTATCCAATCAGCTTTAAGTGTCGCCGAAAGCTCCTTATGAGTTTCCTTCATAGAAAGTTTCTTTGTCTTGTCTTTCTCTTTAGAGATAGCTTCCTTTAACTCTGCTAGCTCTTTAGTACGTATAGACAAAGACTTATATTCCTCTGAGCTAACACGGCGATGTTCTTGACAGTTGATCCAATTTGTTACGGCTCGTTTTAACTTGTAGCCATATTTAAAACGTTTGGCTAGAAAATCATCATAACCTTTGGTATTCAAAGGGATCTCTAAAGTATACACTCCCCTACTCCTTTCTCCGAGAACATCCTCTGGCTAATTTGCCATATAGACCTAGTCTCTCATATATCGAAGACACCTCTTATGATGCCTTCTCATTCACTTGTTGTGTTTAAGGCCTCAACGTTACAGAGCCAATTTTTCCATTCCAATAGTAAACTAGATTAGTATAAATTCTCCCACTGTGTGATGGAGTCTGGAAGTATTGCTTTATAATTCTCGTAAAAGTTAATTAATTCACTTGGCGTAATAACAACAATATTATCCACCTTATCAGCATTTAATACTTCTGGTGCAAAGAGGAACACTTCATAACCATTCTGGATAAAATCCGCAAATTGTAATGCATCAAGTGCTTCGGCTTTTCTACCCTTTACTTGAACAACTGCCTTTCTCACCCGTTTAGGTTCTCTAGATAAAAACTCGCATTCTACTTTTATAGTCGTCGATTTGCTTGCAATAGAATTCGAAAGAACATAATAGTCATAATTTACCTGTATATAGGAAATCACTAGCTCTTCCAAATCAAAATCAGGCAGGTTATCCAATAAACTACCTTCTAAACGAGCAACCTCGTAGTGATTCGTTTGAGAGAGTTTATTATAAACAGCTTTTGAGTACTCAACTATAATAGCATCATAAATTTTCTGAGCCGTTCCAGCATTAGCTCTGTTAAATGCTGCCTTGATTTGTCCTGGCACTTGCATACCGAATTTGTAAGCATCTATCGGCAAAAGTGCTCCTATGTCTAATCTTTTGTCACACCTTGTAAGTACATCACCTTTAGCTCTACATATCCAATAATTACCATCTAAATCACGTGTCCAAAACAAATCATCTTCATGTGTATCCTTAAAGATATTCAACACAGTATTTAATCGTCCTGGCTCTTTACGGAGTCGTTCATAAAATTCAGAATAAGTTAATTCTTCTCCCTCACCATATATTCGGCTCCAACCAATAGCCAAATACTGTTGTTCTCCTTTTAAACAGAAATCGATTAATTCGTCACGATAGGATGTACCAGTTTTTAAGTTGATTCTAGCTACATAATTCATAATACTACCTCTTTGAATAACAAAAGACTTGGGTCCCTTCAAGAGAACATTGCTAATTTAGAAAAAGATAGTTTTCAGTATTGCTTAAATTCTGATCTATTTCAAGCTTATGTCTTCACTCACGACTAATACTAGACGGATGACGATGAAGTAACCTAGTAATTTGAGAAAAAATTAGGCCTTACGTACGATAAATGAGAATCCTTTCACTCTCCTCTATGGTAAAAGAATGATAACTCACAAGATTCCCGTTCGTTCAATACAATTTTACTAGAAAAATTGTATATTCAAGACCTAAAAAAATATAAGTCAAACTTAGTTTTTCTAAAAACTTCAAACTATTTAAATTGTTACTATTTTATAGAAAAGAAACCTACATCAAATTTCAAACGTTCAGTGAGTCATTTTGCCGACTTTAAGAAAATATTTTTACATTTCATTAATTAACTGTATGTAGTAACTTGGATAATCTATCAATTTATCTGTCAATTTACTTGATTTCTGTTTAATTTCAGTTCTAATTTGATTCTTACTTAAATAATTAATCTCTTGAGCAATAACTTGAACTATAATCCTATCTGAAAAAAACCTAATTCATAGATATTGATTTCTTTTTCAAGAGATAAACCATATTTCATTCTCCTTATCAACTTAGTCATCACATCCATTTTCTCTCCAACCAATTCCTCAAGAATATTGTTGATTGCATTTTAAAATCATTGAAGCTTCATACCCTAACCCATTATCACAAAGAAAGATAATGTCAGACAAGTCGATCGATTTTAACTTTCCTCTTTTTAATTCTAATTTGCTTTTTCAGAACAGTTTTTCCAATATTTTAAAGTAAAGGAATACCATTAATCCAGAGTTGAGTAATATAATTAAGGTTTTCTGTATTCAATTCTCTCATCACCTTATTATTTGAAAAATTTCTTATAACCCCAATTAAAATACTTAGTAAATCTTTCTCCATCCCACAAGATAATATAAAGTCTTCATTTTCCTGTACCCATACTTTTTAACTCTTGCGACTGGTATAGTCAATTGAGTTTTTTGCAATTATTTCAGTTGTCACAGAACTAGTAATTATCTTGTCTCTAACTAAATCAAAGAGTTCTTTTTATTTTTTTCTCGTTCATTCTCATCACCTAAAAATATCCAAAAGGTATTTTCAGCTAAGCTATCAATCTCCATCTCATCAGTATATATAGAAGCTAGATAATTTTTCTATTGCTATTAATGTGCTCTCAATCTGATTTATCTTATAATTAAAATCTTGCGAATAAGGGCTTACTTGTTTCTTTAAGTCTGATGAAATACTATTTACTTTTTGTTAAGTACTCTACATTATTGATAAATCTCTCATGAATTAGATTCCAAAAATCAAATTTCTCGCTCTCATATTTATAATCACTTGAATCTACAGAATCGAACTTTATAATATTTAAAATATTACTTTTTACACCCTTCTGAATTAATTGGATTTAATAATTTTTATACTGTTTCTTCTTCCAACTTTTTGTTTTAGATTTATATATACCAGATTCTGTTAATATTATCGTCCCTTCTGTATATTTCCCAGACCTACCAGCTCTACCTACCAAATTTTGAAAATCATGGACTTTCATTTGCATTTCCTGCTTGATACATACTTGAAACAATCAAGTATTTTATAGAGCAAGTTACACCTTGTGCTAATGTCCGAAGTACATACTATATTATTTATTTTTACTTTTTGAAAATGCATATTCTATAGCAATCCGCAACCCCATAGGGTATACCTGAATGATGCGAAAATACTCTAGCTGACTACAAGCATATTCAACACTATCATATCCTAAGTTTTGCCAATTAAGTTTCCTATTTTTTTCTAATTCAGATCTATCTGAGTTTTCTAAAAAAATCACTTAGGTCATACTTTCTATTATTTAAGTCTATAAATCTTTGCAAAAACAACATTAACAGTATCTTTTTCTTCCACAAAAATTGCTACTCCACCATTCTTGATTAGTTTAATTCCATAATAAATACTTAAATCATTTGCACTTTTCAGTTCTGGAAATACTTTTTGCTTTCGTTCTTTTTCAATTAGCTCTAATTTAGTAACATCAACAGTACGCGGAACAAAAATTCTTCTTCAAAAAGTAATAGGATCTATAAAATATAATTGTTCATTACTCCCATTTAAATCACTAAAAAGCAATTCTTTTTCTGTTGTTTTTAATCGAGTTATTAGTAATAACTACCCCATCTTCATTAAACCATTGATTTATAGCTTCACTATTTGGTATTACAGCAGAAATTAAAATCTTCTGAACTTCCTTTGGAAAAGTTTGTTTAACTGTTGATAAAAGTAGTTCAAAGTTGCTTCCACGACTTGGATCATCAAAAAGATGTGCCTCGTCAAATATACAGAGACCTATTTTATCAATAAATGATCGGTTAGTTCTCAATAAAAACAATAATTTTTCCGGAGTTAGTACAAAGACTCTTTTTTTACCATCATTAAAAATTGAAAAATCCTGCGGAAACTCCGGTAAATCAAAGATTTCACTAACAAACACATCGTTATCGTTAATAAAGTGTGCATTAATGTCTCTATATATTTCTCTACATAACGCTCTATACGGGGCAATGATTAATGCGTTATTAATTCTATCAGAGTAAAATGCTGAACGTAATATTAGATTTATTGATGCTGTTTTTCCTGAGCTAGTCGGCATCTGAACAATACCAGATTTACCTGAAAAAATTCCTTGGTTCCCTAATTCAATTTGAGATGGCCAAAGCTCCTTTATACTTCCTTCAGATTGTATATAATCTTTCCACAAAGAAAAAAATCTAATTCTGAATATTTAGGGTAGTAATTTCGTTGATGAACAATTGATTTTTTTACATACTACTGCTAAAGACAATTTACAATAATTACAGAAAAGTCACTTCCAGTTCTATATCTTTATCTTTTGCAACTTACTAAAAACATCTATAGAAAAAAATCAGTTTTTGATAAAATATAATTTCTGTATGATGCAACTAGAGTATTTAACTCACTGTAGTATTTTACCTTCTGTTTTTGCATAATCTAAAAAAATTCTATCTGTTAGTATTTCAATAAACACACTAGCAAGATTTTTAGCATCTCCTAACAACTGCATATTATTCGATATATAGTTAATTATAACCCGTGAGCTTCCATTATAATCTCCTAGGTAATAAGCAGTTGCACCTAGTATTGCAATGTAATCCTGATACTTATCAGAATGAGCTAATTCTGATAAAAGCAATGCATCAAAATATTCAGCAGCATGATGTAATTGAACTTTTAATTGTGAATTGATGGTCTTGTGGTAAATATAATCTTCAAAAATATTTCCTAGAAGCATCTGCAACAATTGCTAGTGCTACAGAAACGATTTTTCAGCATTTTCTGGAATGGGAATATGACTTTCTAATGGAATATCAAATTCAATCATCTTTGCCTTTGAACGTACTAACTTCGAAAAATATAATGAGTTTCTTCCAAATTCTATCATACCTCACTCGCTTTCAAATAAAGTTTTTTTATAAAATTCATTAAATTATCAGAATGTATAACCAATAATCGAAGTGTTTCATAACCTCTGTGTGATTTCGAAACTGCTTCTTTAATAAGGTTGGTGTCATAAGATTCATTAGAGTGAACTGCAACAGCACCATAAACTATTTTTATATGGATTATCAGATATATTTAAAAATCTTCTTACTACAGATGCTTGGTCATCATTGGAGTTCTTTAATCTTAAAAAAACTTGCTACCACTGAGGTTGAAAAATCGTTCAAAGTCTTTATCTGAATGATCAATTGCTTCTTGGAGCTTCTTTTTAGCGTTAGAACTATTTTTCCTTGATGCCGAGGACTTCACTTCCATAACTACAATTTCATCATTATCTGATTTCAAAGAATCTATTTTTATACCTAAAACATCACTTCCTTGAGTTGAAGTATTCTTATTAACTTTTCTATCATAACGAGTCCTAGGAACAATGTATTCCTCGACATACTGAAGATAATCAGATATTAAAATTTCTCCAAAATCACCCGACATAGTTGAAAGACCAATACCACTATCTGATGGTAACTTAAAATCTTTCAAATACTTATTCGAAGATATATTCAGATCAGTTGTCATTTCTTTTAAGTTCATCATCCGAACAATAGATTTACGCCTAAACTGTTTTTGCCCATTCTTCAAAAATTTCTGGTTCATCTTGAATATCTAAACGGAATACTTCTATACATTCTTCAGTATATATTGGATTTTTCTGAAATTAGGTATTTCATATATCTATGTGTCATAACAATTCCTCCCATAATATGTCCAAAATATTAACAGAATTCCAACTACAATGAAGATAAATAATGAGGAATTGCTGCAGGGTACATTATATCATCTAGACTATTCTCTTCGATTGACATTATAGCACTCCACAATGGAAGGTTCACTTAAAAATATAACCTATTCAAATATTTCTTTATGTTTAAGACATAGTTTCCGTGATTATTTCTCAAAACTGCCTACGATAACATATCTTATTTTTCTCCACCAATCGATTGATGGTTTCTTTAACGTGTCCATCAAATTCTACTAACCTAACTCTCTAATAATAAGGGATGTGACACCCCCTAAGTCCATTGTGTCCTTCCCCATAAACTGCTATAATTTTCTTGTAGTTCGATGAAACTACACTCGAAAATTAATCCTTTCAGTCTCTAATCCTCCTAATAGAAATAGAGACTCCTAATCAATCCAGTTCACATCATAATCTCCTACAAACTCAGATGTGAACAAACCTCCTTTACAACTAGGGCCATCGCCCTAGTTTTTTTGTGTTTGAAACCTACAGGATGTCCGACTCACGTGCATGAGTAATTCTACATGCTCTAAAAATCTTTAAAATCACTAGTATCACTCCAAATTTTGTAAATAAAAAAGACACCCTGCAAGGTGTCCTGAATTATATCCACAGTAAATGCCACAATATAGATAAACTCATCTTTAGGTATAAATAATCTTACAAAATGCTTCTATGCTATCTTATTCTCTAATTAAACCTACTTTGATAAATTAAATTAAACAACCACTGAAGATTGATTAATGGTTTTGGTTGAGCATCAATCACAGGTTGAACAGTCTCTCTAATTTCTTTTTGGACTTTTCGTTGATTATATTTAATATTGTGATAACGTTTGTCAAAAGCATGTTGGACAGAAAAATTACGATTAAGAAGATACCTATCATTTGATTCGGAATGAAAAAATAGAGTATCACCTGTAAGATCTAATACAGACGTTTTAGTTCCTTTTTCTCTAGTTATAGAATACGACCCATCATCATCGTAGCTAATACCTTCTATTTCCGGTGTATAGGCCCAACCCATATTCTCCATCAACATAATGACGTCCGGATCTGTCCCCTCTTTATGAGGAATATGCTGAGCATAATAAACAGAGTTAAATTTTAAATTAATAAAGATAAATAGACTCATTCCTAAGACTGTAACCAGCCCTATAAATAGTCCTACAATAATCCCTAAAATATTGCTTTTTTTCATTGTCATCTTCTCTTTCCTCTTCTACGACCAAACAATCTCTTGACTGGATTAACAACAAAACGTTTTACAGTATTTACGACAGGTCTTGCAATATAACGTTTTGTTGCTTTTGCAATTGGTCTAACAACTTTTTGATAAATTGGTCTAACAATTGGTTTCACAACACGGTTGTAAACAGGTTTAACTATCTTATTATAAACTGGTTTGATAATGTTCCTATTGACAAACCCAGATACTGGTTTAACGATACGATTATAGACTGGCTTACTTATATTGTTGTAAACCACTTTACCAACAGGTTTAACCACTGTATTATTAACAAACTGTACAATTGGCTTAGCAACAGTCCTAGTACTATTATATACTGGTTTTGCGATTTTATTAATAGTAAAATTAGCTACTGGTTTGATGAAGTTTTTGTTAATTTTAGAAACGGTTTGTATGGTTTTATTGCTCATTCTAACCAAATTTCTTCTAATTGGAGTGGTAAGGTTTTTCTCGAAGAATTTTAGCGGTTGTTTGATAAAGGTAATAGCTCGAGACTTTAATGGCTCCCAGAGATCTGTTCGAAAAGTTCCAAGCGGGTTTTTAAACAACCTTTCTACAAAAGCTTCAATATTTTTAAGTTTTTTTAAGGCAATCAATGCTATACCAGACAAACTTGCAACGCTTCCAATTAATAAGAGACTCATATATCTATCTGTAGGTGTATTTTTCGACTGCTCTTCTAAGGCTTGAGAATAGTATTCTTGGCGTTTCTGTTCCAGATTATCTGTACTGTAATATTTTTCAATGGCTTGATCAAGATCCATATCTTTAAACTCACTATGATATTTCAAGATATAAGCATCAATATCCGTGAGGAAATCCTTTTTATCGATAGTAGTTAGCAGGTCCCCCACTAAGGAGTTATTTTGGAAGAGAATCTCTTCAGTAGATAAACGAGTATTATACGGGGACAGCCCTGCAAATAATTTAACTATTTCTTTTAAAAATCCACTTCTATAAGAGGTAGCAATGGGTGCAGCCAGATGCGGAAAATCTATTGTGTAAGATTTATACTTATGTGAATCCGATAATAAAGTAAAAACTCGAGGAGTTAAAAATTTCGAAGATTCGCCAAAATCATTTGTCATTGATTGTAGCTTATCATCAGCATATGAAACTCTAGCAATGGCATTTGCAATTGTATGATTAATTTTATCATGATCTTTACCATATTTTTTCCGAGCTTCATCTCCAACCGACTTAATATAGGTAAGAAAATCCTTTTTTTCATCAATGGACATATTGGTATTGACTAAAAATGGATCTTTGTCCTTCTCGTTTTTTGATGGTTTTTCTTGACTCTTAGGTATAGTTTTTGGAATTGGTAAACCTGGGCTATTGTATTGTTCTATTTCTAAATGGTTGCCGTAATGAGAAAAAGTCGGCGTTGTAACATAGCTTTTTGAAGAATGGTATTGCACTCTAGTATTAGTATCATATGATTGGCTAGCACTATTTGGTGGCACCAAAGGATGACCAACTAAAGCGAGCTGTGACTGAGATTCTTTACCTTTATTCTTATTTATCAGAACTTGATGTATAGGTTGTTGAATTTTCTTATAAGTAAAAACCTTTGTAAGTGGTTGGTTAACCAAAACTTCAAATCTTTCTGGCGTTCTATAGCCACTAATTTCTTTTGGTGTATGTGTCACCTTTTGGCCATCAAGTGCAATATATTTCACACTCTCAGATAAGACTTTGCCATTTTCATCTTGGAATTTTAAAGTAACTGGAAATTCTTTCTGATAAGCAAACTGAATCCTTGTCCTACCCCAGCTTTCTGAGAATTTCTTTACATCAATTAAGCGATAGTCTTTAATACTTATAGAATCAACCTTATAAGATTCATCATCAAAGCCTTTATAAAATTCTGTCTTCTTCAGTTCTTTGCCATGATTGTCTACATACTGAACTATAATGGACCTAGAAATGCGAGATTTGATATTTGCTTGTAAACTGCTTCCAAAAATGTCATATCGAACAGCCATTGGATAGGAATAAGAATCATTAACTCTTTCTGGTGCTGGCGAATAAAAGGTATAATCAAAATTTGAAATAAAACCTGCACCTAAATAGCCACCCTTCGGCAAATCCTTAGACCCATTAAGTCCTACTACACCCGGTGTTGCATCATAAATAATGCCATCTTTTTTTACAAGATTAGACTCCGTTGGAATAATTTCAACCAAATTTGCAAGATTGGTCTGTACCCCTTGGGCTGCATCAATATCTGTTGATATGAAACTTACTACCACAGGCTGTTCTATTTTTGTTCCATGCTTGACAATTTGATAGTGGAGAGCAAGATTGCTCGCATTATTATATAAGATAACAATTGAATTTCCTGTTGCACCCAAGATTGACTGCTCTCCAGCAAATCCAAGTCCTTTAGGACGATTATCATTGTATCCAGAGTTAGAGGCCCATTCATCTTTATCACTTTCTAGAACAGTCCACAGTAAGTCTAACTCTATCCCTGATAAAGTCTTACCTATATAATTGATACGACCGCTATCTCCTACATTCGTGCTATAAGCTATAACAGGTGTAGAGGGTGTATTAGAAGCCCCAAACCTCTCAGGATCATTTATGATACCATTTTCTTTTCCCTGTATAATCTCTGTATATGTCTTGTCTGACCAATGAAGTCCCTCTTCTGTTAAGAAGTTATCATCAGTTAAGTTATTTCCTTCAAGATTTATTTCAACATCCTTAAAGAAATCAGTGCCTGTAACTGATGGGTCTACACCTCCAGAAATTTCAACATTAGTAATAGTCGGTTCGGTACTTCCATTCTTTTCGTCTTGCTTCAAACTTGAAAGTGAATTCGCATTATTTCCTATAATTATCTCATGCGTAGCTGGTTCCTTTGTATCACTTACATTAGTATCTGTACTTGTTGTTACATTTTCATCAGCTTTAATATTATAGGAGTTCAAAGCTATAACAGAAGCAAAAAGAAATATCCCATATTTAACAAATAATTTCACAACATCTCCTTTTAATTTTATTGAATATTAATATTATCGAAAAAAATTTAATCCTTGTCAAGAGATATAACTTCCGAAAAATAGTAATAAACACTAAAATATACTTCAATTAAGGAAAATATTGTCAATGAAACAGCATCTTTTGTCCTACTTGAAATGGTGCTGTTTTGATTCAAAAATAACTTCAATACCAATATGCTAAACAAAAGCTTTATGATCTTCATGCCTATGCTCACTTAAAAGTACTTCACCAAATTGTACTCCACTATCTTCACTGACTCGTTCCTGGCAATCGACACAATACAATTCTCTAGCCAATCGCTGTTGTCGCCCACCTACATAGACCACCTCTTCCATTCCAGGCAACATATAAGGTAGCATGGTATCAACCAGCTCATCAAAATGTGATTCATCGTTACTTAAAAATAAACGTGCAGGATGGTCACTATTATCAAAATCTCCAATGGCCACAAGACTATCATCTTCTGTCAAGAGATAGTAATAAGCAGCTGTGCGGTCTTCTGTATATCGAAAGAATAAATGTGATTCATGACAAAATGGGCATGTTCTATACTTATGACCAATAGATGATTTTAACCAACGTACAAGCAAATCCGATAAAGAAGCTTTGATTCTCTTAAACCAGAACAAGACATTAGGTAGAATAAAACCAACAATTATAGGGATAACAGTTAGATTATTGTCCACAACCAAAAGATAAAACTGGAACATGGCTGTTAGTAGTAGAAACCAGACAATCGTATTAAGAAACATCTGATTCGTGCCACTCAGAAAAGTACTGACTACTGTAGACTCTTTATTCTTCACAAAGGTAAGAGTAACACACTTGATGGCAAACATAACTACAAACATAATGACATAGGCTAACATTCACTTACCTCATTTTCAGCATCAGTAAATTCAGAAGCTACTTCTCCCAAAAGAGAGATTAACTTAAAAGCACCCAAGGTATTATCTTGACTTAAATTGGCAAGCATACGGTCCAGAGTCTTTAGACAACGTTTCTTCTCTGAGAGTTTCCGTCTATCCAATAAAGCACTATCTTCTAAGTCTTCTGTGTCACTAGAGGAACGTAGTTCATTTAGATCATAAATATCACCAACATCTAGGACTGATAACTTACGAAGCACCCTAGAAACGACTAATGAAGAATAAGTCTGCGCGTGCTCTAGAAGTTCTGCAGACTCTTTCAACTTTTGAATAATGGTGTCTCTTTTGGAAAGTTCTTCCTCATCTAAAAGCAAAGCATCCAAGGGAAAAAGTTGTTCCACGATTGTCTTTTGACCAGGGACAAAAGCGTTACTTTGTCTCAAACCAGTGCTAGGAACAAAATGCTTTCCGTTAACAACTATAAGTCTCTTACCTAACCACTTGTCGACAATGCCACGCTCACTAGAAACTATGACACCATCCATTCGTGTTATTTGGATCGCAACCTCGTCACCTACTTTTAGACTAGCAATCCATTCTGAAATATCTTTTTTTGACAAATACATTATTTTGTTTCCTCCTTTGCAACTGACACAATATCATGGATAGTATCCTCATCAAGACGAGGTGCAGCATGTTTTCCACCTGCCATTCGTTCAATACGTTTGGACCATCCACCAGAGTTCTTATCCTTATGATAGATAACTGCTGTTGCTGCTTTCTCTACTCCCATAGCTTTAGCTAAATTCTTGCCACTTTCGTCAAGAACATTAACATAGATAATCTTGTTTCGTTCTTTTTCAGTTAAGCTCTTATTGAGTACTGGAATTGATTTTTGACAGTAAGGACAATCAGGTCTAAAGAACACATATATCTCTGAAGCTGTATTTTTCTTATAAGGATAAATGACATTATCTTCTTTAAAATAATCAAGCTGATTTGATGTAATCTTTGTTGCGTGGAAACTTTGTTGCGTGAGTTCTTGATCAAAAACCGTCGTAACCATACGATTACTATAACTGTATTCATTCTTATAACTAGAGGTAAAACCAATCAGAATTACAGGTAACATAAATAACCCAAGAACAACTTTAGTCGATGTAAACTGGTGGGCATGGTCCACACCTTGATATACGATATAAAAGGTCGTAAGAACCCAAGGTAAGATAATTCCAAAAAACAAACCAAACCAATCAAACGGAAATGCATAGACAACCCTATGGTTCACTACAACTACCGTCAAAATAGATAACGTCACAAGGATCGCATAGCTAATATACCAACCCTTGTAAAGCGGATTATCCTTTAGCTTGGGGAATGCATCACAAAGGGTTTTCCAAGCAGATTCAATTTTTATTGTCATTAATTACCGTTACCTTTCAATCTTTCTTATCTTTAAAACACCACCAGATACTTACAACAAATTCAAACTATCATGTGACTTTCTTACATACTTTTAAATAGTTGAGAGAATGATTATCTGTTGCAGTTGCTGCGAGTGACTTATTCTTTTTTAACTGATAAGAATTCATCAACCTTCCATACAATTCTTCTTCCTAAGTATTCCAAATAATCCATTTACAAATACCTTTACTCTATCTATAAACAATCAAGAAATAATCATCAAAAGGAGTTTGATTTTTCTGGTAAAACTTCTTTTGAGAATACAATGATCATATGTTCATACTCTATTGAGAATTCATCATATAAACTAGTTAAGTGTGGAATCAAGTCATTTTTGATATATGCCATAGGTATCATAGGGTACTCTTTCAATTCCCATGAGTCAGTTTCAACAACAGCTGATAACTGGAATTTATCATCATCTAAAGGTTCTGATATCTCCTTTACAAGATAATCTATTTTCTGTAGTTCAGAAAAATCATAAGCCTCGCAATCACACCAATCTTTATGATTTGAAAACATCTTTTCTTGAATGATTTCGACAATAACGTCAGACGCATTTGTTGTTGTTTGACTGAACAAAGAAATATTTTTACGCTTTAACATGTCATGTCCAGTTACACCTTCAACCTCAACCTCATTTACATATTCCAAAAAGTTCATTAAACGTTTAGATACTTGCGTATTATCTTTACGACTATTCTCGAAAACGAAAAATAAACTAGAATTTTCGAATGCTGGTTCTTCTGCGTAACCAAATATTTTAGAAAGTAGAATTGTTTGACGTTCTGTTGCTCGGTCATACTCAATAAAAAAAGGGCTATCGTTCACAAATACAACAGCATCAGGAACCATTAAAAGATTAACCCGACTAATAGGAAATACGACTTGTATGTTTAGGTCATAAACAGACCTGTCTTGGTTTTTTAAGAAAAGCTTGTTTAAGATTTTAGCAACTAAACGTCTGGTCTCTAGATCATGAATATTTACGGTTTGAGGTTTCCCTCCTAGAAGGTTATTACTGACAATGCTATATACTGACCTATCATATTCTGTCGTTGTTGTTAGCAACCGTATTTTATCAATCCCCTTAATCATAGTAAGCAACCAGGTACTAAAACCTTTGTTCAGATAATATATTTTTCTCTTACCGCTTCTAGCATCCGAACATGCTGAAATAGGATGATTAACCTTTCCAACAAGACGATAAAACCATGAATTAGGGGTTTTGGATTTTCGAGTTACTGCAGTATAAATGAGGTCTACTATTTCCTTATCAAAATAACCAAACCTTAGTAAATGATAAAAGATGATAAGCTCCTCTTCTGAAAACGACAGTAAGGTATTTTGCTTTTTTGAAACAAAATAAGAAGCTATTTTATTTCTCTGAGTGTAATGAATTTTATTTTTATTTGAAATAAGTGAGAGTAAAATCTCTATTTTTATATCTTGCATTTTGTAGTCCTAAAATAGTCAATCAATAGGGTATATAGTCTGGTCTTTGAAGAGTATAGATATTATTTTAAAAGTCGTGCTATGCCTTTTACTATTGACCCTCACAGGCATTCTCTTGTACCCGTAAAAATGTTGATTGATACTTTCATCTCCTCTCATTCATAACGTCGTAGTTTATTTTTATAACGATAATCCCTAAAAACATGGTTTATTCTAGCTATATAGTAGCCACTATTTACTCATTTATGATTTACGAGTTTCTAATATTAGTCATCAACCCTATAAATACAGTAAACTCTTAGACTTTTTGTTCTCTCTGTACTTTTCATTTATAAAATCTGGTTATTACATAATACTAGTAAAAAAACCGATTTTATGAGGGTTTTCAGCATAATAACTACAATTAGGATTCATTTTATAATAGGTCGCTATAGTGTTCAGTATACCCTAGAATAGGTTATTTTCAAGGGAGTGACATGGGTTGACTTTTAATATTCTTGCTCTATACTATTAGACATAATTAATAATTAAGGAGCAAATTATGGCAGGAAAAAACAAAAAAACTGAATCAGATTTTATCAAGGAACTTGAAGCCTTAGAACAACAAAAGAAAGAAGCTACAGAGCAACTTAAAGCTTATCAAAAATCACAGACTGATAAACTAGGGCAGATCTATTTTGAATTGAAAAAACTAGAAAATCCAGATTTATCTATTGATGAGTTAGTTGTTGAAACACAAAATAAGGTTACAGAAGTAAAGAAAGAAATTAAGCGAAGAAAAGCAGAAGAAAAAGCAAGAAAGGAGGCTGAGAAGACTAATAAAGAAACATATAATAACTCTCAAAATTAGAACAAAAGCAACGGAAATCCGTTGCTTTTTATGTTATCTAAAACCCTTCTTCTTCATCAATATCCATTTGTTCTACATTACTTTCTAAAGTTCTAGTTGCTTTCTCACGAGCTACACGAGAGAGTTCTTGAGGTAATTCAAACTCTTGATTAGGTGCTTGAATATTTTGAGTATCAACTGTTTCGGGTGTAGATGATGGAGCTAGGATTACTCTTTGAGTTATTTCTTTATCCTTTAACTCACCAATATCATTTTTGCTATTTACAGTTTGTTTTTCTTCAACAACTGGTGGGTTCTCTGAGTTATTGACCTCTTCTTTTTGCTCAATATCCTCTGTTACCTCTTCTCTAATTAAAGTACCTTCTCTATGTTCTGTTATACTATCGTTGACTAAGATTGTTCTTTTAACTGATGGGGAATCATCTTTTTTCCCAACTGTATCATTCACATTACTATCAACATTTGGCACCTTAACATCCATGATTGCTTGCCATTCTTCTTCAGAAAAATCACATTCAAAGAGGTGGCTTTCAGACTCTTTTTGAGCATAATATTCTATCACTTCTGCTCTCCACAACTTGTATGCTTTTGCAATTTCCGGTTCTTCCTCTCCAAGCCCATAAACCTTATTGAAAGGTGTATGTGAGACAAAAGAGTCCTTTGAAATATCCATTTCAAAATGCGGAGATGTTGTCAAATAGATCATATTTGAGACTTCATCATCACTGACGATAACACCACCAACTTGGAATTTCTCTAGGTTATTTGCATCTCTAGCAGTGAAGTTATCTTCTTCTACTACTTCCTCTGAAGTCGCACTTGAGTTCCCTTGATTTCCTGCTAAGAGATCATCGTTTGCTGCACGTTTGGTTTCTTTAAGAGCATAATGTTTTCCTCCTGAACGTAGATTAATGAACTCTACAACCTTTGTTGAGGTTTGTTGGAAGGTAAAGGCATTACGATAAGACATCTTGATTGCATCAGCCCCAGATTCGCCAATAGAATCTCTAATTTGTTCGTCATGTTGATAAGCATGCATAACTGGAACATGGAACTTACGAGACTCATCTAGGAAGTTACTATCATTACCTGGCATCAAGTAACCATTCTTTTCATCTTCATAAAAAGCAAAGAAAGGGGACTTATCTGGGAGACGTCTTTGAGCAGCATTTTGCATAACTAGTGTTACCATCTGTGCTACCATTCGAGACTTTTCTTTACCAAGAACACCTTTAGCAGAATTGACCAAAATCATCCCACCCGTTTTTAAAACAATATCTAAATCTTTGGTACTTTGAGAGAAAAATACACGACGGATTTCTGGTGAAGATGATAGGTCATCAATAACTGCTTTTAGACCAGACACGTTAGCATCAAAGGTATAATAATATTCCTCTGTGTACGAATTTAATTGATGAGCATTGATAAAATAATCATAAGAACTTTGGAGGTTTTCAAGTTTATTTCTTTCATCATTAAATGCGTTTATAGCTTCATGCACATTCTCTGGTCTAAGGATAGTATCAAAGAGTTGTTCGTGTTCACGATTGTACTCTGATTCCTCTAACCACTTCTCTTTTTCCTGCTCTAAGAACTCTTCATGCTTTTTCAGCGTTTTTTCAAAAAGCCTTTCTTTCGATTGAGTAATTGTTCAAAAACAGCAATATAGGCTTCAATCCAATCACTAGAACGTAACATATTTGAGAATTCAGTTAGTGTTGGAGACTTACCTTTTAACATGTAGTTTATTGGGGCATCTGGTATCAACGCTACCTCTTTAATGACCGTAATGATATTATCAGTAAGTTGTCCTTCTTGGTTAAGGAAGAAAGAAGAACCAGTCCCACTTGGATCACTAAATCGTTTAAATAAGTCTCGAACAGCCCCTTTTACCTGAGTAGTATCTCCATCCAAAATATTAATTGCACCTGTTCCTGGGTTAGTAGGATCTAGAGTCCAAATCATTTCATCAGGGAAGCCCATTTTATGAGCGTACTTAACAATTGTGCCATACATCGAACCTGATGGTTCAGTCATATAAATACCATTTGTAAGCTCTGCAGCATAACCATTGTTATACCACTGTTCCAACAATTCACGTCTTTTTTTCTTCCGTTCAAACTCTGTGTTAAAGAATTCTTCTTCCAGTTCTTCATCTACTTTCGTCAAATACTTACGATAGGATAATAGATAGTATTTCATATTTTCCATATCCTGTAGCATTGCTGGAATCAGAATCGTTGCCGATTTACCAGTACCAATCAAACCAAAGATAATAGTGTGATAAGTCCTCTCGTTAGCATGTAAAATCACTTGCTCTCCAGTTTTAGAGTTAAGCCCCATAACTAAATTCGCTTGACCTTTTTCATCTTGATTATGAACAATATTACTTAATACACTGTCTTGGAAGTAACGTCCTCCTAGCCATTGCTCAACAAGTTTCTCATAGGTTTTTTCAGCAATCCCAGTCGCATAGCTATTATAAAAAATAAGACCAATTGCTCCAATCGGAGTTAACAATAATAAACTGTTAAACCAGTCAGCTCCTATTAAGGGTTTTAGGGTATGATAACTTAATACAATACCTGTCTGACTTCCATTTGGTATCGACCAGGGCATATATTTGAGATAATTATCTGCTACATCATACATACGATTGATGAGGGATAAGATAAAGTTATTGATTGTTAGTACATATAATCCAGAAGATATAAGTACTGCTGCTAGTGCTGCTCTTATAGCATACTTACCAATAATCTTCTTTCGTTCTGCTCGTTTCAAGGTATCATATTTTTCAAATAACACGAAAATTTGACGACTTGTAACATTACTGTGCCATACACCAATGTATAAAACTAAAGCCATATTAACGAACAAAAATATAAATAAAGATATAAATACCCAATTAGGCAAAACGCCATCTAAAGATAAACATAGTAATATTGAAAACAAATAATCCAAAAAGATATGCATGATATACCCAATCAATATATTTTCGCCAACAAAACAGTAAGATATCTATAGTTCGATTACCATTTGTATAATAACGATTAAAAAATAATTTCAAGATCTTCCGCATACAGCACCTTTCTAGTAAGCAAACATTCTTTTCAAGAATTCCATGAATACAACAATAGCAATCGGACTTATTATTCAAAGTCTAATGAATAGATTTCGTCGAGGTAAGCATTTGTTTTCTTACCTTCTGTAATCAACCATTGATAGTGATATATGTATCCCTGTATGAAACCATATGCAGGTAATATCCCAACTGCTAGAATTTCTATTAGGGTAAAGACCTCTACGAAACTAATCATAGAGAAGTCACTACTATGTGTGCCTCCCTTTGATATCATTGCGAGTCCATAGATGATGAAAATAGGGATAAATGTAACGATATATAAGAATAAAATTGATTTTAAGGCAAAATTTACTCCCATGATTTGTTTCTCTGGATTATTGATAGATTTAGCATAACTCCACCTACCGATACCGATGAAGACCAAGGTAATAGGTAAGACATACCGAATAAAGACTATCAGATAATAGACAATAGCATTGATATTATGATGATTCATGTTCCCTCCTTGTTAAATTTTTCTGTTCCGAACGTAAACAAAAAGTTCCCATTTCAGAGGGAACTATATGCGACTCAACTAGTAAAAAATGTTGATAAGATTTTACTGTTCACACGATTCGGATAGAAACTATTGAAACGTGATTTGATACGAAACAGACATTTTTTCTCTTCCGTATTCTGTGAATGACTGCTCACTTCTTCAGTTTTTTTAGCCACTCGACGCCCCCTGCTATTTGCGTCTACCCAGCGATAATGAGCATCTTGAATAACAACTGAAATTTCATCTCCTTGCTTAAAAGGAACTCGATTTAAAGAACCTGAGTCCTTCATTTTAATTTTGATACCTGGAAAGTCAACCAACTCTACTGTATGTAGACTCTGTGGATCAAAACTGATGAATCGCACTTTAAACAATCGTCCTATGACTTTCTTATTATCAATCATCTCAATCAAAGCATCTTGAGGTGCTTCTTCGAGAACTTTCATATCTCCCTCGATACGAATATAGTCATGGATAATGTGACGTTCTCTTTGATTTGGACTTGGTTTTTGGGTATTGGCCCCAGTAATTTTAAATTCCACCCTATCAAAGACTGATACTACTTCGTCTAGGTTAACAAATGAAGAATCACACTCATAACTTACCCTATGTTTTGGAATGAATACCGTTTGTGATTTTTTGGTCATTACCATGATACCTGCATTACTACCATTGTTAATCACGGCAGAAACAATACCTTCATGAGTACGTTCCAAGATGTTTTTTCTATCTCGATTACGAGAAGAGTTATCTTTACTCTTTTCAATTTGCTGAAGAAGCTGGTAATTAGTTAACCACTCAGCTAACTCAATACTACCTTCAACAACATAGTTTGATGGGTTATTAATCGTTAGTTTATAATTGTCGATAGTTTGGATATGAATTTCAGTTAATTTGCAAGGGAAAATACGCCCAACCATTTTAAAGAAGTCTTTTGGTTGGCGGAAGCCAGATTCTGTTTGCTTAATATAAACTGTTGTTCCAGCAAGTTCTCCATTCTGAACACGCCCTACTAACATATCGCAGAATGCGACACCTTCACCGATAGGGCGACCATTTCTATTTCTCGGAATAAATGGCTGTGTTTCAAGTACATTCTCTACTACAACTGACACAACCTTATTAGTTGCTTGTTCTAACAAATACTCATCTTCAGTATTTCCGAGATCAATATATGAGAGTGTATAGTTTCGAATGATATCTGAAACTTCTTCTGGAACACATTCAATTTCTGGTTGCTCAAACCATTGTTCTTGTTCATCTTTCCTATCTGCAACAACCAATGTTTTAAATTTTTGCTCCCCTAAACTAGCATAATGGACGTTCTCATAACCGTCCTCTCTTATAAGTTTAAGTGCTTTCATATGTTTCTCCTTTAATGTCTTTTTTGACATTAAAAGCATAACAAAAAAGGTCACTACCTGTAAGATAGTGACCCCCCTTGACTTTTGTTAATTCATAGCGATAAGAAGCCCAACACCTAAGACTACAATTGGTGTAATTAAGGCGAAAATTGAAAAGATTTTCTTGGCGATACCGATGGTAACATATAAGAAACTCGCTAATGTTAGTAATAGAACCAAGATCATAAACATAATTCTCACCCTTTCTTCTGGCTCTGTTTTTAATTATTATTATATAGATTTTTTTGATATCAATGCAAGGCTAGAGAGCAACAAATGTAAAGATAAGAGGTTACAAAAATAATTTTTCAGAATCAGTACAAAACGGTTGGTTTACTCTTCTTACCCTTTCAGTACTCCGTAACTGAGGAAATACTTAGTTTGGGTAAACTGACCCAAAATGTGAATATTATCTGAACAAGCTTTTACTTTAAGTTTCTTAACACTTTTTATATAATTGACAAAAAGATTTGAGCAATATTTACTCTGTATTTCCCATAGATTATTTTACACTACCTCTTTGCTTAAATGATATAAATGAGTATAAACAAAACAAATCTAAAGGACATCTATGTCACTTAGATTCGTTATTTTTGTATTTAAATCTTTTTCCATTTTTAGATTTCTGATGAGGACTTGGTCAGCCAAAAAGCTTCTGCACATATTATGCTAATTTAATGATTTGATCAAAGTATTTTTTTCTTTCTGAACTAAGGTGATGTGTACGGTAATGTAGGTAATATCAGGATTTTTTAAAAAGATTATTTTCAATAAAATCAGCATTAGTCTTATCAAGATTGGCTGTAGCTTCATCCATAATAATAATTTTACTGCCTTTTAATAGGGCTCTTGCAATACCAATTCTTTTGTTTTTGGTACTTCTGAAAGTAGATCATTAGATACCTTTTTCCCTTTAAACGCCCCTGTAAGTCCAGTAAATTGACATTTTTCAAAGCTTTTTATTTCATTTTGTGTAATGTCTTGAGACCACAGAGTTAAATTATTTTTCAAGTGTGTCATTGTAAATATGTGTGGAATTACTAATATATGCGACTTGAGAAACAATGGAATTTTCATCAATTTCTTTTAACTCTAAATTGTTGTATTTTACATGACCAGTATAATTCTGGAGATTTCCTAGGATAATATTTATCAATGTTGACTTTCCACTTCCAGATTCACCGATAATAGCGTATTTTTATTTTTTAACTAAGTTGAGATTGAGTTTAGAGAGACTGTCTTATTACCAAAATTGTATTCTAAATCGAAATATCAATATTCTCAATGTTATTTACTGTTCTTTTCTCAGTATGTTTAGAAGAAACCCTCAAATTTTAAAAATAAAGGTTTAACAGAATGAATTGACACTTGTAGTTGATTAAGTGTTGTTAATGAATTAAAAATATTACCTGAAATTTGTCCTACAGAAGATATAGAACCAATTGAAACTTGTCCTAAAGTGATAAGTAAACCTGTCAAGAAAAGAATTGACATTTGTGCCATAATAGAAAATGCAGACATGATTGTCTCTATTCTAGTACTGTTTTGAGTAAAGTTTACTTTTTGTGTGATATAGTTCCTAATTATTTTTGTGTTCTGAATTAATAGAGTAGGTTTTTATTCGAATAATAAAGTGTTTTGTATCCTGATAATTGGTCATTTAATCCAGATATGAGCTCTTCGTTTGCAGTTGAAAATAGCGACATAAAATGTTGCATTTTTGTAGCAAATGGTTTAGGAAGGTATGTAAGACAAATTGTTAATAGTATAGTTAAAAACTACAATTCTAATATCATAACTTAAAAAGAGCAATAATAGAAAAGAGAGTGGTAAATAATGTAGAAAATAGACTGTATAAATTTGAAAAGCCACTATTTTTCGATGATTTGAATATCATTATTTAAAATGGAGAGATGATCTCCGATAGTTTTGCTTTTGGAAAGTATGGAAAGAAGAATTAGTTATATTTTTGATATAATCGGAACGAATTTTTAGAGACATTTCTTGTATTAACTTAGCTTGATGAATAGTAATGATATAAGTAAATACAAGATAGAGAAGGTAAAGTAATATTTCAATTCCCAACCAAATAAGGAAGCTTTTAAAATTAGCTGCGACTAATTGATTGGTCATAAATGCTAAGGTAACAGAAGCACCTACAAGAAATGCAGAATTACAAGCAATAAGAAATAGATGCAGTAAATTTTTAAATTTAAATTGTAAGATGTATTTTTCATAATTTTTTTGTCCTTATTTTTGTACCTTACTTATCAAAGAGATAAGAGTTTTCAAAAATAGAATTTACTAACATGTCCATGAGAATAGCTATACTTTATTTCATCACGTATTGGATCAATTAATATAAATTTACCATTTTTCTATTGAGTAATCACAAATGTGATTAACGATATCAATACTAGTCTGTAAATAATACATTTTTATCAAAATAGCGATATAACCAGGCATTTGCAAGCCCAAGCCCCTGCTAATCCATTATAGAGTGATGTACTTTTAGCATAGGGATGTTCTACTCCTCTAGCTAGCTTTTTAATAAAAATCATCATATTCTGTAGTTTGTTCAGAAATACTAAATTTTATTAATTCAATAATTAAACCTGAGTTTCCATCTACTAGATATGGAGAAAGATAGTCTTCAATGATTAGATAAGGAACATCGTATCTGATGTTATTAGAAATAATAGATTTTACTAGCTTCCTAAATAAATTAGGATTTTTAGTTTTTGAGTTTTAAAATGGTTAGTAGACGATATTTTTCTTTGTATTCCAGATCATTAAAAAGTTTTTCAGATAACATGTCGTCAGATAAATTTTTCTTGTGATTCATCTAGTAAAATTCTTGCTAACTGAGAATCTAAATCACTTTCCTTGAATATCTTTTTACTGTTAATTTATCAGATGGAGTAAGTCCTAATTGATTTATTGCTAGATAGTTATCTACTTTTTTTCACACCAAGATTTACCTTCTATAAAAATTGTAGAACTAGTTACTAGAGTATCTAACAGTTGATCTCGTTTTATATATGAGTTTTTTTCCAAATCCATTCCTAGTTTGATAAAGTTAATAAAAACATTCTATTGTTCCTTTTCTAACTTAAAGTCTTTCATAAATTTATTTAATAGTTGTGAAGGGAAGTTCATCTCTAAACACATCTTTGTAAATAGCTTTAAGGTCGCTGTTCCAGTTTGATCAAATTTTAAAAAGTGAACTTGCATTGGTTAATAGATTGATGATACAGTACCATAATTTGACTATATCTTTATGTTCAAATTTTTTTCATATATTGTTTTTGGATAGCAGCTATTTGTTGTTGCTATCAATTGTTTTTCATTTTTAAATATGCTGTTTCAAAAGTCAATAAAATAAACTTTGTTTTTCTGATGTTAATATGATATTACTACAGGAGATATCGTCAACAATAACACCATGATTATGGATATATTCTAATGATTTAAATAGCTTTGAAATTATTTGTTGGAGTTTATTATTGAAAGTTGTAATTTCTGAAGGAGTTCGTTTTTAGGAGTAAATTAAAGTCTGTTTTTAAAGCGTTAAGTGTTTTACCTTCAATAAATTCCTCAACGAGGTAATAGTTACCTTCTAAATAAAAAAATCATCAATGTAATTAGGAGTTACTGAACCTGATAATTTTTTTAATTATTTTTAGTTTCATTTTTAGTAATTCTATAGAAGTAATATCCCTAGTAGCATAGACATATTTTCGAGCTTCTTTTATAATCACTTTTTGGGAATTAGTAATATCGATTGCAATATAGATATTTCCTGCACCAGTTTGATAAAGGATGGATTTCATATCGTATCTCTCATTTAGGATAGTAGAGGTATTAGTTTTTTCAGGAAAGTATTCTGTTACAAATTCAGGGCAAGAATAGTATGCACCCGGTAAATCTGGATATGCAACACCATTATTATCAAAAAGACAGGGTCTTTGGCCGTTTTTTACAGATGCATTCATGAGTCCATACCTATAAAATATAACCTGTGACTGTTTATAATTTTGGTCTGTCATTATTTGGATGCCAGATTCATATTTTATTTCTTGATAGAGGACATCAAGTAGATAGAGAAAGGTTTGATCGTTTTCAGGGTAGATAGTAATAAACTTTCCAATCTCAGTTTGAGAGGTCTTTTTGAAAAAGATAAAAAAATAATTTTTTTCTATAGAGTTTATAAATTTAAATGGGGTATCGTTCGTTAAAACAGATAGTAGTTACAGAATCTAATATTTTTTTGATAATTATCTAATGTTGCTGAAATATGTATCTTCCAGCCTTGGTATGGGATAGATTTATTAGTTGAAAAATACATAGGTAAAGTTAGAGTTAATAATTAAGTTATCTGGGGATAGATTAGTTGGAAAAAAATCATGGTATCAATCATAAATATTCTCCTTAAAAAGCTAGAACTATAAAAAGATAATATCTTTTTATAGTTCTAGCTACATCATTTTAAACATCAAAGTTAGATATTGTTATATAGTGGAATTTATTTAAACATCCAAGTTAGATATTGTTATATAGTGGAATTTAGTAGTTCTTCATAGTAGGCTTCGTGAGATACGAGTAGATTATTTGCTCCTAAAGTTTTGAGGATTGAAAGGCAGTTCTCAATAAGTTTTTCCAATTTCAACTTTACCTGATTTAATCCAGAAAGCTCCTAAAAGTATATTATACTCAAGTTTTTTTCGTGTAAAAAGAGTTCTGGAATACCTATATCTGAAATTATATCTAAATACGACTTTGCTAAATCTAGTTGATTTCTTTCAATAAATTCAGATATTGCATTTATCAGTAAATCAATCCTAATTTTTAAATTTGATTCATTATTTCCAAAAAGAGTTGTTCTGTAAATGACTTCTTTTGACAAGTACATTGAGAGTTTCTGAAGAAATAGCTGGCATACTATTTCCTAGTATTATCAACTCCTCTTACCCCATTGTTCAATATCAAAAAGATAATCCGTGATAATTTTTAATTTTATCATCATCTACATCTTCCTCTGTAATTGTAGATAAAAAAAGGATTCAATCATGATTGTATTATACAGGAATAATTTTTATTGCTATCATGATATTTTTATTCTCTCTTTTAGATATTTTTTTAAAGCAAGTATATTATTTTGATAATACGCCTTACTAACACGTTCTAACAGTAGTTCTGTATAAGTCGTTTTTCTTTTTAGAGAATACCATAGAATTCTTCTATACTAACATCTAGATTTTTCTAGTAGTAATAAGAACCGAGATAAAGAAATTTCTGATTCTCCACGCTCAAATTTTGACAAGAAAGATATAGATAAGTAGTCACCAGCAACGTCTTTTAAAGCTAATTTTTTTGATAAGTGAATCTTTTTAAATAGTGCGCCCATTTCTGTTGTTTCAATCATAGTACTTCTTTCAATAGGTAAAAATTTTAATAGATTATATCAAAAAGTAAAAAAAGACCTATGTTTAGCGAACATAGCCTTCTTACTGTTAAGATACTACGATAGGACAATAGAGGGTGATAATCGGTCTACCTTGTGTAGTGATTCTTTCTTGAGGAAGTTTGTTAAGTTGTTGTACATTCATATTTTTTTCTCCTTTATACTGCGATAGGGCAATAGAGGGTGATAATCGGTCTACCTTGTGTAGTGATTCTTTCTTGAGGAAGTTTGTTAAGTTGTGTTACATTCATATTTTTTTCTCCTTTATACTGCGATAGGGCAATAGAGGGTGATAATCGGTCTACCTTGTGTAGTGATTCTTTCTTGAGGAAGTTTGTTAAGTTGTTGTACATTCATATTTTTCTCCTTTTAAGATACTACGATAGGACAATAGAGGGTGATAATCGGTCTACCTTGTGTGGTGATTCTTTCTTGAGGAAGTTTGTTAGTTGTTGTACATTCATATTTTTTTCTCCTTTAAGATACTACGATAGGGCAATAGAGGGTGATAATCGGTCTACCTTGTGTGGTGATTCTTTCTTGAGGAAGTTTGTTAAGTTGTTGTACATTCATATTTTTTTCTCCTTTAAGATACTACGATAGGACAATAGAGGGTGATAATCGGTCTACCTTTGTGTGGTGATTCTTTCTTGAGGAAGTTTGTTAAGTTGTTGTACATTCATATTTTTTCTCCTTTTAAGATACTACGATAGGGCAATAGAGGGTGATAATCGGTCTCACCTTGTATGGTGATTCTTTCTTGAGGAAGTTTGTTAAGTTGTTGTACATTCATATTTTTTTCTCCTCGCAAGTGTGTATTTTTTAGCAAAGAAAGAACTACAATTTCGTCTCCAAAAAGATATTATTCATAAGCAGATATTTCCTTTTAATTAAATTTGATAAATTAATTTTTAAACTAAATACCTCTAAATTAGGGAGAAGTTTCATATTTGATAAATAAATTATCGCATGAAGAATATAAACAGTATTACTAAACTTCTAAAAAGTAGAGTAATTTTGTCATAAAAAGAAATTTTTCATAAAAATTCAATTAAATTTATACTTTAAGATAAAAATAAAAATAGTTCCGAAATAGATTTCTAATATATGACACTTCAATAATAAAAAAAGCGAATTTAAGATACTGTCAAAAATTATGTGTAAACACTCAAGTAGAGTTTTTCAACAGGAGTGTTTATCAAGTGTTTCATCTTCTTGTATTTATTGAAAGACAAAAAAGATTGGACACATTATCCAACCTGATTCTTTATCTCATTAAGCAATATCAACTTAACGACGTGCACCTGAATGTGATAAGTAAGAAATCTAATAATGGCCATCTGCCTGAATAAGGCTATCATAATTTACTGTATTTCCAGCATCATAATATGCCATCTCAGGTGCAGAAATCTTTGGTTCTGCTTTGATACTTGCATGGCCTTTAAAAGTATAAACACCACTATTAGGAATTGATGGTTTAGAAGGATTAGATGTAATTGAAGCACTTCTACAGTTGTCGTTGTTCCACCTACACCAAATTGTTTACCACTATCAGTAACATAATAGAGATGGATAAGATATTCTCCTCTGTCATTCTTATGATCACTAATTTTTACAGAAGTCCTATAGGTACCATCAGATTGTTTAACAGCTTTATACCATTTCAAATCATCTTGCCCATTTTTTTCTGACCAAATTGGAACTTGAACTTCTTTTAGTCCAACATTACTTGAAACATTTGAAATCATAACATCAAAGGTACCTGACTGGTCATTCTTATTTAAAACATTAATGGTTACTTTAACCTCTGGTTTTACCTCAGTTGAAAGTTTTTGTACGGGAATATAGCGGCGGTTTCCTGCATATGATAGATAAGAAATCCAGACATAACCGTCTGCTTGGAGTGTTTTATCATAATTGACAGTATTTCCTGCTTCATAATAGGCAAGTTCTGGGGCAGACATTTTTGGTTCGGCTTTAATACTTACTCGCTCAGTAAATTGATAAGTTCCAGACGAGGCTATACTACTTCCTATATTATTTGTTGGTGTTGGAGTATCTGGAATTCTTGTATTTCCTCCTTTTAAGTCTTTAAAATGGATATATCCACTTGCAGAGTTTCTAGGAATAAACCTAAGGTTATATCGATTTGTATAACCATAGGTTTATTCTTCAATCTCAATATTTTCCCCATTTACACCTACAACCCATGCATCATGAAATCCCTTATTCCCAGTAAACCATGCAACCGAACCAGCTAACGGATTCATGTCAACACGATATCCTTCATTTTGAGCACGATAGCCCCATAGATTTGCATCACCGTACGCATAAGGAATTGTAAATCCATTAACTGTACTCAATCTGTAAGCTACAAAAGAGACACACTCACGTTTATACAATCCCCAAGGATCAACTTCAACATAAGGTATTGCAGCATTCGGCCATAGGTAGTTGTCTCCAATAACAGTACTTCTTGACATAGGTCGACTAATATTTCCAACACTAAATAACTTTGAATAACCAGTTCTTGGTGTTGATGGTTTATTATTTGTTATAATTTCAGAAACTTTGGGTTCAGACATTTTCTCTGTTACAGTAACTTTTTCAGTCTCCTTATCTTCACGTACCTCGGAACCAATTTTTTTATTTGCCTCATTTGAAATGTTTGGAGTAGTAATTTTTTTATCAGATACCTTATCAATATTTGTCGCTACGTTAACCTTTTCTTCTACTGTTGATATTGGTTCTGTAGTATTTTCAACTTTGTGAGTTTCATCCGCAGTATCTGTTTCAACATGCTGAGAACTTTCACTAGTCTTTTCTGGAGTCACAGCAGTTGAAGTAGCTTCAGAAGGTGCTAAACTTTCCTTTGGAATTGAAACAGTAGCTTCAGAAAGAACAATCTAAGCGTTTGAAGAAGTTACTTTATCTGATACAACTCCATTATCACTAGTAATACTTGTAGTTGATTCAGAAACAGCCACTTGCTCATCAGCATGAGCAGTCTGTACACCAGAAAGTAGGAAAAAACCTAAAAGCACAGAAGCAGCACCAAAAGAATACATACGAATTGAGAAACGTTAAGCAACTTGATAAAAAAACTATATTTAATAATAATATCTCCTAGTCTTTTCATAACTCTTCCCTATGCAGAAGAGTTTAACACGACTATATCTATCAAATTGTTATAAATCATAAATAGTTAAAAATTGTCATTACTAGCAATTTGTCATGTTTTATTCACATATACACACATAATATTATCATCTGGATTAGAAATTCGTTTTTCCGAAATTTTCTATTATTCTAAACATATATATAGTACAAAAACCAATATCGGGGTAGATATTGGTTTACAAAGTACAACAAAAAGATATGGTTCAATCAAACCCATCTCCTATTTTTAGTATCTATTTAAAACAATAATATTTAGATTATATGGATAATGAAGAATTAAGGTACTTCCCTTACTTTAGTGACCAAATTTCAAAATATGAACAAAAAGAGGCAATAGCCCCTTCCTCTTAGTGTTCAAACGCTTACGCTGATTCTTATTTTAGCATAAAACATTCTATAGTCAATGTCAGTAATTACTCGTGGCTGTACCGTCTAAGTAGTTAATATTAGCATTCTTTGAAACATTCTGAAGTGTGACCGAACTCACATTTCCATCACTCGTTGCTAATCCTGCTTCTGATAGTTCAACTCCATATTGTGTCCCATTTTCATCAAAGGATGTCCAGTAAAGCGTTACAGTCAAAGGTACTAACTCATTGTCAGTATAGTTTGCAACAACACAATAATCTAAGTACATATTTTGGTTTTTCTTCAACCATTTGGCTAGTGCATTTTCGTAGTATAGCATACCGTTTGGATTATTAGCATCCGTTTTACTATCAGACATCGTTCCTGCATTCAAATAGCGTGTCATAGGTACTAGATTTTTGATTTCAGAATTCAATCCAGAAAACTGATAACCAATAAGATGGCCACGATTCATCAGATATGCTTTTTTAACTTTTCCAGACTCATCTTCGTACTTGAAACGATAGTTATGCCAACCAACTGGATCAACATTAATTTTACTTTCCCTATCATCTTGTGGTTTATCCGAATACTTTAGTCTGATGTGCCCATATGTTGCTCTACCAAGACTATCCAAATCTCCATTGACCATTAGCTTATGGTTTTCAAAAGGCAATGGACTATAGCTGAAAGCATCAGACTTTACACCACTTGTTTTAGAAGAACTGTTTCCTGTTTCCGAAGATTCTGTCTTGGGAATAAATTTCCCAAATAATTTTCCGACATCACTTGAATTGGCATGCTCCCTTTTACTAATAACATTAAAGCCACTAGATAAAATACCAGGTACATTAATTCCTTGGGACATACCATATCCAGCTATACAAAACATAACAACAATAGCTATCGGTATCCAAATCAGACTGCCAAGACAACCTCTTTTTTCATTGTTTTTTCTAAGCATAAGACCTCCATAATTCTCTATAAATTCATTATAGACTTAGGAGTCACTATTCGTAACCCAGTGACATAAAAAAGGCCTTAAGTGGCCTTTTGACTAATATGGAGATAAGTTCACACGTTCAATCAATAAATCTTATAAGGTGATTCTTGTCTAAACTATATCCTTGAATTTCAGCAACTTTCTTAATATCACCTGTCTCTTTATAAACAATAGAGGCGTGGCTGTCTTTTAAAATGCTAGGAGTGATTACCTTACCATAAGCATGTCCAATGTTCTTTGCCAAATGACCTATTGTATTTCTCCCCATAGGCTTTTTCAGCATGGTTAAAAATAATGATGGTATAGAAGGGTCTAAGTCCCAGCGTCCACGTCGTTCTTTAACAAATGGAGCTATATAAGGAATGGTGAAAGGAAGAAAACGGATAAACTGTTTCTCATTGTTTCTAACAACCCAAATACCTTTTTTACACATATCAATATCTCTGACTGTCAGGTTAACTATTTCTTGAGTACTTGCTCCAGTACCAATTATGATTGCAAATATAGCAATATTTCGCTCTTTCTCCTTTTCCCAATTATCAGCCTTTTTCTGAGTTGGTAGAGTTGTAACGTAACTGTTTGCCATGAAATCAAGTAAGCTTTCTAGCTCTTCCTGCGTATACAAAATAGTCTTCTTCTTTGATTCGGAATATATTATGTTGTGGTAACTCTCTTTATAAACAATCTTCCATTCATTAAACACGTTACGATAAAATAACGGCATTCCTCTCTCAATTGTAAAGGAGGTATTCGTAAGATAATTCCAAAATGCTGCTAAAGTATAGAGAATAAATCTTTTTCCTGCTGGTTTCAGACGTAAATTTGCCAAATAATTTTGAACAAATTCTCGTGGTAATTTTTCTAAGTCTGTCAATGATAGGGAGATACCCTCTTTATCAATCGTAATTGCATAGCTATTTAAAAATTTCTGGATTACTGACAAACGTTCAACCATTTTGGGAGAAGGCTCTTCGACATCTACTTGAAGGTAAGATATATACTCATCTATAATATCTGGTAATTGCCTTCTGAGTGCTAGATATTTATCTTTCTGTTTTGACATAATTCTCCTCCTCTCAATAATGAGAGCAATTAACTGACAGGTTTACCACTTATATTTTTTAAACCTATTATATCATACAAGATTGCATGTTGATTTTTAGATTTATCTAGTAAAAATTTCTAAAAACAAAAATAGCGATACATCGTGTATCGCTATTATATATATAATCTATCTACAAAAATACATCTGAAGTTATACTTTAAAAATAATCAAGTATCTCAGTCAAGAGTTGTTCTCTTGTCTCTTCAAAACGGCTATCAGACAGTGACTCTAAACCTTTATCTTTAAGTTCCCACAGCTTCTCTTGCAACAGTTTCTCTGCCAAATGTTTAATATCCGCCTTATTATCTTCGTCAGGCGTCTTTGAGAGTTCTATTTTAATTGCTGATTTAACTGCTACTACTACTAGTCCTAAACGGTCTTTGTCATCCGTTCCATTTTCATAGTTTGGCTCAGACCAGTCTGGAACATTTGAAGGACGATTATCCTTATTAGTTGGATGACTATCTCTCAAATCTGAAAGTTTTGTGTACCCTGCTACTTCCCATTTATTGAGCAACGTTCTTGTCCAACCGAAAGTACGGTTTGCATCACTTCCTGTTCTTTCCAACGCCTCAATAACTAGTTCATGGTCCATTGTTTCAAGCCAACGTTTGAGTTGATTTTTATTATTGTAGTTGTCAGCCTTGCTCCCTTTAGGAAAAACAGTGTAGAATTTCTCCATCACGATAGCCATCTTACGTTTGAAGTCTAACTCCTTCTTCTTCTCAAAGGTAATGACTTTATCGTTTGTGGCAACAATACGTCTCAAATCGTCATCGAACGGTTTAAACCTAAATATATAGTGGGTAATTGATTTTCCTTTTTTGATTCGCTCTACTGTTAAATCCTGTATGACAGGAAGCCCATGCTCATCAACTAATAGCGTATTGATTTCATCCAATGCTTGCTGCAGCTTAGTACCTTTCGAACGAAGTAAACTTGGACTATCCAAGATCAAAACTTCTTGCTCTAGTTCTTCAGCTGTATCTTTTACAAAACCTGTTTTACGCCAGTCTGCTAGATGTCTAAATAATCGTTTAGAATACTTACTCTTCAAGAGGTTATGGTAGTCACGTCCATACTGAATGTACTTAGCTTTTTTACCCCACTCTGGATTGTTAAAAAGGTCTTTAACTGTACGCCTGACCGCTACTTTTACTTTTGTTCCATCTTCTGTAGTAACTTCATCATATTCAGTATATTCCGCATCAGACAAGTGGATTTTAATCAGTTTATTTTCGTGGTCTACTCTAAAGGTCTTGAACAGTGGGATGGAGGTATAAGAGACTACCTTACCATCGACAACCTTTTCGGGATGTCGATATACAATTTTAGTCATTCTTTCCTCTAGTTCCTCAACTGTAGTTTCAAATCGCTTACCAGTCCTAGGAACAATTTTTTGTTCCCTAGAACTGTAAAATGTATTTCCTGCTAGCATTGCCAGACTCGAATAAGAAAAGATTGCTGCTTCGTTTTCGTCATAAACATCTCGCAACTCACCAAATATAGAATAAATCATGTTTTCTTGAAGAGGTGAAAGGTCTCCCAGCTGAAACATTTGGGTGAACTTATTATCATATTTGATGATTTCTCTGAACTCTCTATTCTCTACCAAATGCTTCTACCTTTCTTAGTTCATTCATCATACATTTTGGTTGTATTTTAAATAAAAGTAATTATTTTACTACAAGCTAATTACTTACTGCAATATGTGACAGGGTATAAAAAAATATTAATTTACAACCCTTTTTGTATGACATTATATCACTAATATTCTGATTTTCATAGTATTTTTTAAATTTACGACCATTTTTGTAGGATATACATACAAATTTATATGACATACATGCATTTTTGTAGACTTAACATACAACTTTATAGGACATACCTACCAATTTGTAGGATACACCTGCAATCTTATATGACATACATACCGATTTGTAGGATACACCTGCCATTTTATATGACATACATACATTTTTGTAGACTTAACATACAAGTTTGTGTGACATTCATGCAAAATTATATGATATACCTACCAATTTGTAGGATATACATACAGTTTTATAGGATAACGGTAAGCTAACCTCAATAACAGCAAGGGTTTCAGGAGTTCTACTACTTAAACTATAATTAACTACTTAGTTACTATTATTAACCACTTAATACTACTTAATACTATTTAAACTATTATTACTAAATCAAAATTAATAATACTAAGCTTTAAAACATCAATATGTTCTCTCTAAACTATATTTAAAAATCACTACAAAACAAAAAGTGTAGTAATTACCTACACTTTTGTATGCAAAAATGATTTCAATACGAGTTACCTACATTTTTGTATGATACCTACACGTTAAATTAGATTACTTAAAACTCATCTCAGTTTCTACCAATGTATTAAACAACTCTTTTTGTTCTTCATCTAGAAGTTGGTACATCTGATCTAACATTTCAGTGAATAGCTTATCAGATCCTCCACGTTTAGGATAATTGCCATTTTCTCCTTTGAGGTCTTTTTTATTTAAAACAGCTCTTAATGCACTAAAACGAGACATTGATAATTGTGTCATGTTTAGATTTGAACGCACTTTTTCTTCCGGAGTTTTTGCTGGTTCAAGTTTAGTAGGAATTTTGTTTTTTTCTTTTTTCTGAGTGACAGTGTTTACTTTTTTAGGAGAAACAGCAGCCTTTTTGGGTTCTACAATTTCTTCAGTTAGAAAAGCAATATCATGCTTCTCCTTAAGTTTATCAATTACTACTTCTTCAATCTCTTTCCCTTTAAAAAAACGGTCAAATACTTCTTTAGCTGTTGTGCGATCATTTGATTCAACAGCTGATAAAAGGTTATTAAAATTTCTTTGTTGGATTGTATTAAGCTTTTTCGGCATCGTGTTCTCCAATCGTCTTAATTAGTTCATTCATAACATTTGTGATTTGTTTTTGAGGGATGCTATAGCCACTATTTGTAAAAACATTTGCTTGATTAGCAATCATATCTTTGTATTGTTTATTATTAAATAAGTATTGCTCAAAAACTTTAGTATTATGTTCTTCCGCAATTTTCTCAAGAGTTGATACTGCTTCTCTTGCTTTGACTTGTTTAATTGATTTTTTACTAAAAGCCTGGCTACTTTATCAACCTGAGTTATAACAATCCCAGCTATAACAATATCAATTCCAAAGAAAGAGAATCCTTCTTGAACTGCTTCAATATCTTCGATTGTATCCTTTACACCTTCAATACCAAACTTATCAGGTGTTGTAGGGATAAGTACAAAAACTTTTAGAATTAGTAAAAAGCGTACTAGTTGTTGAAACGCCAAAAGAAAGGAGGGTATCAAAAGAGAACAAAATCATAGTAGTCATTGATATCTTGAACAACGTTTCTTAAACGAAAAATCTCTATCTTTAAACCAGATGCTTCACTCTCCCAGTTCTTCATCAGCTTACTACCTGGAAGCAGATCATATCCGTCAACCGGGACAATAGCATCAGCTACTTCTACTTCTTTTTTTAGTACAGAATAAATACCTTCTTGTTCGTCTTCGTTCACTCCTGCTGCTGTAGTTAGATTGCACTGTCCATCTAAGTCACCTGCACACGTTTTATAGCCAGCATTTCCTAGAGCTTGAGCCAATAATAAACTCAAGGTTGTTTTTGGCTGCTCCTCCTTTTTCATCCATTACTACGATTGTATTTGCAACCATATCTACTCCTCTCAATACAATATATACGATACACTATGTATAACAAAACGATACATGTAATTAACTACTTAAAGTATACCATATAGAAATCGAATATCAAGTAGTATATAGATATATCGTAAATAATACAAGATACACTATGTATAGCATATATTTTTCTAACCAGATTGTTACGCATGTGAGTTATACGTAGTGTATCGTTCACTATAATGTTTTTGAAAGAAAGCATCTATCATAGTATCAAAACTCAACAAGAATAATACATGATACATTATATACTATATAAAATATAAGAATGTACGGTAGACGATGTATTTTTCCATATATAAAATACATAATGTAACGATATATAGTGTATATCACTATATTCGAGTTTCTACTTAAATATTATACACTACACTATACATTACCTGACTATATATAGTGTAGTACAAAGAAAGATAAATCTTTATAGTGTACTATAGACGATGTAAAATATATTGTTAAATAATGTATTGCTAGGGTATTATATCGTATATCTTTCATCTATTCCTTATACTATTCAAAAACATATTACAGAGTATCAAACCATAACTAGAGTATACCCGATACACTATGTTATATAAAAATAAGATAATGTATATTAGACGATGTATGTACCACAATATATTATACATACTGTATTGATATATAGTGTATAGCATCATATTCGAGTTCTAACTCAAACATAATACAATTTACACACTACACTATACATAGCATTACTATATATATAAGTAATAAAACAAATTGTAAATCTTTTATCGTATATTATAGACGATGTAGAGTATATAGTTAAATAATGTATTACTAAGTATTGTATCGTATATCTTTTATTAAATACTTCTGAAAAATAAAGAACATCAACATACATTTACTATACACGATACAATATGTAGTGTAAATAATATATTGTTTTATTATTTATCGTATATAGTAGATAGTCTACGATGTATAGTGAACGATACATTTTTAAAACTATATATATGATTACATTTTTATTGTTTAATAAGTTATATATTAAAAAATAGTATAAAGAGCGTAATAGGTGATTAACGATACAAGATACATAGTTTAGCAATATATCTTGTATATTTTTATTTCATGACGTTTGGTTCTACGTTTGTTACGAATGGTGAGCTATGCTAATGTGTTTGTAAACTATAGACTATGTATAGTATATAATACAATGAAGAGTAGTATATGGTTATAATTCTAATAACGATAAACTATAATGTTAGTTGCTCTTTGCTATACTACAAGACATAAATTGTTTAATTTATCACCACCTCAAATGGTGAACCTTTGGTCACGTGGACTAAAGAAAAGAGGAAACATGGAGGAGGAGATGTCATTACTGGTTCTGTCCCAGCAATAGGGCATACCATGTTTAAAAAGGGGTTAAAAGGAGCGTACTCGCTTTTTAGCTATCAGTTAAGCTATCAAGACAGAAGAGGCTTAACGCTTATAACAGGTACGAGATAATTTGCCTTTAATTTTTGAAAGGCTACAACAAACGTTATTAGCAGATAAAAGCATAACGAGAAGTTTTCCTATAGTTTTCCATAGGTAGTGTGCATCCTTGTTTTTGAGACAAGGCTTGCCGGCTTCTTTTGTTATGCTTTGTTTCTGAGTTTGGGTAGATGGACAAAAGGAAGGCGACATCTCGATGATTAGTGGTGAGGAACAGGTGTTCCCCAACTCTAACTTGTCGACAAACGGAGGAAAGGCTACGAACAGGTGTTTGAGACTTTCAAAGGTCACTTACAACAACAATGTTATATTTTATAAGGAGAAAATGACAAAAATGTATTACGATTGGACAAACCGAAATGATTAGGGTGAGGACATGATTACCCTTTGTCCTATTTGTGGGAAACCAGATTGGTGTCTGGTTTTGCAGATCGAGACTAAGGCTGTCTGTGCTAGAAAAGTTGAGCCTAGACAAATCACAATTTGGTGATGTGGGACATATTTGATGATTTGGACCCTAAAAAGCGAAAAAGGGTGACTTTTTGAACCTAGTTGGAAGAGTCAACCTTTGTAGAAATATCTCAACACTTCACAAAGTAAATTCTCTTGTTATTGATGTGTTGGGATTGACTAAGGAATCATGTCGAGCACTTAACAAGTGCGGAACGAGGTCTTTCTGTTGAGACCATTGCACTGCGTGGCTACGCTTCATCAACAAAGCAAACACGCCAGAAGCAGGTTGATACAACAGTATCTCATCCAGCAACTATTTGGGAAAAGCTCTTTGTTGCAAATGGACTTCCTAAAGACGCTTGGCGTGGAGTTCCTGGTTTCTATTGGAACGAAAACGCAAAATGTCCTATTTTTGAATCAAAAGATGGAATCCTAATTCCATGTCGCAATTCTGGGGACAAATTGTAGGTTTTCAAGTACGTCTTGATAACGTCAGTTATCAAGCCAAAGTAAACGAAGCCTTTCAAGAGGGACGAAATGCACGTACTGCTAAGGTCTTCCAAAATGACGATGGAAGTTTCGATTGGTATGTGTTTGCTAAAGGTTCATCTCGCAGAACTAGCAAGTGGGACAACTAAGGAAACTAGTGTTAAACTTCGTTCTGGACTTGAGTTGACATTTTCCAGGGCAAAAATATGTCTTTGTATCGTCAGCATATAAGCCAGAGGGAACAAGTGCTAAGTCTTTTTCCTCATTTTGCTTATTCTGATGCTATTTTTAGAACAAGCACGTTTTCAGATGAAGGCAAGGCTAAAGTCAACCTTATGAGTAAGGTTGATAACCTTCTAGTTACGGAAGGTTTGCTTTAAAGGAGATATCACTGCGTCGGTTGCGAAAAACACTCGTCTTTCTCAATTGGGGAATATCTGTATTATCTCTATGGCAGGAGTAGCACGGCATGGCGTCTATCTCGGACTTTATCGGAAAGACTGAACTCAAAAGGTTAAACCAATTTATCTTGCATTGACCAAGACTTTGAGATAATGACTCGGTATTTGAACGTATGTATGACATGGTTCAAAGATCTAGTTACGAAAAGCAGTCTTGTACGGTTCGTGCCTAATCTGGTATCACGAAAAGGGAATTGATGATTTCCTTTTGAAAGCTTCCCCAGAAGAAAAGATTAAGTTCAAAACGTATAATAAACGGGATATGGTATAATGAAGAAAAGTTATTTGGAGACGTATAAGGGTTGAATATCAAGAAAGTAGAGCGACTGATCTTTGAAATCAACACCATTCATATAAAGTATTCAGAAGAGTATTTTGAGGTGGTAAACTTGTCAAGTCAATCTTAATCACACTTTTGCGAAGGTGCCAGTTGATGAGATTCTAAAATATCGTTTGAATCTGCACGAATCTATCAACGATTTGATGGTAGAGAGTCGCGATATTAGTTACTTCTATAGAGTGAAGACATCTGAATCTATTGTAGACAGATTGAGCGTTTTACTAAAAAGACCAAAAGGGTATCCAGTAAATTCAGTTTTTAAATGATATTTTTGGAGCACGTGTCATTGCCAACATCTGTCATTACTGAAGTGATGGATCGTTTAGATGATTGGAAGGAAGAATACGGTCTTAAAAATTGGTATTTAAAAGATACTGAAGACTATACTGGTATCCATCTCATGCTTTAAAAAGCAAGAGTCATTTCTATTATCCTTGGGAATTACAAATCTGGGATAAGAAATGACAGCTTTCTCAGAAACACAGAGAGTCTACAACGAGAATTATGGCTGAAGGCTTGATAACAATAGTAGGTTTCCTACGCAATAAGTGTATGTCTGTACTATGTGTAGTTCCAGAGTGTATCGTACCGATACGCACATATGTAGAAAGCAGGAAGGTAGTAACTTTAGCTGCACCTTCCTTTTTGTTATTAGAGGAGACACTGCAAATTTACTAACGTAGCAGTAGCACAGACAACGACTATTAAAAAGTCACTTTTCCGAAGATAAAAGAGACTGATAAAGCTGCATCTCGTGAGAAAGTTTTGTACTTATTGAGGCGAATATTCGCAGATATCAATGTCATGAACTATCTCAAGATGCCGGAGCACCTAGCAGTAGAGAGTATTTGGACAGGATGAGAGCAGTCTACATGTAACTATAAAAGTCAAAGAGACGCTCATGGGTGATATCAGTAAACATGGTTATGATCAAGCACATGTCCTCGAGTACGCTAGTAGACTGTCTCGAGGGCATGGAGTTTGAGGGATGAAGAAGATCAAGACATGGTTCTGGTGAACAGATTCTTCTCACTCTGCATGTGGGAGTAGATTACCTGCTACTAAAAGGTGCAGAAGAGCACTTTACCAAACACTTTCGGTCATCTTCTCATTGTCGACGAGTTCAAAGCGTTTAGGAGTACCTTTTCGAAGAAAAACCTAAAGTGGAGAGAGAGCAGTTCCTCAAACGAGGCATGCAGACTAGCATCTTAGCTTTCGTAGTTGATGTCTATCCATAGTAAAGCATCTACAGGAATGATAGCGCTTATGTAGACATCCAAAAGATAGCTAACGTTCTTAAACCAGAGAGTATGAAGATGCTCTTGCAGCTAACTCTGTAATGCAACAATATGTTATCGTCAGTCAACCATGCGATAGCCAGTGTACGCGAGGCAGATAAAATCTTTCTTGACGTGAAATGAACAGTAATACGTCATTTTTCTTGATTTAGGGTTTTCAAAAGTTGAGCGTAGATACCGAGCGCGTTACCATAGTGGTATTTCATTAAGGAGAAAGTTCTAGGTCGAGAGAAAGTTATCGGGAGAAGTTGTGTAATCGCTTCACTCTACATTCTGCTGTAGCAGCGAAACTCAAATCTGGACAGCTAGGAAAACTTCAAAAGCAAGCGGACTGTAGGTGCCAGGGTTAAATATCATGGCAGCTGATGTAAGAGATTCCCTCATTCACACAGGGCGATGGACTATTTGAGACGAGACAAGCATCAATGATGATCGTAGTCTACTTTCATACATCAGCACTCGCTTGAAAGATGTTCGTCAACCATCTCACAAGGCTAGCTTTTGCTGACTTATCTCAAATAGCTGAGGAAACCAGAACGGACTTAGCTCAGACCGTTCATATTAAGAAAGGAGTTGGATTAAGCTATTTGACACCGACTGGAAGTGTTTGCATACGGCTGAATGGTGGGTAAAGAACTTATACCAAAAGATTCCAGAAACTGCTATCCGATGAAGCAACTCTACTATACCACTTTGAGATATAGGGCTTTGAGGCAATGTCGATGTATGTTCTGCTTCCGACAGCGTTCTTTAGCGAACTACGCATTGCAAACCTGTCCTGTAGCGTTGAGAAGGAGTCAAAACATGCCAGTCGCTTCTGCCGAAAAGCCACTTAGAAAGATAAAACCAACAACTGAGTAATGCAGTTGTTTTGTTTCGAGTTCTGAGAGGAGAAAAACAATGATTGTAAACAATATTTCAAAAGAAGTCTACTCGAGGCTAATATTCGCGATATTACCTTCTTCCCAGCAGTGAAGATTACGAGGATAGCATTTAGAACCGCTGATGTTAAACAGTCCATACTCTGACTTCGTCAGAAGATGCGGTGGACGTCGATGTTGATCATATTAAATTTTTGGCTAGAGATGGATGGATCTGACGACTGGCGAGTGGGTGAGAACCTGTAGACGACGCTGATGATATGTTAATCACCATTAGGATATCGACGATGAGTTTCGATCTCAAGGACTAGAAACGATGATCTATCCGACTTATTCATGTGAATGAGCGAGGAATTTCTTTTGAGCGAGGTTTGACAGTGGTTTGTATGGAAGAGACCGCGTTTAATGCGCCGCATTCAGGCTTGCACTGTCATTACTGGTCCTGCAGGTCGTCGTGCAAAACTTGACTTTAGCTCTACTCGTTACTTGCTGAAGCTTTTAAAGAAGCGAAAAGCGGCTAGCAATTAGTTAGGCCTTAAATTAAGGAAACAAGTCTTTTTACCAACTAAGTCGTCGGCTAACGTATGCGTAGAATTGAAAATCCTCGTGACTTTTGTATTACGCTCCAACCTGACGCTCTTGTTTGTTGGGTGACGTTAGTGCACGAAAGAAGCTAGAAGTGGAAGGGTACTTATGGCGGTTTCTGCAGGAGCTAAGTGTCGTTACAACAGCTTATCAAGATGACTTTCTTATCAATACTGATGTTTTAGATATGAGCAAGGAAAAGATGGAAGAGCGAATGTACGCTTTGATTAAAGAAGAGGGAGAAAACAATGCTGGTAAGCAGCAGATTGATGCTGACCGACTTCATGGGCAGCGTATAGCCATTTTGGTGAAAGGAAACGCGAGCTAGTACACCGACTGGAGGATGCTAGTCGCTGTGGATGGTTAATCATCAAGAGGGATGATGAGCTGATTGCTGGGATTCTCAAACATCTTGATCGTACGATTAGGATACGCTATGGCTTACTGCCATCAGAAAAGCCAGCGAAATCTGATCATGCAGAAATGGTCAAGGTGCTGTGGTTGATGTTGCCACGAGTGCTTTCTTGGGTTAAAGAGTGTACCGCTTGAGAAAGGTTGAGACAAAATCAGTTGTAGGGAAAATATGACTACTGGTAGTAAGAAACTTCAACCAAGCAACCAACTAAAGCCAAAGAAAAGCTGAGAAAGAACAGACATACTATTCTCAAAACAGTAAACCAAAAGAAAGTTCCAAACTCAGACCTAAAAAGGATGGGAGCAGTTAGATCTTTTTCAGATTTATCTGTTGTAGAAGGCAATTTACCAACATTAAGAAAGAAAATGGTCCTAGTACCATGACTTTTGATACGTGGGGAAAACAATGACAAAAGCAGAGAATATTCAAGAAATCGTAGATAATCGTCGGAAAGAAGTCTAAACGGATTTTTAAACGGCGAGAATAATTTTCCTATCTATGAGATGGTCAAATACGTTCCAGACACTATCTCTTTCCGACTCAGAAAATTCTCGAGAAAGGTTACAAACGCTTGTCACTTAACAGCCGTTTATCGCTTTGTGGAGATGCTTTTTACTTTGTCTGGATAGGAGTCACAAAGAAACGCCATTGAAATGCAAATGTGTGCGGTGACTCAATCATTTGAAGAAGGAGAAAGTTTACGACGTCCAGCCTTTATAACTTTTATCATACTGCAACAGTCAGATGGTGGTAAAACACACTGGGATCCATATCTTTCAAGTCCAAGAAGGTAAAGAAATCTATAGTATCACTGGGATTCCCAAAATCGGAGAAACGCTTTCTCTTTTGGCTCTGATTGCATTTGGTGTCTATATGCTTTATGGTGGTATGGAAAACGGCTGAAAGTTACAATCAAAATCTGAGTTGAGATACTTAGATGACGAAGCGATTAAAGATACTGAGATAAGCTCAGTGCTACCTCATCTTTATAAATATCGAGAAAGCGTATTGAATTCGCTCATCTAGGGCACGATGGAGTCGTCAAAGAGGGTGGTAGTGATTTGTTTTATAGGTCTTATTACTCATATAGTCTTGGACATAAGCATGCAAAATATGGGTAAGGTTACACTTGAATTTCCTCAAGAAGGAATAAACAGTATCTATAGCCGGATGTATGAATATTGAAAAGGCATTTTTCGAGGGAAGAGGTGCAGACAATATGGTCGAACGTCTCGAGGGTTTATACGAGTTACTTATACGTGCTTATGTGAAATTCCTAACAGGACGCTACCAATTAGTCGCTGAAATGGTATCTTACCTATCCACGGTGAAACCAATTCGCCCCATTAACTGGATGATGAAGAATGAGGTCTGTCTTCGTGATTAAGCGAGGACTATCAGAGAGAGGCAGGTAGAAGCTCTGAGGATTGCCATTTGATTGGAGATGCATGCAGTTATACCTAAAAATTGGGAAAACAAACATGCTAGAGATTGTCCGAGAAATTATTTCGGTCCTTCTCGATAATCAATCTGGAACGTGGGACTCATTTACGTGTAACTAATGCCGTAAGTAGCCGTGTGAGCGGAGAAAAGACGACGCGGAGGAAGAAGAAAGAGGCGAAGTTGAGAATTTGCTAGCTGGCAAGAACGTCATGCAGTATGATGAAAGCCTGTACAACGATCTGACACGTGATGCCACTGTCTCTCTCCTAAAAAGTGAAAGTGAAATTGTCAGAGAGGGAAAACACCTACGTATCACTGTGTTGGAAGGTATGCAAAGGAAACACTTTGTCTGACGCTCCTCTATTAGCTGCCTTTGTACGTGATAAAACTGACAGAGAAACCTCTTTATACCCTAGAATTGAAAAATGATAGGATTATTCAAACTGAGGAGGAGAACGGAACAAAGCTGCAGATGAAGAGGCTAAGCTAGAAGCAGAACAATAGCTCCATTGTGGAAAGCTTTAAAAATTGAGTTTTGAGATAAGGAGAAAAATGAGCTGAGAACTCATTATGAGTCGAAACTGCGTTTCCTACAAGTTATGCTAGAGATAACACTACCGCGTGATTTCATGGTATATCTCAGAGAAACGTCTTGAGGTTGACTCATTGTTTCTTTCTAACAATAAAAAGATGATTGGAAAATACACTAGTTGATACAATCAGTAAAAGAAAACCTTAGATACGTTTGAAAAGGAAAGATGATTTTATGTTGAACACGAATTCACCTATGAACGTATGGTAAGATTTGTCTAAAGAGGCGTCAAACTTGATTTTGGACAGACCGAAAGGAACTTTGGTAAGTACCTGCATAGCAACTCACGATGTCTGGCACGATTGCTATGACTACAGGTTTGATACGAGTGATGTTTTATTGGTGTCAATACCCAGAACCCAATGATGAGCCATTTGTTTTAGAAGATCGTCATCCCACTTTAAAGTAGAAAATAGGAGAGATACTATGACCGAGCTACCTCTAGTAGGAACTCCAAGAAATGGTTGAAGAGATGACTATTTCTATAAGAGGACTGGTAGGAGGCTGAGCTGAGTGTCATCTCTGAGTTTTTGTAAAAGTGCTGTGGGATTGAAGATTATAGTACTCTTTTGACGGAAAAGTGGGTAGTGATCTTTGTCGTTCACAAAATTTCATGCAGAAAGGTGGAAGCTTCGTTGCATGTCGTTTTGCTGCAAAGCAGTATGCAGGATGAGATGTCGAGACAAATAGGCCAGGAAGCTAAACCTCTCAAGAGCAGTATAACTTTTGAAAAAGGAGTTATGGCTGAGATTGGTTTCTGTGCTGAGCTTGATTCGACGATATGCCAGACTCTCGAGATTGATCTGCTTAACCTTAAATGTTGATAGACACTGGAATAACTTTGGGATTATCTTTTCTAAAGATGGTCGCAGTATCTATTAACTGCGTTTTGATTTGACATTCTCTAGGAGTGCTTCCCAGAACAATGCCCACGTCGCTGGCCCGCTATTCGGCCAGAGCAAGCTATGATCAGTCAGCAAAAGCTTTGATAAGCAATGTGAGCTGGCTGGAGCATTCTCTCTTTGACATTCAAGACAGTTTTATTGAGTTCCTCACAGGAAAACACGAGATACTACATGTATTTTGGGTCGTATAAATAAATACTATAACTAAAAAGAAAGGGCTTGGTATTGGTAGCAGGCCCTTTTGGATTTCAGGAGAAAGAACAGCAAATGGAAGAACAAACCAAATAGTCTAGACTATTTCACGGCAGAAAAGGTTCAAGCTTAGCTTCGCTGCACTGAAACTTAGGAAAGCACTCTGTACAGATAACTGTCTAGCTCGACAGCTGCCGGAACGAGCAAATTCCTACTCTAACTGTATGGTTGAGTGACTACAACGAGATTTCTTTGATGGCCGAGATTAGTCGTTTTCGCAAAAGAACGTGATGAGCTAAAAGTCTGCTATGCTTCGAAAGATAGCATAGCGCGATGGATATGAGTTCCCTTTACGGCTTACTACTAAGTCCAGAGATTGCTGCTTAATGTAGGAGTAAGGGTGCAGAAAGTGGTTTGACGGAGTGCAATGTCTGCGGTCCATCAGCGGGTTTCTGGTATCTTCTTTGAAACTGTGCCAGAGGATATCAAGAAAGAAATTCTACTCTTTATGGAATTGAACTTGATACCATGCCTGGTGATATTGCTGTACACCTTCATCGAGATGCTGCTGTTTTTAGTCCAAGGATTTGAAACAGTAAAACTTTGAAGGGACACCATTTGACTTGGTCATGTCACGAATGTTCCCATTTTGGACAGCTCAGGCTTGTCGATAAGGCTTATGATAATAAACCTATCGTATTCATGATTACCTATTTAAGAAAGCTATTGATTTGGTACCCTATCATGGGATGGTTGCTGCTATCATCTCAGTGGTGCACTGCAGATAAGAGTGCTGGTCCCGATTCTGCCAGAACTCCGTCGTGAGCGGAATTCAGTCTGGGTGACGATCCGCTTGCAAATACTGCTTTTAAAGATGCTGGATTCCTGAGTGGTAGACAGATATCCTATCAAAAAGGAGTATCCCTGTTCTGGACATAATATCGACTTTTGGTCTTCCGATAGAAAGAAACTCCCCTTTGACACCGTGTCTCACCTAATCTTTAGTCCCAGGAGTGCAATTTGTAAAAGTATCTCAGGTCCTAGGCAGATTATCATCAGGTACGTCATTTGCGATGGTGGAAACATTGGATCTTGTGGTAGATAGCCTCTTGATCATGTTGGATTTACTGAAAGCACTCACTCAAAATGTAGCAGTGCCTTTCAAAGCAGAAGACTAGAACCTCGTGATATTATCCTTAAAGAAGAAGTAGAATCATCTCTGATCAAGACTTACTTTGTGCGTCACTCGATATTCGATTGAGCGAGCATGCTTGTGATAAAAATGGACGTGTCTATTATCGTGAATAGCACGTCTCATCGTCCTAGCTCGTGCAGCTGAAATGATATCACGACGAACACAGGACAGTTCGTGAAAAGCATGATGACATGTTAGAAGAAGCTGTTTCTAGAGCTGAAGCAGCAGTAGAAAGCAGATCCTAATATTGGCGACAGACCATGGGTAAGTCAAAGCACCCTCTAAAGCAGCTAGTAAAGGGCTTTATGCAGGTCTATTTCTATAGAAACACCCGCTCACGGACAGAAAACAAAGCGCATCCGTGGCATGGTTGCTATCATAAAATGACTTATCAAGCGACTATTGATAATTCCAAAACCGACGACAGACTATGATGAAGGTAAACTCAAACAACTGCTTGCAACACTTAATCAAGCCTACGATACTTTTCAAGAAGAAGTATGGTATATCAATCAAGCGTGTGAGATGCTCGCCTTTGACCGAGGGATGACACGTTCTCCTCTATCGCTGGTCTTGAATTAGAGGAGTTGGACGAGAATGACCAGCTCAAAGTGCCTAACGTGAAGTCCAGATGCTTTTAAAAAGCCAACTATCTCGTCCTAATACCTATCAAGTGGACAGTCAGCAGTAGAAAGCTTCAGATGATGACCGCTTTCCAGAAGGTCGTGAATGTTGATTTGAACGTCATGCGGTCTGTCTGTCCAGATGTTTCAGAAGATATGATGATTTCAGAACTGGGTGAGACAGTGATGATTGATGTGAGACGCTGCTATCCGATAGATAAGACTGTACACTATGTTACTGAGGATAAAGATTCCTTTCAGGTGATGTTCTAGCCAAACGTGATTGTATTAACTCTCTCATTGTTATGCAGATACTCTAAGCGGATTGTAGAACGTTTATTTGGAGTCGATTTTTATCTGTTGTACCAGAACCAGTTGTCGGCCTGATACAGTGTGACTTGCAATGTGGTTCTAGCTGGATTCCTAGTAACGCCGTTTCCTAATGGGTGTTTAAACGAAATTGTTGGATGAAAAGGTTTGGTCTCCACTCTGAAGAAGCTTAAATCACTATTATAGTGACTGTCCAGAATGGACGAGGTTTTACATGCACGCTTGTTAGCTGCTATATGAGCTCGTCAATCTAACTCTGCGTTTGAGTCTCCGATGATGAGTACATTATTCAAAGCTACTCTCACGCAACAGATATTCGTGGCTCACCTTGCTTACAAGAATTCAACCAATCAACTGCGTAACTGGTACTGACTGAAAAGCTGATACGCTTTTGCAGGTTGATGAAAGGCTGGCAGCAAAGCTGCACGTGAGTGTGAACGTGTTCTACAAGCGTTTTCCAGAACTTTGTTCATGAAAACTTACAGTCGATTGAAGTGATTGAGGATACCTCTATAATGAAGTCTCTAATCGCTATGTGACACGTCAATATGACTGGAAAGTCTCTTTGAATTTGAGTGGGTTGGCTAAAGGGAGCAGAGCTGCGCCTCACTAAAAGAATGCCGTACAACGTATTCTTGAAGAGGGGCGATACACTGCTTGCTCACGACGTGGTACTGGTGACACTAACTATGATTTCAGCAGCTTTCAAGGAGGAAGGAAGAGCTTTGGGTCATTTCACTAGCCATTGTTTGTGGTTCCATCGAGTCTAGCCAGCTCTAATTTGGCCGAAGAAATTATGTTTCTACCTCATCAAGAAAGTGTTTGTTACGACTGGAGCAGGACTTTTGAGTCACGCCGTCGCTTGTTCGTCTTCGTATTCTCACGAGCGACTATGATGGTGCATTGTGATTGGGCATTCTCGACTGAGGAAAGGATTCGGTGTCTCACAAGAACGTGAAGCAAACTTGGCCTTCGAAAAGATTGATGAGCTTGGTGAGATCATTGGTTACGCAAAGCTACTGATGACAAAATCACTTTTTAAGCAAAGCTTTAACGATATGCGTAGAAGTCTTGAGGTAAACTTTAGAGATGCCGTTGCTTGAAAACCTAAGACTGGTGTTGATGAGTTTATCAGCTTTGGAAAGCCTTGGTATTGATATACTTTGCATTGATGAAGCCTACGGGTACAAGAATGTCAGTCCCTGCTGCACGTTTGGGGAACGTTGCTGGTATTTACCAACCTACGCTCAAAAAGAATACTGGATATGCGAAACGAAGGTGCGCGTGGCTTCAAGAAGAGCATGATACACGCTCACGTTGTCTCGCGACTGGAAACACCAGTTTCAAACCTGCTGTACGAAATGCATGCTGATGTGAAATTATCTTCAACCAGACAAGTCGCTTTTGTTTTGCAGTTGTAGTTTCTTTGATGCTTGGGTTGGTGCGATGGGATTGTTGAGAATAGTCTTGAACTTAACCTTACCGGAGACACGTATATTTCACGTAAACGCTGCTAAATTTATGAATCTCCCTGAGTTGGTGGCGATTTATCGTCCGTCTGCAGATATTCAAATGACTGAAGACCTTGATCTTCCAGATCCTATGGTAGAAAAAGGTAGCGGTTGAAAGTCAGTTGATCATTGGTAACCAAGGTTTATTTGAGTTGAGCTAGGAAACGCCTAGACTCGAGTTAAAAATGGGAGTGTAGATCCTAGGTGAAGATGACATGCCTCCAAAATCTGCAGCAGGTGAGCTGCAGGTTGGCTTTAGACATGCGTTTGCTGGATGCGGGAGTTCTATGCGTAAGAGCTGATGCAGATAAACTCATGCAAGTGGTTGGAGCAGTGGATGAGATTTATCGCTACGGAGGCCAAGCCACAAAGGGACTAAATGGTTTTCTCTGACCTTGGAACCCTAATGTGCAAGGGCTTTCTGTGTTTATCAAGAGCTAGAAAGATTGCCGCTGAACGTGGAGTCCAGAAGAAGAGATTGCTTTTAATTCACGATGCTGCTAACAAAAGGCTAAGCTCCAACTCTTCAACGTCAAATGAATGCTGGTGAGATCAGGCCTCGCTGGCTTCAACATGAGAACCGGTCGTAACGTCCAACGTCGTACGATGGCCGTTCATCGTCTCGATGCGCCTTTGGAGCCGTCTGATGTATCCAGCGAATGGACGCTTTGGTTCGATCAAGGAAATATCTCTGTCTTGGGCAGTTTTCCATTATCTGCACTGTCCTCAAAGGAAGTTTTGATAACTACCTTTGGCAAAGATTCAAGAAACAAAGCTCCGTTATATTACGCAACTGGCGCGTGCTCGTACACCGATGCGAGCTTCAGAGGATATTGATGAGCAGACACTCTGGCCTCTCGAGATTTTAAAGCCGATTGCGACAGGCAATCCATATCTGAAACCTGGAATGGAACTTGATACGCACCTGGGTTGTTGTCTAACTCCGTCGTGAGGCTTTGGGAAACATTGATGATCGCTTTGTCTCAGGGAACGGCTAAGCAAGCTCCTCTGAATGAAAATTACGAGAAGAAACTTTCTATGAGTCCAGGATGACGAGCTTCTGCAGTGAAAGAGACAAAACCTCAAAATGAAGTGGCTGAAAAAGGAAGATGGTAAGAAATACTGAGGTTGAACGTAAAGCGTATTGTGTTATGACATTTGTCCAGATGGCACAAGCAACCTTCGCAGATGTTGCAGGAAATCGATGTTCCTGCTTATGCGAGATGAATGTTGCCTCTGATCCACTCCATATGAAAAATGACAACCCTTGCTCATTATCGAAACTGGTTTTGTCCTTCGATGCGTTGGACACAAAATCACCTTGGCAAACTCAGAACGCATGTCTTGTTGCAGGTCATTGGTGATAGTAAGCTGGGCGTTGTTCCGGCCAGACTTTGCGAGGTGGTATTGGGACGACTCAACGTATCAACAGTGTGCGACGGTGTCACGATAAATGCCGCAAACTCGGTACGGGAAAACATTGACCGTTGTGCAGATACTATCGCCAAGCGAGAGAAGCTGCAGTATGTGGGACTCACGGTAACGTCTTGACTATCGTACTCAGCAAAACAGCGTATTAATCCTCTTATCGAAGTCGGAAACTGATCGAGTCTGCTTCACTGGTAGCCCAAAATTGAAGAGGCTCTCAATGCTTTTGGTGCGGTAGCATAAGGCAGACCATCCAGAAATGGATAAGGACTTGCTGTACAAAGTTGGCTCAAATCACTGGGAGGATATACTGCTAAGCTGTGATCCTGATGAAGAAAGCGAGACTTGTTGGAGTCATTGAAGAGCTGTAGATGAATCAGGAAACTGGCTGTGAGGAAAGAAAGTAGCAGTTGTTCAAGAAATCGTTGTTAAGTCTGACTCCATGATCGTTGTTTCACAAGAAGTTCTTGATATGGCTGATGACTTCCTAGGAAAGTATTTCTGAACTCTTTAGCATGACCGAAGAACATAATGACAATGTATCTACAGAATTAGTTTATGAAACCTCATCGTTAATGAGAGTATGTAGAAGCAGAAGTAGAAGTTCTGCTGAAAGAAATTTCACTATCTTGACTTTCGTTTAATACAAAAAGGATAATATCTCTCTTGAGAGATGTTATCCTTTTCTATTATTGATTACGGCTATAAACTGAAATGTTTCAGATATTTGGAATATGCCAGTCTGTTCAATATTTGGTTAGAAATTTTCTTTATGTCTGCAAGGCTGAGAATGCTCCTTTTGAATAAAGTTCTCTAAAGAAAGGTAGGGATGAAAATATTATAGTCATTACTCAGGAAGCATGTATAAGTTAAATTGTCGTACTCAAAACCTCTCGGCAAGAAACGAGAATAAGAGCTTGTAGTAATTTAGACAGTAGACAAACACTATTTTGAGTGTTTCTCTTTTAAGTCACCTAGTCTGAATCTCTTAAAGGGATTAATTTTATAATAAGAAGGTATTGGATTGTAAAATAGCTAAGATAAATTTGAGAGATTGCTGCTACAGCGATCTCTCATTTAACATTTTAAAATACTAATAGAATATATATAAAACAATATTTGCACTTTTACTCACTATAAAGATATGTGTGCAATAAGCGTCGTAGAAAAGTTATTTACTGCATACTAACAGAAGGGAGAGCTATCGCCACAGAAAACTCAAAAGATATTTTGAACAATGCTATCGAAGAAGTTTCTGGAGAAACTTGCTGGAAGCGTAGCTGGTGGTAAAAGAGTAGGCAGGTTGGTTTGCAGCTATCTGATGACTGTCCAAACTCAGTATCTCGCTTTGCTGTTAATCAAAACTAATCTTGATAAAGTGGGACTAAAATTTTCCTGTGGGCAATTTCAGTCTAGGCAGGATTTTTGAGTAATGAGTCGGATAAATATGGACAGAGATGAAATCAGTCAGAATACCAACAACATCTGCTTTACAGATACTGTACCTCATTTTTAATTTACGACATACTCAGATACTTCTATTGGTGAAAATATATTTATTGAGGAAAACGACTAATGTTATTTTATAGTGAGTTTGAAAATCGGTTGCTTTGAAACCGTATTGTTCCTTTTCAATGCAAAACGCTAGTTTTAGATATAAATCAAATCCAAGGAAATTTAGAGTAAGTCAGAGGCATATGAGCAAACTCTATACAGCAACATAGGAAGTGAAAATATGAATACTAATTTTTGATGGGTATCCGTATTTGTTATAAAACAAATCAATAGGAGAAGCTCGATTAATAGAAGAATCATGTCCTTTATCATATTTGATGATTTTAAAAGACTTGTCTGAGTGAGATCGTGTTTTAACATTACTGGAACCCCTAAAGTACGTGGAGTTTTCGCGGAGATAGTCATTCTAAAACAAACAGTTGTTAAGATTGAATTTAAAGAGAAATCCATTTACTATGCTAGCCTAAAAGTTATGATTCATCAACATTTTGTTAGAACTTTATGTTGTGAAATCTAATAATATGCCCTCTTTCAGTCTTCCTGAAAGCTTAATTAAAAGCGGATTATTGCTGGCAACTCGGTGTGGATTATATATAAATTCTAATGACGAGTGAAGTAAAGGGAATATACCTTAAGTATGGTGTTTTAGCAGCATGCTGAAATTTCTTTCCATTACGGACTTATATGTGAAAGTATTGTGAGTGTTTCAGAGCGGAGATTTATATTTAGTGATGTTGAAACATTTTCAAAGAAAAAGTTGAATGCACTACTAACATAATTCTAGAAGGGATTACTGTTGAGGTACTTACCAGAGAATTTGCTGGAGACATCACTTTCAAATGGACATGGCTCTGTACAATTTGAGAAAAACAGCGCCCTAACTTTGTTTCTGGAATAAGTGGAAAGGTGGAAAAAGAGGGAGAGTGACATCGACTAGATAAAAGCCAAAAATCGTTGGGGATATGAAGTTGAAGCGAAAACTGACTATTTTCAGGAAGAGAAGCTATAGTATTCAAACTATTAAATGAGAAATAATGGTGGAACCCTCTCGACTGCTGCTAATGAAGGTAATTGCAGGATTTAGAGAATGCTATGCATTTCTCATGTCGCAACGATGCAAGGTTAAAATTTGTAGAAAGGTTTTCCGAAATTGAAAAGCTGGAAGCCATGACTCAGACCCTTCCGACTATGGAAAATTTTTGCAAGCCTCTACGAGATCCAAAATATCTTTTCTCCAAGAGAGAGGGAGGAATTTATTTTCGATACTATATGAGTCAAAACATATTGGTCAATTTATTGTTGATAATGAAATTAAAGATTTAATGAGATGGTGATATTTCCTTACTTTTCAGTGGATACCAGTGGAAATGTATATAATTCTTTCAGGAACAGTAGTTGGAAATCTACAGAGAGAGCAACCCTCTCGTTATTTGATAATATAGCTACCTTTGAATGGCGAAAAAGAGAATGAAGTTCACTTTGTGAATTGATTGGAACAGTCTTGACCGATTAAGCCATTGGGAGAGTGGAAAGAAGGAAATCTTGTTCTTTTCCATTAATATCCTCAAACAAAAGTTTAATGAGGAAATCTTAGACAGCGTTAGAGCTGATATTTATGCGTAAATAAGAATGCGTCTTCTGGAGGAGGATGACGCTGTGGCTCAATGTGATATTACAGAGACTGAGCTAATGGGTAATCTCTCCTCAGAACACTACCTTATATAATGCTGGTTAGGAATGCCTTATGTTATTTATATGCTTGTATCAAACTCTTGGTGAAGAGCAACCTCGAGTTCTAGCTATCATTAAGCCAAGATATTGTTAGCCTGGAAACCACGAAGAATCTTATAGAAACTAGTATTCTGTCAGTAGGAAAAGGAGGGTTTGGTTTATCTATACTTTAGTTTGTGGAAGAAGACTCGATTACTCTCGATACCAAAATTATGTTTAGACATAATCTAGAAAGAAATTTTCCAGCGAGTCGTGCTGGATGTGCAAATGTAGATTGTATTTTCTGGAGTGTCTGGTTTATGGAGTTGTTCTAATGCAAAGCATAGTATATATGTATAAAACAAAACGAGTGTATCATTTAATTAATAGGATGTCTGAATTTGTGCATTGATAATGTAGGAATGGTAGGTTTATTGGGTATCGGATTTTCAGATTCCAGAAATTCTAAATGGACTATCTCAGGACAATCTGTGCATATGCATTACATTTTATCATGCGAAAATCAATAAAAATTATAATTATTTTAAAATAGCGAAGTCAGCTATTGATTTTGAAAACCCACCCGTATTTCTGAGTGGAAATTGGATTGATTTTGAAGCAAGAAAACGTCTCAGAGTTAGGAAGATGCCAGAACCTATTTATGCGTCACGTGCAGCAGGTATCGGATTAACGAGACATAGAGAGAATCAAATGGTTAAAGACGATGCAGTTGAAAAATAATTATGAAATGGCTAAACACGACAGTATTAAATAATGGTTTATTTGAATCTCGGATTGCCTTTGTCACGGGAAAATGGGCAAACTATGGAGTGTTATGAGTGGAGATGACTCCTTGAAAAGTGAAGTAGATATAGAAGGTACTGCGTTTAATATTGTTCGTAATTCTCAAAAATTTGGTTGGGAGATGCTGGCTTGCCACGAAGGCGCAAGAGTGTTTGTCTGATGGTTGGTGATGGATAGCATATCAGTTGCTGGGCCTATATCCAATTATGAAGTACCACTCATTGTTGGCTCGATGTTCCAAATGGGAGTATTGAAAATGAAAAGATTACACCGATTGAACAAACAACTTCTGACTTCTATTGTGGATTATGTTGTTTATATGCGATGTGAGACGTATTTTGATATTCCAGAAACATATTTTAATTTTGAGCGACAGCAAGTCAGATTTAGGGAGAAATGGACTGAGTATATAAAGAATATCTTCAGATATTGCTTCTATCTGCGGAGGTGCTTGTAAGACTTATCGTTTCTTCCAAATATCCCAAACTCACCTGTCATGGTATTTGTTTTGTCGTACTTGTAAATTTTAGAGGATATTCGTGACAGTGATGTCTACTATTGCTGACTGCTGTTGGGAAATACGTCTCCAGCAAATAGAATGAATTCTTTTGAATTATCTCCCAAATTTTATACCGAATATGATCAGACGACCTAATTCTTCATAGTCAAACGAGGATTGGTTGGCAGAAACGTAAAGGAAACATGATATTTGTAAAATAGGAAGGATATAACCATTCTCTATACTCTGGTCAGATTATGACAGTGTCAATTCCAGCTTTTCATAAGGAATTATTGATTTCGGAAGTGGTTTTTCCTGTGTTTGGCTCTAGAAAGTGCTGTCCTACTTTCATCATAAAGTTGCCTTTTTCAAGGAGGATTTTATGTCTGCTAAAGAATATCCTTTAGAAATTGCAAACTGCGCAGCACTATTTCAGCATTGCCTAGACTAAGTTATTGAGCTTTCGTGCAGAATCTATTGGATCGATAAAACAGACATCATTCGTAGATATAATGGTTTTGATGTGCGAGGGAGTTACTATCAGGAAAGAATTATTTCTATCTGGTTGGATATTATCTTAGTGTTTGCGAGCCTGTAGCTATGTCCCATATGTTTCCCAAGCACACCTTTGGGAATTACTCTATGGGGTATGGTTTTTATTGTGCAAAACTGATGATCCCACTAAGCTACATTAAAACCAGAAAGTTGAGGTAAAGAGTTTTGGCATAGCAAAGAACCTCTTGCTACAAACATTCTTTTCACTGATGGACGGGCTATTTCTTTTAAAGCTAAAAATTCTGAAAAGAAACTTTTGTCCAAAATGGGATAAAGAAGTTTTAAGGACTATATCAATTCAACATACATGATAGAAATAGATAGCTCAGTCTTTTAGGAGCGAGTAGATTATAGGAGGCATACTCCATACCTATTTTGTTAATTTGCTGTTTCATCTTCTTCTGATAGTGAGCAGCGGTGACGACTTATTCTTCTTTGCTGCGATGGTTTCTAAATTTGGATGAATCCCGTAATAATATTTTGGAATCGATTGAGTGAGGACTCTATGTGGTGTTAAGATTACATGAAAGGGTAGCATTGAGAGATATCAACTCTTGATAATGTAGACGAATGGTACCTCATGTTATCAGAGGATTCTGAGATAGATAAATTTTGGAAAATATAAACTATGTGTAGTGAGTTAAATAGGGCAAAGGTTCGTCAGAATGGAATAAACCTAAAAAGTCCATTCAGAGAGAATTTGTTGCAATTATAGGGAAAAGTGGAAGTGGAAAGACAACCTCTAGCTTTAAAGATGTTGTTAGGCTATGTAAGTCTAGTGGTGGAGACATGACATACAACTTAATATATCCTCCTACTAAAATTGATAGATTTTAGGAATATATCGGCTTTGTACTCTCGAGATTCTCCCATGTTTGATGAAGGATGTGATGTATAATATTTCCTCGCTAGGGAGAGAATCATGTGAGGAGAGCAGGTTGTGAAACTTAAAGAGTATCACCATATGATGATATCATGAGTATGCCAAATGAAGTTCTACTCTACTTTTCGAGATCATCCATCAACATCTGGGGCAAAAACAACGGATTTCTTTAGCAAGAGAGCTTGTAACCACCCTAGAATCTAGTGCTTGACGAACCTACATCAGCTAGATGTAAAACTGAAAGAATAAGCTCCATGTTGAGGCTTTACATTGTACAGGGTTTTGGTTACTAGGGCAACCACAGTTGAAAAAGCTGACAAAGTTTTAATAATGGACATGTAAAAGTACTGACTGAAACCATTATTCTTCTTTAATAACCGTGTTATTGACTTATACAGCTCGTATACTTAGATATGTCTCAGAGGAAAATTAAATAAACATTTCGTATTAAAATTGTGTTTCATATCAATCAACAATTCTCTATCATTGGGTGAAGGAATTGTCTTCCTTCCCTGCCGCGCTGCGCTGCGCGCTGCTGCGC
>BNJS01000831.1_pt1 | contig 109261 bp, 109 predicted proteins | sample 8540461 | NCBI WGS metagenome assembly BNJS01 (sample SAMD00202454, study PRJDB9452) | human saliva metagenome | isolation source: human saliva | place: Japan
ATAAGCTACCTTATTATCGTAATATAGATAAGGAGGGGATTGTCGTTGGTTGATAAGTGCTTTCCAGATTAGAAATAGCTGCGATTATGATGATTTTTATATTGTCTCGAAAGCCAATGCTGAGGAGCAGTACAGAAAAGTCAAAGAAATGATAGATGTGATTATAGACTATCTCTGTAAATTGGAAGAACAATAAAACATTTTCCTCATTCTATGTTATAGTAGTTAAGAAATTATCAATGAGGCCACAAAAAGAAGAAGGAATAAAATTCCAAAGCACTTAAAAAAACTAGAACAATTAGAAAACATGGAGGAAAAGTCCAATGGCATTACAAGTGGAAAAAGGAAGACCGGCACAGAATGAAGGCAGAAGCAAGAGAGAGCTTGCGGTTTACGATTATCTGGACAAGCAGGGCATTGCCTATGAGAGAGTAGACCATCCTGAGGCGCATACCATGGAAGATTGTATTCCCATTGAAGAGGCTTTGGGAGCTAAGGTATTTAAGAACCTGTTTTTAACCAATAGTAAGCACAGCTATTACTATTTGCTCTTAATGCCGGGAGATAAGCCCTTTAAAACCAAGGAGCTGTCCTCACAGCTTGGGGTATCCCGTCTTTCCTTTGCAGAACCGGAGGAGATGGAAGAAGTGCTGGGATGTACACCGGGTTCTTCCTCCATTTTCGGACTCATTCATGACAAAGAGGATCTGGTAGAGCTTTTGGTGGATAAGGATCTGATGAAGGAAGAATATCTCTGTGCCCATCCCTGCCATAACATTGCCACCTTGAAGGTAAAAACATCCGACCTTTTCGGGAAGTTTTTAAAGTCCACAAAGCACTATAAGACAGAGGTGCAATTAAAGGGCGAGGAATAGGACAATAGAAAAATACGGAGTGTAAATAAAACGGTAAGAACATCGAAACTCCTTGACATAGGGCGAGTCTCCATGCTATCCTATAGCAGAACTTGGGGCAACGCCCTATTTTTTATGCACTAATTTCGTAGTCATGCGAAGTTAAAAATCATTGGAGGTGAAAGCCGTGCGTACAAAGATTATATTAGCATGTACAGAATGTAAGCAGAGAAACTACTTTATTACCAAAGAGAAGAAGCTTCATCCGGAGCGTATGGAAGTAACAAAGTTTTGCAAGTTCTGTAAGAAGCACACGCTGCATAAGGAGACAAAGTAATGCAAGATGAAAAGAAATCCGGAGGAGCCGGATTCATTGCAGGGTTAAAATCTGAATTTAAGAAGATTGTTTTCCCCACACGTCAGGAAGTGATTAAGCACTCTGTTGCAACCATCGTTCTTAGTGTGTTGGTAGGCCTTTTGATTACAGGTTTAGACATTGCTATGAAGTGGGGTCTTGGATTGATTCTTGTAAAGTAAAGGTGGGAATATGGCAGAGAAGAACACAGAAGCCCGTTGGTATGTAGCCCATACCTACTCCGGCTATGAGAACAAGGTGAAGATGGACTTAGAGAAGACCATTGATAACCGTGGTCTTCAAGATGTGATTTTAGAGGTCAGCGTTCCCATGCAGCCGGTTATTGAAGTAAAGAATGGCGTAGAGAAGAAAACCGACAAGAAGATGTTCCCGGGATATGTTCTGGTGAACATGGTAATGAACGATGAAACCTGGTATGTGGTAAGAAATACCAGAGGCGTTACCGGATTCGTCGGTCCCGGATCGAAGCCTGTCCCCCTTTCTGAGGAAGAAATCCTGACCTTAGGCTATAGAAAGTCTGAAGTCTTGGTGGATTTTGCAGAGGGAGACACCGTAAGCGTAGTCTCCGGTGCTTGGAAGGATACCATTGGTGTCATTACAGAAATCAATGACCAGAAGAAGACCGTCACCATTAACGTGGAAATGTTCGGTAGGGATACCCCTGTGGAGCTTTCCTATGGTGAAGTACAGAAGTTAAGATAAGATTTGGTAATACCCGAGGGATTTTATCCCATGGAGTACATTTAGCCACCGCTTGCAAAGCAAGCTCGTGGGAGGGTTTACCCGCAATTACCACAAGGAGGTGCCTATATGGCAAAGAAAGTAGAAGGATACATTAAGTTACAGATTCCCGCTGGAAAAGCAACTCCAGCACCCCCCGTTGGACCTGCATTAGGACAGCACGGGGTTAACATCGTTGCCTTCACTAAGGAGTTCAATGCTAGAACTGCTAACGAAGGGGACATGATCATTCCTGTTGTTATTACCGTTTACGCAGATAGAAGTTTCAGCTTTATTACAAAGACTCCTCCGGCTGCTGTTCTCATTAAGAAAGCTTGTAAGCTGCAGAAGGGATCCGGCGAGCCAAATAAGAATAAAGTTGCTACTATCTCCAAGGCCGACCTTCAGAAGATTGCCGAGACTAAGATGAAAGACTTAAACGCTGCATCATTAGAAACTGCAATGTCCATGATCGCAGGTACCTGCAGATCTATGGGTGTCAAGGTAGAAGAGTAAAAGAAGGAGGCTTTGATTCATGAAACAGGGAAAGAGATATGCCGAAGTGGCAAAGGCTGTAGATAGACAGGTTAAGTACGCTGAGTTGGATGCAATTCAGTTGGTAAAGAAGAATGCAACTGCTAAGTTCGATGAGACTGTAGAGTTACACATCAGAACCGGTTGTGACGGACGTCACGCTGACCAGCAGGTTCGTGGTTCTGTAGTTCTTCCTGCAGGAACCGGTAAGAACGTTCGTATCTTAGTATTCGCTAAGGACGCTAAGGCTGATGAGGCTTTGGCTGCAGGCGCAGACTTCGTTGGAGCTGATGATCTTGTACCAAGAATTCAGGACGGTTGGTTCGACTACGATGTAGTAATCGCAACTCCTGATATGATGGGTGTAGTTGGACGTATCGGACGTTTGCTTGGACCTAAGGGCTTAATGCCAAACCCAAAGCTTGGAACCGTTACTATGGATGTAGCTAAGGCTATCGCTGATACTAAGGCCGGTAAGGTTGAGTACAGACTGGACAAGGCAAACATCATCCATGTTCCTGTCGGAAAGGCTTCCTTCTCCGAGGAGCAGTTAAAGTCCAATCTGGATGCATTAATGGCAGCCATCGTAAGGCTCGTCCATCTTCCTTAAAGGGAACCTACCTGAAGTCCATCACCTTGACTTCTACCATGGGCCCCGGCGTGAAGTTAGACGGATTACAGTTCGGCGCATAATAGAAATTATAAGTAGGCTATAAAAAATCAAAAAAATTTTCTAAGCAATATAGGTCTGAAACGGGGCACGCTCTCGCTAGCTTCGCCGCGTATCGGATACTAAGCGAAAAACTGCGTTTCACTTGTTTTTCGCAAGTACCGACGGGCTCAGACTACCCCGCATTCAGACCTATATTGCCGAAAATTCTCTATCATTTTGATTTTTTATAGCCTCTTTTTTATTTTTTGCGTGTCATGTTATGTTCGTGATTATCCACCAATTATGCAATTTTTAACTTGCAATTAACCTTGAGTAGTATTGTTATTGCATTTCCACAGAGCCATAGGATGATCTTTTATTCTTAAACAGATTTCGTCATCTTCAAATAACAGTGAAGGATTGTAATCGCCACTTCTGAAAGCATTCCAAAATTGAAAATCATCTTCCGGTAAAAGAATATATTCCAAGTATTCTTTTACCAAAGTCTGTGCTAATGGTAAGTCAAACTGTTCTGATTTATTCAAAACAGGTAATAAATCTGTTTTTATTTTTCGAGCAGTCATCGCTTCTATTTTACTAAACTCAAAATTTTGTGGAATACTTTCTGAGGCAATCGCAAAGTAAAATAAAATACATTTTTTAAAAAGTCTTTCATCAGCTTTAGTAAAAAAATCTTATATTTTTTTGCAAATTATACATGTCATATAAATCTCTGGCAGCTGCTCGATTAAAGAGTGCAACAGCCTTTGCAGAAAAAAGTTCTACAGGGTGTACGCTGAGAACATTGAAATTCCCAATGTTCCAAGGCAAAGAAACCGTTTGGCGTGAAAGTGGAAGGATATGGCATCTAAGCATATAATTCACTTCGATTTTTAAATTATCTTTCATTCCACCGGCATTGGTATATTCAAAAACAAAGGAGTCTAAAGCGTGATATTGTTTAGACTTCTTGCTAAGGTTATATCCTGAGGCAGACATATATTTTTGAATATGCTCTGCGATGTTTTGTCGCTCTTGAAGCATGGTGGTCTTATCAACATTTTTACAATAGTCTAAATCGATATCTACAGACAGTCTTGGCATCTGAAATATCGTTAAGTTAATAGCGGTTCCTCCTTTAAGAGCTAAAGCATCTGAAAGTAAAGAATCGGATTCAAAAAATTTCAAAATATCAATTAGCCTGCAAACTTTTTCAAAGGTATCTCTCACAAACCCTAGCTCTTTTGCCTGTCTGCCAAGGGATATACGATCAAATAACATCATCATAATCTACTCCTTTATTAATAAGCTGTTTAAGATCCTTGGGGGCATATAGTAGCCACTTTGGATGAAAAATATTCTCTCTTATTTCCTGAGTTAGATAAGTTTTGCTGGAAGAGGAGCATGAAATACATTTTAAGAAAAAATCTTTGGACAGAGATAAATCCTTTTTATAAAACTCCAAAATATATCCAACTTTTTGGTAAAGCTGCTTTTTACTATAGCCTTCTAAAACATCCAGTAATTTTTCTTCATTCAAAGAGGGAATCAGTTCCAGGCATCGTAAAATTTCCTCAAGCCCTGCGATTTTGTCCATGTCAAAAATACTATCAATGACAGTACGTTCAAGGGATGTTACTCTCACTCCGTTATTCATATCCAATATCTCTATAGTACTTGTATTTGGAAGTGGCGTATACTGTAATCCGTCATAAGAAAAAGAACGAATATTTCTGTGCGTGGAAAAATAAATTTCGTAGAATACTTGATTGGCATAGCCGTAGTATTCAAATGCGCTGTGATGAGAGATACAAGCATCTTGTGTAACTTGTGATGCTATTTGGAATCTATTGGCTATTGGCTGTTCGGTTTCCATGCTGATTACGACGTATAGATTACGCCTTACACGTTCGATATATCCCCTATTTAGATAAGTTTTGATTTGCCAATCAGCGGCTTTTTCCGATCCGCAGAGCTGAACCATGTCTGCATAACTGAAACATCGTAAACGAGCTAATTCTTTATATAAATCCATTTGTCACCTCCAACCTTCGTTTCTATTTTACATCAAAATCCTAGGAAATACAGGGTTTTTGATGAAAAATAGAAATAAATTATAGAAGCTATTGATAACATGAGTCTTGCAACATAGATTTGGAGTATTACGGAATTTAAGTTGCGCTAAGTTGCAGTAAGTTGCAAAAACGAGAAAAAATCTCAATTTAAAAAACCGAGAACCGCATAAAATAAGGCTTTGTGAGGAGTAGAGAGCAGAAATTTAAGTTGCGCTAAGTTGCAGTAAGTTGCAAATAGGCCTTTTTGCTTATAGTGAAAAATGATAAATTACGACAAATTTTTGTATTTATTTAATATTTCACCCGAAATAAATCATAATATTTTTCTGAATTTCCTTTTTAAACTAAAAAAAGTAAGTCGAAAAAAATACATGTAACTTTTTTGGAGAAGAAAGGAAGAAGAATGAAATTCAGAAAACAACTTACGTTACTCTTGACCATGACCGGCCTGGGGCTTCTTTCCCATGGAACCGCATTTGCGGAAACGAGGACAGAGCTTTGGGCAAAGGAAAGCCAGGGCTATGGCGCCAAGCTTCCCTACCTTCGCTACGAGGCGGAAGAGGGAATCGGAAGAGACGCGGTGCTGAGGCACTCCACAGCTTACGATGAAGTGGAGATGGAGGCTTCCAACCAAAGCTATGTACAGTTGACCAAGGAGGATTCTTCATTACGCTTTACGGTTAAGAAGGCGGCCAATGCCATGACTCTTCGTTTTACCATGCCGGAGGATGCATCCGGAGAGCTGGAGATTTCTGTAGAGAGAAATGGAGAGCTTCTTGGAAAGAAAACGGTGGAGCTGGACAACAGTTCTGCTTGGCAGTATGTGAAGGAAAATGATGTTTTCGATGAAAATATAGCCGACTCTCATTCTCGTTTTCGTTTTGATGAGAGACATTTTCTCTTGGAAAATGACAACAAGGAACTAATGGAACTGGAGGCGGGTGACGTACTCACCATCCGCAGAACCGATAAAAAAGCTGATGAACTGGGAATCGACTTTATCGAGCTGGAGCAGGCCCCGGAAGCAAAGGGCGCTCCAAGCAACAGCATTTCCATCACGGACGCTCCATACAGCGCGGTGCCAAACGATGGACAGGACGATTCCAAAGCCTTTCTAGATGCGCTGAAAGACGCGGATGCGGAGAACAAGACCTTATATATTCCGGAGGGTACCTTCGATTTTGACCAAAAGCTGGTGCTAAGTGCTACAGATATGCGGATTACCGGTGCAGGAATCTGGTACACACAACTTCATTTTACCTCTGAGGAGCAGGCCGGAGGCGGCATCGAGTTTCTGGACAGCAGCTCAAATGTTGAGATGGATAACCTATACATGGATTCCGAATTAAAGTCCCGTTTCATCAGGAGGCAAATTACAAGGGAATCGCCGGCGTTTTGGGAGAGAATTCCAAGCTGCATGACCTCTGGCTTGAGCATTTTGAGTGCGGAATATGGGTAGGAGACTATGTGGAAGCGGATAAAATGAAATACACCGATAAGCTGACCGTTTCCAACAGCCGTATTCGAAACAACTTTGCAGACGGCGTGAACTTTGCCCAGGGCACCAAGAATTCCAAGGTACAGAACTCCAATGTCCGTGGAAATGGCGATGACGGTCTGGCGACCTTTGCCAGCAAGGCGATTGTGAAAATCAAGGAAAATGTCAATGGGGTAGAGCAGGTTCGTTATATCCATACAGAATCCAAGCCTGCGGAGAACAATGCCTTTTTAAACAACACGGTAGAGCTGACCTGGCGAGCTTCCGGCATTGCCCTCCACGGCGGTGCGAACCATCGTATTGAAGGAAATCTGGTGAAGGACATCACATCCGGCCCCGGATTACGTGTCAGCACCGTTTTCCCCGGATACAACTTTGATGACAACCAAAACATTTCTATTAAGAGAAATCTCTTGATTCAGACCGGAACCGACAACGATTTCTACGGCAATGCCCTGGCTTCCATTCATTTTGAAAAGCTTTACGGTGATATGAAGAAGATTACCGTAGCAGACAACCGCCTGATTAACTCTCCCCACGGAAAATATTCCGGAAACTTCTATATTCCGGAAGAGGGTACAACAGAAATTACTTTAAGAAATAACGAAGAGAAAAGCATTGATGTAGAGCCAATGCTGGCAGAGGAAGAGAAGAACTTTGCGCCTTTATCCGAGGAAGAAAAGCTGGCGGAAGAGCAGAAGAAGGCAGAGGAACTGAAGAAAGCGGAGGAACTAAAGAAGGCTGCCGAGCAGGCGGAGCAGGCAAAGCATGAGGGCGAACAGCCCGGCTATGACGGCGCCCTGAATATCGAGCTCCACGATCAGGAAGAGATTCCGGAAACTGCAAACTTCAGACTCTACTGGTTCTCCGGTGAAACTGAGGAAAACGGCAGAACCGTCCGTTACTGGGTGAAGAAGCTGGAAGGCATTCATCTGGACGAGTCCATGGAGTATTCCCTTGAAGACGGCACCAAGGTCTTCAACTTTACCCGGATGACATCCCGGAGTACATCCCCATTTCCGGAACAGCCTTTGTAGAAGATTACTACTACGAAGGAGAGGACTGGATCCGCTGGGAAAGCCCGGAAGGGGTACAGTATGTGAAGATTCGGTACTGGAGCTTGAAAGCTTGATGAAGTTTTTTCGCAATTATTGGATATGGATTGACAAGTATTTTCCGCCTATGCTAGCATACCAAGCTGAACTTCTTGGTAGGGAGAAGTAAGGCTAAAGTATAGAGTTAAGGTATAGAGAGGAAGATAATTTATGTCAGAGAAGAGTTTGGCGATTTTTGGTTGGGTTGGAACAACGATATCCGTGCTTATGTATGTATCTTACATTCCGCAGATTATGAACAACTTACATGGAGTTAAGGGATCACCGGTGCAACCCTTTGTAGCAGCGATTAATGGTGTGATTTGGGTTAGTTATGCGTTGTTGAAGGAAAAAAAAGACTTTCCTTTAGCGGCGGCGAATGCACCCGGAATTATCTTTGGATTGATTACGGGAATTACGGCCATCCTGTAAATCCGGAGTTATTTTCGAAAAAATGGAATACAGCTATTTCGAACGCAGTTTTTGAAATAGACCTGTTTTTGCTTGACTTTTCCATTTTGGCATGCTAGTATCTGCAAGGTATTAACCGAAGACAGCAGGTATCTAAGCTTTCAGCTTGTTTCGCAGTATCTTGCGGAGCTAAGAAAGCCGAGGATGTAAAGAGAAATCGCCCGCCGAGGAAAGAGCTAGGATTTATCCTATTATGTGCGTTCATCCCTTGTCTTTGGCAAGGGATTTTTTATTCTTCTGAAATGCAGTATCGATTGAATGTGAGTTTGTTTCTTGCATTTTCCGGATGCTCTGAAGAAGAAAGCCTCTCGTTTCCGTTAATACTTTCTAGAAAAATTACAGAAGGAGGAAAGCAAGGAATGGCAAAGGTTGAATTAAAGCAGCCGATCATCGACGAGATTAAGGCCCTTTTGGACGGTGCTGTTGCCGCTACTGTTGTAGACTATCGCGGTCTTACCGTAGCACAGGACACAGAGCTTCGTAAAGCATTAAGAGAAGCCGGTGTACAGTACAAGGTTTTCAAGAACACCTTAATCAAGAGAGCCGCAGAGGGTACAGATTTTGCTCAGTTAGACGTAGTATTAGATGGACCTACTGCTTTGGCAGTATCTAAGGACGATGCTACAGCGGCAGCAAGAATTTTTGCAAAGTTTGCAAAAACAGCACCAAAGTTAGAGTTTAAGGGTGCAGTAGTGGAAGGAAAGTTCTACGATGCAAAGGCAGTTCAGGCATTGGCAGAGATTCCATCCAGAGAAGAGCTTCTTGGAAGACTTCTCGGATCCATCAAGTCCCCTGTCAGCAATTTCGCACGTGTGCTTAATCAGATTGCACAGAAGGACGGCGGAGAAGCAGCGTAAAGCAGCTTAATACGGAACTTATTCCGTGACATTTTCAAAAAATAAAAATAATGGAGGATAATACAATGGCAAAGTTAACTGTTGAAGAGTTTATTGCAGCAATTAAGGAACTTTCCGTAATGGAATTAAATGATTTGGTAAAGGCTTGCGAAGAGGAATTCGGTGTTTCCGCAGCAGCAGGTGTAGTAGTTGCAGCAGCAGGCGCTGGTGCAGGTGCAGGCGCAGCTGAGGAAGAGAAGACTGAGTTCGACGTTGAGCTTACTGATGTAGGACCAAATAAGATCAAGGTTATCAAGGTTGTACGTGAGGCTACCGGACTTGGACTTAAGGAAGCTAAGGACCTCGTTGAGGCAGCTCCAAAGGTTCTTAAGGAAGGTGCTTCCAAGGCTGAGGCTGATGATATCAAGGCTAAGCTTGAGGCTGAAGGCGCTAAGATCACTCTTAAGTAATTTTTCTAGAGACGATAAGAAGGTCGGGGAGAAATCCCCGATCTTTTTTTGCGTTTATATTTTTTAACTTATTGACGGAAAGATATACATTGGATATACTTTTTGTATGGAGGAAAAAAATATGGAAAATGCTATACAAGAATACACTACATTGTCACAATGGGGGAATTCCAAAGCAACACGAATTCCTGCAAGTGTTTTAAAGCTATTGAATATTGATGTTAACCAAAAATTTTCCGTTTCTGTACAAGGACAGTCCATTGTATTGACACCGGAAACAACACAAGCAACGAGTATTCATGAATTATTTGCTGATTGGGAAGATGATGGACTACGCCATCATGAGTTGGATTGGGGGAAAGCAGAAGGCGAGGAGTTGTCATGGTAGTTTCTCAAGGTGATATTTCTTTGTTGATTTCAATCCCAGCATTGGTCATGAGCAAAAAAATCGGCGACCTGCGATAGCTCTAAGCCATGATTTGGTAGCTCGATTTGGAGGATTAACGATTGTTGCACCCATTTCCTCAACGACACGGAACTATCCAACGTATCATCAATTAAGAACAACTAGGAAGATACAGGGAAAGGTGATGTTAGATCAAACCATAGCATTGGATTTAAAAGCACGGTCTGTCACACAGATTGAAGAATCGTTGGATAAGGCTGAATTAAAGGGAATTATTGATAAATATAAGTTGCTATTTGACATAGTGGAGTAAGAAGAACTAAACAATCGACAAAGTCAAGCGACTGATGGAGTATAGGTCTGTAAGAGGGGCAACCTGAGCCCGTGGGTACTTGCAAACCAGCGAAGCGAAGGACTGTAGAAATCAATAAGCTGAAGCGATTGCAGAATAGGCATGAAAGAGGGGCAATCTGAGCCTGCCGGTACTTGCAAACCTGCGAAGCGAAGGACTGTAGAAATCAATAAGCTGAAGCGACTGATGCAGTATAGGTCTGTAAGAGGGGCAATCTGAGCCCGTGGGTACTTGCAAACCTGCGAAGCGAAGGACTGTAGAATTTAATAAGTTGAAGCGACAGAAGCAGTATAGGTATGAAAGAGAGCAATCTGAGCCCGCCGGTACTTGCGAAAAACAAAGGAACTGTAGTTTTTCGCTTAGTACCGCTGCAGGGCGAGGTTAGCGGGAGCGTGCTCGATTTCATACCTATACTGCTTCTGAGCGTGCTGTATCAATGAATACAGTCCCTCCCTACGCAGGGGCGAGCATAGCGAGAGCGTGCCCCGATTTCATGCCTATACTGCATCTGCGCGTGTCTTACCAATGAATACAGCACTTCCTTCTTGACTTTTTCAATAATCGATGTTACAAGTTATCTATTACTAACTTTTGTTAGCGTAGACTACATTGTATTAAAAATGGAAACGAAATACAAAAGAGTTAGCCTTGACTTAATAATAATTCCTATTTTACAATATGCTCGTTCTAAAGAACAAGACTTTAACCGTAGTGCACAACTGAGTGTCAAATGCAAGAAAGCTTTATTCTTTAGCAGCAAATAGTAGTTTATGTATAGCAAAATAAGAGGAGGAAAGAATATGTTTTTAGCAAATTGGGCATGGAAGAAGATTGGAATTTTCGCAGGTGGAGTTTTATTCGGAACAGCAGGTATGAAGATTTTGGCTTCTACCGATGCGAAGAAGCTTTACACAGAGGCAGCTGCAGCAGTTCTTAGAGGACAGGATTGCGTGATGAAGGTAAGTACCGGCATTAAGGAAAGCTGCGAGGACATCTATGCAGATGCAAAGCGCATCAACGAGAAGAGAGCAGAGGCTGCAGAGAACTCTTTAATCGAGGATTTTGAAGAAGTTTCCGACTTCGATGCAAAGGAAGTTTAATCAACAGAAACTGAATCAACGGAAACTGAATCAGAAGTAACTCGAGCCGGAAAGGCATTGATCCTAGGGAAGGGATTTAAGATTCTCCGGCTCTGACAAGCTCAGAAGAAGTGGTAAGGGAAAATGAAATGGAATATCTTGCATGAATCCCCGGGGCGTATCCGTGTTCACGCCATGCAGAAGCGCATGACCATGGCACAGGCAGATATCCTTGAGTATTATCTCAAGGCCCAGGAGGGAGTCATTGAGGCGAAGGTTTATGACCGAACCGGAGATGCAGTCATTTTCTACGAAGGAAAACGGGAAGGCATGATTCTTGCCCTGTCCCGTTTTTCTTATAAGGGAAATGAAGGCCTTGTACCGAGTCAGACCGGTAGAGCCTTAAACAGAGAATATGAAGACAAATTGGTGCTGACAGTAGTGGATCGAGTGATTTCCACCCTCTTCTATCCCATCCCCTTAAAGCGGGTGATTACAGGAGTGAAGGCTATCCCCTACTTATTTAAGGGATTACAGACTCTCTTCCAAAGAAAGATTGAAGTATCCCTCCTGGATGCAGTGGCAATTTCCGCCTCTATCTTAACCGGAGACTATGATACGGCATCTTCCGTAATGTTCCTTCTTTCTGTAGGAGAAATCTTGGAGGAGTGGACCCACAAGAAGTCTGTGGATGATCTGGCAAGAACCATGTCCTTAAATGTAGACAAGGTTTGGACTTTAGTTCAGGGTGAGGAAGTTTTACTTCCGTTAAATGAAGTGGAAGTAGGACAGGAAATCATTGTCCGTACCGGAAATATGATTCCTTTGGACGGCAAGGTAAGCTTCGGCGAGGCTATGGTGAACCAGGCTTCCATGACCGGAGAATCCATTCCCGTTCGGAAGAAGATCGGTTCCTCCGCCTATGCGGGAACCGTAGTGGAAGAGGGAGAATGCCGTATTCGCGTAGAGAAGCTGGCAGGCTCCGGTCGTTATGATCGTATTGTGAAAATGATTGAGGAGTCGGAGAAGTTGAAGTCCGCAACAGAGGATAAGGCTTCCCATTTGGCAGATAAGCTGGTGCCCTATAGCTTAGGCGGTGCGGCATTGACCTATCTCCTCACTAGAAATGTGACCAAGGCTTTAGCCTTCTTAATGGTAGACTTCTCCTGTGCTTTGAAGCTTTCTATGCCGGTAGCGGTACTTTCCGCTATGAGAGAGGCCGGAAAGCATAAGATTTCCGTCAAGGGTGGAAAGTTTATGGAGGCCATTTCCGAGGCGAATACCATCGTCTTTGATAAGACAGGAACCTTGACCTATGCAAAGCCGAAGGTAGAAGACATTATCACCTTCAATAATGCGGATGAAAATGAGATGCTTCGTATGGCGGCGTGCCTGGAGGAGCATTATCCTCACTCCATGGCAAATGCAGTTGTGGCCGAGGCGGAAGCAAGAGATTTACATCATGCGGAGCGCCATTCCAAGGTGGAATATGTGGTAGCCCACGGAATTTCCAGCATTTACGAAGGAAAGCACGTGTTAATCGGAAGCCATCACTTTATCTTTGATGATGAGCATTGTACCGTACCAAAGGGAGAAGAGGAGAAGTTGGCAGCATTCCGCCTGAGCATTCCGCCCTGTATCTTGCGGTTGACGGAGAGCTCACCACCGTAATTCTGATTTCCGATCCTTTACGAAAAGAAGCGGTTGGGGTTATTCAGGACTTAAAGGCTCTGGGAATCGACAAGGTTGTGATGATGACCGGAGATAATAAAAAGACTGCCCATGCAGTAGCCAGAATGGTTGGCGTGGATGAGTTCCATGCAGAGGTTCTTCCGGAGGATAAGGCAAGCTTTATTCAGGAAGAGCATCGCTTAGGCAGAAAGGTAATCATGGTAGGAGACGGCATTAATGACTCTCCGGCTCTTTCCGAAGCGGATGCGGGAATCGCCATTTCCGCAGGAGCGGCTATCGCCAAGGAGGTTGCGGACATTACTATCCAAGAGGGCGACCTTTACGAACTGGTTATCTTAAAGAAGCTGAGCAACCGTTTGATGAAGAGAATTCACGGCAATTACAACTTTATTATCGGTTTTAACGCTATGCTGATTGCCTTAGGTTTAGCCGGTATTATGACACCTTCCAACTCCGCCCTGTTCCATAACATTTCCACCATCGCAACCGGATTGAAGAGCATGACACCTTTGATTCCGGAGGAGGAAATCGAAGCGGACAAGGAAGAGGTACTGGAAGCCGGAAAACGGAGAAAGAAAGCCTTGGCTAAGAAGGCATCCTAAGAAATATGCGTCCCGTTCTGAACGGAGGGAAAAGCCGAAGAGATAAAAATGCCGGATGGAATTCTCCGGCAATAAGAATCCAAAGAAAGCACAAAGGGAGGAAATAGGGAATGAAACCATACGAAAGTCATGAATCAGAGGAGAACTATCTGGAGGCCATCCTGATGCTGTCCATGGACCATAGAAATGTCAGAGCTATTGACATTGCCAATATGCTGGGATTTTCCAAGCCCAGTGTCAGCATTGCCTTAAAGCGCCTTCGGGAAGAGGGAAAGGTGGAAGTGGACGAGAAGGGAGCCTTAAGCTTAACCGAGCACGGCCTGTCCATCGCCCAGGGAACTTATGAAAAGCACACGGTATTAACGGATGTGCTGGTGGCCTTAGGGGTCAATGCCTACACCGCCTCCCAGGATGCTTGTCGCATGGAGCATGTTTTAAGTCCGGAATCTTTCACCAAAATCAAGGAATTTTATGCGAAATTAAAGGATCAAAAGATTAAAGCGTAAGCGAAGAAATAAATTTTTGGCAATAAGGCCTGAAACAGGAGCAATCTAAGATTACCCTGTTTCAGGCCTTATTCTTAACGAGTATCGCACGTGTAGTGTGCGATACTCGTTGTATGGAAAAGCTTTTTGATTTTTTTACAGTCCTTTTTGGGATATGCCGAGGGGGGGCGTCATCAACAGCTTTTGCCCTATAAGCCTGAATTTTCCTACAGGCAAGCTTTTGTGGAGAATTTTTTGACATTGCCATCATTAAATATCTGGAATTTCATATTTTAATTAAATACAATCCTACTCAGAGCTAATTAATTCTTACAAAATCTTGACTTTATGGTTAGACAGTGCTAATTTAATGAGGCAGATTCGTGCTGTATAGACTGGCTGTGTTAGGCTTTTTCAAAAACAACTGGAATCTTGAAACTAAAAAAGAAAAAGTATTTACAGCGGAAGGAGGGACTATGCCATTAACATTAGCAGGAACAGGGGTTCCACAGATTATCCAGAAGATTAGTGGAAGTGCAGAAGTGAGACAGCATCTTAGCGACCTGGGCTTTGTAGTAGGGGGAGAGGTTACCGTTATTTCCACCTCTATGGGCAATGTCATTGTAAAGGTTAAGGATGCCAGGGTAGCCATCAGTAAAGAGATGGCGAACAAAATCATGGTGTAAAGGTATAGAATGAAACCTAAAAGTATCTAAGAATTTTTCTCTTCGAAAGTTATGGGGCGCATGCCGGAGAAGATTGGAAGAGAGGAATTCAGAGAGTTTTACCAGCGAGAGAAGGTGGAGGACAAGATGACACTGAAAGATTTAAAACCGGGACAGAGCGCTGTCGTAAAGAAACTATCAGGCGAGGGCGCTGTAAAGAGAAGAATTATGGACATGGGCCTAACCAAGGGAGCGGAGCTTTTTGTTCGTAAGGTGGCGCCATTGGGAGATCCTTTGGAGCTTACCGTACGGGGATATGAATTATCCGTTCGTAAGCAGATGCCGAGATGATTGAAGTAGAATTAAAGAACTAGGAGGAGAGACATGGCCATTACCATCGCACTTGCCGGAAACCCCAATGCCGGCAAAACCACATTGTTTAACCAGCTCACCGGTTCCAACCAGTATGTAGGAAACTGGCCCGGTGTTACTGTAGAAAAGAAGGAAGGAAAGCTGAAGGGACACAAGGATGTGGTCATCGCAGACCTTCCCGGAATTTATTCTCTTTCTCCTTATACCCTGGAGGAAGTGGTAGCAAGAAATTATTTGATTAATAACCGCCCGGATGCCATCTTAAACATCGTGGACGGAACCAACTTAGAGAGAAACCTTTACCTTTCTACCCAGTTAAAGGAATTAGGCATCCCCGTTATTATGGCCATCAACATGATGGACGTGGTAGAGAAGAACGGAGATGTGCTGAATCTGGAAGAGCTGGGAAAGGCTATGGGCTGTAAGGTAGTCAGCATTTCCGCTTTAAGAAACAAGGGTGTTGCGGAGGCCTCTGCCCTAGCCGTTGCGGAAGCCAATGGGAAGAACGACACTGTTGTACAGCACAAGTTCTCCGAGCAGGTGGAAGGAGCGATCAATTCCATTGAAATCTTTTAGAGGGCAATGTACCGGAGAGCCAGAAGCGTTTCTTCGCCATCAAGCTTTTCGAAAGAGATGATAAGATTCGTAATGAAATGCCGGAGAAGGCGAAGAACCTAGATGTGGAGAGCATCATTGCCGCTGTAGAGAAGGCGGAGGACGATGATTCCGAGAGTATTATCACCAATGAGCGATACAACTATATCCAGAGCATTATCGATGCGGCTTATGTAAAGAGAGCAAAGAAGGGACTTACCGTTTCCGATAAGATTGACGCCATCGTAACCAACCGTTTCCTGGCAATCCCCATCTTTGCTGCAGCGATGTTTCTGGTGTACTATATTTCCATTACCACTGTGGGAACCGCTATGACCGACTGGGTAAATGACGTTCTGTTCGGTTCCGATCCATGGTCTTTCTTCGGTCTGGTGGAGGTTCCATCTATTCCGGGCATTGCTACCTCCGCTTTGGAAGCGATGAATGTAAGTGAGGCTATTCAGGGTCTTGTAATCGACGGAATTATCGCCGGTTTGGGTGCGGTAATCGGATTCTTACCCCAGATGCTGACCTTCTTCCTCTTCCTTGCTTTCTTGGAGGGTTGCGGATACATGGCCAGAGTTGCCTTTATCATGGATAGAATTTTCCGTAAGTTCGGTCTTTCCGGAAAGTCCTTCATTCCTATGCTGATCGGTACCGGTTGCGGTGTTCCCGGTGTTATGGGATCTCGTACCGTAGAGAATGATAGAGATCGTCGTATGACTATTATGACCACCACCTTCATTCCCTGTTCCGCAAAGCTTCCTATCATTGCTCTTTTAGCGGGAGCGATGTTTGACGGCTCTGCCTGGGTAGGCTGGAGTGCTTATTTCCTGGGAATATGTGCTATCGTGTTCTCCGGAATCGTATTAAAGAAGACCAAGATGTTTGCCGGAAAGCCGGCACCATTCGTTATGGAGCTTCCTGCATACCATATGCCCAGACCTATTGATATCTTAAAGAGTGTAGGAGAAAGAGGGATGTCCTTCGTGAAGAAGGCGGGAACCGTTATCCTTTTGGCAACCATTCTGGTATGGTTCTTATCCCGTTTTAACTTTAGCTTACAGTATCTTCCTGAGGATGATATGGATACTTCTATCCTGGCAGCTTTTGGTAATACTTTGGCTTGGCTTTTTGCTCCTCTTGGATGGGGCAAGTGGAAGGCCGTTGTGGCAGCTCTTACCGGTCTTATTGCAAAGGAAAACGTAGTAGGAACCTTCGGTACCCTCTTCCACTATGCGGGAAGCGTAGATTTAAAAGATGACAGTACGGCAATCTGGCCACAGGTTAAGGAATACTTTGCCAGCGGCGTAGCAGGATACAGCTTCCTTGCTTTCAACCTTCTCTGCGCACCTTGCTTTGCAGCTATCGGTGCCATCAAGAGAGAGATGAACAACGGTAGATGGACACTCTTCGCTATTGCTTGGGAGTGCTTCCTGGCTTACTGTGTGTCTTTGGTCATCTATCAGGTAGGCGGTTTGGTAACCGGCGAGGTTAGCTTTAACCCCTTCACCATCGTTGCCTTTATCCTGATTCTTGTAGGACTTTGGGGCTTGTTCAGACCTTACAAGGAAGCGGCAACTCTTTCCGATTCCGAAGAGCTGGCAGTGGAGAAGGCCATGGCATAAAGATTTTTATGAATGTATTCCGGAAAACGGAATGAGCTTGGAAAGGAGCTCCTGCCTTGCAGGGCTCTTTTTCATTTCTACTACTTAGAAAGTGGCAAAGCTGAAGCCTGAGACATTTTACTGTGTATTTGGCCGTTTTATACTGTCCTTTGCGATAGATAAGGAAAAGAGATAGTCGAAAAGAGATAGCTGAAAATAGATAGTCGAAAAGAGATAGCTCAAAAAGAGATAGCTCAAAAACCAAGTTTTTTTGAAGAAATCCTAAAGAATATTAATTTTTAGAATAAACCTTTGGAAAATGACGGTTTTGCTATAATATAGTAAGTAAGTTCGTTTTGCGAGCGGTCTTATTCAGCAGAAAGCTTTATTAAAACGCTGTGGTATCAAGTAGCTATGGTATCAAATAGCTAGGGGCTTCAAGCAACTGGGGGTATTAAGAAGTTTTTGTAGCAGATAGTTTTATCTCAGGATCTCAGCTTTAGTTGTTCATCCGGGATAATCTAGCGGTTTATTATTTATTAGAGAAAGGAAGAAAAATGGGAAACGTTATCGTACTGGCCATTGTGGCGTTAATTGTAGTTGCTATCATTCGAGCTTTACGGAAGGAGCACCGGGAAAATGGCGCTTGTGCATATTGCAGTTATGCAAAATCCGGAAAGTGTGACCATGTAGGCCATGAAGAGTTGGATCATAAGGGACAAGAATTTCATTTGACCAAGGAGCAACAGGCTATTATTGACCGGCATACCAGAAACCGGAAGAAGGCTTAAAGAAACATTGACAGAAGTAACGGCAGAAGTAATTACAGAGGCATCGGGAAAAGTCGATGCAGGAACAGAGGGAGCTGTTCCGTTTAAAGGAGGGAAAAAGGCATGATAAAGATTGAGTCCGCCCTGTTGCAGGTGGAGATTAACCGAGAAGCGGAATTACAGTCCGTGTTTGACAAAAAACGAAACAGAGAGTGTTTATGGCAGGGAGATGCAAAGTATTGGAAAGAGCGTTCCCCGCTTCTGTTTCCCTTTATCGGACGTCTTTTTCAGAAGGCCTATTATTACAATGGGGAGAAATACCCCATGGACGTGCATGGCTTTTTACGCTCCATGCAGGCTCGTATCGTAGATCAGGAAGAGGATTCCTGCACCTTGGAATTTCGGGATAGTGCGGAATCCAGAAAGATTTACCCCTTTTCCTTTCGTTTACAGCAAAGCTACCGGGTAAAGGACAATCGTTTGGATGTCTGCTCCAGAGTGGAGAATCTGGGAATTGAGGTAATGTATTTCGCGCTGGGAGGACATCCCGGTTTCTACCTCCCCTTTTCCAAGAAGCAGGCAATAAGTGATTACGCCATTCACTTCCCTAAGCAGGAAGCGATGATGGAGAAGGTTCGCTTTTCAAAAGACTTACTTACCTTGGAGGAACGGGAGAATTTCGCCTTGGTAAACGGACGTCTCCCCTTGGAAACCGTTCTGTTCCGAAATGATGCGGTGGTGCTGGCGCACAGTGGAGGAGAACTGGTGCTTGGAAGTGATGAAGAGCCGGTCTCCCTTCGTTTCCTTTATGAGGACTATCCCTATATTGCTCTCTGGCAGCCCTATGGAGAGAAGACGCCCTTCCTTTGCGTAGAGCCATGGACAAGCCTCCCCGGAAGAGAAGGCGTAATGGAGGAGTTATGCTCCATGAAAGACCGCATTACTCTGGGACCGGATGAAGCAAAGAGCTTTTGCTACAGTATCATTTTAGAGGATAAATAGAGACGATCGGATGCAGTATAGGGATGGAAACGGGGTGCACTGTCGCTAACCTCGCCCCTACGAAGGGATGGACGGTAACTATTGAAGAAATACGCTCCAATGCATAATAGGTCTGTAATCGTGGCACGCTCTCGCTAACTTCGCCTTCGCAACGGTACTAACTTCAAGCTTCGCTTTGCTCGCTTTCAGTAAGTACCGGCGGGCTCAGATTGCCTCTCTTACAGACCTATTATGCATCAGTCGCTTCACTCAATTAATTTCCATAGTCCTTCCCTTCGAAGGTTTGCAAGTAGCGACAAGCTCAGGTTACCCTCTTCCATACCTATACTGTATCTTTCGCTTTGACTTTTTAAATTCTACAGTCCTTCGCTTGGTATGCTATCTGCAAGCCATGATGAGCTTCGATTGTCCTCCTACACACTTATACTGCAATCGCACTACCATGGGACTTGTATTGTCAGCTTATAGAATAAAAGTGACTTATAGCACGAAAGGCATTGATGAAAACCGCTCTGCACCCTTGTAAAGCAAGGCTGTAGGGCGGTTCGATTTTTTTAAATACAACTTTGAGGGTGGAAAAAATATGCTGATAATAATGCAAAGGAATTGAACGGTTTCTTAGACTGCTTGTTCGCTAAAAAAGCACAAAGCACGATGCCGAAAGAAGGAAGAATAAAAGCGGTCTTCCGGTGTGCTATATGCGCTCTGCGGAGTCACTTTCTTTGTCTGAAATATTAAGCTAAATGACTACAGATAAAAGCATTTCAACATTATACCAAAGAATCAATAAGCTGAAGTGACAGAAGCAGTATAGGTCTATAAGAGGGGCAACTTGAGCCCGCGGTGCTTGCAAGCTAGCGAAGGGAAGGACTCTAGAAATCAATTTATTGAAGCGACAGAAGCAGTATAGGTATGAAAGAGAGCAATCTGAGCCCGCCGGTACTTGCGAAACAAAGGAACTGTAGTTTTTCGCTTAGTACCGTAAGGACAGACTTTTCATCAGAAAAGTCGTCTTGATGCAGACCAACTTCCGAAGGAAGTTGCTTGGCGAAGCAAAGTGAGCAGTGGTTAACAAAAACCACTGCTCAGTCAGGGCGAAGTTAGCGGGAGCGTGCTCGATTTCATACCTATACTGCGTCGGAGCGTATTCCTTCAATGATTTCGGTCTTTCTGCCGGCTTTATTTGCTTTTCGGCTTTGCCTCCAAATGCAGCTTCATCTCTTTCCGCTCCTTCCGGTAAAAATACAGCACCACCAGGAAGGTGAAGGCTTCAGATGCGGGGAAGGAAAGCCAAACCCCCGGCATTTTTAGAAGGGAAGAAAGTAAGAAGGCAAAAAATACAATAGCGATGGTGCCTCTCAGTAAAGAACAGATAAAGGCGGGGCGGGGATTGTTGGTAGCGGAGAAATAGCTTACCATCAGGATATTCAGCCCGGCCGCAAGGAAACCGATGAAATACAAGGGGAATTCCTTCCTTGGCATACTGGTAGAGGATAGGATCATTTTCCCGGTTAAAAAGAGCGATACAGAAGTCGCTTTGGAAAATGATGCTTGCCACAATCAAAACCGCCAGTACCAAGGCACTTACAATGCCGTAATGCAGGTAGGACTGCAGCTTATGAATATCACGTTTTCCGTAGCTGTTGCTGATTAAGGGCTGGCTTCCCTGAGCCAAACCATTGAATACACAGGTGCAGACAGAGGAAACATTGGCAATGACACCGTAGGCGGCAACACCGATATTTCCGCTAAGACCTAAAATCAGGCCGTTAAAGGTACTGATGGTCACGGCACTGGTCAGGTCGCCGACAAAGGCGGAAAATCCCAGCTTGCAGCAGGCACAGAGATGCTTAAAGCGCGGACTTTGCCAACGAAAGGCAATGGTATTTTTCGGACTCCGAAAATGCAGAGTGCAAACCAAGCTGGTAACCACCGGAGATAGGGCAGTAGCCAGAGCAGCACCGGTCATGCCCAAATCCATGGGGAACATGAAAATATAGTCAAATACGATATTAAAGAGGGAACCCATCAAAGAGCCGACCATGGCCATGGAGGGGTTCTTGTCATTTCTGGTGAAGGCAGTCATACTGCTGTTTGCCATAAAGAGGAAAGCAGAGCCTAAGATGATTCGAACGTAGCTCATTCCAGATTCTGCAATTCCGCATTTGCCCCTAAAATTGCCAAAACCTGCTTCGGAAAAAAGAGGCCGAAGAAGGTGAAGGGCAGGGCGAAAATGAAGTTCCAAAAAATAGCTTGTAAAAAGAAGGAGCTTACATCCTTTCCCGCAGCCTGTCGGATGCTGTATCTGGTGGCACAACCCACCGCAATCATATTGCCCAGGGCATTGAGAAGGCCGTACAGCGGAAGAATCAAATTTAAAACCGCAAGTCCATCGGTTCCCGCATAGGAAGAAATAAAATAGGTATCCGCTAAAATATAAACGGAAAGCCCAATCATCCCGGCTATACTTTGACTGACATAACGAAAAAACTTCTTCATTTCTAAACTCCCCTGACTCTTAACATACTCACAATACTAAAATTGCAAAACCACGGATGAACGCAAAATCAATAAAAGCACCGATAAACGTCAAATCAATAAAAGCACCGATAAACGCTGATAACTCTCAAAACTCAAGATTTTTTTGCGAAAAAAATTTTACGATAGTATAATGGCTGTCATTGTAGCATGGAAGTAGAAAAATTGCCAGAGAAGGGAGCGGAAGACATGGCCATAAGCGAAGAGGAGAAGTTTCGGCAAATGCTGGAGGAACCGGTGAATCGTTTGATTCCCAAGCTGGCCGTTCCTTCCATGGTGTCCATGATTGTGGTGGCGGTGTATAACATGGCGGACACCTTCTTCGTTTCCCGCCTGGGAACCTCCGCCTCTGCCGCAGTGGGGGTGGTATTTTCCATGGCTGCCATCATTCAGGCAATCGCCTTCATGATCGGAATGGGCTGCGGAAATGAAATCTCTCGGCTTTGGGTGCGAAAAAGCAGGAAGAAGCGGAATGCTATGTGGCAGTAGGATTTTTTACGGAATTGATACTGGGAACACTGATTGCGGTGATTGCCGGCATTTTCGTAGAACCCCTGGTTTACGCTCTGGGTTCCACCAAAACCATTGCTCCCTATGCCATGCAGTACGCCAGAATCATCCTTTTCGGAAGCCCCTTTATGATGGCTTCACTAGGCATGAACAATATGCTCCGTTTTCAGGGAAATTCCTTTTATTCCATGATTGGCATCAGTACCGGCGGTGTCCTTAATATGTTTTTGGATCCTCTCTTTATTTACGTTGGGAAAATGGGGATTGGCGGCGCTGCGGTGGCTACCGTAATCAGTCAAATGATATCCTTCGGAATTTTATTGTACCAATGCAACAAGATGCCGGCCTGCATTTCCGTAGCGTTTCGAAATTTTAAGCCCAGCTTAAAACGTTACAGCATTATTCTGCGCTTCGGCTGTCCCAGCCTTGCCAGACAGGGAATTGCCGGTGTTTCCACCATTTTGCTGAACTTTTCCGCCCATCCTTACGGAGATGCGGCTATCGCAGCTATGGCCATCGTAATGCGTGTCAGCATGTTCATCTTTTCCTTGGTTATCGGCTTCGGACAGGGCTTTCAACCGGTTTGCGGCTATGCCTATGGAGCCAAGCACTACAAGCGTGTGGCGGAGGCCTACCGTTTCAGTTTGAAGGTCTGCTTTATTATGCTGATTTTTGCCGGAGCAGGAGTCTTCCTTATGGCAAAGCCCATCGTCACCGCCTTCCGAAAAGAAGATGCGGAGGTTATTCGAATCGGCACAATGGCGTTGCAGCTGCAATGCCTGACCATGCCCCTGGCTGCTCAGATTACCATGGCCAATATGTTTTCCCAGACCACCGGCTATCCCCTTCGGGCCAGTATCGTGGCACTGCTACGGCAGGGCATTTGCCTGATTCCGATTTTACTGATTTTCCCCCGTGCCTTCGGGCTTTTCGGCCTGCAAATGTCTCAGCCCCTCAGTGATATCTTTGCGGCGCTTATTGCAGCCCTGATTACCGGAGGAATTTTAAAGGAATTGAAGGAAAGGGAGAAGAAGGAAATTAAAGTATAGTTTTCCTCCTATTCATTACACCAAAAAAACGACTGGTTTTTCCAGTCGTTTAACTTCGTTTTTTTCAAGCTCACAAATAGTTATCTTGAATATTAAATTTCATTTTTTTAGTGAGTAAGATGTTTTTCTGACAAATTGATTATTTTTGATTTTTTTGTCTTTTTCTTTATCTGCATAGCTTTCTATGGCTAGATATTCCTTATTCAATTCATTTAGAAGTTCTTCTTCACTTGGTAAATACAGTTTATATTTTGATGCAAATATCTGTTTTTTTCATCTTCCGGAAGAGTATATTTAACAATAGAATCACTCTTATCAGCACAAAGTACAATGCCTATCGGAGGATTATCTCCCTCATTCATCATTTCTCTTTCATAGTAATGAACATACATCTGCATTTGTCCTAAATCTTGGTGTGTTAAATCTCCAATCTTCAAATCTATCAAGACAAAGCATTTCAGTATGTAGTTATAAAACACTAAATCTATTCTGAAATGTCTTCCGTCTAAGGTAAACCTTTTCTGCCTTGCTACAAATTAAAAACCTCTCCCTAATTCTAAAAGAAATTTCTGTAAATGAGTTATCAAGGCTTGTTCCAAATCACTTTCATAAAAATCTGTATTAGCTTCCAAACCTAAAAACTCCAACACGCATAAGACCTCGATAATGTGTCCAACTCAATTCGCTACGCAGTGCGTAGCCATTTGGAAAAGTAAGATAAAATTGTCTCATATTCTTAAGATTTGCAACTGTAAAGCCTTTACCAAAGTCTTTTGTCATCTGTTTAGATAGTTCTTGCAATAAACCTTGCTTAGTCATTCAACCTACCTCAAAATAGTTTATAGCCCAGTCCTTTAGTTCTTCAAATCGCTTTTGGTTTTCTTTTTTGATATTTAATCCGCTAAAGCTTTCTTCATGGGAATAGTAATATTTGCTCAAAGCTTCTACAAGAGCAGTTTCATCGCTATGCTCAAAATCGGAAAGCATATCATTTACAGCCTGGCTTGGACTGGAACAAAGAACATTTTCAAAACGTATATACTCTATAGCTTCCAAATCTTCTATGATATGGCATCGGATATTTTCTTCCGGACTTTCCTCCAAGGCATAAACCTCCACCTTGTTTTCTGAAAAGTAGCCCACAAAGAGCTGCAAATATTCCAAGGCGGAGACAGAGCGTAAAATCATCGGCTGATTGCCAACCACATCTCTTAACCATGCTCTATTTGATGTATAGTCACTACTGATTTTCATATTGATCCTCATTGTCGTTCAAAGCGTTTTGTCATTTTTTGTAGTATAGTCTTTATCCCAAGAATACACAATCTTTTGCCAAGAGCTGTAGGTACATATAGTGCATTTTTTCGTTGCAATACAGACCGACTTCCCGTATTGTAAAACTTAGAATGTACTTGGAATACCTCACGCTTCGCGCGGGGCCCCTTGTGAAAAAAAGGCTTTATCCATGGCAGCAATATTGTTTTGTTTCACCCGGAAAAGCCCGGAATTTTAAGAAAATGGAGGAATAAATATATCTCTATAGTCATTCTTAATCGTCTCTCTTGGCATCAGCCTTTCTTACAGCACCGTTGCTTCTTCCTGCACAAAGGTCGGAAACTGCTTTTTCATTCCGACGAGGCTGCAGCATCCTCGGATATAACCAGTGATACTCAGTAAATCCTTCATGGGAAGCATTTCTACCTTTTTGTTTCCGGAAATCTTCGCCTTGTCGAGAATTCTGCACGCATTGGTTTTTGTTTCTTTTCCCATACTATTCTCCTAACTAGGAAACTCGTCCCTTTTCCATCTCATAAATCCGGTCAGCAAGGGACATGGTGGATTGTCTGTGAGAAACCAGCACTACAGTCTTTCCTTCTTTTTCTTTCTCTAAGGACTGCAAAATAATTCCCTCGTTTAAGACATCGAGATTACTGCTAGGCTCATCGAGAAGCAGAAGCTCCGCATCGTGAAGGAAGGCTCTTGCAAGACCTATTCGTTGCTTTTCTCCATCAGAAAGAGAATCTCCAAGCTCGCCCACCTTTGTTTCATATCCTTTGGGGAGGCTCATGATAAAGTCATGAATGCTTGCTTTCTTCGCCGCATTTTCAATCTCTTCCTGCGTAGCGGAGAGCTTTGCGACCGCAATATTTTTCCCGATGCTATCATGGAAGAGAATGGTATCCTGTGTCACATAGCTCGTCATTTTGCGAAGGCAGTCCGTATTGATTTCCTTCACATTTTTTCCGGAAAATAAAATCTCTCCCTTTTTCGTATCCCAGAAACGCATAAGCAGCTTTAAAAGAGTGGATTTTCCGGAGCCGCTGACACCGTGAATCCCGAGAACCTTTCCCTTCGGAATGTCAATCGAAACCTGCTTCAGAATGATTTCATACTGATAAGAAAATGTAAGTTTTTCGACGTTTGCACCGTTAAATTCAATATTTTCTCCGTTTGATACCTCTTCTACCGCCGGCTCCTCCTCTAAAAGGGAAAGCACCCTCTCTCCGGAGGCCAAGGTCTGGTTTAGGGTATTGGAAAGAGAAGAAAGTGCTACAACCGGTCCAAAGGAACTCATCATGGCAAGGGTGGAAAGAAGCATTTCAGAAAAGCTGACTGCATTTCTCTGATAAAGGAAAAGCATGGTAAAGAGCATTCCCCAGGAAAAAAGCTGAATCGCAAGATTCGTCACCGCACGCTGTGAGCCCTCAAAGGAGCTTAAGTTTCTCTGGAAAGCAGAGAGTCTTTTCGACCTTTCGTCCATTTCCATAGCTTGTTTTTCTCCCACATGGTATTGCTGGATTTCATCCAGACCGTAGAGACTATCCAAAACAAAGTTATTTAGCTCACCCATCTCGCTTCTAAGCGCCATTCCGGCTTCTGCGCTGCGCTTTCCGTTCCAAATGGGAAGTAGCACGCCGACAGTAAGATAGGCAAAAAAAGCAATTCCCCCAGCCAGGATATGTTGCTTTCCGATAAAAATCAGCATAATCAGCGAAGTTAAAAAGGCAATTGCAATCGGGGAAACGGTATGCGCAAAAAAGACCTCTAAGAGTTCGATGTCCGAAGTAATGACGGAGATGAGATTCCCCTTTTCCTTTCCCTCCAACTTTGCCGGGCAGAGTTTTCTTAATATGGCAAATACCTTGTGACGGATAATCGCTAAGATTCGAAAGGCAATGTAGTGGTTACAATACTGTTCGCCGTAGTGCAAGCTTCCACGTGCTACGGCAAAGAGGAAAATCACGGTAAAGAGCTTCTGCCATGAGCCTGTAACAAAAGAGATGACGCCCCCCGGCATAAATAAACCGTCTCCGGAAAGCCCATGCAAAGCAGGAAGCTCCAAAATCCCCTTTAGGATTCCGTATCCCCCGAGAATGGTCAGGAAGATTGCACATAAAAATCCCAAAACACCTAAGATAATACCGGTCAGCATTACTCCCGTAAGAGGCTTTACAAGAACGATAAGTTTCCGCATAATGGCCAAATCCGACCTTCTTTTATTCATGCTTTTCCCCTCCTTCCTCTACCGTATCTTCCCTTTCTCCTGTTTTATCCTGCAAGTCTTCCATAATCCCTTGTTCTTCAAAACCAGTATCTTTTTGTTTTTCTGTAGAACTTTCTTTACGTGTTTCGGAAAAGCTTTCCAGCTCCTTTTGTTCCTTAAACAAACGGCTGTAGCTGCCTCCCTTTTTAAGGAGCTCCTCATGCTTTCCGGCTTCCGCCACTCTACCGTTTTCCAACATGAAAATACAATCACTCCCTACAACATTAGCCAGCCTATGGGAAATCAAGAGAATCGTTCTGCTCTTTGCAAGCTCATGAATGACCTCCATAATCCTTTCTTCACTTTCCGCATCAATATTCGATGTCGCTTCATCAAAAATATAGACCGGAGTATCGTGGAGAAGTGCTCTTGCAAGAGAAAGTCTCTGTTTCTGCCCTCCGGAAATATTGGTACCATTCGAAAGGAGCGGCATAGCAAGTCCGCCCTGTGCTTCTATAAAGGAGAGGAGGTTTACCTTTTTTAAGGCTTCCTTCATCTCCTCCTCTGTTGCACCGGGATTTCCAAGAAGAAGATTATCCCGCACAGTCCCCTTAAAGATCCAACTGTCATGCCCGATCATCGTCATTTTATCGAGGACAGACCGAGACGAAAATTCCGTAAGCTCTCTGCCGTTTAACTTTACGGAGCCTTTGTAGCCCTTATTTTTCCCCATAAGAATCCCGGCTATAGTGGATTTTCCGGATCCGGAAAGACCCACGAGGGACACAAAGGAATAGGCAGGAATTTCCAATTCGACATCACGAAGGATTTCCCTGACTCTCCTCATAGGAAAAGCAAAAGTTTCTCCATAGAAATCCGTATTTCTTTTTTTCTTCCAGTACAGCTTTCCCGTCTTCCGCTTCCGGAAGATCCAGGAAAAGCAAAGATTCGGTCACTTGCCTTCATGCCGTTCATGCCGATATGAAAGAAGCTTCCGAGCAGTCGCATGGGGGAGAAAGAATTCCGCCGCAAGGAGGGTAATCATTAAAACATCGGAAAGAGAAATTGCCCCTTTGGAAAAATTGACCAAGTGCCGAGATGATCCCGACCGCCGCCCCGCCGTAAGCGATAATATCCATCACCGAAGTACTGTTTAACTGCATGGAAAGCACCTTCATCGTGATTTTCCGGAAAAGCTCCGCTTCCCTGTCCATGTCCTCCGCTGCAGCCTGATCCGCCTGATAAATCTTTAAGGTGGTCATGCCCTGCAGCTTTTCCAAAAAGCTGTCGCCAAGTCCATAATAGATTGCAAAATAGTTACTGAGTAATTTTTTGGCTACAATCATAACAAGCATAATGACAATAGGAATAAGAGGCACAGCAAGTAGGAGGAGCAGTGCCGTTTGAACGCTGATGCGCGAGAGGATAAAGAAGAGGGTAATCGGAGCCAAAAGGGAGTAGAAGAACTGACTTAAGTACCTTCCGAAATAGGTTTCCAGCTGTTCCACGCCTTCTCCTGCCATTTGCACGATTTCCGCGCTGTTTACGCTTTCTCGATAAGCCGGTCCGAGGGCAAGCATTTTCCCATAAATCTTATTGCGAAGGATTCGTTTCACATCCGCACTGGCATGAAAGCTCGCCTTTGTATACAGGCGGTCGCAGAGAAAGCGAAAGCCCAGTCCGAGCAGAACAATCCCCATAGTCAGGGCTATTCCCTCCGTACTTAATTTCTTCTGCCAAGCATTCTCTAAGAGATGAGCAATATTGTACACAATCACGACCTGTGCAAGGAGTGAAATCCATTGCCATACTATCTGCTGTACGATATACTTTCCGGCTCCCTCTAAGAGCCGAATCAAACGCATTTTAATCATTAATTCTCCCTTTTCTTTTATCTATTTACACTTTCCTTTTCCATCATTTCAGTTTTATCCCCTAAGCATCCGGCTTTTTTCCCGCTTTCTTATTTTTCATTCCCTCTACCGCATGAGAAATCGATAAGAGCGGATGATGGAGCAGCATACTCGGTCCGCTTATCCGCATGACCGTCCGAATCTTCTCCCGCATTTCCGGCGAATAGCAGTGTACCGGGCAATAACTGCAGAAACTCTTTTTTTCCATAAAAGGACAACGGGCAATCCTCGATATGGCATAGTCCGAAAGCGCCTTACATTCTTCGCAAAGTGCCCCGGATCCACCGTGCTTCTTCTTGCAGTATAGAGAAATCATCTCCGAGATCAAACGGATTTCACCCTGTCTCTTCTTTTCAATCTGCTCTGAATTCATAAAGCGCATTCCCTTTCTTTGCCAATAGAGTAAAGATTTTGTCAGTTGCTAAAGGAATAAAAAGAGAGTAATCATTAACACTTTGATACAATGGTTTCGACTAAAAAACTATGCAAAGGAGATTACTCTAATGGATATTGTAGCACTATTGGAGGTTTTGGCAAAAGGCTTACTTGACGCAGAGAACAAATGTAGTGGCTTTTCTCTTGTAATTTATGATTTTCGAAATACAATGAAAAGTAAAGGATTTGTCTTGTGCTTTACTTTAAGATTAGGAGGAAGAGGATGGCAGAGCTACAGTATAATTTGATTGATGATTGGGAAAAGAAAGAGGTGGATCTTCCTGCATTGGAAGAAGCCTTAGAGCAGGGAAGCTCTGATCGTTATAGTGGAAAGGTATTTCATGATATTGCCGCAAAGTGGAAGAAATACAAGAAAAGGGGCATTTCGAATCTTTACCTTTTAAAGGAAGCTGAAGATGAAGGTCTGGCTTGTGCGTACTATGCTTATTCGATTACAAATGGTGTGATAGAGGAGGCACAGCTGGAAAATTTGCGTGCGCTTTGCGCAGAGAAGCTCTCTACTGGAGAAATGCGTGCCAGTGCATCCTTCTGTAAGGCATCTGAATGGTGGGATACCAATCCTACTTATCTTACGAAGCTGGTGGAAAAGGGAGAGGCAGATAGGCTGTATGAATACCTGAGTGCACAGCTGTTCCCCCAAGGGATAGTTCTCACTTCTCTAAGTGCGAAAATGAATGCTAAAGAAGAGCTTGCCTGCTCGGCAATCGCTTGGGGCTTAAAGGAAGGCGGATTTTTCAAAAAAGGCGCTTACATGAGTAGAGCAATCGATAATCGCTATCTTTAAAGACGCATAGCTGTTCTGACAATTCCTAGGCCGTTAAAACGGCAAAGCCAAAATTCCCTGTTGAAACAGCATATATAGGACGGTGCCGGAGAAGATGGAAATCAGCATATTCCGCTTCCAACAATGCATCAGGATGGTTAGCCCAAGAGAAAGAAACTCCGGTAGTCCATGGTTTCCGCTAAATAACTGAACATTACGAAGACAATACACCAAAAGCAGAGCAAAGCTTGCGGGAGGCAGAGCCTTTCCCAGATATTGCACTGTTTTGGGTGTATTTTTTTGAAATAAGATAAAGGGCAAAAAGCGGGTCAGCATGGTGCCCAGAACACAAAGCGCTATGATAATGATGCGTTGCCATACAGTCATAAGCTTTCCTTCGCTTCCATAAATTGCTGTTCCAGCTTAGGCTTTGCCAGGAGGAAAATGCCTAAGATTCCCAGCATAGCAGGTAGGATGAAATGCTCTGCTTTAAAAATAACTAAGGACAGGATGGATACCCCCAGTCCCGGCAGAGAAGAAAAATGATTTTTCTCCTTTAAAAATTGATCGAAGAAAATCACTGCAAAGAGAGCGGTCATGACAAAATCAATGCCCTCTGTGGAAAAGGGCAGGACATTTCCAAGAAGCGTACCAAGGCAGGAGCCTAGCACCCAGTAGATTTGATTTAAGAGTGTCACAAAAAACATAAACCAGACGGGATCCACCCCTTCTGGTATTTTTGTACTATAATTAATACTGAAGCTTTCGTCGCACATGCCGAAGATTAGATAAAAACGCTTCCATCCTTTTTTGGGGAATTTATCCAGCATGGCAATGCCGTAGAACAGATGCCGAAGCTGAATCATAATAGTCAGAAAAAGCGTTTCCAAAGGAGCGAAAGGACCTAATAGAAATCCTACAGCCAAGAGCTCTAAGGAACCTCCGTAGATTAAAGAGGCCATAAAGAAGGTGTAGACCACGGAAAGGCCGGCGCTGTGCATATAGATGCCATAGGCAAAGCCCAGAAATAAAGCCGGTTAAGATGGGAACGGTATGAGGGAAGGCGGCCTTTAGCGCCTTTTTTTGCTGTTCATGAAGCATAAAACAAAATCTCCTTCTATAGAATTCTTTAGCTGTAGAGCCTTCCGGATTAAAGTAAAAACCAGCTGGACTAAATAGGATAAGGAGTCTCAAATAAAGAAAAAAACAGCAATAGTCTATAAATTTTTTTTATGAATTTCAAGGGGAAGGCGGAAAAAATTTCCATAAAAAGAGAGAATACTAGTTGAAAGAGTTTCTATGAAAGAGAGTTAATTTCAATTTCTAACTGAGTAAGAGTGTCTATGATATCGTTAAAACTGGGGATATTTCCAAAAAGCATATCCTTCATGGCAGAATAGTCTTTTTTGAGAGAAGAAAACCGATAGCTTGGAGGAATCAACTTCAATGAACCGGGTTTAGCTTCCGAATACTTTGCCCAAGCTCTTGGATAGAATTTCATTTTAAAAGCAACTACTTTGCTTAGTAGATTGAGAGATAAAAGAGAATAGTCTTTTATAGGACTTTGGGACATACGGTAAATATCGTAATAGTGTCTGGAGTATCGTGGAGGCATTGAAAGATGTTCCGGACGATTGGCTTCATGATGCAGAATAGTAGCCTTTTCCCAAAATGTGCGTTCAGGTAATACGGTAAGAATCGCTGTGCTTGTTTGTGAAAAGAGCTTTGGATAATAGTTGGCTGCATAGGAAGTAATGCTTGCTGATTGTACAGGTGTCCACGCAGCTAATGCACCGAGTTCTAAGCGAATTATCTGCAAGGTAGCTTGATTGATAAATAGATTTGGATAAGCAAAGATAATGGTTTGTCTATCATTTGGATCAATAAAAATATTTGCTTCTTGGCCAAGTTCTTGAGAGAGTTCTTTTCGTATAGTAGGACAGAACTGTTCTGCTAAAAAAACTTCTGCTCGAAGATTAGCCTCGTGATTGAATGCTTCTTGTTTGGTGTTTGAGCGTATTTCCCAGGGCTCATATTTCATAACCTAAAACTCTCCAGTCTAGAATCAAATCTATATCTTCAGAAAATCTATAAATTATATTATAGGCTTTCGATAGGCTTGTTCCTCCTTTAAAGGCAATAGAATTTTTCCAAGGACAGCGGTGAAATAGATAATCAAGAGTAAAGCAGACCCAAAAGTCTTTTTCGATAATGGCATCATGCAATCCCATTTTTTCAGCAGTATTTCGAAAAAGTTCCAGCCGATCGCTGTCTGATAAACAAGCAATTTTTCTCATAGCACTTCACCTCCACATATTTTACGAATAGCATCATAAATCCAGTCTGTAGACTCTTTAGCTTCTTGCAAACAAGCTTGTTTTTCTTCTTTTGATAATTTCTTCCTTAGATAGTCTATGGTGTCAGACTTTACATTATTTTTTCCTAAAGCTTTTAATGCTTGAATGACAAGGCTGGTCATATAGGAGAGTCCGGTGATTTCTTTGTTCGTTCTATGCTTAAAATCAATTTCCGTGTTATTCCACTTATAGCTTTTACATGGGCCATCACTAATATAGGACCAGCTTGTACTTACTTGTGTAGATAGACCTAAAAGATTAAGAGCAGTGTTTCCACATGGAGCGATAGTCCAGTGGTAGCTTCTAGCTAGGGCTTTAGCTATAGCATCAGGATTGATTGCGACATACTCTCCTAACAGTTTACTGTACTTTGGCTTTTCATAAACACCGTTGAATACTCTACGAAGAGTGTCCTTTTGTGCTAAGCGATTCAGATTTCGGCGGACAGTATCTGTATTGGCGATGTCGGCAAAATCTGAATTCACGAAGACACTACTCTCCGGAGCTTTATGAATTCGATCTTGAATTTGTTTAGCGTATCCTTCAGTCAAGAGCTTCACCTCCTTTGTCCCGAATATTATACATTATTCGGGACAAAATGGAAATAGTCTGTATAGGAGTAGATAAAAGTTCAGCCTATCTGTCCCCTTACCCTTGAATATATTCCTGTTAATATTGTAAACTTAGGTAGTCGTTTTTAATAAAATCAATACAAAAAGGTAAAGAGGATCAACTATGACTGTCACTAAAATAGAGTGCCCCAATTGCCATGGCCAGCTTGATATACCTGATGGATTAAAAGAAGGCTTTGTCACCTGTAAGTTTGTAATACCAAGGTATACATCGAGCCGTATAAGCCGAACATTACTCAGAATTTTAATATAAAGGAAGTGAATTACAATAAGTCCGGTGCCACCGTACGTAATAACTCTAAGTTGCTTAATGTAATTGCGGTTGTCGTCATTCTCGGCATTCTTTCCACTGCTTTTCTGTTTGTAAGTATCCTTCCTCTTCTTCGTTATCGTTCTCCCGGAATTGTCAGCAATAAGGAAAGCTACCGAACGACTCCGAAAGCGGATGTGATGAAAAGCTTTTCCGAAAAGGCCTTTTCCAAGCCGTTGTCAAAAATTACGGCGAAGGACTATGCTTCTTTACAGTACCTTGCTATCATCAAGAAGAAGGATCTTTCTGACGGTGTGGATAAATGGTTTTTCTCTTACTCCACTTCGGTGGACGATTCCGGAAAGCCGGTCGAGGAACATACCGTCTATCTTTCCGGAGCGGATTATCTTGACGAAGAGGATATACAGCCTTTCACCGGTTTAATTTCTCTTTCCCTCGGTTCCGGTTTTCGCTATTCCTATGATGATGACAATGCCAATGATCTTCGTTGTCTTTCCAATCTGCAATTTTTTTCTACAGAATACGCTACTTTTAGCGAAATGGAAAGAACACTTCTGAATCCCGAGAAAATCATCGGTCTTTCCGGCGTTACGTTCCGCGATGAGCCGTCCTACAGTTATGATTATTCGAAAACGAAAGATATTGCAGATATTTACAAGTCTTTCTCTTCTTTAAGAGAACTCTCCGTATCGGTAGACTCGGATTTTGAGCCGGGAATCAGTGTACTCAGCTATTTTCCGAATCTGGAACACTTAGCTTTAAGAATAGAAAGTGGTAGAGATGAGCCTTTGGACCTTTCTCCACTCTCCTCTTTAAGCAATTGTAAGAGCTTATTTATAAACGGACCCTATTCGCAGTCTGTAGGAAATCTTAGTGTTCTATCCGGTATGCCTCAGATTGAGAATTTGGGAATTTCCAACATTCCGAATTTTAAAGATCTACAGTTCGCGCAAAATATGCCGAAGCTGAAGTCGCTCCATCTCGTCAGTCTTCCGATTCTTTCATTGGACGGGCTGAGAAATATAAGTTCTTTAAACAGCCTTTACCTGGACTGTAGTAATCTGAAAAATGCCGATGCTCTGTCGAGCCTTACTTCTTTACAGACTTTGGGCTTTGCTTACCATAATTATGAGATTCCGGATTTACACGGCTTATCCGCTTTGGAAAATGCAGAGGTTTATTGCAATGACTTGGATAAAATCGCGGGTATGCCATCTCTTAAGAGTTTGACTATCCATAATAGTGCACAGGAATATGAGGGAGACTTCCTACGCGGTATGAATAGCCTAAGTGATTTAGTGATTGTCGGAAACGGCATTATAGGAGAGGTACTGCCTTCTTTAGGGCCGGCTTTACGGGAGCTTCCTTCCCTACAAAAAGTTACTTTCCGCGGAACTCCCATGGACAGTTACCAAGACTACAGCAGTTCTCTTTCCAATCTCGGCGTAAAGGAAATGTATTTTCTGCTCGAAGATGATAGTATTACGGCGGATAAGCCACTTCTTCCCCTTTATCTGAGCAAACTGGAGGACGATTATACGGTTCAGGTCTTAAATCTTTCTCTTGCGAGAATCCAAAATTTGGATAATGAAACAAGGAACTTCTATCCCAACGCAAAGGCCTATCTCTCCCATTTTAAGGCTCTGAAAGGCTGTACATTTCCGGAAATACACTGGAGAACCTGGATTGTATAGAGGGGCTTACAACTCTTGAGGAGTTGGATATTTCGGAAAATTACATCTCTGATATCTCCGCCCTCCGGAATTTTCCGAACTTAAAGAAAGTAAAACTCTCCGGAAATCCTGTAGTGAATACGGAGATTTTACCGGACAGTATAGAAATTGTTCCAAGCTTAGACTAAATAGCGGACTGAAATGACTAAGTTGAAGTACTGTATATTGGTGCATTTCATAAATTGTGATATTATCTTAGGAAATTTACCAATTTGACATTTCTAAAAATATTTGTTATACTTCCAGTAAATAAAAAGGGTGTCCCGCTACCGTTAAAGGTGGAGCATTAAAGAAGGTGTCTCACTACCTATATCCCAAAGGTGAAGCATTAAAGCGAACAGAGAGGATAAAACCTCTCTGTTTTTTTAGGAGAAGACAATGGTAGAAGCGATTAAATATGGATTTTACGCTATAAATCCTGATTATCTTGAATATCTCAATCAAATAGATTCAGAAGTTTATTACAACCCATCATATAGGAACAGTATTAAACCATTTGTTGGAATTATTGTTGGAATAGAAAACTATAATTATTTTTATTCCAATATCTTCTGCAAAAGGAAAAAGCACAAAAGATGGAAGAATGTTTCTGATGAGCATTTTTTTGATTTATGAAGTAATTGATAATAACATTACTATAAATGAAGATATATACAAAGATTACTCTGATGAAGAAAAAATGCACATATTGTCTATATTGGATATTAAGAAAATGATACCTGTACCGAAGGGTTGTTATGAAAGAATTGAGTTTGATAAGCTTGATGACATCAGATACAAAGACTTATTTGAAAAAGAATATGCTTTTTGCCTTAAGATAAAAACAAAGGTTATGAAAAAGGTAGAAAAATTATATCAGAAGCAAAAGGAAACAGGAACTATCAGAAGAGCAAATTGTAATTTTTCAGAGTTATAAAAAGCAATGCTGGACTGGAAGTAAAATATAAATTACTTATGCATAATCAAGTAAGTGGAATAATATTTTGCTTCTCTTTTTTGCGATGAAAGGGGGAGGCAAATGACAGATGAAGAGTTTTTGGACTACTATAGGAAATCCGAGCAAAAAGTAAGCGGCTAAACCATCATTTTCAAATCATCGCTTTCAAATCATAACTTTCCCTAAAATTTATTGCACAGAACTTCTTTTCAGAGTATTCTTGAGCGGTATTGAATTTAAGGGGGAGAGAAGATGTTTTCTATACTGTTGCTCATGATTTATCTGGCATTTGTCAGTCTGGGACTGCCGGATGCTTTGCTGGGCTCGGCCTGGCCGATCATGTATCAGGAATTTGCTGTTCCCGTATCCTATTCGGGAACAGTTTTTATGATTATTTGCGGAGGAACCATTCTCTCCAGCTTAAACAGTGAAATTGAATCGTCGCTTTGGAACCGGGAAAATTACGGCAATTTCGGTGCTTTTAACCGCCATTGCCTTATTCGGTTTTTCCATTAGCCATAGCTTCCTTATGCTCTGTCTTTTTGCCATTCCCTATGGTTTGGGAGCAGGTTCTGTGGATGCGGCCTTAAATCACTATGTGGCTTTGCACTATTCCAGTAGACACATGAGCTGGCTACATTGTATGTGGGGGCTGGGAGCCTCCGTAGGTCCTTATATTATGGGCTTTGTTTTACAAAAGGGAGAGCCTTGGAGCAGGGGGTACCTGATTGTTTCTCTGATTCAATTTGCTCTGGCTATTGCCCTTTTTTGCAGTCTTTCTTTATGGAAGAAAAAGCCGGAGAAACTTACGGAAAATAGCTCAAATGCTCCCGGTGCGTTGGAGGGAAAGGCTAACTCCGATGGGGCTGGAGTCTCCAAACAAAAAGCTTTAAGCCTGAAAGAGATTTTTGCCATTCCCGGAGCCAAGGAATGTATGGCAAGCTTTTATTCCTACTGTGCTCTGGAGCAGACCGTGGGCTTATGGGCAGGCTCTTTCATGGTGCTGGCTCTTGGAATGGAAGAGAATCTGGCGGCTTCCTTTGTGGCTTTGTATTACTTTGGGATTACCTTCGGCCGTTTTCTTTCCGGCTTTTTTACCATGAAATGGAAGGATGAGCAGTTGGTACTGGGGGGAAGCGCCATTGTCTTCTTCGGTATTTTTCTCCTCTTTACGCCCTGGAGTAAGGCTATGGTACTGCCGGCCTTAATTCTCATCGGCCTGGGCTGTGCCCCGGTTTATCCTTCCGTAATTCATTCCACTCCCTACAACTTTGGGGTGGAGCATTCCTCAGCCCTGATTGGAGCACAAATGGCCTCAGCCTATGTGGGAACCTTGATTATGCCTCCCCTCTTTGGGGTGCTGGGAAGAAGCTTTAGTATGAAGCTCTTTCCCTATTACTCTATGTTCCTCTTGCTTCTTATGATATTTGCCTACAGAAGAATGCTCCAAGTGACCAAAAAGGCTAAACTGCTGCGCCGAGGGAACGGCAACAGCAAGCCGGTACAGTAAAACAAGACCGTATATAAAAACAAGGCTGCATATAAATCAAGATAGTAAAACAGAAAAAAATAGTACAACAGTAAGATAGTACAATAGTAAGATAGTACAATAGTAAGATAATACAACAGCAAGTCAGTACAACAGCAAGACAGTACAATAGTACAACAGCAGGTCAGTACAACAGCAAGTCAATACCCTAAAGAAAGGATGGAAATCCTATGCAAAAAGTGCATGAAGAACTGGAACGTATTTTTGCCCAAGGCCATCGCCTTGGCAGAAGACATTTTCAAAAACCCGGAGTTGGGCTATAAGGAGTTTCGGAGCAGAGAAAAGGTGGAAGAAGCTTTTACGGAACGCCGAAATTCCTTATACGGAAGTTGCTTATACTGGACTGATGGCTACCCTGGATTCCGGAAAGGAAGGACCCTGCATCGGCTTAGTTGCAGAGTTTGATGCGGTGCCGGTTCTGGGACATCCCTATGCCTCAAGCGACCAAAATGCCGCCCATGCCTGCGGCCACTATGCCCAAACCGGCGTGATGATTGCCGTATTTTTGGCGCTGAAGGAAGCCGGCGTGATGGAAAGGCTTACGGGAAAGGTGAAGCTCTTCTTCACTCCTGCGGAAGAATTCTGCGACATGGATTATCGAAGAAATCTCATCAGAGAGGGGAAGGTTTCCCATTCCTCCGGCAAGCAGGAAATGATTTCACTGGGACTTTTTGATGAATGTGCGGTGCTTCTGTCCTGCCACAGTATGGGGCTCATCGACACGGACTATCAGGCCGAGGTGGGGGCTTCCTTAAACGGTTTCTGCCAAAAGAAGGTCACTTTCCTAGGTACGGAGGCCCATGCCGGGGCGAATCCTCATTTGGGGGTAAATGCTCTTCATGCCATGACTTTAGCGATTTCCGCCATCAATGCCCTTCGGGAAAGCTTTCCGGAGGAGGATTGCATCCGGGTGCATTACATAGTAACCGAGGGGGGACAGACGGTGAATTCCGTTCCTGCCAGAACCAAGATGGAAATGTATATTCGGGGAAAGACGGTGGAGGCTATCCGAAGCACGGAGAGAAAGGTGGACCGGGCTTTACGGGGAGCGGCTCTGGCCATAAATTGCGACCTGGAAATCCAAAATACTCCGGGCTATTTTCCCCTGGAGCAGGATCCGGCTCTTACGGAGCTGGTGCGGAGCCAGATTCTTCGTTACATGCCGGAAAGCCGGATTGCGGAGGGAACCCATGGCACAGCCTCCGGTGATATGGGAGACCTGTCCATGCTTTTCCCCACGGTGGAAATCGGCATTTCCGGCTTCAAGGGACGAATTCATGGCCGGGACTTCGGCACGGAAAATGAAAGGGAGGCCTATCAGATTCCCGCCCACTATTTTGTGGATACGGTCATGCGACTTTTGGAAAACGAGGGGGCGGAAGCCAAAAGAATCCAAGAGAGCTTTGTACCCAAATTCAAGAAGGAGAACTATCTGGCAGAGCTGGATAGACTTCATACAAGTTTATTTTACGAAAGGGAGAAGGAATAATGAGAAAAAAGAACTGGATTTTAGGATTGAGTGCAGTAGGCATGATGGCTATTTTGGCAGCTTGCGGAGGAAATTCCGATGCAAAGGCTACCACAGCATCCGCTACAGAGGCGGCGAAGGAGGGAACTACCCCGGCAGCTAAGGAGGAGAAGGCGGAAGGCAATAAGGAAAGTAACGGCAAGAAGCTGAAGGTCACCCTTTTGGTAACCGGTTCCTTCGGAGACAAGGCCTTTAACGATTCCGCTCAGGCAGGAATGAAGAAGATTCAGGAAGAGCTTTCCGACAAGGCGGAAGTGACCATGGTGGAAATGGGGAACGACAAGACCAAGTTTGAAGGGGCTATGCAGGATGCTTCCGAGTCCGATGCGGATTTGATTATCACCGGACTTGGGATATGAAGGAAATCACCGAGAAGATTGCTCAGGAATATCCGGAGAAGAAGTACATCCTTTTCGATACTGCCGTAGATTATACTTTGGGAGACCTTTCCAATGTATATTCCATGAGCTATAAGCAAAATGAGGGTGCCTTCCTGGCCGGCGTTTTGGCAGCAGGGGTAACCAAGTCTTCCATGCCCTATGCAAATGAAGACAATATCATCGGTTTCGTAGGGGCAAAGGATACCGCTGCGGTCATCAATGACTCTGCAGTAGGATATATTCAGGGTGCAAAGTTTATGGATCCTGATGTAAAGGTATTGGTTTCCTATGTAGGCTCCTATGTGGATTCCGCAACAGCAAAGGACCTGGCATTGACCCAGTATGCCAACAATGCGGACACCGTTTTCGTAGCAGCAGGCCCTGCCAGCGTAGGGGTTATCGAGGCTGCAGCGGAAAGCAAGAAGTATGTTATCGGTGTAGACTCCGACCAGGCGGAAGCTTATGCCGGAAAGCCGGAGCAGGAATTCATCATTTCCTCCGCCATCAAAAATGTGGGAGAGAGCCTGTATCTTTCTGTAGAAAAGGCGGCAGAGGACAAGCTTCCCTTTGGAGAAGCGGAGGTGCTGGGCCTTAAGGACGGCGTAGTCGGTATTGCGGAAAATGACATTTACAAGAAGGAAGTACCGGAAGACGTACAGAAGAAGGTAGAGGATGCAAAGCAGGATATCCTTGGCGGCAAGGTGACTGTAGACACTGCTTACGGTATGGAAGAAAGCAAGTTAAAGAGCATTATCAGCGGCGAATAAATCCCGACAAAATCTTCGCTTGCCGGGCAAGCTTTTCCGGAGCGTAGAGTTGGCAAAGGCTTTGCAAGCTTTTCTAAAGAAAGGCTAAGTGGAGAATCAGTTACAGCATAGAATCAGGAATATTAACAGGAGGAACTGTGGAAGTCATAGCAGGAAGAGGACTTTACCAGATCTATCCCGGTGGCGTTTTGGCCAATGAAGACGTGAATCTCTCCGTGGAAAAAGGAGAGATTCATGCTTTAGTAGGGGAAAATGGAGCAGGCAAGTCCACATTGATGAAGATGCTCTATGGAGAAATCGCCCCCACCAAGGGGAAAATACTGGTAAAGGGAGAGGAAGTGGAGTTTCATTCCTCCAAAGAAGCCATGGAAAAAGGTATCGGCATGGTACACCAGCATTTTATGCAGATTCCTTCCATGACGGTGGCGGAGAATCTGGTGCTGGGAACCGGCAAGTCTTTATTTGTTGACCGTAAAAAAGCGGTGGAGGAATGTAAGGCACTTTCCGAAAAATACGGTCTGCAAGTGGAGGCGGAAAAAAAGGTTTCCGACATTTCCATTGCCATGCGACAGAAGCTGGAAATTCTAAAGGCGCTTTACAGAGGAGCGGAAATCTTTATTCTGGACGAGCCCACAGCGGTGCTGACGCCCCAGGAAACCGAGGAGCTTTTTGTGCAGCTTCGGAGCTTGCGGGAAAAGGGGCATACCATCCTCTTTATTTCCCATAAATTACAGGAAGTAAAGGCTCTTTGCGACAGAATGACCATTCTTCGAGATGGGAAGACCATGGGAACCTATGGGGTGGAAAGCCTGTCGGAGGCGGACATTTCCCGACTGATGGTGGGAAGAGAAATCCGCCTGGATATCGAGAAAGAGCCATTTTCTCCGGGAAAAAAGGTCTTTTCCGGGAAAAACATTTTCCTGCAGGGAGAGGGGGGAAAGGCGATTTTACAAAATCTGTCCTTCTCTCTTTCCGAGGGAGAAATTCTGGGGATTGCCGGTATTGACGGAAATGGACAAAATGAGCTTTGTCAGGTCTTGGTGGGAACGCTTCCGGCAAATGGAGCAGAGCTTCAGCTCTTTTCCCAGGACTTTTCCGCATTTTCCGTACAGAAGCGACAGGACCTGGGAATTTCCTATGTGTCGGAGGATCGCTTCCTTTACGGCTCTGCGCCCAGGCTTAGCTTGGAGGAAAATGCCATTTCCCGTAGCTATAGGGAGAAGGCGCTTTTTTCCTTCGGACTTCTAAACAGCGGAAAGATTCAGGCCTTTACCAAGAAGGTGCTTTCGGCCTTTTCCGTAAAATACAAAAATACCAAGCAGGATGTGAAATCCCTTTCCGGCGGAAATGCCCAGAAGCTGATTTTCGGACGGGAATATGAGGCCAATCCCCATTTGTTCATCCTAAATCAGCCCACCAGGGGAATTGATGTGGGGGCCATTGCCTTTATCCGAAAGAAAGTTTTGGATATGCGGAAGAATAAGAAGGCGGTGCTACTCATTTCCGCAGATCTTACGGAGCTTCTGTCCCTAAGTGACCATATCCTTGTGATGCATGAGGGGCGCTTTGTGGGCTATCTGGACAATGACGGCAGTCTGACGGAGGAGGAGCTGGGCTTATATATGCTGGGAGTTAAGGAAGACAGTCAGGAGAGAATAGGAGAGGCTTATGAGCAGTAAACAACAATTTCAGCTTTTTCGTTTTATCCTGGCACTGGGGATTTCCCTTGGCATTTCCATGCTGATTATCTTTTTGGTCAGTAAGGAGCCCTGGACAGCCATTTCCTACCTGCTTTTGGGTCCTCTTGGCAGTATGCGGCATTTTCTTTCCATCTTTGCCCAGGCCACCCCGCTGATTTTTACAGGGCTTGCCCTAAGCCTTTGTTTTAAATCGGGAAACTTTTCCATGATTACGGATGCCTGCCTCTATATTTCCGCGGTACTTACTGCTGCCTTGGCCATCCGCTTAAGCCTGCCCTTCCCCCTGCATCCCTTGGTGATTTTGCTATTGGCGGCAGTGATGGGAGGCATTATCGGGAGCCTGCCTGCATTGGCGAAGCTGTATTTTAAGGCCAATGAACTGGTTACTTCCTTGATGCTAAACTATGTCTTTTTCTATCTGGGACTCTTTACCATCAGTAAATACTTTGCGGATCGGGAGGCGGGAACCTTTGCTTCCTTAAAGTATGCCAAAACTGCGGTACTGCCGATTTTGGTGAAGGGCAGTAAGCTGCACCTGGGCTTTTTCCTGGCCCTGCTTTTGGCGGTACTTTTCAGCATTCTGCTGTACAAAACCCGCTTCGGCTATGAGCTTCGGCTTTCCGGAAGTAATCCTTCTTTTGCGAAAATGGTGGGCATTTCCTCATCAAAGGTGATTCTCCTGACCCAGGTTCTGGCGGGAATGGTGGCCGGTCTTGGAGGGGCGGTGGAGCAAATGGGCATGTATCAGCGTTTAACTGGCAGGAGTCCCCCTCCTATGCCTGGGACGGGGTGATTATTGCTATCCTTTCTCGCAATAATCCGGCGCTGGTGCCCTTTTCCGCCCTCTTCCTGGCCTATATCCGTGTGGGAGCGGATATCATGTCCAGAAAGTCCGATGTGCAAAATGAATTGGTAGCCTTGATTCAGGCCTTACTGATTCTCTTCGTAACCGCGGAAGCCTTTCTTTCCGGCTGGGAGCATAGAAGAGAAGTGAAGGAATCCTTGGCTGCAGGAACTAAGACGCTGCCGGAATCGGGAAAGGAGGAGGCGTAATGGGAGAATTGCTATCCATTTTGGGAAAGGAAGACTTTTACTTTGCCATGCTCCGTACCGCAACCCCGGTACTTCTTACCACCCTGGGGGCAATGACAGCCTCCCGGGCAGGGGTCAGCAACATTGCCTTAGAGGGAACCATGCTTTTTGCCGCCTTCTTCGGAGTGATTGTCAGTGCCTTTAGTCAAAGCGCTCTTTTGGGCTTTTTGGCGGCGGTAGGGATAGGGCTTTTGATTTCCCTGCTTTTGTCTTACTTTATTTTGGAACTGCATTCCAACGGCATTCTTTCCGGTATCGCCTTAAATACCTTGGCTTCCGGAGGAACCATCTTTCTTTTGTTTTTGATTACCGGAGAAAAAGGCGCTTCCACTTCATTGCACAGCTTAAAGCTTCCTGCTTTAAATATCCCCTTGATAGAGAATATTCCCTTTGTGGGAAAGATTCTTTCCGGACAGCATATCCTGACCTATGTGAGCCTGATTTTGGTTTTTGTCATCGCAACTCTTTTTAAGAAGAGTCGTCTGGGAATGGAAATCATCGCTGTGGGAGAGAATCCCGAGGCGGCGGAATCCCTGGGGATTTCCGTAAAACGGGTGAAGCGGACAGCCCTTCTCATCAGCGGAGCCTTAACCGGAATGGCGGGAGCCTTCCTCTCCATGGGATATGTGGGACTGTTCTCCGCAGGAATGACCGCGGGACGAGGCTATATTGCATTGGCTACCCAAGCCATCGCAGGAGGAAATGCCTATCTGGCCTTCCTCGCTTCCCTACTCTTCGGCTTCTGTCAAAGCATGGCCAACTACCTGCAAAACACAGGAGTACCATTACAATTTATCCAATTGATACCATATCTTAGTATCGTGGTGGCTTACTGCGCTTATTGTAAAGCGAAATTAAAAAGATAAGATTGAAATGAAATAAAGTTTATCGGATGCGGATTGTCTCGGAGAGTAAGTCACTCTCTATTTGATAAGGAACCTTTTGAAGATAAGTAAACTCGACCAGTAGGTACACTTGAAAGGGGAGCTATAAAAAACAAAATAAGGAAGAATTTTCGGCAATATAGGTCTGAATGCGGGACAGTCTGAGCCCGCAGGTATTTACGAAAACCTGCGAAGGGAAGGACTGTAGAAACCAATAAGATGAAGCGAATGATGCAGTATGGGTCTATAATAGGGGTAGTCTTAGCTCGCAGGTAGCAGGTATTTACGAAAACCTGCGAAGAGAAGAACTGTAGAAACCAATAAGATGAAGCGAATGAAGCAGTGTAGGTCTATAATAGGGGTAGTCTTAGCCCGATACTTACGAAAACCTGCGAAGGGAAGGACTGTAGAAACCAATAAGATGAAGCGAATGAAGCAGTATAGGTCTATAAGAAGGGCAATCTGAGCCCGCAGGTATTTACGAAGGCCGGCGAAGGGAAGGACTTTAGAAACCAATAAGATGAAGCGAATGATGCAGTGTGGGTCTATAATAGGGGGCAATCTGAGCCCGTCAGTACTTACTGAAAGCAAGCAAAGCGAAGCTTGAAGTTAGTACTGCTACGAAGGCGAAGTTAGCGGGAGCGTGCCCCAATTATAGGCCCACACTGCATAGGAGCGAGCTTCATCAATGAATATAGTCCTTCCCCTCGCAGGGCGAGGCCATCGAGAGCGTGCCCCACTATAGACCCATACTGCATCAGAGCGAGCCTTAAAAACCAAAAGAGAAACTATTTTTGTATAGTTTCTCTTTTTTTCTTGGCCAAATTTTAGAAAATCCATAGTATTTTTGTAGGAGTTCTACAAAAATGAAGGATAAAAGAAGAAAAAAGAGCAGGAATAAACATTAAATTCGCATATAAATATACGCAAAATAATGCCTTTCCATTAATTAAATTATTGAATAAATTAAATTTAAATTAATATAAAATAGAATCATATTGACAGAAAAGGCTAAACTAACTATTATTTATCTTGCAATTTCTTCTAATTTTTATTATTTTAATAAAAAAATTTAAAGGGTATAAATCGTGTTTTTAGAAAGAAAAAAATTGAATAAGGATATCTCGGGAAAAAAACCGAACCCTCTTTGGAAAAAGGAAGGGGGTTGGGGGCGGTTTTGGCATTTTCGTAATGAGGGAAAGGAGTGTGCATGACCTACGCAGAGGAGCAAAGATTGGTTGAGGAGTTAAAATCCTTTATTTCTTCGAACTTTGTTTTAAGCCAGATTGAAGATGACGTGTTGGAGGAGAAGGTGAAGGAAGTGGTTGCCCAGAGAATCGGCAACTCTTACTGCTCCGTGGAGCAGAAGCTCTCCATCGTTCAGCAGGTTTACGGAGCCATCAGAGGTTTCGGCCTTTTGGATGCCATTTTAAAGGATGAAAGCATTACCGAGGTCATGATTAACGGACCGGAAAACATTTTCATAGAGCAAAAGGGACATCTGTTCCAGCTGGATCGGCAGTTTGAAAGCGAGAAGAGGCTGGAGGATATTATCCAAAGAATCGTAGGATTGGCAGGCCGTGAGGTAAACCAGGCCAATCCTATTTGTGATACTACCCTGCCGGACGGCTCCCGTGTCAACGTGGTGCTTCCTCCCATTGCCCTCTGCGGCCCCACCATTACCATCCGTAAGTTCTCCAAGGAGCCTATGACCATGGAGAAGCTGATTCGCTTCGGCTCCCTAACCAAGGAAATCGCGGAGAAGCTTCAGCTTTTGGTCAAGGCTCGTTACAACATATTCGTCTGCGGCGGTACGGGTTCCGGAAAGACCACCTTCCTGAATGCCCTGTCCAACTATATCCCAAGAGACGAGCGTGTTATCACCGTAGAAGATACCGCAGAGTTACAGATTGAAAATGTAGACAACCTGGTACGACTGGGAAACCAGAAACGCCAACTCCGCCGGCGTGGGGGAGATTTCCATGACGGATTTGATTAAGTCCTCTCTTCGAATGAGACCGGACCGTATCGTTGTGGGAGAGGTTCGTGGTCGAGAGGCTTTAGATATGCTGCAGGCCATGAACACCGGACATGACGGATCCCTTTCCACAGGACACGCCAACTCCACAAGGGATATGTTAAGCCGTTTGGAAACCATGGTGTTGCAGGGTGCGGCAAATGTACCCTTGGAAGCCATTAAGCAGCAGATCGGATCTGCGGTGGACATCATCATTCACCTGTCCCGTCTCAGAGACCGTTCCAGAAAGACCATGGAGATTACGGAGGTTTTAGGATTCCATAACGGAGAGATTCTTCTGAACCCCCTCTATGTTTTTGAAGAGGATGAGCAGAGTACCGTGACCAAGGTACACGGCGTTTTGAAGCGGACGGAAAATAAGATGCAGAAGGACTTTAAGCTCCGTTTAGCAGGAATCAATACGGTTATCTAAAGCGAGAATCGGAAGTCATACAGGAATGTAAAGTGCCGAAGCGGAATTTCGGCCGTTGATCGAAAATCACCGGAAGGAATGAAGCTTCGTTTGGAGGGACAAATGTTTTTTCGGAAAAAGAAGGAAAAGGAACCGGCAAGCTACCTTTCCCCCCTTGGGAACGGAGCTGACCAATTACAATGTATATTATCTGAATTTCAGGGAAAAGCTTCAGGCCTTTGCCATAGCGCTGGTTATCGGCGGTGCGGTGAGTCTGGTGTTTTACGGCAATCAGTTTTTGGATGCCACAGGAAGGGCGACGAAGGCCACCATGTATGGAAATATCATCATTTTCCTGCTGGTGGGCAGTCTCTGCGGATTCTTCTTCCTCCCCATTCGGGCCAACCAATGTAAGGAAAAACGCCTGAAGGAACTGGCCAGACAGTTCAGAGGCTTTTTGGAATCCTTGGCGGTGGCGCTGGCCAGCGGAATGAACATGCACGATTCTCTGGACAGTACCTATAAGGATATGGTGATGGAATTCGGAGAGGATGAAAAAATCACCAGGGAAACTGCGGAAATGATTCTGGGCTTACGAAACAACTTAGCCATTGAGGACATGATGCTTTCTCTGGGAAAGCGCAGTGCCAACAAGGATATTGAGAACTTTGCCATCATTTTCAACGTCAGCTACCGGGCCGGCGGAAATATCAAGGAAATCGTCCGAAGAACCGCGGACATTATCGGAGAAAAAATGGAAATCAGTGAGGAAATCCAGACCGCGATTTCTTCCAATAAAATTCAGTTTACCGCCATGATGATTATTCCGGTGGTGCTTACGGGAATGCTTCGAGGCATGGGCTCCAGCTTTAACCGAAGCTTTTCCACACCCATCGGTATTGTTGCGGTGACCATTGCCATCGGCATCTTTGCGGGAGCCTATGTGATGGGACAGCGGATTATGCAGGTGGTGAAGTAAGAAGGGGAAAATGATGCGAAGCATAGCGATGATTTTAGGAACCATTCTGGCGATTTTGTTCCTGATACAGCTTTTTCGGGGACAGAAGTACGAAGAGCTGGTGGAGGGATTAGAGGAAAAGGAATTTCCTTTAAAAGATATTTATACTGTGGGATTTAGCTGGGCAGAATTACCGCCTCTTCACTTGAGGGGCGTGCTTTTCGAGCGCCTGGAGCAAAATGCCAAGGTCTTATACGGAGAGATGTATGCGGAATACTATGCCAATGTGTATTACGCCATGGCCCTTAGCTTTTTCCACTTTATCTTATGCTTTGGCTGCCTTTTGGCAGGCTGGCAGGATAGCAGGAACTTCTTCTATCTGGGCATCTTTCTGGCGATTGTGGGTCTGATTTACGGCTGTGACTCCATGCGACAGAAGCTGGTAAAGAGAACGGAAAACTGCGAGACGGAGCTTCCGGAGGTAGTTTCCACCATGGCGATTTTGGTGAACTCCGGCATGATCCTTAGAGACGCCTGGAACATGGTGGGCGGCAGAGGGGAAGGGGACATCTACGCCCTGATGCGGGATGCCAGTGAGGATATTCGAAACGGCCATGCGGACAGTGAGGCTATAGCCAAGTTCGGAAGAGCCACCAACTCTCCGGAGATTATCAAGTTTACCAGTGCCTTAATGCAAAGTATGGGAAAGGGTGCAGGAGAGCTGCCGCTCTTTTTGGCAAGACAGTCCAGTGACCTTTGGAATGAGAAAAAGCAAAGACTCTTGCAAAAGGGAGAACAGGCTTCCGCCAAGCTCTTAATGCCCATCATGCTGATTTTCTTAGGCATTATTATCATTATTTTATCCTCCGCCTTTGCGGGAATTTCTTTGTAAAACAAGCTTATGGAAAGGAACTAAAGGAGAATGATGCAAGGACTTATTAGCGGCGCTGTTTTCAGTATATGCAGCATTGCCGTGTATTTTCTCGTAATAAAGATATTTTTAAAGGGGCAGGCAAGGTCGTCCTTCTTAAACCCCTATGCCGTGATTGGCGCTTTGGCCTTTTTTTCCTTCCTGACAGGCTACTACGTACGACAAACGGCGGTGCATACCCTGGCCTTAGCCATGATTCTTTTTTGCTTCATGGTTTTGGAATGGGCGGGGCTGGTGGATGCTTACACCATGAAGATACCAAACCTCTGCACCATAGTGCTTCTAGTGGGTAGAATCCTTTTTATGATTCCGGAGCTTCTGTTTTACAAGGGGGACTTCCCCATGATTTTACTCAACAGCTTTGTACCTGCATTTATCGCTTTGATTTTATTGTGCCTCTTATATAAGATTTCCCGCTCCGGCTTGGGTATGGGAGACATCAAGATTTTTACCGGTCTTGCGTTCTTCACAGGGATGTACGGATTTTGCGTGAGCTTACTTTTTTCCTTCCTGCTCTGTGCCCTGTGTTCCCTTCCGGTTTTACTCTTAAAGAAAAAGAACTTAAAGGACGCCCTTCCCTTGGGACCTTTTATCTACTTCGGTTTTGGCTTTGCAGCCATGCTATCTCTGATTTAGAAAGGAGCAGCTTGTGACACAGACACAGATGGGGGTTGCCTTTGCCCTGGTATTGATTACCGGTATGGGTTGGTATAGTAAGATTTCCGACCAGCAGAGACAGGTCAAACGATATCAGCAGGAAGTGGCGGAAGCCGCGGACTTTGAGAAAAGAGGCCTGTACCAAAAGGCGGGAGAAAATTATAAAGAGGCTCTGGGCATTAAGAAGGAAGAAGCCATCTACGAAAAGATGATGGATGCCTATGAAAAGGCCTATGAGGAAAAGGAAGACCGCTACAAGGAATATATGGAGGCGGCAGAGATGGCTCAGGCGGCCTATCCGGAAAATCCGCATTTTGCTCTGGCGATTTCCCGACTGTACATTCAGAAAAACGACTATGCCAATGCCTTTTACTTTTTGGATAAGGCGAAAAAGGCAGGCTCCAAGGATAAGACCTTCCAAAAGGAATACCAGAAAATGCTGTATTCCTTCAAGACATTGTATGGAAACTACAACAGCTATTATCCCCTTTCCAACGGCTTCTACGGGGTGAAAAACAAGGAGGGAGCAGGCTATATCCCGGCAGACGGGGAATCCTCCAACTCCTTAAAGCAGGAATTTGTAGGGCCCATCGGAGAGAAGGGATATCGTCTGCTACGTAAGGACGGAAAAACCATTTTGATGGATAAAAATGAAGTGACCCAGGGTGTATTTTCCAATAAAAATCCCGAAGACATCGGCTACTATGCGGAGGACAGAATTCCCATCAAGGAAGAGGGAGAATACAGCTACTACAATGCCTTGGGAGACCGACTTTTCGGCGGATTCTCCGAAGCCAGCCGTTTCCAAAAAGGAAAGGCAGTGGTGAAAAAGGCTAAAAGGGTCTTCTTTATCGATTCGGAAGGCAAGGAGCTGGAGCTTAAGTATACGGTAAAGGATGAAAAGGGTAAGGAGAAAAAAGACGAAAACGGAAAGAAGATAGAACAAGAACGAAAGTTCGAAGCGGTGCAGATCAATCCGGACTACAGCTTTATTGCCCAGGGCTGCATCCTGGCCAAGGAGGACGGCGCCTACCATATCTACAATGAAAACTGGGAACAGATTTCGGACTTCTCCGCTGAGGAAGTGGACGGAATCGGAAAGGACGGCATTTTCGCCTTTTCCAAGAAGGGAAAATGGGGCTTTGCCAACCTGAAGGGAGAAGTGGTACTGGAGCCTAAGTACAAGGCGGCGAAAAGTTTCTCGGAAGGCCTTGCCGGTGTGATGGAGGACGATTACTGGGGCTTTATCAACTTAAAAGGAGAAATGGTCATTACCCCCCAGTTCTTCGGCGTGGATTACTTCAACAAAAAAGGCGTATGCATAGTGGAAACCACTCCGGAGGTATATCAGTTTATCAAACGAAATATCGTGAAGAAGGAAATCTTTACGGAGGACAGCAAGGACGCTACCAAAGAAGAGAAGGGCAAGGAAAAGGAAACAAAGCCCGAAGAAACAACGGAAGCGGCAACAGAAGCAATGACGGAAGCAGCCACCGAAGCGCCGACAGAAGGAACAGAAGCAGCATCGGAAGCTCCGGCGGAAGGAACGGAGGCTGCACCGGAAGCGGCACCGGAAGTCCCTGTAGAAGGGGGAGAAACGGCAGCAGCTCCCCCGGAAGGGGGAGAAGCACCCCCTGCAGAAGGAGGGGCTCCGGCAGCAGGATAGGAAGCAGATGGAAGGAAGATAGCAATCAATAAGCTGGAAAAGAGCAAAGGAGAAGGAAATGAAAATCAAATTAGCGATTTTGGAACAGGACAAGGAATACTTACAAAGAATCGTAACGGTGTTTAGCACCCGCTTTGGAGAGAAGTTTGAGCTGTATTCCTTTACCGACGAAGAACTGGCCTTAAAGACCGTTCGGGAGGTAAAGATGGATGTGCTGGTGGCGGATGCCTCCTTTGACATCAACACCGCCCTTCTTCCCAAGCAGTGCAGCTTTGCGTACTTCGTGGAGTCCGCGGAAATCGAAAGCTATAAGGACGAGGCTGCTATCTCCAAGTACCAGAAGGCGGAGCTGATTTATAAGCAGATTTTAAGCCTTTATGCGGAGCGGATTCAGGGCATTACCGGTTTGAAAATCGGAGAAGATCCCTGTAAGGTCTTTGCCTTCGGCTCGGTAGCCGGAGGAACCGGTGCATCCACCATGGCGGCAGCCTGTGCCTATCATTTCGCCCAGGCGGGACACCGGGTTTTGTACTTGAATATGGAGCGCTACGGCTCGGCGGATCTCTTCTTCCATGCCGGAGGACAGCTGGACATGAGCGATGTGGTATTTGCCTTAAAGGAGCAGAAGGCCAACTTCCGTTTAAAGCTGGAAAGTGCAGTTCGCCAGGATCCAAGAGGGGTGTACTTCTTCTCTAAAGCCAAGATTGCCCTGGATATGATGGAGCTTTCCTTAGAGGAGAGACAGAAGCTGCTTCGGGAGCTAAAGCTGGGAGGCTCCTATGACATTATCATCCTGGACGGGGACTTCTCCATTGATGACGACAGCTTAGCGGTTTACCGGGGAGTGCACGGCATTGTCCTCACCGTAGACGGATCGGAAATCGGAAATGACAAGTTCTTAAGAATGCTACAGGCCTTGCAGATTAAGGAGGAAAATTCCCCCGTTCCCATCATGAAGAGAATGTACACCGTATATAACAAGTTCAGTAATAAAACCGGCCAGAGCCTTCCCAAAATCGGCATTCGAGAGCTGGGAGGGGTACCAAGATATGAACACGCCGGAACAGAGGCGCTGGTGGAGACTTTGGCGGAGAAGACCTTCTTCGAGGAATTATTAAAGGAAAATATTTAAGAGCGGAATACGTAGAAGCTTGGAAATACACAGAAGTTCGTTGGCTAATTAAAGTAATAGAAGATAAAGCAAAAGAAAACAATCAGAAAGGGGAATAAAAATGAAGAGAAGAACACTATTAGGTTTAGGCATCCTTGCTTTAGCTTTAGGGCTTTCAGCCTGTGGAGGAAAAGAGAAGAGTGCTCAGGGAGACAGCAAGCAGGAGGCAGACAGCGGTAAGGGAAATGAGAAAGCCAATGCCAAGGCAAATGAAGACTATTTCGAATGGATGGGAGAGGACTCCATTGCCAATCTGAATGAAGAGGGTTCTAAGCAGAAGGTGATTGTGATTCCCAAGCGGGCAAAGTCCTTTGACTCCGGCTTAGGACCGGATGATGATGTGCAGCTGGAAGAACTGTATTTTGAAAGCGATGATGATTTTCAGCTAGGCTACGGCCTTACTCTTTTGAAGAAGGTAAAGAAGATTGTGCTGCCGAAGAATCAGACCTCTGAGGTCGACGTACAGTCTGACCATAACCTGGAAAGTCTGGATATTCCGGCAGGGGTAACTAGCATTGCCGAGTTCGGTTTTAGGGACTGCACCAGCTTAAAGGAAGTGAATTTCCTGGGAGAACAGTTAAAGGTGATTCCGGACTCCGCTTTTCTGAACTGTTCCGCACTGGAGAAGATTAGCATCCCCAATTCCGTAGAAAGTATTGAAGAAGCGGCATTTCAGGATTGTAAGTCCCTGAAGGAAGTTCACATGCCCAAGAATTTAAAGGAAATCGGCAGCGGTGCCTTTGCCGCGGATCCTGTGGATTCTTATTACTTCCCCAAGGAAATTGAAAATTTAAAGGTGCTTCCGGATTCCTTCGCTTCCACCGGAAAGAGCAATTTCTATGTTGTGAAGGATTCCTGGCTGGACAAAAACTTTGAGGATGTATTCGGAATCTTAGGAGAAAAGCAGTACTACGACGGAGAATAAAGCTTCCGTAGAAAGCAGTATTACGACGAAAAATAATGCTTTCGCAAAAAAGTGTTAGTGCGAAGAAAAAGCTTCAGTAGGAAAAGTGCTGAAGAGGGTGCCGGAGGGAAAAGCTTCGGTACCGAAGGAAAAGGATTTTCTGTAAGGAAAAGGAGTCAAGATGAGAAAGGGATTTCGAGAGAAAGGGGAAGATGGCACCGTCATGATTGAATGGTCCATCGGTATGCTGCTCTGTATTCTGATACTGGTGTTCTTTATCGGATTTAGCATGTACCTTTACCAAAATGTCATGTTCCATGTTACGGCCAATGAGGCCGCGCAGGTTGTGGCGGAGAATTACAAGTATGGATCTGCCAAGAAGGATTTGAATCTGGTGAGTGAAGAAGATATTACGAATATCGGGGTGTATCGCTATCTTTGGATTATGGGGAAAAAGCAAGATCGAATCGATGCGGCAAATTCCAGAGCCTCTAATTTTCTGAACAATCGTCTCACCAATGTGAGCCTGGCAAAGTCAAAGGGTGAGGTGGATATTAAGGTAGAACGTGCCAACGATGATATCGGAAGACATCATATTGAAATTACCATGCACAAGAACTATGGATTTTTATTTGGAGAGTTAATGCGTTTTATCGGCGTTTCCGAAACCAAGCAATTGGATGCGACGGTAGCCTGCAACGACTTTGATGCCTTGGATTATGTCCATTCCGTAAAGCTTGCAAAATATGCCAGTGAAAAGGTGAAGAGCTTTGCAACCGTATTGGAAACGGTGGACAAGGTGGTTAAAGGCCTTAACAAGTTTTTTTCATAGGGGAGAAGAATATGAAAGCATGGTTTAAAGAAAAAAGAAAAGCAATACGACATTTTCTGAAAAGGAAAGTCAACGGGACGAAGGGCATGCTATCCATCTTTTTAGCCCTAGTGGTTTCTCCGCTATTGATGTCCACCTTCATTTTCATAGAATACGCACGGATTCAAAGTATTCAGGAATTAATGAAGGAGGTCATGGGAAGCTCCCTCTATTCAACTTTAGGTCACTATGATGATTATGTGGAAGAGCGTTTTGACTTACTTTCCATTTCGCAAAAGGATGATGTCAATACCACTTACCAGGGCTATATGAAGGCCAATATGAATGCTTTGGGCAAGGGGGCAAGCATACAGAGTATGGAGGCTTCCGGACAGCATAGTCTGGGTAGCGCCTCCATCCTGAAGCAGCAGATTTATGAGGCCAGTGAATATACGGTTATGGCACAGGCCATGTGGGACGGTTTTGACCTGGATCGTATTAAGAAGAAGTTGGACGGTCTTCCCGGAATGAAGCAGCTGAACGCCGGAGCGGAAGTGGCAAACAAGGCGGTAGGCTATGCCAATGACACCAAGGATATGATTAACAGTGTCAAGGACTTTCAGGAGAAGGCGAAGGACTTCAAGGAGAAATGCCAGAATTACAAGACAAATATCAAGCCTTTCAAACGGCGATGCAAACCGTTGAATCCATCAGAAACAGCGGGCAGGAGGAAGGTCTTCCCGCCGCAGAGGCAGCAGCGGATGCAGCGGCCAGAGAGCTGGCTACCGCTACGAAGGAGCTTAGCACCAGTCTTGGAAACCTTTATGATGCCTCCAAGGATTTAAAGGAAAAGATGGAAAAGGTGAAAAAAGACCTTAGTGAAGTGAAGGAGGCAACGAAGAAAAAGAAAGAGGAAAGCAAAGAGGCGGCAACGGAGAGCACAGCTTCCACCGGTACAGAGATTGCTACAATTCCTGCAGCAGGCAACGGTACCGGTACAGAGGTAGCCACAGTACCGGCGAATGGCAGCACGGAGGTGGCAACAACAGGAACTGCCGCAGATGGGGAAATTCCTGATGGAGAAGGGGCGGAAACTATAGGAACGGATGCCTATAAGTGGTTTGAGGAAATGCATAAGGCCACGGAAAATTTTGCCAATAAACAGATTCAAAAAGGAATCGATGCCATTGTAGAGGCGGAAAAAACAAGCTTAAACAATCAGGCCGCTGCCCTGAGCTCCTTCACCGCTTCCGGTCATTCCATGGCGGAATTATCCTCCGCTCCTTTAGGAAAGATAGAAATGAAGGGCTTTAAGGAGGACATAGCTAAGTATGCGGATGAGCTGGTAGATATTTTAGACAAATCAGCGACTGCGGACCAAGAGGGAGTCAAGGAAGTTATTGCCGTCGGAAGATTGGCACAAAAGCTGATGGATATGAAGATTTTTTATGACAACAGCTTAGACTCCAATATCAATCCGGCTTTATTAGCCCATACCAGCTCCTTTGATACCTCAACCCTCTTAACGGCTTCCGGATTTGCAGGGATGCTACAGGATGCGATAGATTTTGCGGATGCCTGCTACGGAGTTCCGAATGTTTTCAAAATGGTTACAAAAATTAGCCAGCTTCTTGATTAATCTGGCAAAAGTGTTTTTAGCGGGATTGGTAACCTGGATGGCAGAGCACTTTATCAATCTGGCGAAGTTCCTGGTGAACTACCAAGAGTATTATCACGCCTTCCTCTTATATGGCTACGCGGCATACAACCCTGCCGAATCGAACGACCTATAAGAAAGGATCCACTTTAACCGGATATAGCTTCCAAAAGGTATTTAGCCTGGCAGGCGGATCGGATAAGGGTGGAAAAGGGGTGCCATGAGCGACATCGCCTCTTTAGGGAATAATTCCGGATCGGATCCGATGTTTAAGGGAGCGGAACTGGAATATATGCTTACCGGTGCAAACTCCGAGTACACTGCCCAGGCCGGCGCCTTCTTTGACGGCTATATGCTTCGCCTGATGGTAGATTGCTATGCGGTATTTAACTCGGATATCCTGAAAGCACTTTCCGGTTTGGGACCGGTACGAATTGTAGCCACCGTCATCTTCCTCTTACTGGAACCCTTCCTGGATATGGTAATTTTGGTAAATGGAGGAACCCAGGTGCTTTTTCAAGACCACGGCGTACCTTTCCACTAAGGGATTACCCCATTTGGCACAAGACATGGCCGGAATCCTGGATTTAAGTGATGATCAGAAATCAACCTTAGGTGGGATGTTTGAAAGGGAGCGAGGGGAGGTAGCTCCACCGGCACGGAAGTAGCCGTGTACCATGATGATCCTGCCAAGCATGGAGGACAGGATGGCTCGGGAAAAACCAATGACAAAAAAACGAGATGGGTTATTTCCCGCTGGACTACACTGCCCACGGCGCTATTTTTGATGATTTTATGCACCCCCTACGATCAATATACAGATCGGATGCAGAACCTCATTCAGCTGGAAGCCAAGGAAAAGCACAAGAAGGACTTTGATTTCGACATCAACAAGGCCTACACCAGTGTACATTCCGACAACAAATACAAGCTGAACATATTTATGAATTTATCTCCTACGCTTACCGGAGGCTTCCCCTACGAAAAGCAAAAGGATTTGGCGTATTAAAGGAGAAGGGAGTAAAGATGAAACGAGAGAATACGGAAAAAGGCTCGGTAACCATTGAAGCAGCCATCATTCTTCCTATCTTTTGCGCTTTGTTTATGGCATTAAACGGCTTCTTCTTCGTGTTTAACGCCCAAAACCAAATCGCACACGCATTGGTACAATCAGCAACAAGCCTGGGAATGGATTCCTATGCCAACAATCAGATTGCCTCCGGCCTGGACGGTGCCAACGGCTTCTGGGGAAGCCTTAGCGACCTCATTCAAGACGGCTACAGAAGATTCTTTTCCAGCAAATACTTTTCCAGCCCCAATGACTGGTATAAGGGAAGCAAAAAGGGTATGGGCGCCGCCCTGGGTATGGGAAATGATGATGCCAAAAGACGTTTTGTAGCCTACCTGACCGGAGACACCAGTGACTCCAAGGCAAATCAAAAACTGAAAGCCTTCGGGGTAGAGAGAGGTTTGGACGGCATGAACTTCAAGGTCGAAAGTTCGGGAGGAGATGTTACCCTTACCGTCACATATAAAATGGGTGTCTGGTTTGATATGTTCGGAAAGAAAAAGATGGATGTTACCCAGAGTGCCAAAGCAAAAATGTGGGGAGAAAAGTAAGCAAAAAGGAGCAATAGTATGAAAGAATTCAAATACGAAAACCAAGGAGCCAGCAGTTTTCTGGTTTATCAGCTCAAGGAAGAGGATGTGCTGGACAATATCAGTCTGAATATGCTTACCAGCAACAAGGCCAAGGGACTGGCCTCTACCAACTATATGCAGATGGATACACAGCGTTTTATCCGCTACACCATTACCGGAAAGATTACGGCAAACCAGTTCTTTGCCCGGCCGGTAACTAAGCAAAGCTTTATGGGGATTTTCAAGGGAATCACGGAAGCCATGGTATCCGCAGAGGAATATATGCTGGATCCGGCCTGCATCCTTTTGGATCTGAACCAGATTTATACCGACGTATCCACCGGGGAGACGGAGTGCATCTGTCTTCCGGTGGAAAATGAGAAAGAGAAGAAGGATCAGAGAGAATTCCTGAAGTCTGTAATGTTCCAGGCACAGTTTGAGAATCCGGAGGAGGGAAGCTATGTCACCAGAATCCTGAATTACTTAAACAGTATTCCGGTATTTTCTTCACTGGATTTCTTGAACCTGTTGACAGAGATGGAAAGGGAAGGAAAGAAGGATAGAACACCCCTTGCTCCGGCAGCAAAGGAAAGCCTGCAGCAGGGCGTAGCAGAGTTCGGAAATGCCGTTGCCAATTCTTCCGTAGGGGGTATGGCGGCAAGCTTTTTCGAGCAATCCTCCCTATCCCCCCTGCAGGAGCTCTTAAGCAGGAAAATGTAGTGGAGGAAGTCATTCCGGATATTCCGGTACCGGATGATATTCCCAAGGAAGAAAGAATCTCTCTTTTCTACCTCTTGCAGCATTACAACAACAACAGAGCCAAGGAATATATGGCACAGCAGAAGCAGCTGAAGGCCAGAAAAGAGGCCTTAAAGAAGATTGAACTGGCAAAGAAGGGCGGAAAGAAAAAATCCGCTGCCTCCTTCAATCTTCCCGGAGGAAAGGCGAAGACCGCTTCTGCTGCTCCGAAGGCGAAAAAACCGGCTTCCGGAGGATTTTCCTTTCAGGTTCCCGGAAAGGAGTCCGGAAAAGACAAGCCGGGGGAGGATCTGTCCGGGATAAAAAGCTTGCCCAATGCCCCGATAAATAGCCAAGGCAATCCCAAAGTCAGTGCTCCGGTCGGTGCCGGGATGAATATCCCGAAGAGCAATCCTTCGGTCGGTGCCGGAATGAATATCCCGAAGAGCAATCCTTCGGTAGCGAAGGGAACTTTACAGCCGGCCAAGCCAAGCCCCCTGTTTTCTAATCAGCAAGAAGCTGTGGGAAATGGAGGAAGAAACTTCGGAGATACCACGGTTTTGCATAGTGGCTTTCGAGGAGAGGAAACCTCGGTATTAAACTATACCAAGGCACCGGACACACCGAAGCAGCCATACTTGCTTCGCATTAAGAACGGGGAAAGGATTCCTATTACAGGCAACATTTTCCGTTTGGGAAAAGAAGAAAAATTTGTGGATTATGTGATTCATGACAATGAGGCCATCAGTAGAAGCCATGCCAACATTATCAGTAGAAACGGACAGTATTTTCTGCAAGATAACAATTCCACAAACCATAGCTTCCTAAACGGACAGCAATGCGTAAGCAATGTGGAGCTTCCCTTACAGGACAAGGCAAGCATTCGTCTGGGGAACGAAGAGTTCCAGTTCCTCTTGCTTTAAGCACTAAGTCGTTCATGGTAGTAGCCTTAGGTTACTTTTAAATAAATATCAAACACTATCACACAAGAGCACCGAATCGGTGTCTCGCTGAGAGAAAGGAGTCTTTATGACCAGACTTGATGACATGATTTTAGCAACCAAAATTCGCGGAGAGAAGGCTTTAGATCGTTTCTTCCATGAGGAGAACGGAGACACAAACTTCATCTCTATGCTGATTCTTATTGCAGTAGCTGTATTCTTGGCAAGTGCATTTAAGACAGTAGGTAAGGAACTTTTGGAGCTGGTAGGCCAGAAGGTATCTACTTTCATCAACAGCACTGCTAACTAAGCCGAAGGAAAAATTGAATATGGGGTGCAATAAGAAAGAATACGAAGCTTAGAATCGAAAGGGCAAAGCTCTGCGTTCAGGCATAGTAAAGCTTAAGGCACCAATCAGGGAGAAGACACAGCAGGATGAGTAAGCATTTGCTTTAAAAACGTCTTGTTGGAAAATGTGTCTTTCTCCCATCAGGGAAAGGCTACTACCATGAAATTTTAACCTTTCCCTGAAACTATATAAAGAAATAAGCGTAGAAAAAAGTGCAACAATAGGTGTAGAAATAAATATAAAAATAAGTATAAAAGTACGTATGAAAATACGTATGAAAATAAGTGTGGAAATAAGTATGGAAATAAGTATGGAAATAAGTATGGAAACAGAATCATTATAGATTGTGATAGAGCTTTATAGTTTGTTATAGAAAGAAGTAAAAGATTCTCCTAGAGAGAAAATATAGAGATTGACGGAAACTGCTACTACTTAGACCCGCAAGGACAGAACGAAGGAGCTCTTTATAGAAACACCACCACTCCTGACGGCTTTACAGTAGATTCGGAAGGAAGATGGGTAGTGAATGGAGCGGTACAAAAACAATAAAACTTCCACAAATGGATAGAAATATAGTATAATTTTATACCGTGAAATGGCAAGAAATAAGAAAGGACGATGGAGATGAGAAGAAAAAACATGTTGGCTTTAGGAATGAGCTTGGTATTTTGTGCAACAGCCACTGCTGTACCCCTCTATGCCAATCCCTTAGACCGTCAGGAAAGAACTGTTTCAGAGGAAAAGGAAACAAGTGAAAATCAGGCAGAAAATTCTGTAGTAGATATAGCGGAAAATAAAAACGTAGATTCGGAAGAAGGAAGCAAAGAAAGCTTGGCGAATTTCTCGGAAGAAACGAAAAATTCCGACTCAGAGGAAGCGATGGAAGCAGTTGAAGAGACTGAGAACACAGAGGCTTCAACTGAAGAGATTGAGAGTACAGAAGAAAATAGTATGGTAAAACCTCTGTCCTTGGGATACTCCGGCTTCCGTATGGCAAATGCCAATGACTACACTCTTGAGGATAAGATTCTTACGATGAATCTGGTCTTTGGGAAAGTGGAGTATGCTGCTAGAGATCGCATGAAGGTAGTTAGAAATACCTTTAAAAGTGAGCGGACTAACCATCAGAGGAAAGAAAGACATTGTTTGGAAGCCAAGTGAAGAGATTTGCAAAGTTCTTCCGGATAGAATTGTGGAAAAGAAGGTAGGAGGGGCTTGGATTCGTTATCAACGGGACTACTTTACTCCCGGAGAGTATCGCTATATCTATACTCTGGCTATGGGGAAAAACAGCCCCTACTATTTTCTGCCACAGGAGACTCCGGATAATGATGAACCCTTTACCTTTACTAAGGTAGTCATTGGGGATCGTTTTGCGGATAGCCAACGTAATTCTTCCATTCGTGTTAACTATTCCAAGTCCGCAAGTGGAGAAGATCCAAAATATAAATACTATTCTATAGAAACCGAGTCATTTTCTGTAGAAGAGGCTCAAATCATCAGTCAGGTCTACTTAAACTCCAGTTTTGATATTCATAAGACTAAGGTGGGAGACCCTATGAATAGTGTTACTTTGCATGTGGAAAAAATCGTGCTTAAAAATGGCACAACCGTATTGAACCCGGGAAGCTCCGAACAACCCTTCCTCATCAATATGTACAGAGATTATTCCAATGATCTGAACCGATTTAGGCTCTTTTTAGAGAGCTATACGAATGCAGCCGGTGAAAACGGTAATGTACGGAAAGCACCGGAAGGAACACCCCTTCCCGCCGGACGATATCAGGTAAGATATCTTGTACAGCCGAATTTTATGATTGACAAATATCGCTTTCTTGTTGAAGGAACAGATGATAGCTATGGTGATGGCACGGAATTTTATGTAAATAATGAACGATACAGCAATAAGTCTTTAAGACTGCAAGAAGGTTTAACAGCAGGAGCGGAAGTGCTTTCCCCTTATTTTGAACCTGCGAAAGTAGCGAAACAGGAGAACTATTCCGGCAGTTCAGGTGGCTCAAGCAGTTCCTCCGGCTCCGGTGGTTCAGGAGGAAGTTCCGGTGGCGGCTCCGGAAGTTTTAAGGTCAGCAGTAGCTTTACCGGACAGGTACTTGGTGTAGACCGTTCCCTATCCGGAGGTCAGTGGATACAGGATGAAAAGGGCTGGTGGTACAAAAGACCGGACGGAAGCTATCCGAAGAACAGCTGGGGCTATGAAGCCTACAACGGAAAGTCCTATTGGTACTATTTCTTGGATTCCGGCTATATGGCTACAGGCTGGGTGGATGTAAACGGCAGTAAATACTATCTTTTCCCAAACTCTGATGGATGGAAGGGCAGAATGCTCACCGGTTGGCAGTGGATTGACGGAAACTGCTATTATTTAGATTTACAGGGACAAAATGAAGGAGCCCTTTATAGAAATACCACCACTCCTGACGGGTTTACCGTGGATCAGGAGGGTAGGTGGACTGTGAACGGAGCAGTGCAAAAACAATAAAAGAAGTTATTTGTGCATAGGCAAAAAGGAGTAGATATATGAAAAGCTTTATCTCGGGACAGCGAGGAAAAAGGCTGGTGGCTCTATGTCTTGTGATTCTACAGGTATTGTTTCAGTTCCCTGTAGGATGGAAGGCAGAGGGCAAGGTAAAAGAGAAGGACAAAGAGATTCTCTTTCTATTTAAAGATGATCATGGAAGTCCTGTCCAAGGAGTTCAAGTTGAGCTTTCCATTTATAAAAAAGGCAGTGAAAAGGATGAAGAAAAAGAGGAGACAGAAGATACGCTGTCTTCTTCTTTGCTGGATGCAGAAGAGAACAGCTCCCCCTCCTCTATGGAAAAGGAAGAGACGAGTAGTGCCAGCAACACCTGGACAGAGCGTGGGAAGACATATACTAAACTGCAAGAACATGAGAGCTTGGAGGAAGAGGATGATTTTTCACACGCAAAAGAAGAAGCCCCTTATCCGGGCTATGGAAAATTTGAAAAACGTTTGTTTTATACCGGGCAGCCAAACGCTATGGGGGAAATAGTGCAAAAACTACCTTCCCGCTATTTAACCCAGGATTTCGCCATTCTCATGATAGTTCGAGCCTACAATGACGAGTATCAGGCGTTTAAAGATTATTATATTGAAGAGGGTGTAATACCGAGAGACTTGGAGGGGACAGTAGAGATTACGCTGGATGAGAAACAGAAACAACCTTGGAAAGGGATTCTGACTTTAGATCCGGTAGAGGACATAGTAATCAAGGATAAGCAAACCTATACTCTTTCTGCTCATGCACATTATGAACCGGATTTAGGCGAAGATAAGAGCGATTCCGATATAGAATATTACCTGAAACGACCTTCTTCTTCTGAAGAACGAATTTGGAATCCGAATGCTATAAAGATTAATACAGGGGGAAGCTATACCTTGATTGCCCTTATCAAAGGGGATAAGAATCATAAGACTTTGAAAGACACCAAGTCATTTACTGTTGGAGAGACTCTGGACAAACTTATATTTAAAGATGGCAACTCTATAAAAGAAAAATATGAAAAAAACCAATATATAGATCCTATTGACTGGGCAAATGTAAAGGGAAAAGTTCACTATGAAGAAATCTCTAATGATGGCGCCATATCTATTGAGAATCATAGGAAGCTTCGAGTTAACGCTCCGGGAACAGCCGTAATTAGGGTCATTGTAGAAGGCTGGAAAGAGTCAGAGTCAGGTGCTAAAGTCGAGACTGAACCGAAAGAGCTGACGATTACCATTGAACCGGGTGATCAGAAGGATTTCTCCTTTGATTTGCAGGATTTTGAATACCTTGGGACTAAAGAGCAGAAGGATAAAATATTTTCTGTCTATAAGGTAAACTACGGAAAAGAAAACCCCAAAGCCGGAGGAAAGCTGGGAAAGCATTCCTTCCGCTTGAATGTGAAGGGACAATTAAGTGATGAAATCAGCTACGATTTGCTTACTAAAGATGTAGCCGATCTTGACGACCAGAAAGGAATTCTCAGCTTTAGAGACGGAAAACAAGACACTATCCTCATTGAAGTTACAGCAAAAAAGAATAAGTATTATGAGGAAAAAAAGGCTTATGCGGAAATCCAAGTGGTTTATCCGGATTATTCCTCTTACCTTCATATTGAAGGCGATAAGAATGCTCAAGGTTGGTACAATAGTAACGTGAAGATTAGCGCAAGGAACAATGGCGTTAAATATGATGTTTCCTATAGAGACTCTTGGGAAAAAGGTGATTGGCAGAAAGACATTACCTTGGGAGAAAACAGTGCATCTCCTGAGGGAAAGCAGATCTTCATTAAAACCAAAGAGGGAATCGGACTGGGGCTAAAAGAGGGAAAGAGCCTTGAAAAGTATAATATTGATACTACCAAGCCGGAGCTTTTCCCTATTTCCTACAGGACGGACAAAGAGTCCAGAGTCAAAACCCTTGCGGGCTATGACTTCTATAAAGACACACTGGAAGTGGAATTAAAAGCCAGAGATGAGCGCTCCAAGGTGGCTGCCATCTGCTATTATTTTGAACTGCAGGATAGTGATGGGATTGTTCATCAGGGAAATACCTTGCATAAGCTTACGGATAACGACGAGGGATTTAGCAGACCGGATAATGATACAGCCATTGCTAAAATCAAGCTTGATCCTCAGTTCCGGGGAAAGATTGTATACTTCGCGGTAGATAACGCAGACAATACAAATAAAGGTCAGCCCCGTAAAACCGATAAGTATTTGGTAGTGGATACCATAAAACCAAAGGGAAGCTTCTATTTTCAGCCTGAGGTTAAGCCGATAAAGGATCATTTTTATTTTCAAGATGATTCTGTCTTGAACCTGTATGTGAAGGAAACGAATTTTTTCACGGAAGACCGGGATTTATCTCTGAAAGTCTATAGTAGAAGAAATGGAGAAACGAAAGAACAAAGCTATACAGCACAGATAACTCAGGATAAAGACGTTACTTTAAAGAAGAATTCCGGAATCCTAGATGATGATAAGCCTAGCCTTTTGGAAAATCAGGCTAATCACTTCATGGAGTATCACCAAGTTGGGGATGATAATACAGTTGAAACGCGTTTTAGCAACGAGGGACATTATCGTTTTTCCTTTGATTATAAGGATCCTTCAGGAAATCCTATTGTTTGGGGGCATGATTATGGACTCTCCAAGAAGGGGCAACTGGAGGTTACCATAGATAAGACGGATCCCAAGATTTTCTTTGATCCCTCCTTAGAAGGCAGTGAAACTCGATATTTTGCCAAGGATGTTACACTGACTGCAAATGTGCTGGAAGAAAATTTTAACCCTGAGAAAACCGAACTTTATTACAAATTCCTTCCGGATCTTGTGGAAGGAACGAGTAACGGAGCTGTAATAAGCTCCAGCACCTTAGGGATCCCTGTTAGCCCCAGTAGCATTACCAGAGCTCCAAAGACATTTACACGAGCAGGAGCCAAGCCGGTGCGTCCTAAGAATGTACCATGGAAAGCGGAAAGGTATCTGATTCCACCTTGCATAAGGCGGAGCTTAACTTCAAAGAAGATGGTGAGTATGAGGTTCTATTAAATACCACCGATCTTTCCGGAAGAAAAGCCAGTGCCTCCAATTTCCTGGTAGTGGATAAAACACCGCCTAAGATTCGGCTGACTTTATCCAATGACGGCTTGGCCAATGAGAAATACTTTAGAGAAGCGAGAAGAGGGAAAATCGAAATTGAGGATGCCCACTTGGATTTATCTTCTCTTCAGATAGAGCTTACCGTAAAGAATAAGGCTGGAAATCCGGTACCTGTAACTTATGCAGAATCTTTGAAGAGCTTAAATAACTGGACGAAAGAGGGAAATAAGTATACCTGCTTGGTAGAGTTTACCGAAGACGGCATTTATCATCTTGGCCTAAAGGTAAAGGATCTGGCGGGCAATGAAAATGCCCCCATCGAAGTAGGAGAGACCAAGGCGGCCTTTGATTTTGTGGTGGACAGAAAAGCCCCCACCGGGGCCTTGAAGATTGGCGATTGGGATCGTTCCAAGGATGGAACCCTTTGGACCAAGCTCCTGGATCGTATCAGCTTTGGTCGATTCAGCAATAAGAAGCAGGTCATTCGTTTACAGGCAGAGGATAACTTAAGCGGTATCGGGCTGGTGGAAGTTCTTCGGACAAGGGAGAAGATGAGCCTTGCAGACCTGCAGGCAAGTTCTGCCTTTAAGAATGTTACAAGCGAAGTAAAGGACGGTTACTGGTCCAAGGAAGTCTCCCCTAATGAGACCTTTATTACTTATGTCCATCTGAAGGATATGGCCGGAAACCAGTATTATCTAAGCTCTGACGGGGTAATTTTAGACCAGCAGAATCCGGAGATTCACATTACTTTGCCTAAGGAAGAGGAGAAAAACGGCCTCTATAAAAAGGATGTAGTGGTAGGCATTTCCGTAACGGAGCCAAGCCCCGGAAACAGCTATGCCGGCTTAAAGGATGTGACCTATACCGTTTACAGAGACGGTATAGAAACCCAGGCAGGCTCTCTCTATCATTTTTCCAAGGAGGAGCCCCAGTTAAACGACTTAAAGAAGTCCTATGATGATGCTCATGCTCTTACGATTTTGGCTAAGGACAACAACAGTAATGACGTGTTACTGAAAATCAAGGCAGTGGACAATGCCGGAAACCAAACGGTAAAGGAAGAGCGTCTTAGCATTGATATTACAAAACCGAGAGTCACATTATCTTTCGACAATAATCGTGTGGAAAATGAGTTTTATTTTAAAGAAAATCGAACGGCTACCATTACGGTAGAGGAGAGAAACTTCTCAGAGGATGCCTTCAAGATTTTGATTACAGACCCGGCGGGAGGAAAGGACGGCAGGCTTTTGGAGGTGGAAAGGGATTCCTTCCGGAAGGTTTCCGGAAGCGGAGACAGCACCAGATGGGAAAGCCGTATTTACTTCAATAAAGACGGAGACTATCAGCTTGCCATCACCGGAGAGGACTTGGCCGGAAATGCCATGGAAGAGCTAGCCTATGCAGAGGGAACCCAGGGCGGCTTTGGATTTCACCGTGGATAAAACTGCCCCTGTTCTTAGCGTAAGCTATGACAACAATACCGCGAACCATGAGTTTTATTACAAGGAAGGAAGAAGGGCGGAGATTTCCATTGAGGAGAAAAATTTCCGTTCGGATCTTGTGGACTATTCCGTGTTGAAGGATGGCGGCCGAGAGGGACATGGCAGTGCCCTGTCTTCCTTTAGCGGTGGAGAAGGTCGGGGTGTTTCCGAGCTTCATCATCAGGCAAGCATTTCCTATGAAGAGGATGGAGACTATCAGTTCAACATCCGGGTGAAGGATTTGGCGGGAAATGAGGCCCTGGCTTATCCGGAGGATCATTTTGTTATTGATAGAACGGCTCCCGGTCTGACGATCAGTGATATTTTGAATGAGTCTGCCAATAAGGGAGAGGTAAGTCCCAAGATTTCTTACGGGGATCGCTATCTGGATCAGGATGCTTTGTCTTTGAAGCTGATAGGAGAGGTACATGGAGAGCATGAGCTGTCTTCTCAGCAGGGCGGCAGCATTTCCATAGCCAGAACGGATGCCTTAAATCTTCCTATGCAGAAGTCTATGGAGGAAACCGAGTCTCCTAAGCAGAAGGAAGAGGAGAAAGAGGGCATTGTTTATCAGAGCTCCGCAGGGGGAGAAGAGGGAAATCTTTCCTTCCAAAACTTCCCGGAGGAGCCGGATACGGACGATGTGTATCGGCTTTCCGCAAAGATTGTGGATATGGCGGGAAATGAAACTACGGAAGAGCTTTGGTTCTCCGTAAATCGTTTCGGTTCCACCTATCTTCTGTCCGACAGGGCGAAGGCACTGCAGGGTACCTATCAGAAAGAGGGAGAAGAGATTCTGATTTCGGAAATCAATGCGGATGAGGTTTTGTCTTCTGCTTTGACCTTATACAGAAATGAGGAGAAGCATGCCCTTTCCGAGGGGGCGGAGTATCAGACTACTCGCTCCGGCGGAAACGGAAAATGGTATCGGGGAGATTATCTGATTAAGAAGGATAACTTCGACAAGGAAGGTCTGTATCATTTGCAGATTTCCTCTCAGGATAAGGCAGGAAACCTTGCCAGCACGGAACAGACCGAAAGAGGGGCAGAGCTTCGCTTCGGTATCGACAGAACACCCCCCAGAATCCTGCTTTCCAATGTGGACAATCAGGGGGTATACCGTGGTGATGCCCTGGATCTGGATTTATCCGTACAGGATAACCTGTGGCTGGAGCAGGTGGATGCCACCGTGGATGGAACGGAAGAACTAAGCTGGAGGGACAAGAGTTTACAGGAAGCGGTTGCAAAGGACAGCTTCCCCTTGCAGATCTCCGGAGAAAAGGGAAAACGACATAAGCTTTTGGTGGTAGCAAGAGATGCAGCCGGCAATGAAAGCCGAAAGGAAGTTTCCGACTTCGTGATTACCAACAATCCTTTGCTTCGTCTTATTTCTCAGAAAAACTTTGCCAGAAATGCCGCCATCGCTACTGTGGCAGGCTTAATGGGATTGTCCTGCGTGGTCAACGGCCCAAGCCTCTTACAGGAGCTGAAGCGGAGAAGATTAAAGGGAAAAAGAAGATAGACGGAAAGGAGTGGAGATGGACTTTGTCACCATGGCAGTTTCTTCAGTGGGAAATGTCAAGGAAGTCAACCAGGACTATTATTTCTTCGAACAGGGAAGAACGGAGCGGGGAAATATAGTTTTTGCCATTCTTTGCGATGGCATGGGAGGTTTGCAACAGGGAGAGTTCGCCAGCAAAACCGTGGTGGAGGCCTTTAAGGCCTGGGGAAAGGAGCATTTAGCGGACTATGCCCTGGGAGAATTTGTCGATGCGGGAATACGGAGAGAATGGACAGAGCTGGTAAACCGCTGCAACCAATATCTTCATGCCTACGGCAGGGAACGGGGCATCTCTCTGGGCACTACCCTTACAGTCCTCTTGATGACGGAGGAGCGATATTATATTATGAATATCGGGGATTCCCGTGCCTATGCTTTGGAAGCGGGAATCCGACAGCTTACAAGGGATCATACCGTGGTGCAGCGGGAGGTGGATCTGGGAAAGCTTTCCGCCTACGATGCGGAAAAGGATTCCCGGCGAAACATTCTCCTGCAATGCATCGGGGCATCGGATCAGATTTATCCGGATTTCTTCTTCGGTGCACCGGAGCCAAAGGCGACCTATCTGCTTTGTTCGGACGGCTTTCGCCATGAGGTTTCCGGGGAGGAGCTCTATCAGGTTCTCCAGCGGAACCGGAGAGAGTCTTTGGAGGATTTGGAGGGCGCTTTAAAGATTTTACTGCGCTGGAATCTGGAACGACAGGAACGGGATAACCTTACGGCAATAGCCATCAGTACCATCTAGTCTTTGAGGAAGTTTAGTTAAACTATGCTGAAAATCGGTTCCGTTTTAGACGGAAAATATAAAATACTGAGTGAAATCGGTCATGGCGGAATGAGTACGGTTTATATGGCCATCAACGAGAAGGCCAACAAAACCTGGGCGGTTAAAGAGGTGCGAAAGTCCGGCGTAATGGACTTTGAAGCGGTGAAGCAAAGCTTGATTGTGGAAACGGATCTTTTGAAGCGCCTCCGCCATCCGAACCTTCCCACCATTGTAGACGTGATTGAGGAAGAGGATGTGTTCCTCATTGTTATGGACTATGTGGAGGGAAACTCTCTTAGAGTGCTTTTGGAGGAACAGGGAAGTCTTCCGGAGGACTATGTGATTGAATGGGCAAAACAGCTTTTGGATGTTTTGTCCTATTTGCATGCCCAGACTCCGCCGATTATTTACCGGGATATGAAGCCTGCCAACATTATCCTGAAGCCGGACGGCAATCTTTCCCTCATCGACTTCGGAACCGCCAGAGAATTTAAGGCGGATAAAACCGAGGATACCGCATGCCTTGGTACTGTAGGATATGCGGCGCCGGAGCAGTTCGGCGGCTTAGGACAAACCGATGAAAGGACCGACATTTACGGCTTGGGAGCCACCCTGTATCATCTTTTAACCGGCCATAATCCCTCCCTTCCTCCTTATGAAATCAAACCTATTCGAAGCATTAATCCCAATCTTTCTCAGGGGCTGGAAAACATTTGCTCTGCGCCACGGAGAAGGATCCGGAGCAGCGCTATCAAAATGCGGAGGAATTTCTCTACGCCATTTCCCACGTGGAAGAAAGCGATGAGCGCTATTATAAGAAGCAGAGAGGAAAGTTTCATCTCTTTCTTTTCACCCTGTTCCTGTCCGGAATTTGTTTTGCTTTGGGCTTCAGCTTTCTCCTCTCTTCCCAGAGCCAGAAGGAGGAGCGCTATACCATGCTCCTGCAAAATGCGGAGGAGCAGCAGGACGGTGCGGAGAAGGAGAAGACGTATCTGGAAGCCGCCAATATGCCGGATATGGAGGGCAGAGAGGAGGCTTATCTGGGCCTGATTCAGTCTGCCAAGTCGGATCAGGTATTTAGCCGGGAAGAGGCGGGAACCTTGGAGGAGCTGATTCGGAAAAACAGGGCGGCTCTTTTAAAGCATCCCGAGGAGTATGGAGACATTTGCTTCCAGCTGGGAAAGGCCTTCTGGTATTACTATGAAGGGGAGGACAATGCGGGACGGATGGAACGGGCGAAAAGTGCAGCGCCCTGGTTTGCCAATGCTTTGGAATATCTGGAGGATGGGGACTCCAAGAAGAGCATTGCCTTAGTTTATGAAAGAATCGGAAGCTTTTATCGGGATATTGCCACAAATATCGTGGAGGCCAGCGATCAGGGCATGTATAAAACCCTCTTTGAAGATTTCCAAACTCTCTTTCAGGAGGTTGCGGTAAAGGAAGAAGAGGGAGAAATGGTTCGTCTGGAGCTTCTGGAGTTTATGGCGGAAAGCATCGAGCAGTATGCCGGAAAGATGCGGGCGGATCAGGTGACTCGTTCCGCCATGGAGGATGCTTTACTTCGTATAGAGATGCTGCTTCCGAAAATCAGTGTGAACAGTGAGCTTACAGAGGAGAAGAAGAAAACGTTGGAGGAGACTTTGATGGAAGCCAAGATTGCCGTTCAGAATGTCTTTTCACAGGAGGAAGATAAGGGATGAAATGGTTAGCGGTGGATCAATATTCCGGCCTGTTTTTTATACTGGGCTTTGTCTTTCTTTTTTGCAGTATTCTTCTTTTCATACTCTTTCGGATTCCCGGAGTCTTCCTGTACTTAAGCGGAAGCCGCCAGAAGAAGAACATTCAAATCCTGAGAAGGAAGAGAGAGGAACAAAAGAAAAAGGCTTCTCCCTACAGGGAAAGATCGATATGGAATTTCTTCGGAAGCGTTCTGAAGAAAAGCAGGAAGAAAAGAGAAGAATGGCGGAGCAGGCTCCCTGGAAGCAGGAGGGAGAGGCTACCGCTAAGCTTTTGATGCCGGAGGACAACTATAGAGGACAGGAAACCGCCCCGCTGTTTTCTTCCGAGGCACTATCCGGCGCTTCTTTGGGAACTCCCTCGGGAGTTTCTTCGGGAGCTTTATCGGGGGCTTCTTCAGGCGTTTCATTGAGGGCTTCCACCGAGGCGGGAGAAACCGTAAAGATTCCGCTCCCTACAGAGGGCGCTTCCGGAGCTGAGAAAAAACCGGCAAAGCCAAAGAGCGGCTATGTAACCTTGTATGAAATGGAGTCCGAGTCCTAAAATAAATTTCCTTCGTAAATTTCTTGTATTTACGTTCATTTTTGATACAATGAACACGTTGCTCTTTTTTTGGAAAATAAGAAAAGGGCAAAATACTAAGAAGGGGGTTTTTATGAGTTGGAAAAAACGCTGATTGATTTAAAAGGAATTACCAAGACATTTGACGGAGAGCTGATCTTAGATGATCTGAATTTATCTATTCGGGAGAACAGCTTTGTTACCCTACTGGGACCCTCCGGATGTGGAAAGACTACCACATTACGGATTATCGGAGGCTTTACCCAGCCGGACAAGGGACAGGTCTTATTTGACGGACAGGATATCACCGGATTACCGGCCAACAAACGGCAGCTGAATACGGTATTCCAGAAGTACGCCCTGTTTCCCCACATGAATATTGCAGAGAATATTGCCTTCGGTCTTCGGATTAAGAAGATGTCGGAAAGCTATATTCGAGAGAAGATTCAGTACGCCTTAAAGCTGGTGAATCTGCAAGGCTATGAGAAACGTTCTGTGGATTCCCTATCGGGAGGACAGCAACAGAGAATCGCCATTGCCAGAGCCATAGTGAATGAACCCAGAGTGCTTTTATTGGACGAACCCCTGGGGGCTTTAGACTTAAAGCTTAGGCAGGAGATGCAATATGAGCTTATCCGTTTGAAAAATGAATTGGGCATTACCTTTTTATATGTCACCCATGATCAGGAAGAGGCCTTGACCATGTCGGATTATGTGGTGGTAATGAATCAGGGTTATATTCAACAAGCAGGAAGCCCGGAACAAATCTATAACGAACCGGAAAATGCATTTGTAGCTGACTTTATCGGAGATTCCAACATTGTCCCCGGCATCATGCTGGAGGACCGTTTGGTGCGTATTTTTGGTGCAAACTTCCCCTGTATTGATGAGGGATTTGGAAAAAATACCCCTGTGGATGTGGTTATTCGTCCGGAGGACGTGGAAATCCTGGAAGAGGGAGACGATCGTGCGATTCTGAAGGGAACCATGACCCACATCATTTTCAAGGGAGAGATTTACGAGATGGAATGTACCACGGAGGATGGCTTCGAGTGGCTGGTACACTCCACGGAAATGCATGAGCCGGGAAAAAAGGTGGGAATTTATGTACGTCCCTCCAATATTCAGATTATGAATAAGCCCGAGTCTGAAGACGAGGAGGCATTGGGCATTGAAGAATAAAGGAACCAGGCTTTTGGCCGCCCCCTATCTGATTTGGATGGGTGGATTTATTGTGATACCCTTACTTTTGGTTTGGTACTATGCCTTTACAGACAAGACCGGTGCATTTACTTTAGACAACTTAACAAAGATTTTTTTATGGGAGAACTACAAGCCCCTGTATCTGGCGGTGCTTCTCTCCCTTTGCAGTACCCTTTTATGCTTCCTTTTGGCCTTCCCCTTAGCCATGGTGCTTCGGAACCGAAAGGTGGGAAAGGGTTCCTTTGTGGCCTTTATCTTTATTCTGCCCATGTGGATGAATTCCTTACTCCGCATCCTGGCCTGGCAGACCCTTTTGGAGCGAAAGGGCGTGCTGAATGAGCTTTTGCTGGCACTTCACTTGCCTACCCAGAACCTAATCAACACTCCCTATGCCATTATTTTGGGGATGGTTTACGACTTCCTGCCCTTTATGATTTTGCCTATCTACAACACCTTAAGCAAAATCGATGACAATACCATCAATGCCGCCTACGACCTTGGAGCCAGCTTTTTCACCACCCTCTTTCGGGTGATTTTGCCCCTGTCCATTCCCGGCATCGTTTCCGGCGTGACCATGGTTTTTGTGCCGGCTCTTACCACCTTCGCCATTTCCAACATTCTTGGAGGCGGTAAGATTTTCCTCATCGGAAATGTCATCGAGCAGGAATTTACGGTCAATTCCAACTGGAATGTGGGCTCGGGACTGTCCATGATTCTGATGGTCTTCATCATAGCATCCATGGCCATACTGTCCCGCTATGACAACGGAGAGGGGGCGATTTTCTAATGGAGAAGAAATCTGTTCGTATTTTGGAAAATGCCTATCTGGGTTTGGTGGTGCTTTTTCTCTATGCACCCATCTTTATGCTCACCGCCCTGTCCTTTAATGCGGGAAAGAGCAGAGCCCATTTTACCGGCTTCAGCCTTCGCTGGTATGTGGAAATGTTTCAAAACGAGGACATTATGCAGGCTTTGCAAAACACCCTTGTGATTGCCTTTTTGTCCGCCCTGATTGCCACCATTTTGGGCACCATGGCGGCGGTGGCTCTTCGGAAAATGAAGGTGCTGCCCAGAAGTCTGATTATCGGTGTCAGCAATGTGCCTATGCTGAATGCGGATATCGTAACCGGTATCTCTTTGATGCTTTGCTTTATCGCCTTTAAAATCAGCCTGGGCTTTCAGACCATTTTGATTTCCCATATTACCTTTAACCTGCCCTACGTGCTTTTATCCGTGTTGCCCAAGCTTCGGCAGAGCTCGGAGGTCAGCTATGAGGCGGCATTGGACCTGGGGGCTAAGCCCCTCTACGCCTTTTTCAAGGTGGTGCTTCCGGACATTATGCCGGGAGTTTTATCCGGCTTTTTACTGGCATTTACCATGAGCTTGGACGACTTTATCATTACCCACTTTACCAGAGGTGCGGGAATCAATACCATTTCCACCCTGGTGTATGCGGAGGTCAGAAAGGGAATCAACCCCAGTATGTATGCCCTTTCCACCTTGATTTTCGTTACGGTCTTTATCATCCTTTTAATCAGTAACTTTGCCCCGAGCTTTATGGGAAGAAAGGAGGAAAAGACATGATGAAAAATTATGAAAAGGATTCTGAAAAGAATCTTTGGAGCAATTCGGGAGAGCGTGCAGGAAATCTTGTAAGTAAGGCCGCACAACAGAAGCTAAGAAAGCTTTTTCTGCCTATGGCAGCAGGCTTTACGATTTTGCTCGGCGCTTTACTTTTTGCATCCTGTGGACAAAAGAGTAATGAGTCCACAGAAAGTCCGGATGACAATGTGGTCAATGTCTATAACTGGGGAGAGTATATCGACCCGGAAGTGATTACGGAATTCCAGCAGGAAACCGGCATCAAAGTGGTTTACGATATGTTTGAAACCAACGAAGAAATGTACCCTGTCATCGAGGCGGGAGGCGTGGTTTACGATGCGGTTTGTCCTTCGGATTATATGATTGAGAAGATGATGCAGAATCATCTTTTGGCGGAAATCGACTTTAAGAACATTCCCAATATCAAGGAAATCGGAAAAGAATACATGGAAATGTGTGCAGAGTTCGATCCGGGGAATCGTTACATGGTGCCCTATACCACGGGAACCGTAGGCATTCTTTATAATAAGAGAATGCTGGATGAGCTGGGGGTGCCCTACCCCACCAAATGGGCGGATCTTTGGAATCCGAAGCTGAAGGGGGAAATCCTGATGCAGGACTCCGTCCGGGATGCCTTTATGGTGGCGCTGAAGAAGGAAGGCCATTCCATGAATACCGTGGACGACAAGGAGCTGGATGAGGCCATGAAGGATTTGATTGCCCAGAAGCCCTTGGTACAGGCCTATGTGGTGGACCAGGTTCGGGACAAGATGATCGGAGAAGAGGCGGCGGTAGGCGTCATTTACTCCGGAGAAATCCTCTATGTGCAGGGAGAGCTGGAAGGCACGGACGTGGAAGTGGACTATGTGATTCCGGAGGAAGGTACCAACCTGTGGGTAGACGGTTGGGTAATTCCCAAGAATGCCAAGCATAAGGAAAATGCGGAAAAATGGATTAATTTCCTCTGTCGTCCGGATATTGCGGCAAAGAACTTCGAGTATATTACCTACACCACCCCAAACGTAGGCGCCTTGAAGCTCCTGCCGCCGGAGTACACGGAAAACAAAGCGGTATTTCCGGATATGTCGGAGGTTTTGAAGAAGGGAGAGGTCTTCAGCTATCTGGGAGAACAGGACGAAGCCAAGTACAACGACCGGTGGAAGAAGATCAAGGTTTCCTAAACCCTATTTGAAAAAGATCAAAGTATCCAAACCCTATTTGAAAAAAGATTTGATAGAACCCCTCTTTATGGAGAAGGTCCATAGGGAGGGGATTTTTCTATTCTTAGAAATTTTAGAAAAGCTTTTTATTCGGAAATTTTTTTGATAAAATAGGGGCGTTTAGAAACAGCGGAATTCTTTGCAGGAAGAAAGTCGCTTGCGTGTAGTGAAAAGTCGGTTGCACGTAGCGAAGTCGGCTGCATGTAGCAATACGTCGGCTGTGTATAGCAAAAACGTCGCTTGCGTGTAGCTAAAAGGCAAAAGGGGGAAGAAAAATGCGCTCAAAATATGTAGCATATATCGGTTCTTATTCATACACCGGCTCTGCCAAGGGCATAACCATCTGTGATGTGGATATGGAAAAGGGAAGATTTGAAAAAAGAACAGAGGTGGAAGTGAACAACTCCTCCTACGTGGCGGTTTCTCCCGATAAAAGAACCCTTTATTCCATTGCGGATGAGGGAATTGTTTCCTTCCGTATTCTGGATAACGGAAACCTGAGTAAGTTAAATACCAGAAATATCCGCGGAATGCGCGGCTGCCACCTTGCCGTAGACAAGAAGGGGGAGTACCTGATGGTGTCCGGCTATCATGACGGAAAGTCCACCCTGCTTTCTTTGGAAGCGGACGGTTCTGTAGGTCCTATCGTAGACGGCGTTTATGACCAGGGTATCGGTTCCGTGGCGGAGCGTACCTTCCGCCCCCATGTTTCCTGCTCCCGTATGACCGATGACCAGAAGTTTATTTTGGTGGCGGATTTAGGAATTGATCAGGTAAAGATTTTCCGCTTCGACAAGGCGGATCGGAAGATGCGACAGGTAGATACCCTTCGCTGTGAACTGCAATCCGGCCCAAGACATTTTCGCTTCTGCCCGGACAGGAATTACCTTTATCTTTTGTATGAATTGAAAAATGTGGTGGATGTGTATCATTTTTCCGAGGGAGAAAAGGACTCGGAGGTGAAGCTGGAGAAGCTGCAAACCATTTCCACCCATAACGATAAGGAAAACAACCCCTTAATTGCCGCTTGCCAAATGCGTTTTTCTCCGGATCCGGATGCTTCTCATCTTTTTGTGTCCAATGCGGGGATTAATACCATCACCATCTATGACAGAGATAAAAATACAGGGCTTTTAACCATGAAGGGTAGCCTTCCCATTGCCGGCGAATATCCTAAGGATTTCTGCATTTTCCCGGATGAGAAGCACCTTGCGGTAGCCAACAATGAAAGCGGTACCATTACCTTTTTCAACATTGATTATGAGCAGGGACTTTTAACCATGTGTGCAAGAGAGCTGGAAGTGGATGAACCAAACAGCATTTGTATGGTAGAGTGTCGGGGGTAAGGAATGGCGGGAAGTCAGTACGGAAAAATATTTCATATCAGTACCTTCGGAGAATCCCACGGTAAGGCCCTGGGGGTGGTTGTGGACGGCTGCCCTGCAGGGCTTTCCCTGTCGGAAGAGGATATTCAGGAAATGCTGGAACGTCGCCGTCCGGGAAAGAATCTGAAGATGACCCAGAGGAAGGAAGGGGACAAGGTGGAGATTCTTTCCGGTGTTTTTGAGGGGAAAACTACCGGTACTCCCATTGCCATGGTCGTGTGGAACGAGGACCAGCGCTCAAAGGATTACGGAGAAATTGCCCATGCCTTTCGCCCGGGCCACGGGGATTACGGCTTTTTTGCCAAATACGGTTTTCGGGATTATCGGGGGGGAGGCCGTTCCTCCGGAAGGGAAACCATTGCCAGAGTGGCGGCGGGAGCCATTGCCAAGAAAATGCTATTAGAGCTGGGGGTTTCCGTCCGGGCCAAGGTCATCGAGCTTGCCGGCATTTCCCTGACAGAAGACCGGCAGAAGGCGGAACTTTTGGCGGAGCAGAAGATTCTATCCCTACGGGAACAGGGGGATTCTGCCGGAGGAGTGGTGGAGTGTCTGGTGGAAGGCCTTCCTGCCGGTATCGGAGAACCGGTTTTTGATAAGCTGGATGCCTCCCTGGCGAAGGCGGTGATGTCCATCGGTGCGGTAAAGTCGGTGGAAATCGGAGACGGCATCGAAGTGTCCAAGAGCCTTGGCTCCGAGAACAATGATGCTTTTTTCCTTGAAGAGAACGACTCCCCTTCCTTTGAGGGAAGTTTGCGAAAGGGCAGCAACCACAGCGGCGGTATTCTGGGAGGAATGAGTGACGGAAGCACCATTCGCATCAGAGCCGGATTTAAGCCTACCCCTTCCATTTCCAAGCCCCAGCAAACGGTAAATGAAGCGGGAGAGGAAATTACCATCGCCATCAAGGGACGCCATGATCCCACGGTGGTGGAGCGGGCTAATGTGGTGGTGGAAGCCATGACGGCCTTGACCGTTCTGGATGCCATGCTGGAGAATCTTAGCGCCAGATTGGACTATGTGAAGCGGGCTTATCGAAGATAAGAACGAATAAAATTTTTTGCAAAAATTATAAAAGCATTTAAAAAAATTTTGCTTATACCGCTTATCAATAGGAATTGACGAAGTAAGATTTTCGTCTTAAAATGAGGAAAAGAACAATTGGGAATTATTTCACAAGGAATGAGAACGGCAGGAGTCTCTTTTGTGAAAGATTTTGCAAGGGGGAGAGAAAGATATGAATGCTCAACAAATGGTTACTATTGGCTTGCTCGTGATACTGGGCATTTTAGCGCTTATTTTTTTAGTCGCATTTGTAAAGGATTTACTGGCGCATAAGGATAGCATGGAGAAGGAAAGCAATAGCGTGGTTAGTAGTGCTATCGGTTTCGGAATTAACTTCTTCGACGTTTTCGGTATCGGTTCCTTCGCTCCGGGCGCTTCCCTTTACAAGGGATTAAAGCAGGTGGATGACAAGCTGATTCCCGGAACCTTGAATGTAGCTTGTACCATTCCTGTAGTTATGGAGGCCTTCCTCTTTATTCAGGGAGTGGAAGTAGAGCCTATCACATTGGTTACTATGCTGGTTGCGGCTATGGCCGGTGCATGGATTGGCGCAGGAATTATTTCCAAGCTTTCCAAGCAGATGATTCAGCTGGTTATGGGTGTTGCCATGGTAGTAATCGGTTTCGTCATCATTTTACAGGTGGCGAATGTTATCCCGGTAGAAGGAACAGCCATCGGACTCAGCGGAATAAAGCTTATTGTTGCTATCGTAATTAACTTCTTCTTAGGCGCAGTTATGACTGCCGGAGTTGGCTTATATGCACCTTGTCTTGCCCTGGTTTGCGTATTGGGCATGGATCCGAAGGTGGCCTTCCCCATCATGATGGGATCCTGCGCATACCTTATGCCGGTTGCTTCCGTTCGTTTCGTAAAGGAAGGCAGCTACAATAGAAAGGTAGCTTATGGGGAACCATTTTCGGCTCTTTGGGTGTATTTGTAGCAACCAGAGTAGCATTAGGATTACCCTCTCACATTTTAAAGATTATCGTTATCTGCGTTATGTTCTACACCGCAGCAATCATGTTCTATTCCTTAAGCAAGGAAAAGAAGCAGGCGGCATAAAGAACACAGCAGATGACGCAGGATTGAACCATTACTTGTTCAGAATCGGAAAAGTCGTCTTATGGGGCGACTTTTCCTTTATAAAAATAAACCATGGAGGTAAGCATCATGAAATTCAGCAAGAGTATTCACGCAGTTGATTCCCACACAGCCGGTGAGGCTACCAGAATCGTAGTAGGTGGAGTCCCTAAAATCCCCGGAAAGACTATGCCTGAGAAGAAGCAGTGGCTTGAGGACAATATGGATTATCTTCGTACCGCTATTATGTTGGAGCCGAGAGGACATAACGATATGTTTGGTTCCATTTTGACACAGCCTACAGTGGATGAGGCCGATTACGGTATTATCTTTATGGATGGCGGCGGATACCTGAACATGTGCGGACACGGAACCATCGGTGCCATGACCGTTGCGGTAGAGACCGGTATCGTTCCTGTAACAGAGCCGATTACCAAGATTGTACAGGAGGCTCCTGCAGGAATTATCCACGGTGAAGTTACCGTTGTGGACGGCAAGGCTAAGAAGGTAAGCTTCCAGAACGTTCCCGCTTTCTTATACAAGAGAGATCAGGAGGTAGAGCTTCCGGGTTACGGCAAGATTAAGTTTGATATTTCCTTCGGCGGATCCTTCTTCGCTATCGTGAAGGTAGACCAGATCGGTGTAGAGATTAAGCCGGAAAATGCAGCACAGCTGAACGCTTTGGGAATTCAGTTAAGAGACATCATCAACAAGGAGATTCCTGTACAGCATCCATTGCTTCCCCATATCCATACCGTAGACTTGGTAGAATGGTGGTCTACAACAGAGACCAAGGGCGCGACCTTAAAGAACTGCGTAGTATTCGGACAGGGACAGGTAGACCGTTCTCCTTGCGGAACAGGAACCAGTGCAAAGCTGGCTACTCTTTTCGCAAAGGGTGAGTTAAAGCAGGGAGATAAGTTCTTCTATGAGTCCATCCTGGGCACCATTTTCGAGGGAGAAATCGTAGGAACCACCAAGGTGGGAGATTACGATGCGGTTATTCCTCAGATTACCGGTTCCGCATGGATTACCGGCTTCAACCACTTTGTGATTGATGAAGAAGATCCTGTAAAGTATGGATTTATCTTAAAGTAATAAATAAAGCGAATTGCAGAATGGGTCTGTAAGAGGGGCAACCTGGTTAGCGGGAGCGTGCCCCGAATACAGACCCATTCTGCATCATATAGATAAAATATTTTATAGGGAATAAAGATTGCAAATCCAAAATTCATCATGTAAAATCAAAGGATAGTTTTTTAACAATATCCAAAAAGGGGGAAACAGTTATGGCAGACAAGAAATTAGTAGAGCAAATTACTTCCCGAGAGGAAGACTTTGCGCAGTGGTATACGGACGTAGTAAAAAAAGCGGAGCTTACAGATTATTCCTCTGTAAAGGGCTTCATGGTTATTCGACCCGCAGGCTATGCTATCTGGGAGAATATTATGGCGGCTCTGGATTCCCGTTTTAAAGCTACAGGTGTACAAAACTGTTCTATGCCGCTTTTAATCCCCCAGTCCTTATTAGAAAAAGAGAGTGAGCATGTGGAAGGTTTTGCCCCGGAAGTAGCTTGGGTTACCTCCGGCGGTTCCAAGAGATTGGAGGAGAGACTCTGAGTGCGTCCTACCTCCGAGGTACTTTTCTGTGACTACTATTCCAAGGTGGTAAAGTCCTATCGTGATCTTCCTCAGCTTCTGAACCAGTGGTGTTCCGTAGTACGTTGGGAGAAGACCACCAGACCTTTCTTAAGAACCAGAGAGTTCTTATGGCAGGAGGGACATACCGTTCATGCTACGGCAGAGGAAGCGGAAGAGAGAACCCTTTTAATGCTGGACATCTATGCGGATGTTTTGGAAAATGAACTGGCAATTCCTGTAGTGAAGGGGCGTAAGACCGATAAGGAGAAGTTTGCCGGTGCGATTGCTACCTACACGGTAGAAGCATTAATGCATGACGGACAGGCCTTACAGTGTGCTACCTCCACAACTTTGGAGACGGCTTTGCCAAGGCATTCCAGGTGCAGTATTTAAGCAAGAACAATACCGTTGAGCCGGTACACCAGACCTCTTGGGGAATTACCACAAGAACCATCGGTGCTTTAATCATGGTTCACGGGGACGATTCCGGATTGGTTCTTCCTCCTCGTATTGCTCCTGTACAGGTAAATATCATTCCTATCCAGCAGAATAAGGAAGGGGTACTGGACAAGGCCTTTGATCTGATGAATACCTTAAAGGATGCAGGACTTCGGGTGAAGGTGGATGATTCCGATAAGACTCCCGGATTTAAGTTTGCAGACAGTGAAGTAAGAGGAATTCCTCTTCGTTTGGAAATCGGACCGAAGGATATCGAAGCGGGACAGGTAGTACTGGTAAGAAGAGACACCAGAGAGAAGATTGTGGTATCCTTTGAGAATCTTGTGGAAGAAAGCAAGAAGCTTTTGGAGCAGATTCAGAAGGATATGTATAATAGAGCTTTAACTTTCCAGAAGGAAAGAACCACCGATGCCAAGAGTTTGGATGAATTGGTAGCCTCCCTGGATAAGAAGCCCGGATTTGTTCGTGCTATGTGGTGCGGTTGCAGAGAGTGCGAGGAGAAGCTTAAGGAGTATTCCGGTATCACTTCCCGTTGCATCCCTGCAAAGCAGGAAAGATTGCCGATACCTGCGTGGTATGCGGAAAGCCTGCTACAAAGATGGTTTACTGGGGAAGAGCTTATTAAAAAAGGAAAATGGATGAAAGATCCGAAAGCAATACAAATCACCGTTCCCAAAGGGGTAGAACTCATTATTCGACAGATTGAGCAGGCAGGTTACGAAGCCTACGCTGTCGGAGGATGTGTTCGGGACGCCCTTTTGGGACGAGAACCTGAAGACTGGGATATTACGACTTCCGCCAAACCGGAGGTCGTAAAATCCCTTTTTTTGCGTACCATTGATACGGGAATCGAGCATGGCACCGTGACGGTTCTGCTTAGCCCCCAGGAGGCCGGAGAGGGAGACAGAGCCTTTGAGGTAACCACCTATCGGGTAGACGGCATTTACGAGGATGGGCGGCATCCCAAGGCAGTGTCCTTTACCGGAAGCCTGGAAGAGGATCTGGCCAGAAGGGATTTTACCATCAATGCCATGGCATACCACATGGATCGTGGCATCATTGACTGTTATCATGGACAGGAAGACCTGGAAAATAAAAGAATTCGCACCGTGGGAAGGGCAGAGGAACGTTTTACGGAGGATGCCCTTCGTATGATGCGGGGAATTCGTTTTTCCGCCCAGCTGGATTTTCAGATAGAAGCGGACTGCCTTCAGGCCATGCTGGCTCTTCGGGAAAACCTCGGAAAGGTTTCCAAGGAACGGATTGCGGTGGAGCTGGTGAAGCTTTTATGTAGCCCTCATCCGGAGCGGGTGAAGCTGCTCTTTTCTACCGGCCTTTCCGACTTTGTGACACGGCATTTTTCGGAAATCGAGAAGCGGGGAATTCCTTCTCTTTTAGGAAATGCCAAAGCTAAGAAGTATCTGCGCTTGGGGCTTCTGCTAAGGCATCTGCCGGAATATGCCAAGGAAATTTTGGAAGAGCTGAAGCTAGATCGGGAATGTATCGATCAGGCTTCCGCCTTTGTGGAGCTCTTTTCTTTGGAAGAAGCGGATTCTCCCTATGCTCTTCGGAAACGGCTTTCTCACTACGGACTTGAACTGGTTCAGGACTTTTATGATACCAAGGCGCTCCTTTTGGAAAATGTTTCCAATACCCCGGGGAAGGCTATGGCAGAGCAGGTGAAGCTTCGCCTTTCATGGCTTCAAAAGATTCAGCAGGAGGGGGATTGCTATACCCTTACCGATTTGGCAATCAAGGGCAAGGACTTACTTTCTATAGGCGTGAAAGCCGGGCCGGCTATGGGAGAACTTTTGCATCAGGCTTTGGATTATGTGATGCAGAATCCTTCGGAAAATGATAGAGAAGCTCTGCTTTCTTTTGTAAAAAGCCGAATTTGTTAATAATTAAACAAAAATAAAAGTATACAACAGTATTTAAGAGGAAAATCTAGTCAAAATAGACAATTTTTTCTCTTAAATACTGTTATTATTTATAAATTTTAGCGTTATTATATCGACATTTTATAAATAATGATTATAATGAACATTGTAGAGGAAAAAAATCTCACTGTTTTTTTCCGAAAAAATAGAAAGAATTTTCGGAATAGAAAGAGCTGAGCCTATGATTGGAATTATAAATCCCTCCCTGGACCCCTTCTATAATCAGGCCTTGGAAGAGTATCTTTTTCAAAATAGAACGGAGCAGGATATTTTTCTTCTTTGGCGGAATACTCCGGCAGTTATCGTAGGCTGTTATCAAAACATCAGCCAGGAAGTAAGCTTGCGTCGGCTAAAGGAAAGAGGGATTCCGGTTGTTCGCAGAAGCAGCGGCGGAGGTACGGTTTATCATGACTTGGGCAATGTGAATTACAGCCTCATGAAGAAAAGAAACAAGATTTTAGAGTATGACGATTTTCTCCTTCCGGTGATTGCTGCTTTACAAAAGCTGGGGATTAAGGCGGAGAAGAACAGATGCTCCGATATCGCCATAGGAGGAAAGAAGATTTCCGGCAGTGCCCAGAAGGTCACCGGAGAACGGGTTTTACACCATGGTACCCTGCTCTATGCATCGGATCTAAGTCTTTTGGATGAGATTACCACCAAGAATAAAAGTATTCACATTCAGTCGAAGGCTTCTCCCTCGGCAATCTGCAAGGTTTGTAATATCAGTGAATCCTGGGAAGGCTTAGGAAAGGAAGGATGTCCCTTTACGGAGGTTCCTCCCATAGAAAGCTTTATGGAAGCCTTAATGGCATCCATGGGAGCTAAGCCGGAAGCCTTAGCTCTTACAGAGGCGGAAAAGGCGGAGGTAGAGAGGATTTGCCGGGAAAAATACCATTCTTGGGAATGGATCTATGGAAAAACCCCTCATTTCTCTTTTGAGAAGGAAGGCATTTTCCGGGGAGAAAAAATCCGGATAAGCTATCAGGCCCGGAAGGGAAGAATCGAAGATTTTACGATCCAATCCCCTTATTTTTCAGAAGAGGAAGTCAGAGCACTTTTCCAAGGACAGCCATTTTCTTTAGAGCTTTTTGAAGAAAAGTTTTCCGATTTGGCGGGAAGGCTTAAGCCGCAGGATAGTAAGGAAGTCAGAGAAGTCTTAATAGGACTTGCATTATAGAAGGAGTAGAAGATGAAGAAAGAAATTGTGATTCCGAAGTTAAGACCGGAGATGCAGGAGGCAGTGGTTTGTGCCTGGTTGAAGGAAGTCGGAGATCCGGTAAAGAAGGGTGAACCGATTTTCGAGATTGAAACCGACAAGGTGGTTACCCAAGTGGAATCCGGCTTCGAGGGCACCCTGGTAGAGCAGTGCTGTGAAGAAGGCGATACGGTAGGGGTATTGGAGAAGGTCGCTTTGATTGAAGAGACAGTGTAAGGCAAGATAGGGAGCAAGATATGGAGAAGACATTGGAGAAAGCGGAGGATTTACAGGCTGCCCCTCCTTCTTTAGGGAAGAAGCCGGACTGGCTGAAGGTTCGATACAATCAGGAGGCTACCGAAGAGGTGGCGGCCCTGATGAAGGATCTTCGCTTGAATACCGTTTGCAAGGAAGCCAACTGTCCCAATATGGGAGAGTGCTATAGGAAGCATACAGCGACCTTTATGATTTTGGGAAGCGTTTGTACTAGAAATTGCCGTTTTTGCAATGTGACCTGCGGAAGGCCGGAGGCGGTGGACGAAGAAGAGCCTATGAATGTGGCCAAGGCCGCAAGCAGCTTCATCTAAAGCACGTGGTTTTAACCTGTTCCACCAGAGATGATTTGGAGGATGGAGGAGCCTTGCAGTTTGCGAAAACCATTCGGGCCATTCGGGAGTTTTGCCCCGGTACCACCATTGAAACCCTGATTTCCGATATGAAGGGAAGGACGGAGTCCTTAGACATCGTATTGGAGGCTAAGCCGGAAGTTCTGAATCACAATGTGGAGACGGTGAAGGAATTGCAGAAGGCAGTTCGTCCCCAGGCGGCTTATGAAAGATCCTTAGGGGTACTTCGCTACTGTAAGCAGCACTCCCCGGATATCCGGGTAAAGACAGGATTTATGGTAGGCCTTGGAGAGACGGAGGAGCAGATTGACAGATTGATGGATGATGTGCTGGAAACCGGCTGCGACATCCTGACCATCGGACAGTATCTGCAACCCACCAAGGAACACTACCCCTTAGCAAGATATGCTACTCCGGAGGACTTTGCCCGTTATAAAAAGAATGCTCTTTTAAAGGGCTTCCATCATGTGGCCTCCGCTCCCTTAGCCAGAAGCTCCTACAGAGCTTGGGAAGCTTTGGAGGATGTGCATGGTTTATATTGATTTAGAGTCCACGGATGTTTATGAAAACTTTGGCCTGGAATATTACTTAGCCGAAGAAAGAAGCTGGAAGACACGGTTTTCCTTTTTTGGAGGACCACTCCCACCCTGATGCTGGGGAAATACCAAAACCTTGCGGAGGAGGTGAATCTCCCCTATGCCAGAGAGCAGAAGATGAATCTGGTACGGCGCATGAGCGGTGGAGGAACCATTTACACGGACCTGGGAGGTTGGCAGTTTACCTTCATTGATCGCTATAAAGAAGAGGGAATAGAGTTTAAAAAATACCTAAGTCCCGTCCTGGATGCTCTGGCAAAGCTTTCCGTGAAGGCGGAATTTAACGGAAGAAACGACCTCTGTATCGAGGGGCGAAAGTTTTCCGGAAATGCCCAGTATCATCTGGGGGAAAGCATTGTCCACCACGGATCCCTGCTTTTTTCCACGGACATTGAGAAAATGGTGAACTCTACCACGGTGGATGAGTACAAAATTATTTCCAAAAGCATCCAATCAGTACGGGAGAGAGTTTGTAACATTTCCGAGCATTTGCAGGAAAAGCTTTCTCCGGAGGACTTTAAGGAGCTGATGGTTTCCGCCATTTTGGGAGAGGCTAATAAAGCGAATCGTCTGGAGCTTTCTTCGGAAGAACTGCTTAGAGTCAAGGAACTGGCCAAGACCCATTTTCAAAACTGGGACAGCTTATACGGAAAAAATCCGAAGTTTAACATGGAAAAGACCGGACGCTTTCCGGGAGGGAAAATGCATTTTGCTCTGGAAGTACAAAAGGGCAAAATCCGGGAGGCTTCCATATCCGGAGACTTCTTCAGTACCTTGGATTCGGAGGAACTCTGTAAAGCCTTCGTGGGACTGGCCTTTGATAGGGATTCTATTTTGAGGGGGCTTACGGAAAGAGGTTTGGAAGGAAAGCTCTATCGGATTTCCGTGTCGGAGATTGCAGATCTGTTGGCCTAAAGGGCTTTGCCGTAGAAGACAGGCCGGATGAACCGGAGAAAACCCATATATTTTTATTTTTTTATACATTGAAAAAGAAAAAAATTTTTTTATAATAAAAGATAGAGTAATTACTTTTTGCCCGGATGTTCTGATGTTAGGGGTCAGGCGATGGGGAAAAAGCATGATGATAAAATCACCATAAAACAAAGGAGGCAGTTTATGGAATTAAAGACACCGTTGTATGAAGCGCATGTGAAGGCAGGTGGAAAGATTGTTCCTTTCGCCGGATTTCTTCTCCCTGTTCAGTATGAGCAGAGTGGAGTAATCAAGGAGCATATGGCTGTTCGAACCGAAGCCGGACTTTTCGACGTGTCCCACATGGGTGAAGTACTTTGCAAAGGAAAGGATGCATTGGCAAATCTTCAGAAGATTTTAACCAATAACTTTGAGAACATGGTGGACGGACAGGCAAGATACAGCCTGATGTGTAATGAAAACGGCGGTGTGGTAGACGATTTAATCGTTTACAAGAAAGGAGAGAACGACTACTTTATCGTTGTAAACGCTGCCAACCGTGAGAAGGACTTTAACTGGATGGTACAGCATAAGTTCGGGGATGTGGAATTCACCAATGTTTCCGATGATTATGCCCAGATTGCCCTTCAAGGCCCTAAGGCCATGGATATTATCAGAAAGCTGACCTCCGAAGAAAATATTCCTCAGAAATATTACCACGCTGTATTTAATGCTACGGTTGACGGTATTCCCTGTATTGTTTCCAAGACCGGTTATACCGGAGAAGACGGTGTAGAGCTGTATCTGGACAGTAGCAAGGCGGAGGAAATGTGGGATAAGCTTTTGGCAGCAGGAAAAGAAGAGGGACTGATTCCCTGCGGACTTGGTGCCAGAGATACCCTTCGTATGGAAGCAGCTATGCCTCTTTACGGTCATGAGATGGACGATGAAATCACTCCCCTTGAGACCGGATTAAAGTTTGCGGTAAAGATGGACAAACCTGATTTTATCGGAAAGGCTGCTATTGAAGCCAAGGGAGAGCCGAAGATTAAGAGAGTCGGCCTGAAGGTTACCGGCAGAGGCGTTATCCGTGAACATCAGGACGTTTTGGCAGGAGACCAGGTTATCGGTCACACCACATCCGGAACTCACTGCCCATTCTTAAACTATCCTGTAGGAATGGCATTAATCGATCCCAAGTATGCAGAGGTGGGCACTCAGCTTCAGGTAGACGTTCGCGGACGTAAGGTAGATGTAGAAGTGGTAGCACTTCCCTTCTACAAGAGAGAGAAATAAAAGCAAAACATTTTTCAAGGGAGAGATTGCAGACTTTAGGTGCAATACTCGAACAAAGACAAATTTTTAAAATCAGATTTTCTTCCGGGAAGATCTATTTTATAAAGAAAACGGTTTAATCAACACTACTTATTTTAAGGAGGAAAAAAAGATGGCAGTTCAAAAGGGATTATTGTATACCAAGGATCACGAGTGGGTTAAGGAAGAAGGCGGAGAGTACGTAGTAGGAATTAGCGACTATGCGCAGAGCGAATTAGGAGATTTGGTTTTCGTAAATCTTCCGGAAGAGGGCGACAGTGTAACAAAGGGAGAGTCTTCTCCGATGTTGAGTCCGTAAAGGCTGTTTCCGACGTAATATCTCCATTAACCGGTGTGGTTAGTGCAATCAATGAGGCTGTTTTGGATGCTCCTGAAAGCATCAACAGCTCTCCCTATGAGGCTTGGTTCGTAAAGGTAAAGGATGTTACCGATAAGGAAGAGCTTCTTTCCGCAGAAGAATATGAGGAGTTCTTAAAGACTCTGTAATAGAGACAGAATGCGATTCCTTCCTTGAGGGGATAGAATGGGAAGGTCTCCCCTATCTTCTTAAGGAAGACCCTAACCGAAAGAAAGGTGGTGAATTATGGGAAAATACATTCCCAATACAGAGGCGGAGCAGAAGGCGATGCTTCTGGAAAGTGGATTTTCTTCCTTTGATGATCTGTTCAAAGATGTACCACAGGAAGTAAAATTAAAAGGCGAGCTTTCTATTCCTGCCGGTTTGTCCGAGCTGGAAGTACGTAGAGATATGTCCGCCCTGGCGAACAAAAACGTAGTATTCCCGGTTATCTTCAGAGGTGCCGGAGCTTATCGCCATTTCATTCCTTCTATCGTTAAGAGCGTGATTGGAAAAGAGAATTTCTTGACTTCCTATACCCCGTATCAGGCAGAAACCAGCCAGGGTGTACTACAGTCAATCTTTGAATATCAGACCATGATCTGTGACTTAACCGGCATGGATGTATCCAATGCATCCGTATATGACGGAGCGGAGGCTGCTGCAGAGGCGGTAGCAATGTGCAGAGAGAGAAAGAGAAGCAAGGCTTTGATTTCCCCGCTCTGATGCATCCGGATACCATTTCTACCATTAAGACCTATTGCCATGGCAACGGTATGCAGGTAGAAATCATTCCGGAGAAGGATGGTTTGACCGATGTAGAAGCATTAAAGGCTAAGGCGGATGCAGAGTCTGCAGTAGTTTTCATCCAGCATCCGAACTTCTACGGCAATCTGGAAGATGCAGAGAAGATTGGTGAGATTGCCCATGAGGCAGGGGCAAAGTTTGCCATGAGCGTAAACCCCATTTCTCTTGGTATTCTTAAGACTCCAAGGGAGTATGGAGCGGATGTTGCGGTTGGTGACGGACAGCCCTTAGGACTTCCCATTGCTTTCGGCGGACCTTACCTTGGATTCATGGCATCCACTGATGCGATGAAGAGAAATCTTCCCGGAAGAATCGTAGGAGCTACAGAGGATAAACAGGGAAGAACCGGTTATGTACTGACTTTGCAGGCCAGAGAGCAGCATATTCGTAGAGAAAAGGCTTCCAGTAACGTTTGTTCCAACCAGGCTCTTTGTGCTCTGGCGGTAGGTGTATATCTGGCAGCTGTAGGTAAGGAAGGATTAAAGGAAGCGGCAAGTCTGTCTACTTCCAAGGCTCATTATCTGGCAAAGAATTAGAGAAGATTGGCTTTAAACCACAATATAAGGCGGACTTCTTTAATGAGTTCGTAACAGAGTCTTCTGTTTCTTCCGCAAAGATATTAGAGGCTTTAGAGAAGGAAGGTATTCTTGGAGGATATCCTTTGGATGATAAGAGAATTCTTTGGTGCTGTACAGAAGTTAATGATAAGGCTTCTATGGACCGCGTGGTAGAAATCTTAAAGGAGGTGAAGTAATGCTTATTTTCGAGAAAAGCAAATCCGGCAGACATTGCAGTTTGTTCCCTCCCTGTGATGTGGAAGTGGTAGATGTTCCTGCAAAGGATCAAAGAAAGGCTGAATTACATTTGCCGGAGCTGTCAGAGACAGAAATCAGCAGACACTACACAGAGCTTGCTAAAAAGTGTAGAGGTGTAAATGACGGCTTCTATCCTTTAGGTTCCTGCACAATGAAGTATAATCCGAAGATTAATGATGATATGGCAGCTTTACCCGGCTTTGCAGAGATTCATCCCTTGCAGCCGGAGCATACCGTACAGGGTTGCCTTGCCGTAATCCAGGAGATTGAAAAACTTCTTTGTGAAGTAACCGGTATGGATCGTTTAACCGTACAGCCTGCAGCAGGTGCTCACGGTGAGTTTACCGGAATCATGCTGATTAAGGCTTACCATGAGAGCAGAGGGGATTTTAAGAGAAACAAGATTATTATCCCGGATGCAGCCCATGGAACCAATCCTGCTACCGCTACCATGGCAGGCTACAAGGTGGTAACCATTCCTTCCAATGAGCACGGCTGTGTAGATATGGAGAAATTCAAGGCGGTTTTAGGGGATGATGTTGCCGGCTTGATGCTGACCAACCCCAATACTGTAGGTATTTTCGATGAAAATATCTTAGAGATTACCAAGTTAATCCACGAGTGCGGCGGATTAAACTATTATGACGGTGCGAACTTAAACGCTATTATGGGCGTTGTTCGTCCCGGAGACATGGGCTTTGATGTTATTCACTTGAATCTTCATAAGACCTTCTCCACACCTCACGGTGGCGGAGGACCCGGAAGTGGAGTTGTAGGATGCAAGAAGCTTCTTGCTGATTTCATGCCCGGATATCTGGTAGACGGAGATGAAGTGAAGAAGTTTGTGAAGGCTCCAAAGTCTATCGGAGATATGAAGGCCTTCTACGGAAACTTCCTGGTTGTGGTAAGAGCTTTAACTTACATCAAGACCTTAGGAAAAGAAGGAATTCCACAGGCATGTAAGAATGCGGTGCTGAATGCCAACTATATGATGAATAAGCTGAAGGATCTTTACACCATGGCTTATGATCAGATTTGTATGCATGAGTTCGTTATGAGCCTTGAGGATCTCAAGGAAAAGACAGGGGTTTCTGCAATGGATGTTGCCAAAGCTCTGTTGGATAACGGAATGCACCCGCCCACAATGTACTTCCCGCTCATCGTTCATGAAGCTTTGATGATTGAGCCTACAGAGACAGAGTCCAAGGAAACTTTGGACGATGCTGTAGCTGTTTTCAGAAAGCTTTATGAGGAAGCTCAGACCAATCCCCAGGCGCTTCATGATGCTCCTGTAACTACTCCGGTAGGAAGATTGGATGAAGTAAAGGCGGCAAGAGAGCCGGTACTTCGTTATGAGTGGAAGTAAAGGCAAAAAAGCCGATACTTTACTATGAGTGGAGATAAAGGCGAAAAAAGTCGATATTTCACTATGAAAGAAAGTAAAGGCAAAAAGCCGATACATCATTTCGAAAGAAAGTAAAATAAAGTAGATGATTAGAGAGCTGTTATATAAGGATAAAAGAGAGAGTGAACAAGAGTTTTGTTAGAAAAAGCAAGAGCTTTATCGAAACAAGCAAAAACTTAGGTTCTTCTTTGAAGGAGTCTTTATGTAACAGCTCTTCTTGCTAAAAAGCTAAATGGGTGATAAGGGAGAGAGAAATTAAGGCGGAGAGTGTAAGTATACTAAGCCGGTATTGCTCTGGAAACCTTGTGAGACAGCAAATATTAGGGGAGTAAGAATTATGAGTTATGATGTGATTATCATAGGAGCCGGTCCCGGCGGATATGTAGCGGCATTAAAGTCCGCAAAGCTGGGCTTTAAGACAGCGGTGGTAGAGAAGGACAGAGTGGGAGGAACCTGCTTAAACAGAGGATGTATTCCAACCAAAGCAATGGTTCATGCCACCGAGCTTTACAGAGAAATGCAAAATGCGAAGGAGTACGGTATCTTTGCCGAGAATATTTCCTATGACTACGGCAAGATTTTGGAATATAAGCAGGACATTATCGATAAGCTGGTAGGCGGAGTGGAGCAGCTCTTTAAGTCTAATGGAATTGATTACCTGAAGGGACTGGGAACTTTAGAGAAGGACGGTTCCGTTACCGTAAGCGGTGGAGAAGGAGCAGGAAATTATCAGGCAAAGCATGTGATTTTGGCTGTTGGATCCAAGCCTGCCTTAGTACCGATTCCGGGACTGGATAGTGAAGGAGTATTAACCAGTGATGAGCTCTTCCAATTACAGGAAGTACCCAAGAGCTTAAGCATCATCGGTGGAGGAGTAATCGGTGTGGAGTTTGCCTCCATTTTCGCCTCCTTAGGAACCAAGGTCACCATTCTGGAGGCTCTGCCCAGTATCCTTGCCAACATGGATAAGGATATTTCTCAGAATTTGAAGCTGATTTTAAAGAAGAGAGGCATCGATATCCATACCTCCGTTAAGGTAGAGAAGGTGGAAAAGGAAGCAGAGGGCGTTTCCTGCTTCTATACCGAGAAGGATGAGCCGGTAAAAGTAACATCTCAGTATGTGCTTTGTGCAGTAGGTCGTGTGCCCAATACCCAGGGACTCTTCGGAGAAGGGGTTGAACTGGAAATGGAGAGAGGCCGTGTAGTGGTAGACGAGCACTTCAAGACCTCTATGGACAATGTTTATGCCATTGGAGACCTGATTAAGGGCTTACAGCTTGCCCACCTTGCTTCCGCACAGGGAATTTGCCTCCTGGAGGAGCTGGCGGGGCACAAGAGAAGCATTGACTTAAATGTGGTGCCCGGCTGCGTTTATACCTCACCGGAAATCGCCTCCGTTGGAATTACGGAAGCTATCGCCAAGGATCAGGGCTTAGAAATCAATGTGGGTAAGTTCATGATGAGCGGAAACGGAAAATCCATGATTTCCAAGGAAGAGCGCGGATTTATCAAGATTCTGTCCGACAGCAAGAGCCATGCGGTTGTGGGCGTACAGATGATGTGCGCAAGAGCCACCGATATGATTGGAGAGTTTGGCAATGCTGTGGCAAACGGCTTACCGTTGAGCAGCTGCTGAAGGCTATGAGAGCTCACCCAACCTACAATGAAGGAGTGGGAGAGGCTTTGGAGGATGTATTCGGAGAAGCGGTACATTCCATGCCGAAAAAGAAATAGTTTAAATAGAGAACTGTGAAGAGTTAACCTACTCAAAGCGCTTTTCGCAGGACAGCTTTGGAATCGGGGCACGCTCCTGCTAACCTCGCCTTCGTAGCAGTACTAACTTCAAGCTTCACTTCGTTCGCTTTCAGTAAGTACTGACGGGCTCAGATTGCCCCGTATTCCAAAGCAATCCTGCTGAAAAGCTAAGCTAAGTATTGCTCTGTTCGCAGTTCTCTTTTTTAAACCGGAAAGAGCTCCCCAAAAGATGATTCAGAACAGGATGTCATCGTCTGCGCCTAGGCATCGCTTAGGCATAAAAAAAAGAGGCTGAAAGAATCAAAATAAAGAAATTTTCGGCAATATAGGTCTGAATGAGGGGTAGTCTGAGCCCGACACTTGCGAAAGACCGGCGAAGTGAAGGATTGTAAAAAATCAATAATTGAAGCGAATGATACAGTGTGGGTCTGTAATAGGGGCAATCTGAGCCCGTCAGTACTTACTGAAAGCAAGCAAAGCGAAGCTTGAAGTTAGTACTGTTACGAAGGCGAGGTTAGCGAGAGCGTGCCCCATTTATAGACCCACACTGTATCAGAGCACTTTCTTATAACGAGGGCAGTCCTTCACTGCGCCGGGCGAGGCTAGCGAGAGCGTTCCCCGAGTACAGACCTATATTGCGTAGAAAATTATTGTGATTCTTACAGCTTCTTTTTTCTATTACTTTTTATGCCGTAGGCGGTAGAGCCTTATCACCTGTTCAACGGTGTCCTCTAAATTTCTCCGAGCATTTTCTTTATTCATGGCGTCTTCTAAAGTGGTGATTTCTCGCAGGATGGGGAAGTAAGCGTCTATTCCGGCTTGGTTGCAGGCTTTTGCCCCCACTGTTACAGCTCCTGCAAAGGCCAGAACAGGGATTCCCTGTGCCTTGGCCAGCTTTGCTACACCGATTGGGGCTTTTCCCATGGAGGATTGTTCGTCCAGCCTTCCTTCTCCCGTAATCACAAGATCGGCTCCCTGCATTTTCTCGGAAAGCTTGGTTTCTTCCAAAATCAAGGAAACACCGGATTTTAATTCTCCTTGAAGAAAACTGCGAAAGGCAAATCCCAACCCTCCGGCGGCTCCGGAGCCCGGAGCTTCCGGATTGGCGGCAGGGTTATATTCTTTTACAAGCTCGCTATATCGCTTCATCCAAAGATCCATTTGAGAGAGCAGTTCCTTGTTTCCACCCTTTTGAAATCCATAGACAAGACTTGCTCCATTTTCCCCGTATAGAGGATTCTCCACATCGCAGGCTATTTGAAAGGAACAATGTAATAAGCCCTTCGGTACAGAAGTAGCATCTATTCTAGCCAAGTCTTTCAGGCCTTCTCCGATAGGGCAGATTTCTTCTCCGTTCTCTTTGCTAAAACGAAAGCCTAAAGCGCTTAACATTCCGATTCCACCGTCATTTGTGGCGGAACCGCCGATTCCCATTAAAAAGCGTCTGCAACCCTTGTGGTAGGCATCTAAAATCATTTCGCCCACACCGTAGCTACCAGTTTTTAACGGATTTCTTTTCTCCGGAGCCACTAAGGTAATGCCGGAAGCTTGGGACATTTCCATGATAGCAAGCTTCCCATCATTTGGGGAATATTGCGAGTCTGTTTCCGACGGTGCTTCTGAGTGTGCTTTTGAGGGATTTTCAGGCAGCGTTTCCCAGTGGGTATCCGATTTTATTTCCGCTTGGAATTTCTCCGATTCAGAGAGAATACCATAATGAGCTTCCACTTCCTGAAACAACGGCCCTTTTACCCGGACTGTTTCCAAGCTTCCCCCTAAAGCTTCCACCAGCGTTTCCACGGTGCCTTCTCCTCCGTCCGCCAGAGGAGAAATCACAACATCCGCATCAGGAACTACCCGTAAAATACCGGTTTTTATGGCCTCGCCCGCTTCTTTGGAGGAGAGGCTGCCTTTAAAGGAATCTATTGCAATAATGATTTTCATAATCTGCCTACGCTGTCTGCCAAGCACCATCCGAGCCAAGGGTATAGCCCTGAACCTTAGTATTGTAAAGCATCTTTCCGTTTTCCGCTCCGGCCTGAGGGTTCAGATAGTACCACTTACCTTTAAGCTCCTGCCAACCGGTACGCATCTTGCCGTTTTCCGCACCGACCTCTTCACTGAAGTAATACCAGAAGCCGCGAATCTCCTTCCAGCCAAGGCTCATCTTTCCCTGCTCACTGCCTTCATTTTCTTCAAAATAATACCAGGCATTGTTATAGAAAAGCCAACCGGTGAACATATAGCCTTCTTGATTAAAATAGTACCAACGATTATTCATCCATAACCACTGTGATTTCGGGTAGCTTCCATCCGGATTTAAAATCCACCAGCCCTTTGCGTCTCTTTGCCAGTTTACATTGGACGGCAGATTGCGGTCTGCCCCTAAAACCATCGGTGTCCCGCTGCTACCGCCCGAACTGCTTCCTCCGCCGGAACTTCCACTGCCACCTGAACCGCTGCCTCCGCCGGAGCCGCCTCTGCCGCTTCCGGAATTAGAAGGAATCGGCGCTTCCCCGGAATCATCGGTTGTGTACTCCGTAAAAAGCGGGTTTACATATCGTGTACCAAGTTTCAGGGAAGAGTGATTTACTATACGATTCTTTCCCTTAAAATTCATCTTATCTTTATAGAAAGCGCCTGCCCCGATATGCGTAACGGAGGCGGGAATCGTGATGGTATTTGCCTCTTTCAAGTCAAGGAAAGCGCTTTCCCCGATACTTTCCAGTCCGGCCGGTAAGGATAAATCTCCCTTGTAAGAAAGATTACGAAAAGCGGAATTCCCTATTTTCTTTAAATTCTTCGGGAAGACAAGATTGCCCTCTATCGATTTCTTAGAAAAAGCAGAATCCCCTATTTCTACGATAGAATCCGGCAACACTAAGCCTTTCTTAATGTAATCGACGCCCGCCAAGGCATGGGAGTCCAAGGCAGTAATATTTCCCCTTAATTCCAGATGCGCTCTCGTTCCTAGAGCATTCAAGAGCTTATTCCAGGAGCGAAGTTCTCCGTTTGCATTAAGACCCTGCATCCGTCCGCTGCCGTTTATTGTAACCGTATAGGGTTTCTTTTCTCCTGTTATTTGCCAGCTAAAATTCCCGTCTACACTTGGTAAGCGGGCCTCATCCGATACCGTAATCACTTTTTGCAACAATTGTGTCTCACTAGATGGGCTTATGCGGCCTCCCGGATCCGTTAAAAATGTACAATAGTAGGTGTGCCCCGGTAAAAAGGAAAGTGTACTTGTGTCCCTAAAATCAAATAGATACGAAATGAATATCTTATTGACTTCGGGAACCCGGCATTGGGCCTCGTACGTCAGATATCCCAAACGCAGACTCTTCTTGAATCTTCCACTGTCATCTGTAAAATTCTGTATACCAACCATTTCGTTTGGATCTTCTGTCTTATACAGATAAAAGTTTATAAATGGATTACCTGTTACTTCCAACTCAAAAAAATATTTATTGATTTCCGGGAGCGTATAAAAATTCACATTTTTAAAAGAAATATTCTCTTTCTTTTCTCCATTTTCATCTTCCTTGGCAGTTTGTTGTACAGAAGTATAATCCGGATTATAGTGCCTGACTCCTTTTTCACTCATAAATACCGGAGAATGATTGATAATCGTATTTTTCTTTCCATTTCCCTTATACTTGTAAAATGCCTCCTCTCCAATCCTCCGCACGGAAGCCGGAATCGTGACATCCCCTAAGTTTTTCGAATCATAAAAGGCATGGTACGGTATTTCCTTAAGGGTAGAGGGAAGACTCACTGTCTCCAAATAGTCCATATGTCCAAAGGCTGACACCCCCACATTCAGCTTTTCTATCCCTTCTTCTATCATCACTTTGCGAATCTTATTCCTATAGGGTTCCCAGGGAGCCACTTTAATTGCATCCGTTTCCCCTCTTCCACGGAGTGTCAGAGTCATATCATTTCCGGTGCCGCTTAAACTATATTCAATTTGCTTTCCTAGTCTTCCACTTAGAGGTGCCTTCTGTACGATAATCTTAAATTCTTTTGTTAGCTCCCCCTCGCCATTTCTTTGGGTTACAAGCAGTTTGGCTGTTCCTTCGTGCAATGCCTCAATGGCGAGTTGTCCATAAGCGTCATGCTTTATGCCAATAACGGTGGGATTCGTCTCCGGTATCACTCTGCAGCGTAAAACATAACTGTGAAGCAGTTCATGGATAGTGATTAGTTCCCCTAACTCCACCGCTATCGTATCTGACAAATAAGCAAGCTCTTTCCAAGAGCTTTCTTTCTCAACCAAAGAAACGGCAAATACGGAGAAATGCTCTGCCGATACCTTTACTGCATTTTCTTTCTCCTCTATTTTTTCTGTCTCTAACTTTTCTGCCGCTGCATCAACACTGTCCAGATGAAACACGGAAATCTGCTTTTCCGCATTTTCCTCCAGAAAAGAAAGCTTTGAAAAGCTGACCTTCACTTCTCCTTTTGCAGTATCCGGCTGTATTTCTTCTCCGTTCTGATCCAGCACACTGATATCAAAAATGATGCTCTGTAGAAGATTTTCTTTATCCTCCTGGAGCTTCTCTTTTACAGCGGAATCCACTTTCTGTTCCTCTCCTCGAGAAAGTTTTCTTACCCTTAAAGTCGCACCCTTTGGAAATACCCCGGAATCAGCCTGCACAGTAACAAGCACACCGGAAAGCTCTTTTTCCGCATAAAATGCTTCTTCTGTAGTCTCAGACTCTATTTCTGAAATTTCTTTTTCGATTTCATTTTTTTCTTCGACTACATTTTTTCCCATTACGTTTTCTTCAAGTGCATCTTCTTCAAGTGCATTTTCTTCCATTAGGTTTTCAGAAGAAGTTACACTCTTTTCTTCCGGAAAACTTTGCTTTATTCCTTCAGACAGTACCGTCTCATTTGCGATAGTTGCTGCAGAAACATAGGTAGAAAAGCTGCAAGATAATGCCAGAAGTAATGCCAATGTTGTTTTTGCTCTTTTTCTCATTTTTCTCCTCATATATTGTTTTACAAGTTCACATTTGGCTTCTGTAGAAAAGAATACCACATGCATTAAATTATAGCAATCTTTCCGTTTTTTAAGAAAATGTTTTAAAGTCATTAAAGTAATCTGTAATGCAAAACATAAAATCCACCTGTACAAAAATTAGTCAATCTATTTTATCGCTTACAGCACTCTTGAAAAACTATAAAATAAATACATTGCAAAATTCATTACATTTGCGTTACAATAGAAAAAACAAAATTTTCGATAAGAAAGTAAGAAAGGAAGAGAGAAGCTATGGGACAGGCGGTAAATGTGAATTTTCGTTTGGATGCAGAAGATAAAAAGAATATGGAGCAGGTATGTACAGAACTGGGACTCAGCATGAGTGCCGCTTTTACCATATTTGCAAAGAAGGTGGGAAGGGAACATAGAATTCCTTTTGATGTTTCCGTGGATCCATTTTATAGTGAAAGTAATATAAAGGAGATAAAAAGACGTATCGAGAGTGTACGTTCAGGAAAGAGCACATTAGAGGAACATGATTTGATCGAGGTGGATTAATGGCTATCAATGCATAGAAAACCGGAGCCACTGAAGGGAGACCTCAGTGGCTCTTTGAGTATTCGCCTATTTCATTACTTCTACACCGTCCGGCAGCAGCTCCGCATTTACGATGGGGTTTCCGCTCATTTTCACTTTCTTTAGGTTGGGAAGATTCCGAAGAACGGAAATGTCGGAGATATAGTTATTCGAGAAATCCACCTCCTCCAGGGTACTAAGGCCATCCATGCAATCCAGGCTTTGCAGTTTATTGTCACTGATATTCAGACTCTTTAAGGCCTTGTAATGAGAGAGGAAAGATTTTGCATTAGTGGAAAAATCATCCGATTCATCATCCAAATTCTTGAGTGTTGCATTTGTCAGGGTTAAGCTCTCTACCGTGTTGTCGTCCTCCATGTGGCTTAGAGAAACGGGAAGAACAGGATAGTCACTGGATGAGCGACTTTTGTTCGGAGAGAAAATAAGCTCTTTGGCCCCGTTATTTGTAAAAGTTTGGGTATAATCCATATATTTATCAAAGGGCAAATCCTGAAATTCCAGATGTGTAAGAGCGGGAAGGGTCCGAAGGACAGGTCCCAAGTCCGGCTGCACTGCACCGATAATGCCATTTCCCACAATGGTTAAATCCGTTAATGCATTCATTCCCTGCAGAAAATCCGCACTGTATTCAATACTATAGTTATGGATTGTCAGCGTCTTTATGGAAGGCATGTGGGCAATGGAATCCCGATCCAGGGAATAGCAGTTCACATTTTCCAAGGCGCTTAAGCCGTGTAAATCAGGAAGCTGATACGTGTGATACCCGAAGGAAAGCGTCTGTAAAGAACTAAGGGTGCTGAGGGCATTGACATTTTCCAAAGAAGAGCAGTCAATGGAGAGGCTATTTAAGGAAAGATGACCGGATAAACCGTCCAGATTCAAAATTGAAAGGTCTACTAAACTTAGGGATTTTAATTTCGGCATGTTTTGCACGAAGTTCAAGTCCTTTACATCCTTTAAATTCCGTAAGGAAAGCCGCTCCAACTGGGGCATGCCGGAAAGTACGGCAACATTTTCCACGGAACTATCTCCTGTTCCCAAGAGGTCCAGACTGCTTAGGCTGCTTAAAGAGGAAAGGGGGAGAAAGATCCATGGGGCTTTTGTCCGCATTAAGCTCCAGAGCAAGCGTCTTGAGCTTCGGAAAGTTTCGAAGGAACAGAAGCCCCTTCGTATAGTCATCATCGATATGAAGGGTGAGCTCTTCCAGAGAAGAAAATGCTTTAAAGGGCGCGTCCTGGTCTTCCCCTTCTGCATCCTCGCCGGAGTAGGAATCACCGGTGGCATCATCGTCCAGAGTAATGTTGTAGAGTCCAAGAATCTGCTCGGGGTTCGCGAAAAGCTTCGCAAGAGTTCGAAAATCCTCATATTCTCCGGAAAAATAGCGGAGATTGGTCAGACTCTTCAGGGTATTCGCATCGGAGTTGGCACTATAGTCGAAATGCACCTGATATCCCAGGGAGAGCTTAATCAGGCCTGTAAAAACCTGCATATCCGCTTCATCGATGGTATCTGTGATAGGAAAATAAAGCGTTTCCGGGTCCTTGGCCGTGCCGTCCTCATTCATAGACTTTGCATAGTCAAACTGCCACTTCTCCGTTTGGTCGGAACCGGCCTTGCTGGCTTTATGAATGGACAGGAAAGCAAGAGAGTTGTAATCCTCCCTTGTAATATCCTTCAAGCTCTTTCCGAAGGCTGTTTCTACGAAGCTTTTTACGGTTTCGTCCTCCGGTACAGTCCGAAATTTCGTCGTCGTCAGAGTAACGCTTTTATGAGGCGCACGAAATGTATTGCTGACGAAAAGCATTAAGGTGATAAATAGAAGTATGCCAACGAGGGCAACCGTCTGTACTGCATTGAGTTCCTGCCTTGCCGGGGGAGCGCTTCTTTGCTGTCCCAAATTAACATTATCAATATGAATGTTCTGGGTGATATTCGGTTTGCTAGGCTCGATGTAGACCTTGGTTTTGCAATATTCACAGGTCACGAATCCTTCCTTCATTCCCTCCGGAATATGCAAGGTACCGTGACAGTTGGGACATTCCATTTTTGTAAGAGTCATTGCTTTACGCTCCTTCTTGTATTCTGACTTCTCCAGTATAGCACGGCGGTGGGGCTTTGGGCAGGGATTCTTCTTTCTTTTTGAAGGCTGTTCAATCTGTTTTCAAAGAATAACATGCAAAATTTTCGTATCTAATGTATCATACAAGATACATGTAAAATGCTTTGACAGAAAGGAGAATCATCCGTTTTCTCAAATTTGTATGGAATCAAAAGGCCGAATCAGCCCTAGGAAAATCGGATGAAGGTAAAACTATGAAAATCATTGAAAATAATAGGGTATTTGCCTTTGACAGTAAAAATGAATGCGTTGCGGAGGTGATGGACGGAGAAACCGTCATTTTTCGTACCCACGACTGCTTTGATAATCAGCTTAGTGAAGAGGGAAGCTGCATCGGCGCTTTGAATTGGGATCGTATCAATCCCGCCACCGGCCTGTCTATGTGCAGAATGCAAAGGCAGGAGATGTCCTCAAGGTGGAAATCCTGGAAATCGCTTTGGATAAACAGGGGGTAATGTGTGCCCTTCCGGATAACGGCGTTCTTGGCTCTTTGGTGAAAGAAGAGTCTGTAAAACGGATTAAGGTGGAAGAGGGCAAGGTTCATTTCAACGACAAGCTTGTTTTTGATGTTACGCCCATGATTGGTGTTATCGGTGTTGCGCCGGAAAATGCTTCCATCAACTGCGGTACACCGGGCTGCCACGGCGGAAACATGGACAACAAGCGCATTAAAGTTGGGGCAAGCCTTTATTTTCCCGTATTCCATGAGGGCGCTATCTTCTCCTTAGGAGATGTGCACGCTGCTATGGGAGATGGAGAAGTGATGGTTAGCGGTGTGGAAATTTCCGCAGAGGTGAAGGTCAGACTGTCCGTGATTAAGGGAATCAGCATTGAAACCCCTATGCTGGAAAATGAAGAGATTTGCGGTGTAATCTACTCCCACGAAGAGATAGAAAAAGCGGTTTTCCATGCGGTACGTATCATGAATGAAAGAGTACAGGAGAATCTGGAACTCTCCTTGAACGAAGCAGGAATGCTCCTCAGCGCCGTGGGAGACCTGCGTTTCTGTCAGGTGGTGGATCCGGAAAGAACCGTGATGATGTGTATACCGAAGAAGATTATGAAGAGTCTGATCTAGGAGAGAAGTTGTTTCTTAGAGAGAACTATTGATGAGGATTTTGAAAAGGAAAAACAGCCAATGTTTTCATTTGGAAATAGTGGCTGTTTTTTTATATATAAAGAACGATTATGTCATCAGCTTTAATTTTTTGATTTATCATTGTGTTATACAAGCAAACAGGTGAATCTAAGAATCACATATACACAGTAAGCGAAAAATGTTTAGAAACATTAAATCAAAAATTCGAAACTTTAAAATGTTGAAATCTTATAAAAATAACTGTGCGGAAAAATTGCACAGTGAAATTATTTCATAGGAGAGAGATGGAACTTCAGAGGGCGTGTAATTGAAAGATTTTATGGGTGATTGCCCCATAATTCAGAGTTGAAGATATCCAGTATTTTTTTCAAAAATAGTAAAGGATTAGTGGATTACTATGTGTGCTGAATAAAGTCAATGCTTTATGACGCATGTATATCGGATAAGATAAAAATATTGGATTTAATACCTATAAAAGGAAAAAAATTCAAGTGATTAAAAAAAGAATGCAAAAAGCTTCAAAAACATTGCGAATAAATACTTTAAAAAAATTCGTTGACAAAATGAAAGTTTAGATGATATCATGCGTAGTATATGAAAAACAAAAATTTTACCAAAAAGAAGGAGAACACTATGGGAAAAGATATTTTTACCTGAAGGATTTAAAGAACTTTTAGAGTATTTACAAGAGATTTCAAGTAGCCAGAAGGAGGTGACAACGAGTGAAATTCACGCAGCTCTTGAAAAGTATGGTTTTACACCAGGTAAAAATCTCAGGAATTATATATCGCGCAGCAAAACAAAAAAATACCTTAGACAGGTACAGAGAGGGAAATATGAGTTCGGTAAGCCAATAGAGCAAGAACAAAATAGTGAGAATGAAATTTTTATCACTTGCTTGTAGGGAAATTCAAAATACCATAGAAAATATTAAAAAGATAATGATCGATAATTTGACTGAGATGAGCCCTAAAGAGTTTGAAGAAATTAAAAATAAGTTGGAAGCTTTTATCGAAAAATATTAGAATAAAAAGAAAATATTATAATATAGGAGAGGAAACGCTAATGAAAAATAATACACACTTTTAGTGAAATGGATGAAATTTATAATCAAGAAGGAAAGAAGGAGGATATATTTTATTCTGTAGAAGAAGTAGGTAAAGGTATTTGGTGCTTAAGAGCATATCATAAAGGAGGTAGCAAGATGAAAAAAACACTAAAAGAGATGATAATAGAAGTAATGAAAGATAAAGGAGGTATAGCCACCTTAGAGGAAATTTATCAAGGAGTTTTTCTAATGCGTGGATCAGTAATAGAATCTAGTATAAGAAATATAATTGAAACTCATTCCTCAGATTCCGATGCGTACATAGAAAAAAATGAAGACCTGTTCTATTCAGTAGAGGGAAAAGGCAAAGGTGTTTGGGGCTTAAGAGCATACCATAAAAGAAGTAGCAAGATGGAAAAAACACTAAAAGAGAGGATAATAGAAGTGATGTATGCTAAGGGAGGCAAAGCTACTTTAAAAGAACTTTATAAAGAAGTTGGTAAAGCGTGCTAGATACGGATATAGTCAGGGCAAGATAGAAAAGATATAATAAGCTCTAAGAGACTAGCTTGTGGAAAGCGCAGTCTACTAGAGCTTTTTTGTTACAAACAAATATGGAAAATTCGAGATACGCAAAGGAGGGTGTATAAGATGAAGGAGGCAATGGATAAGTTTTGCAAGTCCAGAGAAAATGGCTTATTTCTTCTGGACATGACAACAGGATCAGGAAAGACTTTTAATGTTTTAGAATTTATTGCAGAAAACTATAACAAAGAGGAATACAAAGATTCTAAGTTTTTCTTTATTACCAATCTAAAGAAAAATCTTCCCTTTGATGAGCTGAGAAAGCATTTTAGCAAAAGGGGAAATGCCGGCGACTTCGATAAGCTTTGTATGCAAATTGATGCCAATGCAGATATTCTTATCCATAGGCTTCAATCTGTATATACTGCATATCAAGAGGATATTCCTAAACACATCATCCAAAGTCCTGAGTTTAAAGCCTTGCTCAATTCTGTTCAATTGCTAAATAAACAAAAGAGAAATCCGATAGAAGGAAAAGAGGAATCCGCTTCGGCTTTTTATAAATATATTGAAAATGATATTCGTGACAAAAAGGAACCGGCTTTTCGGAAATTATTGATTGCTGAATTAAACTCCTTTAAAACGCCAGGAAAGAAATTAAAAGCAATAGCCAATGAAAAAAAGTATCAATGGATCGGAGAACTTTATCCCGCTGTTTTTACCAGAGAAAAGCGAATTTATTTTTTGTCTATGGACAAATTCTTTTTGGGGAATACTACATTGATTGAGCCCCAATACCTTTTTTATACCCATAAGATTATTGAGAATGCGGTCATTTTTATTGATGAGTTTGATTCGACGAAGTCTCGCCTTTTACAGCAGATTATTAAGGTGGGTTGTGAACATAAAATTAACTCTATTGATTTGTTTACGAAAATCCATTCCCCATTGAAATTAAAAGAGTTTCCCCTAGATTTGACTACCGATTCACATAGTACTAGACAGTATTTGGAACAAAATTCCGGAGCCAAAACTTGTGCAGCAAATCTGGAGGATTTAGAAAAAGCTTTCAGCAAAACGCATGATAATTTTAGTATGCAATACAGTTTTAGGACCAGGGAAGAAAGTACAAAGGACAAGAGTAGAAATTTTCTTTTTCAAGATTTACAGTTTCACTCTATTTTCTCCGGAGATAAATCCTTTATGCAAGTGAAGGTGGATCATAAAGCGAAACAGAACTGGCTGGAATTTACACAAGAAAAGCCGGAGAAGGAAGATGCGGAGCTTATTTCTTTGCTAAGCGCTGTAAAAGCACGCATCAGTTATTTTCAATATACCTCCGGAACTTTGGCCCGAAACTATATGCAATTAAAGGAGGAGAGAAAAAAAGAAAGAGAAGATGACTTTACTATTGAAAATGCGGTGGCTTCCGTTTTAAATACGTTTAATCTTGAAAAAGATTTCATACAATACTTATTACCCCTGGTTTTATCAGGACAGAGCTTGGGAAAAAGGAAGAAGGATCATCAAAACAATTTGCAAGAGAAGGAGAACCTAAGGAGTTTTGAACGCTCTGTTTATGAAAGAGGATTTCGGTATTATTTTTTTGAGGACGATTTGAACCATAACTTAAATTCACAAATCTACTTTTGTGATTTTCAAAATTCTCCGGAGAAGGTTCTTCTTCATATGGCGAAAAAGGCCAAGGTGATCGGTATTTCTGCAACGGCAAGCTTGGATACAGTATTGGGAAATTATGATTTAGAGTATCTGCAAAGAATGCTGCAAGCCGGGTATTATGAAATGGATGAGGCAGATCAAAAAAGGCTGGAGAGACATTTTGAAGGACTTATAGAGGGATATCAGAAGCTAAAGATTCATACGGAAGCGATTTCCTATAAAGAAAATTTCATGGATAACTTAAAGGAAATCTTTTCCAATCCACATATTATTCAAGAATATATGGAAAAACTGGAAAATAGTTTTTCCAAGGAAAACAAGTATGCAGCAGTCAGTTTTTTGCGGGTAATAAAAGCTCTGAAAAAATTTGTGTATAATGAAAATCTGAGATCTTTTTTATGTCTTAACAATAAACTTGCGCAGGAAGATAAAGCATCCTTTGATTTAAAGCTGATTAAGGAATTTGCAACAGAAATCTTGAAAGAGGCGAAGATGGCAGGGAAGAAATTACTGCCAAAAGCCGGGGAGGATTTGATTTTTTGTCTTCGTACAGAGGGCTATGAGCAGAGTAATGCAGAGTTAAAAGAACGATTATCTAAGGGAGAAAAGATTTTTGTTTTGTCTTCCTACAATACAATAGGTGTAGGCCAAAATCTGCAGTATAAGGTGCCGGAGAATCTGGAAGTTGTAAAGATTAATCAATATGCTCAGGATGAAAAGGACTTTGACGGTATTTATCTGGAAGCCCCCACCCACTTAATCGTAAATTTGGATATGAATAACAGCATTTCTGAAGAAGATATGGTCAAGTTCATTTTTCAAGATGAATTTCTGATGGAGAGGGGAGAACTTTCTCGTATAGATGGTCTTGCTCTCATCAAAGAGGCCTTTAGAAATCTTTCCGGAGGGCTTGGCAGATTCAGCAAAAAAAATATCCCGTATGACTGTCCATCCCTTCATAATTATGCTATCAAGAACTTGCTTCAAGCCGTCGGAAGAATTTGTCGTACCGGACTAAAAAACAAGGAGATTCATGTCTATGTGGATGAAGACATTTTTAGAAAATACGACTTATCTAAAGTGGAAAAAAGAAGGCTGAATCCGGAGTTTCGAGCGATTATAGAACTATCCAAGGCTTATAAGGAAGACAGAAAAAAACCGGGAAATCCTGTACAGCGGCTTGAAAATCTAGCGAATCACAGCTCTTTGAAATCCATGCAGATTATTCATGATTTAAAACGACGCTGGAGCGAGAACAGTATTCAGGGTTGGAAAGATTTAAGAGCTCTTTGTCTTAAGAAACCAACGTTGTCCGAGGAAGAATTTTTAAAGCAGGGATATCTTTCCGGGCTTTATTTTCGAGCACCTGAAAAGCGAGCAAGCTATTCCTATAAACAGGAAGGGGATTACAGCAAAAATATTTTTGTAAAATTCGATGACAGCCTTCCGCAGAAAATGTCGGAGGAAGAAGTGCAGTTACAGGAGCTTTTTCATATTTCTGGATTAGAGGAATATTTCAGGCAAGAGGGATATGCCACGGCTTTTGTACCCAATGAATATTTATTGACTCCTCCACTGTTTAATAACATCTATAAGGGGGCTTTGGGGGAAGTGGTAGGAAAATATATACTGGAAAAATATTTTCCCATAGATCTACTAGAGCTTCCTGAAGAGCATTTCGAGTTGTTTGATTTTCATCTGGGAAATGGAATTTATATTGATTTTAAGCTATGGAAAGGTAGTAAGTGGTTAGATGCGACGGAAGAAAAAGAAAAAATTCTGTATAAACTGGAAAGCTGTAGGGGAAAACGGGCTATTGTCATCAATATTCTCTATGACCGAAGGCTAAACCCCAAGAGCAGTGCGGATGGGAAAATAGTGGAGATTCCGTATTTATATCGAAGTGACTTGCATACCCTGGATATGGAGATGCTTAAACAGATTAAAGAAAAGAGGTATTTGGAATGGAACGACTAAACACCAATGAGCTAAATGCCGAGTTTCAGTTTTCTGCCATTAATGAAGATTACTCTTTTTTTAGGATAGAGATTTCAGAAAAATATATTTCGGGAGGGGCAGCATTTCTGGACGTAGAAGAACTTCCCTATCTGCGTTCCATTGTTTTTGAGCAGGGAAAAAGTTTCTATATGATGTGCTCCTCAAAGGGAATCACGCAAACCGCATTGATTAAGGCTTTAAGAGCGTATGAAGGAGGAGAGGCTCTTTCTTTAGTACAGCTTTTTGCTGAAGATTTAAAACCATATCTGTTGGTGCAGTTGTTTTTCAATGCTTTATCTAATCCTTTATACAATCCGGAGGAAGGGCTGTACTCTTATAATAATCTTAGCGGAAAACTACTTTGCTATAAGCCTGCATGGTTGAAGAAAGATGCGGAAGGAATGTTATGGGGATTGGATTGTATGGAAGTCCGGATTGATAGGGATCTACGCCTACATTTATTAGCCCATAGAATGAATTCTTTAAAGCTGAAGGGAAAAATGAAATTTGAGAAGCGAAAGCTTTCTGCATACCCTCAGTATGAATTTTCCTATCATCATCATACCTTGCGCAGAGTGCCTAAGGATAGGCTAAACAATCCTTCAAATCTCATTCAAAAGCCGGTAGAAGGTGAAAGAGGCAGTATCAGCTTTTTTGACTTCAGTAATTACGAAGCCTTTTCCTGCACGAAAATTGGCCTTCTATATGAACTGTTTCGTTTGCTAAAAGCCGAGTTTTCAAAGTATTTGCAATTATCTCTTCGGAATTATCCGATAGAGGAAAAAATTGCATACAAAAGAAAGGAATTGGAAGGCTACAAAGGGATATTGACTGAAAAAGTACGTTTATCCGGCATTAATCTTTTGGATGAAGTTCAAAGCTCTACTTCAGCTTCTTATTTGGAAGACTTAGGAAAAGAGATACAGCAGTTTATTCCCGGAGCAAGATGTACTTTAGGAAAAAGGCTTTCTAAAGCAAAATTGAATATTCGTTACATTCATGAAAAAAATTTTTATGAGGAGAAAGACTTTTACGAGGAGAAGGACTTTGTATGTGGATTATCCAAAGAGATAGGTTCCCGGAGCAAAGAAGATTCTTGTAAGGCGTTAGACCCCTATGGAATGAAAGCTAAAGGATATGCCATACAACACATTACTGTTGAGAATTTCAGCTTAAAAAGCAAGGTGGCAGTGATGAATATTGTAAAGGAACTATGTATTAAACAAGACATTCAAAAGGGGAAGCTTAGTATGATAAACTGGGCGGATTTTACGTTTGCGGCAGACTGGATTTTTGGCATTGTCCTGGAAAAAAGATATTTTTTTATGACTATTCATCCGGATGGAAGCTTTGACATTCAAGAAATGCAGAGAGATTTATTTAGCATGAACGAGTATGATGCCTATATGGATTATTTCAGTGCGGATGAGGAATACGCTTCGGGAAATTATTCCGGAGTGCTTGGGCTTATCAAGGATGCTAATGGAAATATAAATCTCATTAAAGATACAAGTGTATTCAGCCTTCCGGATTTTATGAGCTTGGGAGAATTACTGGAAAATGTATCTGGTAGCAGTAGATTTACCGGGGCGGAACTTATGGCTTTATTCCAAGATATCCTGCAATCCATCGAGGAGAAAAAAGTACGAGAGGAAGTGGAACAGATTCTTCCTGGACTTCAGGGAGACAGAGAGTATAGCAAAACGGAAATTTTAGAGATGTTTAGAGGGCTAAATACAAAGAAAGCTATCGTGAAATATATTTTTGAAAATACCGGCATTTTACTATATGCTTATCTTCGAGGAGAAGAGGCTAGAAAAGAATATTTATCCGGCACCTTAGATATTAATTATTTCGCCCTTTCTCCTTCGCTGGCCAGGTTTTGTGTGGGAGAGATTGGCTCCGGCATGAAGTATAGTATGGAACGGGCAAGCTTGATTCGGGAGATAGAAGCAGTGGAGGGAAGTCCTTTGATTTTTAAAGAACTGCTACCTTTAATGGGGGTGGAATTTGTAAGATATGGAATGCTTACAGTCATACCATTTCCCTTTAAATATTTACGAGAGTATGCCATGATGGAGAGGTAAGGATTAATGAAAATAGAAATATTTTTAGAACAATAATACCTCTTAAGAGATTGCAGCGACTGCAGAAGTTAGCATTAAAACAGTGCAAAGATATTTAAATGAAAGTTGTTACTTATGCAATACTGAAATTTAGACTTTTGTTAGCCAGTTATGGAGACTTTTATTACTATTTATGTCGCTTGCAGAGAGCGATGGAGTGGAGACTGCTATGAGATTGATTGTTACATTTTTGTATTTTTTTGGGGCTATGTTATATTCTTATCCGGTAAGATTGATTCATCATTTGAAATACAAGGACAAGAAAACTGAACATGATGCAAATTTCTATAGCTTGAAAAAAATAGCGAGAAAAATGCTCAAATTATTAGGCGTAAAAATGGATATTCAAGGCTGTACCATATATGATGAATCCGTGGTTTATATTGGAAATCATAGAAGTAATTTTGACAGCTTAATAATGATTGCAATAATGGAGAAACCATTGATTTTCATTGGAAAAAGTGAGATTAAAAAATTTCCATTTATTGGTAAATGGTTTCGAGATATAGGATGCTTGTTTTTAGAACGAGATGATATCAAAAAGTCAATAAAAGTTATTAATCAAGGCATTCAAAGAATAGAAAACGGGTATTCAGTCGTTATTTTTCCGGAGGGGAGAAGAACGAAGGAAGACGGTGTGGAGGAATTTAAACCCGGTAGTTTTAAAATGGCTTTTAAGGCAAATGCGCGTATTGTTCCAGTTTCATTCTATAATTCAGAGGAGTGTTATGAGCGTTTTCATGGCTTTCGCCCGGCTAATGTGAGTATTCGCATTGGGGAAATTGTTAATCCAAAAGCACTTGAACTGAATAATACTGTACAGATGGCAAAATACGTACATACGGTGATTTCTCAGATTTATGAAGAGCAACGTATACATTATAGTATGCATTGATATTAGCTAATATAAACGAGAGGTGATACTATGATAGAAAAATATAGCAATTGCAACAGCAACGGAGATGCAGAACAATTTTGGAAGGTATCTTGCCATGGTTCAGGAGGGCAATGAGATTATCGTCACAAAAAACGGTAAAGAGGTGGGCCGTTTTATTCCGCGAGAAAAGGCGGTATCTTATTTAACGGATTCTCTTGCAGGAATACTGAAAGGCGATACAGATTTAAAAGCTTTATGAAATTGAGCACAGATAGAAATAACTAAGGAAACGAAATGTGAAATCTTAGTTGCTCCATGATTACCGCAAAAAAAGAAGCAGCAGAACGGAGCTGATGATGAGGCATCCGCTTACGGTAAAGCTTGGGGAATAATACTTTCTCTTTTCTTTGGAGAGGAGCCCAAATTCCAATAATGTGTCAGTTCGTTCATCACAAGGCAGATGACAAACTGTGCTTTTCCGCAGTTTAA
>BNJS01002427.1_pt1 | contig 109260 bp, 194 predicted proteins | sample 8540461 | NCBI WGS metagenome assembly BNJS01 (sample SAMD00202454, study PRJDB9452) | human saliva metagenome | isolation source: human saliva | place: Japan
ACCAATAAGGGTTATTCATTGAAGAATAGACGACTCCCCTCTAGTGGAAGCATGAAGGAATTTGTCTTCTTTCACATAAATTCCCACATGATAGCCATTAGGGACTACGACCGTTTTAAAGAAAATTAAATCGCCAGTTTGAATATCTTCTTTGCGGACATGTTTTACCATAATTGGCTTGTTCAGTTGTACTTCTGGCAAACGAAGATTAAAACGATCGAAAGAAAAGTTTTTTGCACAAAAACCCGGAACAATCTACGCCACGACGTGAAATACCGCCGAGCACATAAGGTGTCCCCGCCCATTCATGTTGTTGTTCACTCAACATGGCTATGGCCATAATCGGATCGCCGATTTGACCTTTTATAGTTCATCGCATAATCATCGTTTTGAAAAACTGGAACAAGCGAATAAAAAAACAGCGAGGCAGTAGCGATTAAAAATGATTTATATACTTTTCATACCTTTTCATATGAAAAGTGCGGTAGAAATTCACCGCACTTTTTGTTGCTTACTATTTAGTTTTTTTCCACACGAGCACGTAACTTTTGCCCCTGGTTTAAACGTCACCACTCGGCGAGCAGAAACCGGCACAACATCACCAGTTTTCGGGTTACGCCCTGGGCGAGATGACTTATCACGTAGTTCAAAAATTACCAAATCCTGATAATTTCACATCATGACCAGATTCTAGCGATGAACGAATCTCTTCTAAAAAGTTCTCCACCACATTTTTCGTATCGTGTTTAGATAACTGATATTTATCACTTAAATATTCAATAATATCAATTTTTGGTTATCGTAGCCATATTAATCCCTTTAATTCAGCATTAAAGCGTTGTTTTTACCTCCGCTAATACTGCCGAAATCACTGCATTAATTTCTTCATCTTCAAGTGTTTTTCATTATCTTGGACAGTCAAGCTAATCGCTAAACTTTTATAGCCTTCAGCGACGCCCACACCTTGATATACATCGAACAAGTTCACTTGAACCAATTTTTTTCGCCGCCTGCTTGTTTTACATGCTGCGATCAATTCCCCTGCTGGTACGCTATCTGCTACGACTAAAGCTAAATCACGACGGTTTTGCTGGGAATTTAGAAATTTCTTTTGCTTGCACCACATTACGTGCCGCAATTGCATTCCAAAGAATTTCAAATACAAAAGTTTTGCCATTTAAGCCAAGTTTTTGGCTAATAGATGGATGAATTGCACCAATAAAACCAATTTCTTGACCATCTAATTCAATAGCAGCAGATTGGCCAGGGTGTAATGCATCAAATTGTTTTGCAACAAAACGAACTCTATTACCACCTTCTGTTAAAGAAAGTACTGATTCTAAATCGCCTTTTAAGATCAAAAGAAATCAACAGACTCTGCTTTACCTGCCCAATGTTCAGATTTTGCCGTTCCAGTAATCACCGCACTTAAAACAAATTCTTGACGCACACCAAATTCAGCATTGGCATCTGGCACAAAACGCAATCCAGTTTCAAATAAACGAACACGAGATTGTTGGCGATTTTTGGTTATACAGCACAGCACCTAATAAACCACTAATTAAAGACACGCGCATTGCGTGACATTTCCACAGAAATTGGGTTTGGCAATACAAGTGCTTCTTGATGTGGATGTAATAAACTTTTGAATTTTTTTGGATCCACAAAGCTATAAGTAATGGCTTCTGATAATCTGCATCCACAAGTGCGGTCTTAATTCGAGCTAAATCTAAATCAGATTCTTTTGTGCTCACGCATGCGGAGATGCGCTAATGGTGCATTATTTGGAATGCTGTTATAACCATAAATACGTGCCACTTCCTCAATTAAATCTTCTTCAATTTCAATATCAAAACGCCAGCTTGCAGAAGTTACTGTCCAAATATCATTTGCATAAGTAACATCGAAACCAAGACGGTGGAAAATTTCTGTTACGCTTTCTGTTTCAATATGATGACCCTAAAAAGTGCATCTAATTTACTACGGCGAAGTTGAACAGTATTAACTTTAGGAAGATGAGCTTCACTGCTTGCTTCACAAATCTCACCCGCTTCACCACCACAGATTTCAAGCAATAATGCGGTTGCTCGTTCCATTGCTTTTACGCGCTAATTCAAAAATCTACACCACGTTCAAAAACGGTGTGATGCATCCGTATGTAAACCATATTGTCTTGCTCGGCCTGCAATCGCTAATGGAGCGAAAAATGCGGATTCTAAAATTACATCTTTCGTTTCGCTATTCACGCCACTGGCTGCACCACCAAAGATTCCTGCCATTGCTAAAGGACCATTTTGGTCAGCAATTAATAAAGTATTTGATTGAAGTTTTTGCGGTTGAGCCATCTAATAATACTAATTCTTCACCCTCTTTTCGCTAAGCGAACTTGAACAGGTTGTGCAACTTTAGCCGCATCAAACGCATGCATTGGCTGACCAAGCTCAAGCAAAGATGTAGTTAGTAATATCAACAATTGGATCAATAGAACGAATACCGCAACGACGCAATTTTTTTCTTGCATCCACATTGGCGATTCAGCCTTCACATTAACGTTTTTCACCGCACGCAATAAATAACGAGGGCACGCTTCTGGAGCTTGTAAATCAATTTGAACTTTATCAGAAATTGTTGCTGGAACTGCTTCAAAGTGCGGTTGATTTACCGGCTGTTTATTTACCACGCCAATTTCACGCGCAATACCCTGCAATGCTCAAACAATCCGCTCGGTTTGGCGTTAAGCTAATTTCGATGGCATTATCATTTAAACCTAAATATTCACGTAAATCTGTACCGATTGGCGCATCAGCTGGCAATTCAATAATACCGTCAGCTTCAACATCAATACCTAATTCAGAAAATGAACAAAGCATTCCTTCTGATGGTTGACCGCGTAATTTCGTTTTCTTAATTTTGAAAATCGCCCGGTAATACCGCACCTTCTGTTGCGCAAGCGACTTTTTAAGCCTTGACGACAATTTGGTGCACCACACGATATCCAATAAACGATCACCGCCTACGTTCACTTTAGTTACACGTAATTTATCTGCATCTGGATGTTGTGCACATTCCACCACTTCACCAACAATGACACCGTTAAATTTACCCGCAACGCTTTCCACGCCATCTACTTCTAAGCCAAGCATGGTAATTTGCTCGCATAATTGCTCGGTGGACACCGCAGGGTTCACCCATTCTCTTACCCACTGTTCACTAAATTTCATTTGTTGTTATCCTTTTTAATTCAAATCCGAGACATTACTTAAATTGTTTTAAGAAACGTAAGTCGTTTTCAAAGAACGAACGTAAATCTGTTACGTTATAACGTAACATTGTTAAACGCTCAACGCCCATTCCCACAGCAAAACCAGAATATTCATTCGGATCAATACCAACGTTACGCAACACATTTGGGTGCACCATACCGCAGCCCAACACTTCTAACCATTTACCGTTTTTACCCATCACATCCACTTCGGCTGAAGGTTCAGTAAACGGGAAATAAGATGGACGGAAACGCACTTGTAAATCTTCTTCAAAGAAAGCGCGTAAGAAATCGTGCAATAAGCCTTTCAATTCTGTGAAATTTGCTTTTTTTATCCACATAAAGCAATTCAATTTGATGGAACATTGGCGTGTGTGTTTGATCGTAGTCATTACGATATACACGTCCTGGAGCCATAATACGAATTGGTGGCTGCATTTTTTTCCATAGTACGAATTTGCACGCCAGAAGTTTTGGGTGCGAAGTAATAATTCTGGATTAAACCAGAAAAGTATCGTGATCGGCACGTGCTGGGTGATGTTTAGGAATATTTAAAGCATCGAAGTTGTAATAATCACTTTCAATTTCTGGGCCATTTTCAACTGAAAAGCCAAGTTCTGAGAAAAATTTTTGTTACGCGATTAATCGTCATGGTAACTGGGTGTAAGCCACCAGTTTCAACTTTGCGACCCGGTAAAGCTGACATCTACACGTTCTTTTTTTCTAATTTTGCGTTAAGTTCAGCCTGTTCCCACTCCGCTTTTTGCATTTTAAAAATTCTAACGCAGCTTGTTTTTGCTTCGTTAATTTTTGCGCCCATAGCCGGACGTTCTTCTGCTGACACATTACGCAATTCTTGCATTAATTGAGTAAAATGCCCTTTCTTACCAAAATATTCGACACGGATTTCATCCAAAGCCGTTAAACTTTTATCCTGAATGGATTCAATCGCTAATTTCGCTTTCTCAACAAGCTCGTTCAGATGTTGCATAGTTTCCCCTGCTTCTCTTTTCTCTATAAAATAAAAACCGAGTAATGATAATACCAAGTACTTAAAAAGTAAAAGAATAATACGAAAAATCATTGGTTTATCAGATGATAATATTTAGAGTATTTAAATGTTGACTCAAACTCTAAAAACAAAAATTGTGATCATCTTCTCATTTTTAATGTAAAAACCAAGTTATATAGTAGGATTTTCATTAACTAAGCGTATGATAAGCATTATCATTCTTAAAAATTAAGGAGATTTGTATGAATGATCCACAAAAACGATATAACACTGCTACTTTATTATTTTTATCTTTAATTGGAATCCTCCCATCTCTTAGCCAAGCTGAGTCGATACGTCAATTAGACACGATTAATGTTAATGCTTCATCAGACGATATAGCATTAAAGGGAAAAAGACTCCATTTATAGCAAAACAACGTAACAGAATATAAAAGCAAAAAGAAATTGAAACTTATCATTCTCAATCTGTATCTGATTTATTAAGTGGTATTACGGGTGTCTATGGTGGTGATGCGCGTAATGGCGGTGCAATTGATCCAATTATTCGAAGCTCTTGGGGACAAGGGCGGATTCCCTGTCGTGGTAGATGACACCGAGCAATCCATCACCATTTGGCGCGGCTACTCCGGCGTGAGTAACCGAAATTATCTGGATCCGTTTTTAGTGAGTGAAGCGAGTGGGAAAGGCTCGAATTTGAGACCGCACTTTGCGCCCGGGCGGCAGGTACGATTCGTATGACGACGCTCAACCCCGACGACATCATCAAAACCCGCAAGAAATGGGGCATTGAGCTAAAAACCGAAACCGCCAACAATTCCATTAAAGCGCGCCCTTATCAGGGCATACCACTCGGGCAGGATTATCGGTTGGTTGCATCTGATGGGCGTGCCGAATTAGGCGAATGGGCATCTATTTTTCGGATTTGATGATCGCGTTGAACCACGCGCTACAAAGGCAGAAACAAGCCCTTTACACGACAATGCCGTACGTTTGGCGTTAGCCGCAAAAAGATGATGGTTATGAAGTCTTAGGGCGTATGCTTATCGTAACAAAGGCAATTATTTGCGGTAAACGGGGAGGATACGGTGAAGGAACAACCGCCCGCTTGATTTAAATAAAAACCTGATGACCCTTATATTCCACTCATTGCTCGAATTTATAAACCGGTGAAGAAGTACCAAATACATCTTATGAAAGCCGATCTTGGTTATTAAAGGAAACTCCACTTTAATAAATATGCCTTTCACTGCGAACTTCCGAGACACGCGAATAAATTATCGGTGACATAATGCCTTCCCGACTTGGCTATAACTATTCTGCGCATAATACCGTCACACAATGGCCACTAAGATGTAAAACACAGGTAATGTTGAGTTTTCTTATAACCCGCCCTGATAACAAATGGCTTGATTTAAAAGTAGGTGTCTGGGCAGTAAAAATGATACGGCGACCAATACATCAGGCGGTTCGTCGGGCGACGTTTTATTTAGTGATTGGAACGCAAGCAATTTATCAAGTGTTGAAACTTTGAGCTGGCTCGTCGTGAATTTGGTGATTTACTTGACTATTATGGTACGCCAGATATAGACGAAGCAACTACATTAAAAATTGTAACCGTTTAGTTGCCATTCAGAAAAGAATTGGTGGATAACTATATGAAAAATCCAATGTTTAAAATGTAGATGGCATCTTTAATACACAACCCGCCCAAGTACAATATGCCCGTGATAATCACATGGGCATTACCTTTAGCAATGCGATGGAACTGACACCGAAACTGCGCTTAAGTATAATGGCAAATTATCGACACGAAACCTTAGATAGCACGAACGTTTATCAATTATGGGATGACTATAATCTTTTTCTGCCTTTAAAACCTATTCCTCGGAATCAGGGCAGATCCGAGTATCTACAATTACCGTATTGGCTCCGATATTCATGGAGCTTGCCGTGTTTCTAATGACGCCCGCCCGTAATCGAAAAGGAAAACGGAATGAGTTTAATGCTGGCTTTAAATTTGAATACACGCCGACAGATTGGTTATTAAGCTGACCGCAGGAATGAAATATACCCACTATAAATCCAAAGATCGCGGCTTACAGGAAAAATTGCGAACGTTAATCGAGAAGACGCATACACACCAGGTAGAATGTCTTTCAGTTATTCCCGTTTTAAAGAAAGAAATGGATCCCAACGTAGTTGCTTTTATACAAACAATATAAAGCGAATCTGGAACTTAGCGATAAATTACGTGAAGAATATAGCCAATCTCATCCCAGCCCGAATATTGCGAGCGATGAATATGAAAAATGGAATGATGCATTTTATGAATTTGCGTATTCAAGAGGCTATCATATTCCTACCGACGAAGAACAAGCCAGCAGACGTGGAAATGGACAATATTTATGATGAACCCACCAAAGTCTATTGGACACGTGATGAATATGGCAATTTCCGCTGAAACTTTCCGCTGAATAATGGCGTTTTGCCAAAGGAATTGTTTACTAAAAGGTATTCACCCCAAAACAGGCGAAGAAGTGGATTATGTAAAAGCAGGCTATTCCGCACATTATTCCCAGAACACACCGGAGCAAATTCCAATCACCAAAGAGCAATGGGAACAAATGAAAAAGCGGAACGCAAAGATCACGCGTGGGCGCCTTCCCTGAGCGCCACCGTTTTTCTCACCGACAACGCCCGCGTGTATGTGCGCTATGACGAAACCAAAGCGTATGCCGAGTATTTTTGAAGACACCATCGGTTATTCCATCGATATTCTCACGCCACTTTATAAACGCAAACCGAACACAGCAAAAATATTGAAGTGGGCTGTGCATGATTTACGTGGTTTCTTCCCAAGTTTACGCCGTGCGGATATTCGCCTCAAATTGGTACAAAAACACCACGAAAAATATTTTTGACCGCGACATTACCTATGAAATGAAAACAGTTCGACAAGCGCATCCTGGAAGGTGGAATTATCCGCTCTGTTAGTGATCAAGGTCGCATCTTCGGTGATATCGGTATTAGCTACAACATCAAAAATAAATTCTGTGATAAAAGCTCGGCAATTCGAGAATCAACCGAATTTATTAATGTTGAGAGCTTTTAGACCTTTACCTCGAATGCGTAACGGCGGTAATGCAAACTGCTGTTTAAAAATGCCATTTGCCGAAATACAGCATTACCTCAAATCTCGGTGTACGTTTCTTAGATGAGCGATTAGAAGTTGGCACTCGTATGGTATATCACACTAATGTGAAAGAAACTCGTAACAAATCTTTACGTGATGCAGGCTGGTTTGCCAATAGCAATAACAACCCACGTTGGCAGCCCGGTGTTCTTGGTTGATGCGTATATGAATTGCAAAGTAAAATGAGAATCTTGCACTGTCATTGTCTGCGACAAATTTAACCGATCGTTATTATCTTGATCCAATGACTCGTTCATCATGCCAGCGCCAGGAAGAACCATTAAATTTGGTTTAACAAGTACATTCTAACCATATATGGTTTATCATATACTAAAAATGGAATAACGTTATCGCTATTCCATCTTATTACCAACAAAATCGTTCATTCACAAAATTTTCTGACCGCTCTTTTTGCCATTTTTCTTTATTTTTTGGATTAGCAAAAACGTGCTTTGTTCCTGTAAACGTTGAACTAATTTTGTTTCTGCTTCTTTTAACGCTTTTTCGACGATCCGCAAATTTTGCGGGCAATGCTGGTAAAAAATCACTTCATAAGGATGCGTAATTGTCCATTTCACCGCATTTTCTGCAGCACGACTTTGTTTATCAAAATTGCAAAACGCATAAGCATTAACAAACTGCCCTACATACGTGGCTGAAACCCTGTATTATCTCTGCACCGTTTGTTTTGGTAAATCCAACACATAAAGTGCAGTGATCAAACGGTTTTGTCCACGATAAAACCAAGTAACAGCTTCATCTCTTAAAGCCAAAATCGTAAGCCCTGAGCAGCTAACGTAAACATCGTCATGGGTGAAATACGAGCTAGGATTTTTCTTCTACAAATTTCATCGCACTTTTCATAACCTTTTATCGTATTTTCACGTAGCATAGGATCAATTTCTTTATGTACAAATACATTTTCTGCTTTTTCCATTTTCAGCAGAATAATAAGGTTTGACATAAACATCCACCGTCTTCACTGGTTCTTTGCTAATAGAACTACAAGCAGTAATAAAAAGTGCGGTTATAAAACACAGTATTTTTTTAACATATGGATTTTTCCTTATATAATGCCCAGCAAAATTTCACTGCATTGTTATTATGAAAATTCATCTAATCTACAGTAAAACCACATTAGAATTCAATAATGAAACAAGTTTACTTGATCATCTCGAGAAAAATAATATTCACCATGAATATCAATGCCGTAGTGGCTATTGTGGTTCTTGTCGTGTGAAGATCAAAAAGGCAAGGTATCCTATAAAGATACGCCCCTTGCCTTTATTCAACCTGATGAGATTTTATTATGCTGCTGTCACGTAGAAAGTGACATTGAAATTGATTTATAAATTATTTTAAATCTAATACATCGGTCATATCAACAAGCCATTCGCCTTTATTTTTCTAACCATTTACCAGCACGCACTGCACCATTAGCGAAAGTCATACGACTTGATGCTTTATGGGAAATTTCTACACGCTCGCCGATATCAGCAAACCACACCGTATGTTCCCCCTACCACATCCGAAGCGCGAATAGTTGAAAAACCAATTTCATCGCGTTTACGTTCGCCTGTGATTCCTTCACGGCAGAAGACTCGTGAGTTTTTAAATCGCGACCTAAGGTTTTTTTGCGATATGTTCGCCCATAGAGTGCGGTGCCAGATGGCGCATCAACTTTTATGACGGTGATGTGCTTCGATCACTTCAATATCGCAATAATCGCCCATCACTTTTGCTGCTTTTTCTAAAAGCTTGAAGACCAAATTCACACCAACACTGAAATTTGATGCAAACACACATACATTTTATCTGAAGCGGTTTTTAATCGCCGCTTTTACCATTTCTCATCAAAAACCTGTTGTACCGATTACCATTTTTATTATTCGCCACGCAAAATGCAATATGTTCAAGGGTGCCTTCTGGTCGAGTGAAAATCGATTAATAAATCGAATTTATCTTTTTGGCTTTCAAGATCATCCGAAACTGTTACACCCAGATGACCAATGCCCGCCAATTCTCCCGCATCTGTTCCGACTAAAGATGATCCTTTGCGTTCAAAAAGCTGCACCTAGTTCTACTCCTTCCGCAGAATGAACCGCTTGAATTAATTGACGTCCCATTCTTCCCGCCAGCACCCGCGATTGCAAATTTTTAATGTCATATTACTCCTTTTTATTAATGAATTATTTCGTTGATGCCGTTATAAACAAGCACACAACCAAAAATAAAAATACAATACCCGCCATATTATCAATATAACGGCTGTATTGACTGTATAAACGCTTGGCAATATTACGTGAAAAATCAATGAAATCACATAAAATAACAAAAATGTTTCAACCACAATCACCATAAAAAGCCAAGATAATTTGCCACATTTCAGTGATATTCACTAAGACAAGCGACATCACGCTACTAAAATACACCATGACTTTTTGCATTAGATAAAATTCACTAAAAAGCCCTTTTCACAATTTCTTTTTGATCGTGGTTTGTTGATTGAGTTCTGTTGTAGAGTGCGGTTCAAATTGAGCGTGTTTTTGCTGCGTGAGCCATTAAAAACCGAGATATGCTAGAGTAACCACCGCCACAACATAATAACGCCATGTAATGCAGGAATAGTAACGAACAACACAGCGCTAATCCCACATAGAAAGCATCCCCAAAAAGGCGATGCTAAAGCTGTTATGCCTAAAATGCCACAAACTGTATTACGACGAGAGTTACTTGCCGCCATCCGACTTACATAGAAGGAAAATCAGGCCCTGGTGTCATTAATCCAAATAAATGCACAATGATTAAATTTAGCATCACGACATCCAATACTGAATAGCAAATACAACGATTACTGCATAAATTGCTGCTAATACATCATCATCTATAATACCAAAACCACTTTTCGAGTTTTTCGTCAAAATAACGAATTGGGAACGGTTTTAAAATATCAAAAAGCGAAATAACGCAAAAAGCAGCCAAAATCCATTGCCAAGATAAGTGACGGGATCGCCGCCATACAATAAATACGCCGACAAATTCATCCCAGACGATAGAACCATGATCGTGCACGCCCATATCTGCTGTGGTTTTTGGCAAAGGTAGCAACTCGAGTAGAAAACAAAGTGCGGTAAAAATTAAAAAGGTTTTTACCCCTAATAAGGAAAGTAAAAATCACACCTAAAATTGTTCCAGCTAAAAGCTCCCCCACGTGCCTGGAGCAGGATGAATTAAAGCCTGAGCCAAAACCAACGGCAAGTAAATGAATAGGATTTAAAAGAGAGATAAGAGGATTATTTTCTGTCACTTTTGATTCCTTAAAAATGATCGAAACCACTTGAAAAAGTTATATTCACAGATTTTTCCATCCCGTAAAAACGGAGCGAAAAGTCGCTGCACTTTTCTGTGATTTTTACCAATACAAGTACAGGGCACATTCAGTCAAGCGTAATTCTAATTTATCTTTATATTCGGGAGGTACTGGTAAAACAAAGTTCATAATCTTCTCCACCACTTAAGGCAAATTGTTCCACTTTGAGTGCGATCATATTTATTTAAAATCGATGATGAAAGAGGTAAAGCTGTAGTCTCAACTTCAGCACTACATTGACTTCTTTCAAGAATATGCCCTAAATCAGAAATTAACCCATCGGAAAGATCAGCGGCAGCATGGGCAATATCAATCTAACGCCCGCCCAAGTTCAATTCTAGGTGTGGTTCTAGTATGACGTTGTTGCAGAAAAACATCATCAGCATCAACCGCACTTTTGCCCGATAAAATTTGTGTTAAACCAGCCGCACTATCGCCTAAAAGTGCCTGAAACATAAATTAAATCGCCGATTTTTGCTTTATGCCGACAAATTCCGTTGCCTTTTTCGACAAAGCCTTGTGCTGTAATGGTATATAGATAAGTTGCCTTTTGTGGTATCACCACCAATTAATGTGACGTTGTATTGTTTTAATGTGTGCAATAAACTTTGACAAATGTTGAAACTCAATTTTTCACATCTACATTTGGCAAAAGTTAATGCCAGAGAAATCCATTTGGGCTGTGCCCCCATTGCAGCAAGATCACTTAAATTTGTTGCAACGGCCTTATAAGCTAAAGTCCTCAGGTGAAATGGTTGGTAAAATGCGTATTTTCCACCATTGTATCGTGGTCGTAATGGCAAGCTGATAATTCTCTGGCACGGAAACCAGTGCACAATCGTCGCCAATAGATAATTGAACGGAATCATCAACTAATATTTGTGGCTGAAAATATCGTTTAATTAAATCAAATTCACCCATTGCCATTTTTCACCTATCTTATAGAGAAAAGGCACGCGTTAAAAACGCGCGCCATTTTCAGTTTAAAAAGCGATTATTTACGCCCCAATGCTGGTGCGATTTTATCAAGTACGCCATTGATATATTTATGGCTTTTCGTCTGCACCGAATACTTTTTGCCACTTCAATCGCTTCATTGATAACCACTTTATATGGCATATCTAACTCGAAGCGCAATTCATAAACGGCCAAACGTAAAATTGCAGTTTCAATAGGATCAAGCTCATCAAAAGCGCGGTCAATATAAGGCGAAATTGAAAAATCAACGGTTTCAATATTTTTCTACTGTTTGACGAAATAATTTACGGAAGTAAGGTTTATCTACCCCATCCATATCTTGATCTCAACACAAAGGCTAATTCAACTTGTTCTGCAGTATTGCCGGATACCGCCCAAGAATACAAGGCTTGAACGGTACATTCACGCGCACGACGACGAGTAGAAGGCTTTTTCACTTGTTTTTGTTCTGTCATGATTTATGCCGCATCAATTTGTTGAATAAGATTAACCATTTTCAAGTGCGGTTAAGGCTGCTTCTGCACCTTTATTACCCTGCTTTAGTACCAGCACGTTCAATCGCCTGTTCAATATTTTCTGTAGTTAATACACCCAAAAAGCGACAGGGATTTCAGCATCCATTGCAACCTTTTCCTAAAACCGCTGCTTTGCTTCCCCTGCTACATATTCAAAAGTGGCTGTACCACCACGGATAACTGTACCTAATGCCACAATCGCATCAAATTACTTTCAGCTAAACGACGAGCAACTAATGGCAACTCATACGCACCTGGAGCACGCACGATAGTGATATTTTTCATCTTTCACTTGGCCGATACGTGTTTTTAATGCATCAATTGCGCCTTCTAATAAACTTTCATTAATAAAACTGTTAAAACGAGCAATTGCTACTGCAACTTTTGCATTAGGTGCTGCGACTGAGCCTTCTAAAAACTTTCATATCCTATTATTAGCCATAATGAGTTTTTGGCCCGAGATTTTGTGCATAAAATCGCGTATATTCATTATTAATAAGGCTTTTTACCCCTATTTTTATTTAGGGCACATTTTTAAGGCGATTTTTATTGTTCATAGCCCGCACCAATCACTATATTTTTATGGAAAATTTCTTTATTAAGGTAAACTATCAGCAATTTTATGTGAATTATATCGAGTTACAGAGGCTTTAATATGTCTAAAGTGGCATCGATTATTGATGTATTACGAGGAAAAGTGGCGATTGGCGAAACCGTCACAGTGCGTGGTTGGGATACGTACCGTCGCGATTCTAAAGCAGGCTTTATCTTTCTTAGCAGTTTATGACGGTTCTTGCTTTTGATCCAATTCAAGCAATTATTAATAACGATATTGAAAAATTACGAAAGCGAAATTTTACGTTTAACAACAGGGCTGTTCTGTAATTGTAACAGGTAAAGTCGTTGAATCACCTGCAGAAGGACAAGCGGTTGAATTACAAGCAGAAAAAGTGGAAGTGACCGGGTTTGTTGAAGATCCAGACACTTACCCAATGGCAGCAAAACGCCACTCTATCGAATATTTACGCGAAGTAGCTCACTTACGCCCTCGTACCAATATTATTGGTGCGGTCGCACGTGTTCGTCATTGCTTATCTCAAGCAATTCACCGTTTCTTCCATGAGCAAGGTTTCTATTGGTGGCAACCCCATTAATTACTGCATCAGATACTGAAGGTGCGGGTGAAATGTTCCGTGTTTCTACACTTGATTTAGAAAATCTTCCACGTGGTGAAAATGGAAAAGTTGATTTCAGCCAAGATTTCTTCGGTAAAGAATCATTTTTAACGGTTTTCAGGTCAGTTAAACGGCGAAACCTATGCTTGTGCATTAAGCAAAATTTATACTTTTCGGTCCAACATTCCGCATGAAAAACTCAAATACTACCCGTCACTAGCTGAATTCCTGATGGTTGAACCAGAAGTAGCATTTGCAACGTTAGCAGATAACGCAAAACTTGCAGAAGATATGTTGAAATACGTATTCCGTGCAGTATTGGCTGAGCGTAAAGATGACTTACAATTCTTTGAAAACATGTAGATAAAGATGTTATTACGCGTCTAGAAAACTTTGTGAACTCAGATTTTGCGCAAATTGACTATACTGATGCCATTGATGTGTTATTAAAAATCTGGTAAGAAATTTGAATTTCCCTGTTTCTTGGGGTATCGATCTTTCTTCTGAACACGAACGTTTCTTAGCGGAAGAATATTTTCTAAATCACCAGTTAGTAGTGAAAAACTATCCAAAAAGATATTAAAGCATTCTATATGCGTTTAAATGATGATGGAAAAAAACTGTAGCGCAATGGACGTGTTAGCACCGGGAATTGGTGAAATCATCGGTGGTTCTGACAACGTGAAGAACGTTTAGACGTGCTTGATAAACGCATGGAAGAAATGGGATTAAATCCAGATGATTATTGGTGGTATCGCTGATCTTCGTAAATACGGTAGCGTTCCACATTCTGGTTTTGGTCTTGGTTTTTGAACGCTTAATCGTCTATGTAACTGGCGTGCAAAATATTCGTGATGTAATTCCATTCCCACGCGCGCCAAGAAATGCGAATTTCTAATTCAATTTCACTTTAATATTGACCGCACTATAAAGTGCGGTCAATTTTTCAGAAATTTTAAGGAAAGTAAAATGGATAAAATTAAACAACTCTTTGCCAACAATTACAGTTGGGCGCAAAGAATGAAGGAAGAAAATTCAACTTACTTCAAAGAACTTGCGGATCATCAAACGCCACATTACCTTTGGATTGGTTGCTCTGATAGCCGTGTACCCGCTGAGAAAATTGACGAATCTTGAACCAGGTGAGCTTTTGTACACCGTAATGTTGCTAACCAAGTGATTCACACAGATTTTTAATTGCCTTTCTGTTGTGCAATATGCCGTCGATGTGCTTAAAATTGAACATATTATTATCTGTGGCCACACCAACTGTGGTGGTATTCATGCCGCTATGGCAGATAAAGATTTAGGGCTTATCAACAACTGGCTCCTTCATATTCGTGATATTTGGTTTAAACACGGTCATCTTCTCGGTAAACTTTCTCCAGAAAAACGCGCGGATATGTTGACTAAAATTAACGTAGCAGAACAGGTTTACAATCTTGGGCGCACTTCAATTGTAAAAAGTGCTTGGGAACGCGGGACAAAAACTCTCATTACACGGCTGGGTATATGACGTAAATGATGGATTTTTAGTGGATCAAGGCGTAATGGCAACCAGTAGAGAAACCCTTGAAATTTCTTACCGAAATGCTATCTCTCGCTTATCAACGCTTGATGAAGAAAAGTATTTTTGAAAAAGATCATCTTGAAAAATATCTAAAGAAAACGCCCTTTTCGGGCGTTATCTTTTAAGCTTTACCGTCAGCCAAATTTTTCTTTTCTTCCAATTCTTCCCAGCGTAAAAATGCGGTTTCTAATTCGGCTTCAGTATCCGCCAATGCTTTTAATTTAGCGTCGGTAATATCATGAGCCTGTTGGAAAAATGCAGGATCGGCTATTTCAGCTTGCAGTGCGGTGATTTTAGTTTCCAACTCTTCCAATAGTTGTGGAAGTTGTTCTAGCTCACGTTGTTCTTTATAAGAAAGTTTCACTGATTTAGGTTTAGAAGTGCAGTCATTTTTTACCGTACTTTCTTCTTTTAGCGCTTCAGTTTTCTTCGCTTTAGTCTGTTCTTCTACTGCTTTGCTTGCCCAGAAATTGGCTTGTTGCTGTTTCGCATCAAAGAATCCACCCATACTTATTCAAACGCCCCTTCACCTTCAAATAAATAACACTCTGTCGCAGTATTATCGATAAATTGACGGTCATGGCTCACAATTAACAATGTGCCTTGATAATCAGTCAAAATTTCTTCTAAAAAGCTCCAATGTTTCTACATCAAAGGTCATTGGTCGGTTCGTCAAGAATCAATAAATTATTTGGCTTTGAGTAACAATTTTTGCGAGCAATAAACGATTTCGTTCTCCCCGATAAGGCTTTAACTGGCGTCATTGCTCGTTTTTGTGGGAACAAAGAAATCTTGCAAATACCCTAGCACATGGCGTTTTACACCATTGACTTCAATATCTTGTTTACCATCCGCCACATTATCCATTACGGTTTTTTCAGGATCTAAATCAGCACGATATTGGTCAAAATAAGCAATGTCTAATTTGGTACCACAACGAATTTTTTCCTGATGTTGGCTGAATTTCACCCCAACAATAATTTAATGAACGTGGTTTTCCCACAGCCATTTGGCCCAACAAGCGCAATTTTTGTCTCCACGTAAAATCGTTGTTGAAAAATCTTTTTAATAAAGGTTTTTCCTGCGATTTCGTAACTCACATCTTCCATTTCAAAAACAATTTTTTGCCTGAACGACTTGAGGTATCTAACTGTAATTTGGCTGTTCCCACTACCTCACGGCGTTGGCGGCGTTCCTCACGCATCGCTTTTAATGCTCGTACTCGCCCTTCATTTCTTGTACGGCGAGCCTTGATACCTTGGCGAATCCACACTTCTTCCTGTGCAAGACGTTTATCAAATAATCTCATTCTGCAAAGGCTTCAACGCGTAGATTTTTCTTCTTTCGTGGTTAAATATAAATCATAATTGCCTGGATAAGACACTAATTGGCCGCGATCTCAAATCCACAATCAGTGTTGCCATTTTTCGAATAAAAAGAACGGTCATGGGAAATAAATACAATGCTACCTTGAAAATCAAGTAAGAAATTTTCCAACCATTCAATAGCTTCCACATCTAAGTGGTTGGTTGGTTCATCAAGTAATAACACATCAGGATCGCACACCAATGCGCGTGCTAGTGCCGCTTTGCGTAACCAACCGCCCGAAAGTGCGGATAATTTTGTGTTTGGATTTCAAGCCCTAGTTTTTAACAACACTTCATTGATTTTTATTTTCAAATCGCCAGCCATCAGCGTGTTCTAATTTAGCCTGAACTTGCTCTAGTTGACTTAAAATTTGATCACTGTAATTTTTCTTCCAATTGAACAGAAATATGATGATATTCTTTCAATAAATCCGTTAAATGCCCTACACCCTTCCGCGACATAATCAAAAAAATATTGCCTTGCGCATTACGCGGTGGGTCTTGCTCTAAACGAGAAACCACAAGATCTTTTCGTATTGGATTTTGCCATCATCCATGAGCACATCGCCTGCGATGATTTTCAATAAAGTTGATTTACCTGCGCCGTTACGCCCAACTAAACAAACACGTTCATTCGGTTCAATATGTAGTTCTGCGTGATCTAACAAAGGTGCATCACTAAAGGAAAGATATCCATTGGTTAAACTAATTAATGCCACAACTGCCCCATAAAAATTCGTGAAAATTAACCGCACTACTTCTATACGGTTTGCATAAAAATCCCATCAATTCGATGGGATTCTCTATGAAATCAAAGTTGTTGATATACCCGCAATGCGTGTGCATCCAGACATGCCTGCAATATAATCGCAAATAATCCGTTTCTTCCCTTCTTCTGGTGCATTACGCCAACGATTTGCAGTATTTCGTCGGTAATAAACGCTCTGGGATCAGATTCAAAAATCTGGAACATTTCTGTCAACATTCTCTGCCCTTTATATTCGATTCGTTGGGTATCCACATTGCGAATAACATAATCCCAAACGAATTTTTTAAATACACCAAGTGCAGCAATCACTTCAGGTGGCAGCTCTGCATTATAACGTAACAAAGGTTCATCAAAATTTGCCGTTAATTTCCACCGCACATTGGTAATAAAAAAAGTTCACCAATGCGCCAATCGCTTGTTTGCGCTCAAAAATGTTTTATCAGAGAAAAGTCGTTGGCTAATTGAATCAATATTTTCATGCAACCAAAGCTGAGGGAATTTGTTTTAATGCGGAATGTGCTGCTTGCCATTGATGAGGATTTACCACGCCAGTTACAATCGCATCTTCTAAAATCATGCACGCCATAGGCGATATCATCCGCCAATTCCATAATGCTGCAATCCAGAGATTTAAAACCGAGTATGTAAAGATTCAGCTGGATTTTCCCGCACTTTTTTTAAATTGACAGAATAAAGTGCGGTCATTTTCAGAAAGATTTTCCAGCAACCAACTAAACATTTTTAAATCATCGCGGAAAATGCCTTTTCCTGGAATCCAATCATGAATACGCACAAAACGCGGATCAATATTGCGAGGAAAAAAATTAAGTTCTGAATACTGAGGCGAGGCCACATCTAACAACGCGGGGATATTTCACTACACCCAATAGTGTTCGGCGCGTTAGATTCATGCCTGCATTTTCAGTGTAAGGCTCAAGTTTCGTTAAAATTCTAAAAGTTTGTGCATTGCCTTCAAAACCGCCCTGCTCTGCCATCATATAATTTAATGCCGTTTCGCCACCATGCCCAAAAGGTGGATGCCCAATATCATGAGCAAAACACAAACTCTCAATAAGATCATTACTCGGCAATAAAGGTTTTAATTGTTTTTGCAACTCGTTTTTATCAATATTTAATGTTTGCAAAAGGCTTTCAAAGGTTTCTAAAAATTTAAGCTGTGCAACGAGACTACTGCCAATCTGTGCAACTTCAAAGAGTGAGTTAAAGCGAGTGCGGTAAAAATCATTTTCACCAATCGCGTGAATTTGAGTTTTTCGCTTGTAAGCAACGAAAGGCGGCAGAATGTAAAATTCGCCCCGCGATCGCGACGAAATGGTGGACGATTATCTTTTTCGCGTGGAGGATCAGGGAAGAAAACGTTCTGTCCAAGAAGAATCAATGATAAGTGGTTTCATATCGCTTTGTTTTTATTTTCGTTTTTCTGCATTATCTAATCATTTAGCACAAAAACAACCGCACTTTATCTAGAACAAACAAAATCTAGAATGAATAAAGTGCGGTTGAATTTTTATTGATATTTAAACAAAGAAATAAATGAGCTTAAATACAAATGGCGCGAGAATAGAACTAATAATCCCACAAAGCACGAGAGAAATAGAACTGTAACTGCCTGCGGTTGGATTAGTTTCCATACAGCTTACTGTGCCAAGTGCGTGGGATACCGCTCCGACAGATAATCCAATCGCTTCTTGATGTTTAACGCGTAATTTTTCAACACTAAATAACCAAATACAGAGCCTTGCAAACCTGCAACAACGACCCCAACTAGCGAGTGACAGCAGGGATTCCCGCCCTAGATTATGCGAAACTTCCATCGCGATTGGTGTAGTGATTGATTTTTGGTGTCACCGTCGCCACCCATTTCAGGTGATGCGCCAAGTATGAGCGGCTAACACCGCCCCGCTTAGCATCGAGAAAAAAAGACGCGATCACCACAATAGATAAAATAATCTTCCATTGTTTGGCAATTTGGCGAAGTTGTTCATAAAGAGGTAATGCAAGAGCAACGATACTCAAAGCCAAGTAGATTATTAATAGGTGCATTTCCCTGCCATATAATCATCATAAAGGAATCTTACCTATCACTAAAATCACAACCAAAAATTAATACCGTTAAAATAAAAAGTATTAAAAATCATTGATTTCCAACGTTTGCTAATTTGTAGTGCGAGCCAAAATCCGAAAATTGTCAAAAAAATGTATAAAGATAAATAATGTACTGCTGCATATAAAACTTTCCCACTATATTAAGCTGATTCATTCATTTGTTTAGCTTTGATTTCTCACGGCGTTTAATCACTTTTTTACGCTTGTGTGTAAAAGATTGTAAATGGAATAAATGATTCCCCTAACAAGCCCATGATGACCAAAGTTACGCAAGTGCTGACAACATTAGGAATCAATAAAAATATTCACTTGTTCTGATTAATAAATCTGAATATTTAATGATTCCAACACTTACCGGCACAAAAAGCACCGCCATAAAACGAATCAATAAGCTCGCGCCTAAATAAATCAATCTAAATGAATTAATCGTGTCGTTAAACCTAAAAAGAGCAATAATAATCCCCAAATACTTCCAGGTACACCGGCAGGCACATAATGAGCGATAAGATTTCCGAGATATAACATAATGTACAAAATGACCAACGAACGGGCCAATAAAAAAATGATTTTTGAACCATATACAACCTTTTTCAACTTTTTCCATAATGTTTCAAAAATTATTTTACGCTTTTTTCTGAATTGACCAGTCGGTAAAATAACCAGACTTAGATCAAGAACCTTGCAAAATGATAAATCGAAAAATCGCTATTTACTATTTTTATTACTAATTTTTACCGCACTTTCGGCGTGCTCTAGTGAAGAAAAATACTTGTCGTGTCGTTGGCATTAGTGACGGTGATACGCTTACCTGCCTTGCTAAAAATAATCGACAAATCAAAGTGCGACTAGCTGAAATTGATGCGCCAGAGAAAAACAAGCTTTTTGGACAAAAATCTAAAAAGCGTTATCAGATATGGTTTATCTTCGTGATGTACGTCTTTCTTTTAAAAAGGCCAAGATCGCTATCAACGCACATTGGCGATTGTTTATTATCAAGATAAAAATATTAATTTAGAAATGGTTAAACAAGGTATGGCATGGGCTTATAAGCAATATTCCCATGATCCGATTTTATCTTCAAGCGCAAGAAAATGCACAAGCCAAACGAATTGGTCTTTGGGCGGACAATAATCCAATTGAACCAAAGTCAATGGCGCAGACAAGAGAAAAATCAATATGGCTTTTTGATTATCAAACGTTCCGTCAAGAATTTCCCTATTTCCAACGTGAAGATGCGGTTGTTTATTTAGATAACGCCGCTACCGCGTTGAAACCTCAAGTGTTAATTGATCGCACCTCTGAATTTTTATGCTTCTGCGGGTTCAGTGCATCGCAGCCAATATGATGCTGCCCAAACTGCGCAATATGAACAGGCTCGCACACAAAGTTAAAAAGAATGGGTGAATACAGAAGATAAACGCGCTGTTATTTGGACTTCGGGTACAACTCACGCAATTAAACTTAGTGGCAAATGGATTGATACCGCAATTAAACGCAGAAGATGAAATTCTGATTAGCCAAGCAGATCATCACGCTAATTTTGTCACTTGGCACGAAACAGCGAAAAGTGCGGTGCAAAAATTCGAGTTTTACCGATTTTTAGATAATTGGCTAATTGATGAAAATGCGCTTATTTCGCCCTTTCTGAAAAACCAAAACTCGTTGCACTGAATTTTTGTTTCAAATGTCACTGGGCACAGAACAGCCGATTAAACGCCTGATTCAACTTATCAGAAAACATAGTCATGCGTTGGTTTTAGTGGATGCAGCACAAGCGATTAGTCATATTAAAATCGATTTACAAGATTTAGATGCAGACTTTCTCGCATTTTCTGCCCATAAAATTTATGGCCCAAAATGGGCTTGGCGTTTTAACAGGAAAAATTGACCGCACTTTCTCAACTTCAACCGCTCTTTTTCGGTGGAAAAATGGTTGATCGTATCAAATGATCGTATTACTTTTTGCCGAATTGCCTTATCGTTTAGAAGCTGGCACACCCTAATATTGCTGGGAGTTATTGGCTTTAATGCCATACTGAATTGGCTACAAAAATGGAATTTTACCGCAGCAGAACAGCACGCCATATCCTTTGTCTGAATCCGTCAAAGTGCGGTTAAAATCTTACGAGAATTGCCGATTATTCAATTCTCCTCAACCAAGCACCGTTGTTTGCTTTTGTATTTGACGACATTGACTGTTCCGATCTTTCAACGCTACTTAAGCGAACAAAATATTGCAGCTTCGTGTGGGAGAACATTGTGCCCAGCCTTATTTAGCTACGCTTAGGCGAACGCACCACATTGCGCCTGTCTTTTGCCCCCTTATAATACGCAGGAAGATGTAGAGGCATTCTTCACCGCCTTAGATAAAGCACTGGATTTATTACAATGATAGAACAATTAAAACAAGCTAAAAAAATTGGGAAGAACGCTATCGCCTGATTATTCAAGCTGGCAAAAATTTACCTCTCCCAAGCGATGATGAACTTGCTCAAATGCAACCTATTACTGGCTGCGAAGCACAAAATGTGGTTTCAAATTATGCCTAAAAATGACCGCACTTTTCAATTCAACGGATTTAGCGAAGCTCAGAATTATGAATGGCTTGCTTTGGATTTTTACTCAATCAAATCAATGGTAAAACAGCGGATGAATTGAATACATTTGATATTACTGCATTTTTTTAGCGAGCTCGGCATTTCACAACGTTTAAGTGAAACGCGTTTAAACGGCTTAAAACCAAATCGGACAGCAATTAAAAATTTATGTATTTAATCGAAACCTATTTTTCGCCTGACTGCCCTTGAAAATAACATTGAATCACAAAGCCGTTTACTTAATGCCGTGATTGATCAATGGCGGTATAACGGGCAGATTATCGGACGTGAAATTCCTTTATATTTAGCAGAAGAAGATGGCGCACAAGGCTTTTGCTATGCGTGTCATTTGCCCTGAGCAAGATAGTCTTTTTCCCGCAAAATAATAATGCAGAAGTGAATCGAGACATTACAAAGCCGAAAAGTGCGGTGTAATTTTTTTGATGGTTTTCAACTTGTGGGCGATGATTTCAATTCAGATCAAACGGCAGAAAATGCGTCGCCAGACTTGGCAAGTGCTTTTACACAACCCATTTGCAAAAGTTGCTCGCCAATTCATAGCGGAGAAAATTTCTCACCAATCCCGTTGTATAAACAACTAGAAAAATAAACCGCACTTAAGCCAAGATCTCATTAAATGGCAAGAAAAATTGGCAAGCCTGCGATCAACTACAAATGAATGGTGCGGTATTAGAACAACAATCTTTGGCAGAAATTTCTGAGCATCAAAGCACACTTTCAAAACACGGACGCTATTTAGCACAAGAAATCGAAAAAGAAACGGGCATACCGACTTACTATTATTTATATCGTGTAGGTGGGCAATCTTTAGAATCTGAAAAATCCCGTTGCTGCCCTTCTTGTGGTGCAAATTGGGCGTTAAAAAGACGCGATTTTTTTGATACCTTTTCATTTTAAATGCGATACCCTGTCGATTAGTTTTCGAATCTATCGTGGAATTTTTGTAATTAATTTATAAAGTGTCGAAATTTGCAAAACTCGAACACTTAATCGGAGAAAAGATGAATTACCAAGACAACAGCTTAAAATCCTTAAAACTCGGTCAAAAACAGAATACGCCTCTCAATATGACCGCACTTTATTACAGCCTGTGCCACGCGCGTTAAATCGCGATGGATTGGGCATTACTCAAAACCAACCATTTACTATCGGCGCCGATATTTGGACGGCTTATGAAATCTCTTGGCTCAACGAAAAAGGCTTACCGCAAGTAGCTATCGCAGACATTTATCTGGATTATCAAAGCCAAAATTTGATTGAGTCAAAAAGTTTTAAACTTTATTTAAATAGCTTCAACCAAAAGCAAATTTGCCGACTTCAATACCGTTCAACAAACTATGCAACGCGATTTAAGTCGAATGTGCACAAGGCGATGTAAAAGTGCGGTTAAATCCAGTGGCAGTTTATGATTCTCAAATAATTGATCACTTTACAAGGCGATTGCATTGATGAACAAGATATTGAAATAACTAGCTACGAATTTAATGCTGATTAGCTGAAAGATTGCGTATCTGATGAAATTGTCGAAGAAAAATTAGTCAGCCATTTATTGAAATCTAACTGCCTCATTACCAATCAGCCAGACTGGGGAACGTTTGCATATTCATTATGTTGGTAAAAAAATCGATCACGAAAATTATTGCGTTACGTTGTATCGTTCCGTCAACACAATGAATTCCACGAGCAATGTGTCGAACGTATTTTTGCGATTTAATGCACTATGCCAAAACCAGAAAAACTCACCGTTTACGCACGCTATACTCGTCGTGGCGGATTAGACATCAACCCATTCCGTTCTAATTTTGAGAATTTACCTGAAAACTTAAGATTGGCGAGAGGCAAAAGAAAAGTGCAGTGACATTTCACCGCACTTTCCCTCACCCCTTGCTTCCAAATCATTTGCTTGCTGCAATAGCTGACGACTTCTTTTTAAGAATTGTTCGGAATAATCGCAAACCAGTCATGCACCTGTGAATGCATCAAACCTGACGATCATTATTTTCAGCAGTTAAGGCTTGTAAGTTTGTTTTAGTTTCACCATTGCTAAATTTCTTTCAGTCATCCAGGCTATATTTCAGCATAAAGCTCTGTATCTTTGCGCAAATAAACGACCATCATTGTAAGTTCTGGGCGATAAATAGGGGAAGAAAACAACAATAAATTAGCGAGATTAACGGGCTGTTTGAAAGGTGTAACCATTCGCAAAGTTGGAAAATGGCGCAAAGCTTGTATATAAGTCATATTGTGATCGTGTTCTGTGGGCATCGGTTTTACGTAACCTTGCGCCCCAAATTTGAATTTGCCTGCAATCATTCGTAATGCCTGTGAAACGTCCATCACAACGCACAACCACTTGTTTTGCCATACTTGCAATATCTGGCCCAAACATCGATGTAAACCCAAACAGCACCAGTATGGATTTCAAGCATTGCTAGCGGTTCTCTTAACAGAGGTTAAATCTGGTGGGCAGTATGTTCGTTAAATAAGGTTTTAAGCGTTTAATTGTTTCTAAGGTAAGATTAATGGGAACGGAAACGATCAATATCATATTCGCTAAAATACTTTCTCAGCCACAGCCCAATCTTCGCGATTCAGAAATTGATAGCCAGATGCACGTAAATATGCACAACCACCGAATCACCGCCACCCACGATAACAATTTTGTGAATATCAGAACGATGGTTTTAAAGCCAAATTGATTTTCATTGGCAGGATTCGCGCATAAAACGGCGTAGAACATCTTCAATCAGATCTGCTGAAATGCCTGCCTCAGCCTCTCTAAACGACGTTTGAGCATTGCTATTTCACGCTCTGGCGCATAAATAGGTAATCCATGTTGATGTTTAATTTTTACTCGACTTGAGAAAACCAACCAAGACGTTTAGCAAAAGCTGATGTTCACATCAAGCGAATCAATTTCAGAACGTAACCTTGAGTGGCTTCCTCCATAAAACTCACCTGCAAAATTTAGTTTAGTACAATTTGTAAAATTCTATTCACAGATGAGATTACTAGAATTTATAAGAAAGGCAATTGCCAGTGGATCGTAATCAACTGTTGTGGGCGAATAATATTCCCATCGATCAATGCCACGCCTAAGAATAAATTCTCCGCTGAAAATAACCGCACTTGACCGCTTAATTGCCGTCGTTAGCAAATTTCACTCGCTGACCAAAACCAATGGCTTTACTCTGCTCTGCATCTAAAATGCAAAGCGGGCAATTTACTTACTAGCAGTATCGGTTGGCAATAACAAACGATCCAATTCACTTAATGGAAAACTTTCAGCGAGCAGTTGTAACTCATCAATTGGCATCATTTCGCTCATGGGTAATCCGCTACGGCTGTACGGCGTAACATTGTCACATGTGCGCCACAACCCTAGCACTTCACCCAAATCATCGACTAAGGTGCGAATATAAGTGCCTTTTTGAACAATGCACTTCTAAGGTTAAATAAGGCGCGTGATATTCAATAAAAATTGAGTTCAAAAATCGTAATCGGACGCGCCTCACGCTCAACCGTAATACCTTGGCGAGCATATTCATAAAGCGGTTTACCGTTATGTTTTAGTGCGGAAAACATGGTCGGCACTTGCAAAATATCACCACGAAATTGTTCAAGTGCGGTCAAAATTTGCTGAGTTTCAATATGAACTCTCGCGTTTCCACGACTTGCCCTTCCGCATCGGAAGTATCGGTACGTTCGCCCTAATTTTGCCGTAACAAGATAACGCTTATCGGCATCAAGCAAAAATTGTGAAAACTTAGTTGCTTCACCCAAGCAAATCGGCAACATCCCCTGTTGCCAACGGATCGAGCGCGCCAGTATGCCCGGCTTTGTTCGCTTGAAATAAACGCTTTACCTTTTGCATGATGTCATTTGATGACATGCCTCGTGGCTTTATCCAACAAAAACACCCCATCAACATCACGCCAGCGTTTACGAGGTCTAGACATTAGTTGCTTTTCCTCAACGTGTTCTCATCTTCACGCACAACATTTGTCACAAGATTTGACATACGCATCCCTTCCACTAAGGATTGATCGTAAATAAAAGCGAATCTCTGGCACGATACGTAAACGCATCGCTTTGCCTAGCAATGAACGAATATAAGGCGATGCTTTTTCTAAGCCCTTTCATGCCTTGCTCAATCTGCCGTTTCATCGTGATCAAATAAAAAGTCACGAAGATTTTTGCGTAAGATAAATCACTCGACACTTCCACATCAGAAACGGTCACCATCCCAATACGGATCTTTCACTTCGCGTTGTAAAGATGACCGCTATTTCTTTTTGTATTTCTTGAGCGACGCGATCGCTACGTTTAAATTCTCTTGCCATAGTTATTCCTTATTTATAAAAGCGCCCCATTCTACTGGAAATCATTGGATTTAGCACGTAAAAATCCCTTTTCAACCTGATGCTGTTTGTAAAGAAATTGAATATAACCATAAGAGATACTTTTATCGAAAATAAGATTATTTCATAAGACGGATACAAAAAGAGCGGTTAAAAAACCAGATGATTTTTTAACCGCCCTTTGATTTTGTTAAAGATTAGATTGAACGTTTAACTTCAACCACTTCAAACACCTCGATTTGGTCGCCGACTTTTACATCATTGTAGTTTTTCACGCCGATACCACATTCCATACCGTTACGAACTTCAGATACGTCGTCTTTGAAACGACGAAGAGATTCTAATTCCCTTCAAAGATAACGACGTTGTCACGTAATACACGGATTGGGTTGTTACGTTTCACTACACCCTTCGGTCACCATACAACCTGCGATTGCACCAAATTTTGGATGACGGAATACATCACGAACTTCAGCTAAGCCAATAATTTCTTGTTTAAATTCAGCTCTAACATACCGCTCATTGCTGCTTTAATTTCATTCAACAATTCATAGATGATTGAGTAGTAACGTAAATCAATATTTTTCCGCTTCAATGACACGACGTGCAGATGCATCAGCACGAACGTTAAAGCCAACAATGATAGCATTAGATGCTGCAGCTAAAGTTGCATCAGTTTCAGTAATACCACCTACACCAGAACCAACAACTTTAACTTTTACTTCATTGGTAGAAAGTTCATTTAACGCTTGAACAATCGCTTCTACAGAGCCTTGTACGTCTGCTTTCACAATAACGTTTAATTCAGCCACATCGCCTTCAGACATATTGCTAAACATATTTTTCAAGTTTCGCTTTTTGCTGACGAGCTAATTTCACTTCACGGAATTTACCTTGACGATATAACGCCACTTCACGTGCTTTTTCTCATCACGTACAACGGTTGCTTCATCACCCGCAGCTGGCACACCTGAAAGACCTAATAATTCAACTGAATTGAAGGACCTGCTTCATCCACTTCTTTTCCGTTTTTCATCACGCATTGCACGCACACGGCCGTATTCAAAACCACAAAGTACGATGTCACCTTTATGTAATGTACCTGATTGAGACCAAGATAGTTGCCACAGGGCCACGACCTTTATCCAAGTAAGATTCACTGACTACACCACTTGCCATGCCGTCTTTTTACAGCGGTCAATTCAAGTACTTCAGATTGAAGTAAGATCGCATCTAATAACATCATCAACCCCTGTACCTTTCTTCGCAGATACTGGAACGAATTGCACATCACCACCGAATTTTTCAGAAATGACATCATGTTGTAATAATTCTTGCTCAACACGGTCTGGATTTGGCTTCTGGTTTATCGATTTTATTTACCGCAAACCACTAAAGGCGCACCCGCTGCTTTTGCGTGTTGAATCGCTTCGATAGTTTGAGGCATCACACCATCATCAGCCGCAACAACAAGAACAACGATATCTGTTGCTTTTGCACCACGTGCACGCATAGAAGTAAACGCAGCGTGTCCTGGAGTATCCAAGAAGGTGATCATTTTGCCATCATCCATTTCACGTGATACGCACCGATATGTTGGGTAATACCACCCGCTTCGCCAGCAGCCACTTTTCGCTTTACGAATATAGTCAAGTAAAGAGGTTTTTACCATGGTCAACGTGACCCATGATGGTTACAACTGGCGCACGCGTTACTTTTTCTGCGTTTACATCGCGATCGCCTAATCACTGCTTCTTCAAGCTCATTTTTCATTGTGAAGAATCACTTTATGACCAAGTTCTTCTGCTACTAATTGAGCGGTTTCTTGGTCGATAACTTGGTTGATAGTAACCATTTCGCCCATCTTCATCATCTGTTTTGATGATTTCAGTCGCTTTTACAGCCATCTTGTTCGCTAATTCAGCAACAGTGATGGTTTCACCAATGACAACATCCGCTTTTACAGCTTGAACCGGTTTAGTAAAGGCTTGTTGAAGTGCAGCACCTTTTTGCCATTTTTACCTTTACCAAACTTAACGTCTTTTTGATTTTTACGATTAGATTCTGCGCTCGTTTTTTCGAGTTTTTGCTATTTTTCATCGTCGCGACCGCCTTTTTCGCTTTCGCTACTTTTATTTTTGCCACGACCACGATTTTCGTTACGACGATCTTCTTCATCTTCTGCTTCAGGTGCATATCTTGAACTTAAGTTGTAATCAGAATAGTCTTCTGAAGAAGATTCATTGTCTGAATCATCTGCTTCTAGCGTAACGTTTCGCTTCTTCTGCTGCACGGCGAGCTTGTTCTTCTGCTTTTGACGAGCTAATTCTTCAGCCTTTACGACGAAGTTCAGCTTCTTCTGCTTTTACGTTTTCTCTTTTTCAGGATCAACAGATTTAGCTTTAGAATCTACCGCGCTTTTTGCTGGCTTAGCTGTTTCGGCTTTCTCTTTTTCAGCTTTTTGCTTTTTCATCAGCTTCTTTTCTTAGCTGCCGCTTTTTCAGCTTCTAAACGAGCTTTTTTCTTCTGCCGCTTTTTTTGTTCAGCAATTTTTCAGCTTCCGCTTCTTGCTGTGCTTTTTAATTTTGCTTCTTCTTGTTGAGCAATATCAGTTTTTACCGTCCGTTTTTACGTACTTCTACTTGCACTTCTTTGCTTTTTACCACCAGTTGTAGTACTGCTCACTGTTGTTTTTGTTCTCGCGTTGAATACTTAATTTTTTGGCGCATCAGCCTTAATATCTTCAGTCATTACTACTCTCCTTATTCTTCGCCAAACCAACAGATATTACGTGCAGCCATAATTAAAATCTGCTGCCTGTTCTGCTGTTAATTCTTCAATATCTGCTAAATCATCTACACCCTGTTCAGCGAGTTCTTCGAGAGTAGTAATTTGTTTTTTTCAGCTAATTTGAATGCCACATGGCGATTCATACCATCTAAATTCAATAAGCGCTCTTCAATATTTGGCTTTTTCAATGCTTCTTCTTTCAGCTACTGCTGCGGCGGTAATCGCATTTTTAGCACGAGTTTGAAGTTCTTCTACAAGATCTTCATCTTCTAAACCATCAATTGCTGTCAATTCATTCATTGGAACATAAGCAATTTCTTCTAAACTTGTGAAACCTTCTTCTACAAGGATTTGTGCAAATTCTTCATCAAGTTCTAATGCATTCATAAACAAGTTTAAAAACTTTGTTATCTTCTGCTTGATGTTTTGCATTTAACTCATCAGTTGTCATTACGTTTAGTGTCCAACCTGTTAATTGTGTTGCTAAACGCACATTTTGGCCATTACGACCAATTGCTTGCGCAAGGTTAGCTGCTTCAACTAGCAATATCCATAGAATGGTTATCTTCATCAACAATGATAGAAGACACATCAGCTGGTGCCATTGCATTGATCACAAATTGTGCTGGATTATCATCCCAAAGCACGATATCAACGCGCTCACCACCAAGTTCATTGGTAATGGCTTGAACACGCGCACCACGCATACCCTACACAAGCGCCAACTGGATCAATACGTTTATCGTTTGATTTCACTGCAATTTTAGCGCGAGAGCCAGGATCACGAGCCGCACCACGAATTTCAATCATTTTCCTCGCCAATTTCAGGCACTTCAATACGGAATAATTCGATCAACATTTCTGGTTTTAGAACGCGTCACAAATAATTGTGCATTTTGCCTTCAGGATTTACTTTATAAAGCACACCTCGAACACGGTCACCTGGACGGAAATTTTCACGTGGTAACATATCTTCACGAGCAATCATCGCTTCGGCTTTACTTTGCCAAGATCTCAAGATGATGCTGTCGCGACTTACTTTTTCACCGTACCCCGTTACAATTTTTGCCTTCTTCAGCACGGAACTGTTCTACAACTTTTGCACGCTCAGCTCACGGATTTTGGTGCTAATTACTTAGTGTACAGTTTGCATTGCAATACGATCAAATGCGATAGATCTCGATTTGATCTTCACATAATCGCCTAGTTGAAGATTTGGATCTTCAAATTGTGCCGCTTCTAAAGTGATTTCTTTCGTTGGCACTTTGACTTCATCAACAATTAACCAACGACGGAAAGTATCAAAATCACCTGTTTTTGGGTTGATTGATACACGAATATCAGTTTCGTATTCATATTTTTCTTAGTAGAAAGCGCAATTGCACTTTCTAACGCTTCCAAAAATTTTTCTCACGTGGTAATAACTTTTCATTGGATACGGCTTCTGCCGCTAGTAAAAATCTCTTTACTCATTTTTCTTTTTGCTCCTTTTTAAAATTTTGCAACAACATTCGCTTTTTTGAATGTTACCAAAGACTAAAACTTGTTCCTGTCCATCAACGATTAAAAGTCACCATATCGTTTTCAATACGATCTAATCTTTACCTTGCCATTTACGGCGTTCCATCACTGGAATTCGCAAATGCACTGAGATATCTTGCCCAATATATCGTCTCAAAATTGCAGTAAGGTAAATAGTGGACGATTCTAAACCTGGTGACGATACCTCTAGATTGTATTTATCCGCAATTGGATCTTCCACGTCTAAAATTGCGCTCACTTGACGACTTACATCAGCACAATCATCGACAGTTACGCCACCTTCTTTATCAATAGACAAACGCACAGTCATAAAACGGCCTGCGCGTTGACATTCAATGCCCCAAAAGTTCACAGCCTCAAATCCTCTACTGTACCTTGTAGCATTTCTTGTAAATTTTGTTCTAATGTAGCCAATTTCTACTCCTATACTGCAGTGTCAGTTTTTAGTCAAAAATAACTTCTTTTGATTAATCTAAAAACTTCTACAAAAATTTTTAGGCATAAAAAGGGTTAGGTTCACAGAACCTAAGCCCAGTTTTTTTATTAAATTTCTTATAGAAAAACCCCAAAATTGGGGTTCTTTACTGAACTTATTATTGGTTGCGGGGCCGGATTTGAAACCGACGGCCTTCGGGTTATGAGCCCGACGAGCTACCAAGTTGCTCCACCCCGCGTCTGAAATATAGGGGTGCATTATAGTGATAAAAATTTAAAATGCAAGAAGTTTTACAAGTTCCTTAAAAACTTTACTAAAACTTACCGCACTTTTCATCATCACTAGAATCGAATACCAGAGCCAATCCCTAGTCCTAATCCAACGCCGTTACTTCCGCCACCAGCGCTGACGCCACCACCTACAGAACAAGCAGTTAATATGCTTGATAATACAATAATAAAAAGTGTTTTTTCTCATTATTTTTCCTTTATTAATAAAATTTCAAATAAGCGATAAACTGCAATTAGATCTTTCTTTGCAAGAGGTTTAAAAGGCAATAAAAGATAATAAACCCAGCGAAAACGCTGCAAAAATACGATCATATTCTGCCAATTTTCTACTCTACAATGATCTTGATAATACAATGCCACTTTTTGAATAAAATCGTCTGAAATATCTTCCTCTCGACATAAACTATCAAAGAAAAAAATAACATATCTCGAACGATTAACCAGATTTTGATTTTGACTACTTGAACGAGATTCAAAAATCAAGAAAAGTAACTTTTTCCCTTTATCCCAAGTAATATCTCGAATAGCAGGACGACCATGCACCAGATTTTTAGCATGTAAATCAATCAAAGCGAGACAAGCATCATAAATGATAGAAAATTTTTGCTGATTATTTGTACCTCTTATCACACAACCATTGTGATAAAGTGGTTCCAGCATCTTCTAAAACAAAAATCCTCATCATAATAAGAGACTTTTGGAACAGGTGCTCAGCAAGGTTTAACAAAGTTTGTAGTTCATTTTTAAAAGATTGCTTCGGATGACGGTTTCAATAATAACCAAATACCTTTCAATTTTTCAGGTTGCTTCAACCAAAATTTCTTGCCTTCATAGTGAAAAGGATAAATTCGTTCATCACAATGCTCTATAACTAATTGATTAACATATTTTCTAAACTCTGGGCTCATTATTACATCACTCCATTGCTATTTGTGGTATATTTAATCCACTCATTTTTGCTTTTTAATTTAACTAAAAATTAGATATGATTAAATTATTATTTCTTACGTTAACGTCTATTTTAACTTTAGCGATATCCCCTAATATATCGGCTTCACCTTTTTCAATAACTGAATATCAAATCAATCAATATCTACAAGAGAAAGGTGCTATTGCGGATAAATTTGGCTTTACCAGGATTATTTTTCTTGATTATCAAGTAAGAAATTTGAGTACCCAAAATTGGGCAAACCAATGATAAACGCGTAGAAATGAGCGGTACTTTAGAGGGTTTATTTCAATTTGGCAATAAAAAGTTGCCTGGAAAATTAAATCTGACCTTCGATACAATTCCTTATTATAATCCCTGAAGAAGGCGCGGTTTATTTAAAAGAAAATGCGTATTTTACGTTGGTCAGGAGAACCACAGCAATATATGCAACAAAATGCAAACAATCATGCCTTTTTAAATGAGAAATGTCGCTAAATTACTGGAACATATTCCTGTTTATACATTAGATAAAAACAATATGCGTGATGTGCTTATATTTGCTAAAGAAATCCGTATAGAAAAAGGACAACTATCCTTAGAGACCAGCATGTTCCAATGATATTTATATGATGTAATTGAACGTTGCTTATTGATAGAAGGATAAAAGGGCGAGTGAAAATCTAAGAAAAATTTTTCACCGCACTTTTGTATGAATTAATAAAGAAAAATTAAAATGCAGAGGTATCTTGGAATAGTCCAACTTTTTAAATCTGTTGCTGTATAAATAACGCGACCATCTACTTCAACTTCACCATCAGCCATTCCCATAACTAGTTTACGGTTAATAACCTCGTTTCATATGGATTCGAGTACACCACTTTTTAGCTGTTGGCAAAAGTTTGCCCTGTAGAATTTTTACTTCACCAACGCCTAATGCTCGTCCTTTTTCCTTTTGCCACCAATCCAGCCTAAATAAAACCCAACAAGCTGCCACATTGCATCCAATCCCAAACAACCAGGCATCACTGGATCGCCAATGAAAATGACAACCAAAAGAACGGCAATTCAGGCTTTAATATCAAGTTCAGCTCAATATACCCTTTACTAAAATCACCTGTATCCTCATTCATTTCAATAATGCGATCCATCATCAACATAGTCGAGCGGGTAATTGTGGCCTTCTTTACCGAATAATTCGCCGCGACCTGACGCGAGCAAATCATCATAAGAATAGCTACTATTAGGGTGTACAAGTGTTTTGCATTTTAGGTTCCTTTATATATGATAAATTCAGTTTTTAAAACTGATATAAAACATTCTAAAAGAGAACAGAGTAAAAGTGTAAATAGCTAACACTTGTTCGCAAAACTTGTCGGAGCAGTCACTTTGATAGATTAGAGAAAAAGAAAAGCGAACAAATGTTCGCTTTTTATCTATTAAGGACGAAAGAAATTCCAAAAACCTTTTCTTTCTGAATCAGCTCTCCCTCAATCTCGACGTTGAATGAGACGAGATAGAGGCTCAGTTTTTCTGTATAATCTTTTGTTTTCATCTAGCAAATCACGATTAAATAATAATTCGCAAGCTTGATAAATATCTTCCACCGGATAAATAAAAAAATTCACCATTTTTACCGCACTTTTTCACTTCATCAGATAAACTCAGTTGCTGAATGAGTCGTCATTGGAATGATCACACCTTGTTTTTCCGTCAAACCGCGACGTTGGCAAATAGTAAAAAGCCTTCAATCTTATCATTTACCCCACCAACAGAATGAACAAGTCCAAATTGATCAATCGATCCTGTAATTGCGATATTTTGAGGCAAAAGGCAAATCAGACAAAAGCGCTTGCTAGCACACAGAAAATCGCCAAAGATGCACTATCACCATCAATTTCACCATAAGACTGTTCAAACACTAATGACGCAGAAAAATGGCAATTGCGATGGCAAATCTAATATATTGGAAAGACAAGCTTGCGCAATCATCATGCCTTTACCATGAATATTTCCCGCTAGTTCATTTTTCTTTTCAACGTCGATCACTTCCCTTCGCCGAAATTGCACAATACAACTAATACGCGAAGGTTCGCCGAAACATACGGGCGTACCAGGATATTCAATTACTGAAAGACCATTAATTTCTGCCCAACAATTTCTCCTTGAGTTTCGACATAAACTCTGCTCATTTAAAAATATCGGCATAAGTTTGTTCTTTTAGGAAACCATATTGCGCTAATTTTTGTTGAAAAACATCCTCAAAATCCTCCGTACTTAATGCTGTTTTTCAGCAAAAGTTGAGGCGATCCTGTAATATTTTCTTTTTAATTTTAAGAGGTGATGCATTAATTAAAAACGATCTTCACTTTCACGAACTAATAATTGATAGAGTTTATTTAAAAGCAGGAAAAATCTAGCTCAATATTTTGCTCTTGAGCAATTTGTTGTACATAACCCGCCCACATTTTTGTTCCTCCACTTCAGCCACAGAAACATAACTTTCAATTTCAGCATAATCGGCGAAAGAATAAAGGTTTTCTTCTAACTCAGTCAAAGTGGCTAATTCGATACGATGACCAAGTACAATTACCTTTTAAATTAAGCGCATAGCTTGGTATATCACAAGGTAAATGTTTAAATGGATGGGCTGAATACCAATCAAAAGTTTGGGTTTGCAGAATTTGTTTTAATCGCCCCCATAAATCAAATTGAGATAACAATGTTGCCGCACTTAAAATCAAAACACCACCATTAGCTTTATGCACTAATCCTGGTACTAATTGAATATCTTGTGAACTTGGATGAATCCGAAAACTACCGAAAAAGCTGGAATTGATCGCAATACAGTACGCTTTCAACGCCCTCACCTTGACTGGCAAAATTATCATCTAAAAGATTTTGCTGGCTCAGCATAAACATGAGGAAAAGAAAAAGAGTCGCCCTGCTCTATCACATAATTCACACCGAAAATTGACCGCTCTTTGTGATGGTTTTTCGATATAAAATTTTGTAATAATTCCGCATATTCAACTGGCTCACCGACTTTCATCATCAATAAGGAACGCGTTGGATGGCGTAAAAATAAATCGATAGCCTGCGTGGCATTCCGGTTGTAATGCCCAAAAATCCACTGGTTCTAAAAGGAAAATCTTGAATTGCCAAATCAGGTTGTAATGCCTGCCAATTTAAAGATTGCTCAATAGCTTGTTGTTGAGAAAAATGATGAACTCACATTGGTCTCTTTCTAGAAAAATTAGCAACATTATCGCATATTTAATAGCCTTGTGAAAATCCACTAGAAAATCAGCATAAAAACACGTATATTAAAATGCAGTTACCACGTCACTCAATGATAAAAAAATGAAATACCAAAAACTCCGAAAAATCAAGACGAAATTGGAAATGGATTTACCTAATTCGTAAACATCGCGAAGGGGAAAAATATTACTCGTTATGAAGAACGAAGTTTACAAGAGGCTAAAGCCCAAGAATTATTAGAATCCCAAAATTATCCAGAAAAATTGAAGAATGGATTAAGAATCATCTTTCTCCGGCCTTACCAATTAAAGCTTGATCAAGCTATTCTGTGCACGCCGTAAAACGCTTTTTAATGGTGAAAAACAACATACCAAGAAAAATCCATTGATTTGGAATATGCGGTTTGGCTACGTCTTTCTAAATATTCTCGCAAAATGAAAATGACACTTTCGGAAACAATTACCTATACAGATTGACGAAAGAGAAAGCAAAGCACAATTTGAAAATCAAATAGCCGCAATGAAAAACTAGTTTAAAGAATTTATTAAAATAAAAAGACAAGCTGCAATTCTTGTCTTTTTGAGTTAGGACTAATAGAGAAAAATTTAGAGTATTCGCATTACTCTTGATTATCCACAAATGGAATTATTTTTCGTGGCATGAGATCCTTTTGTCTCCGTGGATAACTTCAAACTGCACTTTTGACCTGCTTTTTCAATGAACGATAACCATCCATTTTCAATCACTGAATAATGTGCAAAATATATCGGCATCCACGCCTTCTAGCGGAAATGAAACCAAATCTTTTTGCATTATTGAACCATTCTCACAACACCAATTTCCATAAAAAGACCTCTCTAGGCACCGCCTACTAAAACAATAATCAATAAGACTCTCGCCTTATCACCTCGTATGGACGTTATATTCAAAATATTTTTGATCGGTTATAATGAGGCAATATTCAAAAATGATAAGTAGATCACAAAAATTTAATTTTCTGGGTTTTTATCATTTTTATGAATTTCTCGTAGTGCTTTCGCCACTATTTGAATCGCTTTCTCCGCTACTAATCCCTTTTGCCATAAGTTCTTGAATTTGTTCAACTGCTTTTTGTTGCTGTTCGTGTGTTAAGTTAATATCAAACATTTTCCCACCCAAATTGATTCATTAATTGATGCCATTGTTCATCTAAACCTGCTGTAATTATTATTTGCTCTTTCGTTATTGGATGAATAAAAGACAAGCTATCAGAATGTAAAATAACCGAGAACAGCCAAGATGTAAGGTTAACGCACGATTTTGATGCAAATCACCATATTGCGTATCACCTAAAATTGGGTGAAAAATATATGTTTCATATGGCGACGTAATTGGTGTTTTCTGCCTGTATGAGGGATTAATTTAACTAAAGAATAACGCGCCGTTTGATAACGCCCTGCAGGATAAGGCATTTCGACTATTTTTAATCCTTCATAATCAGTAATAGCTTCTGAGGCTCTTTATCTTCTTGAGAAAATTTATCTGCAGATTTTATCCAATTGAATTTTTAGTGGATAATCTATCCGACTCTTTTTCCCTGTAGATACCACGCACTCACACAGCCAAATAAGATTTCTGAACGTACTTTTTGTTCAAACTGTTCACACATTAGATTCGCAATTTCACTGCTCAATGCAAATAACAACACGCCAGATGTAGGTCGATTCTAAACGATGAATAGGAAATACATATTGGCCAATTTGATCTCGCAAAGTTTGCATCACAAATTGTGTTTCAGTGAGGATCTAACCAACTACGATGAACCAACATACCTAGCAGGCTTATTCACCGCAACTAGAAACTCATCTTGATATAAAATTTCTAACATTCTTTCTTGTTCAGAAGTTCTTCTAAAGCAACCAAAGGAGTTAATAGTTGTTGTAACTCATCAAATTCCTTCATTGCATCTTCAATATAAGGAGAAATAGCACTTTTATTTGGTAAAAAGCAGAACCACTTTCTAACAATGCCTGCATACGGGAATAAACACCCACTGTAGCCACTCTTCTGCAGACATCGTATCAATTGAAAAAAGGTTCTTCACTTAAAAATGCCTCTGCAGCAGGTGGCATCGTTTTGCCATAAATTAAGCTGCGTGATGGTAATTTTGAGAGCTGTTCAAGATGCTGTTTAGTTTGATTACGCATATTTTTATGTCCTAATTAATGAATGTTTTTGCAAATACACGCACATTTGGAAAACCATTTTCTTTCAAATATAAGGCTTATAATTTGCTCATCACACCACGTTCACAATACAACACGTAATTTTTACTTTGATCAGAGGCTACCAAATTGTAGAGGAAAGTTTGTAGAACGGCATTTGAATGACTTCATGTGTATCTGATTCAAATGGATTTTCATCAGTTTCTTCTGGGCTGCGAATATCCAAAATCACTTCATTTTCACCCAATACAGAAATTGCCTCGACTTCTACAACTTCTTTTTCTGTTTCTTCTGCGATCCGACGAATATCTAAATATTTCGCATTTTGCACCGCACTTTCAAGAATCTCAAAATTAAAATGCCCTTCTTCTTCAAGAATCTTTTCACGAACCGCTTTGATCGTAGGATTTTTTTGAAATCACCCCACAAAATTCCGGCATAGATTTTTGCAATATCGTCAGTACCAATTTCTTTCGCCATCGCGATAATTTGTTCTTTATCATGCGTAATTAACGGGCGTAATACTAAGGCATCAGCGAGCTTCATCAATCAAGCGTAAATTGGTTAAAGTTTGGCTAGAAACTTGTCCTAATGCCTCCCCTGTCACAATCGCTTCAATATTGAAACGTTGAGCGACTTTACTTGCGGCTCGTACCATCATCCGTTTTAATACAACACCCATTTGTCCGTTATCGACTTTCTCTAAAATCTCACCGACAACCCCTTCAAAGTTAATCGCAATAAAGCGCACTTTATGTGAAGAACTATAGCGTTGCCAAATATGATAAGCCATTTGTTTTACGCCAATTTCATGGGCGGCGCCACCAAGATTAAAAAGAAACAATAATGAACTCAGGGAACCACGACGAATCAACATGTAACTCGATACGCCTAGAATCAAATCCCCAGAAATCAAAGAAAGCACATCCTCTTGCGTCCCAATCGGATAACCACCAATCCCCGCGTGACGTGCTTTAACTAACATCATTTTGTCATCTTCAATATCAATACGAACTGTCACATCTGGATTTTTCAACCGCACTTTTGCGCTTTCAACATGTTGATTTAATCCACCGCCGATATAACGTTCTCGCTTCAATCGAACTAAATTTATGTTTCCCTTACGTTTTACTCGAACGCAAAAGGTTTTGCCTTGAAGTTGTTGCGCGACGTCAGCAAGCGTCAATTCAAAAATATGATGTAAATCGGTAAACGGTTTTTCTTCAACTTCTAAAAAATGATGAATACCAGGAATACGTTGTAACAAGGCGATTAATTCTTCACGATTTTCTTCATTTTTGACCGCACTTCAATGTAATCCCAGTGACGTACAACAGCAGTTTCTTCATCATATTTCTGTAAAATATTGCGGATATTAGAGGTTAAAAATTTTTGCGAAACGTTTACGAACAGTTTCGCTCTTAATCATGATTTCAGGAAAAAGTTTAACGATAAATTTCATATGAATAGCTTGGGTATTTAAAGTGGCGAGTATTTTACGCAAAGATAGTTAAAAGTCCACTGATCCTAGCTTGAAATAAATTTTTAACAACTCAAGTAAAATACAGTACAATGGCAAGCAATTTTTACCGTGAAAAAGGATGATTCCATGGCGCGTAAACCCGCATCTTCACAAGATTTTGAAACAACGTTAGCGCAGTTAGAAAAATATTGTTACACATTTAGAAAATGGTGATCTACCGTTAGAAGAAGCGTTAAAAGAATTTGAACAAGGTGTACAATTAGCCAAGCTAGGACAAGAACGTTTACAACAAGCAGAACAACGTATTCAGATCTTATTGCAAAAACGGAAGATGCCCCACTGAATGAGTACAGAAGGGAATGCTTAATGGGTAACTTTTCTGAAGAATTAAAACTGGTTCAAACTCGTATCAATCGCTTTTTAGGAAGCCCAATTTGAGGGCATTGAAAGTTATAATGCGCCTTTTACTTGACGCGATGAAATACGCATTATTACTTGGTGGTAAACGAGTTAGACCTTTTTAGTTTTACGCAACAGGTCAAATGCTTGGCGCTGAGAAACAAACCTTAGATTACGCTGCTGCCGCTATTGAAGCCATTCATGCCTATTCTTTAATTCACGATGATTTACCTGCAATGGATGATGACAATCTACGTCGTGGGCACCCTACTTGTCATATCCAATTTGATGAGCTACGGCTATTCTTGCAGGCGATGCCCTTCAAAGTTTTGCTTTTGAAATGTTAACTAAAACGCCAAATATTTCTTCTGAACAAAAACTGGCTTTAGTTCAAATTTTAGCGCAAAGGCTCTGGCGTACAAGGAGATGTGCTTAGGGCAAAGTTTAGATCTTATCTCTGAACATAAACAAATTAGTTTAAGCGAATTAGAATTAATCCATCGTAACAAAACAGGGGCATTGCTGATTGCTGCATTAAAAATTAGGTTTTATTTGTTCTCCGCATTTTGCCGACAAAAAGGTTAGAACAATCCTTAATACAATATGCAGAAGCAATTGGCTTAGCCTTTCAAGTACAAGACGATATTTTTAGATATTGAAGGTGATAGCGCAGAAACTGGCAAACAAGTCGGCGCTGATCTTGATTTAGATAAAAGTACGTATCCCAAAATTACTTGGGTTAAGTGGCGCAAAACAAAAAAGCGCAAGATTTATATCAAAGTGCTTTTGTCTGAATTAGAAAAATTCCTTTTTAATACGACCGCACTTCGTGCATTAGCTGAATTCATTATTACTAGAAAAAGTTAATACCGACCGCATCAATGCTCACAAAAGTGCGGTCAAAAAAATTATAACGTTTTTAAAATGACTAACAATATGAACAATTACCCTTATTATCTTTGATTAATTCACCAGAAGATTTGCGTCTTTTTAAATAAAGATCAGCTACCCCAACTCTGCCAAGAATTACGCGGTTATCTTTTAGAATCTGTTAGTCAAACTAGCGGGCATTTAGCATCAGGTTTAGGCACTGTAGAGCTAACCGTTGCACTACATTACGTATATAAAACACCATTTGATCAGTTAATTTGGGATGTTGGACATCAAAGCTTTATCCCCACAAAATTTTTAACCGGTCGTCGAGATCAAATGTCCACAATTCGCCAAAAAACGGTATTCATCCTTTTCCCTTGGCGTGAAGAAAGTGAATTTGACGTATTAAGCGTTGGTCACTCCTCTACTTCTATTAGTGCTGGATTAGGTATTGCAGTCGCCGCAGAACGAGAAAATGCAGGTAGAAAAACGGTATGCGTTATCGGTGACGGCGCAATTACTGCAGGAATGGCTTTTGAAGCACTGAATCACGCAGGTTCTGTTCACACTGATATGTTGGTCATTTTAAATGATAATGAAATGTCAATTTCAGAGAATGTCGGTGCACTGAACAACCACCTTTGCTCGAATTTTCTCTGGTTCTATCTACTCCCACATTACGAGATGGAAGTAAAAAAATTCTCGATAAAGTTCCACCTGTAAAAACTTTATGAAAAACCGAAGAACATATAGAAAGGGGTGATGTTCTCACCAGAAAGTACATTATTTGAAGAACTCGGTTTTTAATTATATTGGCCCGGTGGATGGGCATAATATTGATGAATTAGTGGCAACACTTACGAATATGCGTAATCTGAAGGGACCACAATTCTTACATATAAAAAAACGAAAAAAAGGTAAAGGGTACGAGCCCGCAGAAAAAGATCCGATTGGATTCCACGGCGTACCAAAAATTTGACCCAATCAGTGGAGAATTGCCTAAAAATAATAGCAAACCAACTTATTCGAAGATTTTTTTGGTGATTGGCTATGCGAAATGGCAGAAAAAGATTCGAAAAATTATTGGTATCACACCAGCAATGCGTGAGGGTTCTGGCATGGTGGAGTTTTTCTCAGCACTTCCCAGAACAATATTTTTGATGTCGCGATTGCAGAGCAACACGCCGTCACGTTTGCCACTGGACTCGCTATTGGCGGATATAAACCCCGTAGTTGCGATTTTACTCAACATTTCTACAACGTGCTTACGACCAATTGATTCACGATGTTGCTATTCAAAATCTCCCTGTATTATTTTGCGATTGATCGCGCAGGTATCGTAGGGGCTGATGGCCCAACACATCAAGGGGCATTTGATCTTAGTTTTTATGCGTTGCATTCCAAATATGATTATCATGACACAAGTAATGAAAATGAATGCCGTCAAATGCTCTATACAGGTTATCAATGTGGAAAACCTGCGGCTGTGCGTTATCCTCGCGGAAATGCCATTGGTGTTGAACTAACACCTTTAGAAATGCTTCCTATCGGTAAATCACGTTTAATTCGAGAAGGTCAAAAATTGCGATTTTTAAACTTTTGGTACCCTATTACCATCTGCTTTAGAAGCAGCAGAAAAACTTAATGCAACAGTTGTCGATATGCGTTTTTGTGAAACCGATTGATATTGAAAATGATTAATGTGCTTGCACAAACTCATGATTATTTAGTCACATTAGAAGAAAATGCAATTCAAGGTGGAGCAGGATCTGCGATTGCTGAAGTACTAAATTCATCTGGAAAATCAACCGCACTTTTTACAGTGCGGTTTGCCAGATTATTTTTATTCCGCAAGCAACACAGCAAGAAGCATTGAAAGATTTGGGATTAGATTCAAAAGGAATTGAAGAAAAATTCTCAACTTTATTGCAAAACAGGGACAATTTATAAAAATAAACGCGATGATAACTTCATCGCGTTTTTTTCTTAATCAACAATTCTTAAATGAGGAAAGCTGATTTTGTTTTCTTTTTCTTTCCTCGTTTTTCTAGGACTATCTACAGCCTCATGAAAACTAGTTGGTTGTTCAGTATCTGGCTCAGAATTAAGTTCATCGTAAACCTCTTCTGGCTCAAACATCACGCCATCACCATTTTCACGAGCATAGATCGCAAGCGCTGCGCCCATTGGAATATACAGTTCACGAGAGACACCTTTAAATCGGGCATTAAACTGGATGAAATCATTTGTAAGTTGTAAATTGCCCGTAGCATTAGCGAACAAGTTCAATACAATCTGTCCATCTTTTACATATTCGACAGGAACATTTACACCTAAAGTAAGTCGCATCAACAACTAAATAAGGCGTGAAACTATTATCTACTAGCCAATCATAATAGGCGCGTAATAAATAAGGGCGCTTAGGAGAAGCTTTATATTCCATTATTTATCATCCATTAAATTTTTTGGTGCAGCTTCACCTACAGACTGCAAGAATGAATCTCGACTAAATACACGATCCATATATCCCTTAATCGGTTTACTACCTGGACCTGTAAATTCCACGCCTAAATGTTTTAATTTCCATAATAATGGTGCAACGTAACAATCTACTAGACCAAACTCTTCATTCATGAAATAAGGCGTTTGCTGGAAAACTGGTGTTATCGCTAAAAAGTTCTTCTTTTAATTGTTTGAGCGCTTCAGCTTTTTCACTTTCTGTACCATTTTCTGCTTTCTTGAGAGTTGGATACCAATCTTGTTCAATTCGTAACATCAAAAGACGATCTTTTGCTCGAGAAACTGGATACACTTGCATTAATGGTGGATGCGGAAAACGCTCGTCAAGATATTCCATAATAATTCGTGAACTAAACAAAACAAGATCACGATCAACTAACGTAGGCACCGTAGCATGGATTTAATTCCATTAAATCTTCTGGTAATGCTTGCAAATCAACTTCTTCGTTCTCATAAAGTACACCTTTTTCAGCTAAAACAATTTTTACCTGATGACAGTAAATATCATCTTTATTTGAAAAAGAGTCATTACTGAACGTTTACTTGATGCGCTGGACATTTATTCCTCCGAAAGATCCAAAAATATTCTATATTTTTACAAAGGGTGTGTATTCTATCACAAAGCATAGGCCATTTGCCAAACAATTCTTTTTTTATTGTTTTATAATCAATAAGTTAGATAACAAAAAAAGCAGAGATTTCTCTCTGCTTTTCTTTTTCGAAACGAAAATAAAAATTAACGTTTTGAGTATTGTGGACGACGACGTGCTTTGTGTAAACCCACTTTTTACGTTCAACGCGACGTGCGTCACGAGTAACGAAACCTGCTGCACGAAGTGCTGGGCGTAAGGTTTCATCGTATTCCATCAATGCACGAGTGATACCGTGACGGATTGCACCCGCTTGACCAGAAATACCACCACCTTTAACAGTGATGTATAGGGTCTAATTTATCAGTTAATTCAACCAATTCTAATGGTTGACGTACTACCATGCGCGCAGTTTCACGGCCGAAGTAAACGTCTAATTCACGTTGGTTGATAGTGATTTTACCACTGCCCGGTTTGATAAATACACGAGCTGAAGAGCTTTTGCGGCGACCTGTGCCGTAGTTTTGATTCTCTGCCATTTTCTAAACCTCGTGATTAAATATCTAATACTTGTGGTTGTTGTGCAGCGTGTTGGTGTTCAGCACCCGCGTACACTTTTAATTTACGGAACATTGCACGGCCTAATGGACCTTTTGGCAACTATACCTTTAACCGCAATTTCAATCACTGCTTCCAGGACGGCGAGCGATCATTTCTTTTGAAAGTCGCTTGTTTAATACCACCTACATAGCCAGTGTGCCAGTAGTAAAGTTTATCTGTTTCTTTACGACCAGTTACTGCCACTTTGTCTGCGTTGATAACGATGATGTAATCACCTGTATCTACGTGTGGAGTGTACTCAGCCTTGTGTTTACCACGAAGACGACGTGCTAATTCAGTCGCTAAACGACCTAAAGTTTTACCTGTCGCATCTACTACGTACCAGTCGCGTTTAACCGTTTCTGGTTTTGCTACAAAAGTTTTTCATTAATTAATTACCAAAAATTAGTTTGATACCCAGTGTTCTTATGAACACAACCATTGATCTTAATCGCCACCCTTCGGTGAGATCTCGATAAAATAATGTACGATGGGAATTCGCACATTTACAGGGTCAGTGTATTATACATATTTATTTCATGAATGCTAATTTTTTTATGCAATATTTTAGTATTTTTTTGCTGAAACCTATTTACATTAACTAAATTAATGTTTTTAATGAATTTATTAAAATTGACTCATACATAAAGTTATTTTATTGTTAACTCAAATATCATCATACTAGCTATAGGAATTTTTTTATGAGCTACGCTAAAAGAAATTGATACGCTTAATCAGCACATCGCTGACTTCAATAAAAAAATTAATGTTTCTTTTGAATTTTTCCCACCTAAAAATGAAAAAATGGAAACGCTTTTATGGGATTCGATTCATCATTTAAAAGTGTTAAAACCCAAATTCGTTTCTGTTACTTACGGTGCAAACTCTGGCAGCGTGACCGCACTCATGGTATTGTAAAAGCAATCAAACAAGAAACAGGCTTAGAGGCTGCTCCGCATTTAACTGGTATTGATGCCACACCTGAAGAATTAAAACAAATTGCTAAAGATTACTGGGACAGTGGTATTCGTCGTATCGTTGCGTTACGCGGTGACGAACCCAAAGGATATGCCAAAAAACCATTTTATGCGTCAGATCTCGTGGAATTACTCCGTTCTGTCGCTGATTTTGATATTTCTGTAGCAGCCTATCCAGAAGTTCATCCAGAAGCAAAATCAGCACAAGCAGACTTGATTAATTTAAAAACGTAAAATTGATGCAGGTGCAAATCATGTTATCACTCAATTTTTCTTTGATATTGAAAAGCTACCTACGTTTCCGTGATCGTTGTGCATCAATTGGTATTGATTGTGAAATCGTGCCGGGCATTTTTACCTGTAACTAACTTTAAGCAATTACAAAAATGGCCTCTTTCACTAATGTGAAAATTCCTGCATGGCTTGTTAACGCTTATGAAGGATTAGACGATGATCAAACTACTCGTAATCTTGTAGCCGCAAGTGTTGCGATGGATATGGTGAAAATTTTATCTCGCGAAGGCGTGAATGACTTCCATTTCTATACGCTAAATCGTAGTGAATTAACTTATGCAATTTGTCATATGTTAGGTGTAAGACCAGAATAACTTAAAGATAAGATATTTTTCTTCCATGAAATAAGGGCGTTATTTACGCCCTTATCTAAATATAAGAAACTTTAACCGCACTTTATTATTTGACTAACTCTGTTTGCATATACATTAATCGATCAATATCCGATCAAATAATGTCCCAATTCTTGCTCTTCTGGTTTATGCAAATAAGAATTTTTACCTAAAAGCGGAGCATCAATATGTTCAACAAGCAAATCAACAATTTCTGCATAGTGGCTTAATAATGGATTAACACGGTTAGCTATCCAGCCCAATAACGGCACGCCTAACTGTTGAATCGCTTGCACAGTTAACAGCGCGTGATTCACACAACCATCTTTAATACCAACCACAAGAACCACAGGCATTTTTCGTTGTGCAACCCAATCAGCAAAACTTTTTCCTTCCGCCATTGGAGTCATTAAACCAAACGAGCCCTCAACCACCACAGACTGATAATTTTGATTTAATCGAGTTAAATCATGATTAATTTTATCTAACTTAATACGCGTCCTATCTTGTGTCAGCATCGGTGCGCTATTGCTAAAGGTATAACTATTAATATCCTTGTAGGACACATTTTCTTTGGTTGAATCCATTAATGTTAATACATCTGAATTTGATAAATTATCATAATCTGATGTATTTTTCTTCTTGCATCGCTGTGGTAAATACTTTCCTCACCGCAACAAGCAATAGGTTTATAACCAACCACTTGTACACCTTGTTTTTGCAAGGCTTGAATAATCGCACGGGTTGCCGTGGTTTTTCCCACATTTGTATCTGTCCCCGCAACAAAAAGCTACTCATTTTTTCTCCTTTAAAAAGTGCGGTGGATTTTTAAAAGAATTTTTCCTTTAAAAAAATTTGAGATAACGCAAATTTTTCTCTTTTTCGTATCAAAAATAAACAATTTATTTGATCTCACTCAAGCTATTAAATAAGCCATCATCTTGTTTTGGTATTTGCAAATAAAATCCTTGTTGTTTAATTTTTCCAATACCTCATTACTATCTACATTATGTAGCGTCTTGCTTCCAAGTAAATTAAACATCATGACTAATTTCTGGTTTTTCCAAAGTGGCGCAGCAACACTTCTGGCACTTGAGAAAAATCCTCTCTTTTGCGATATACAGATAGCTCCGGTTTCTTTTTACTTTTTATAAATTCACATATATATTTTGTTTTCCTAAATAAAAATCCCTATTAAATTTCTTTAACAGGGATTTTATCATTTAAATTGATTAAAGCATTATTTTGCAGCTTCTTTTACTGCATCAGTCGCTTGAGTTGCTTTTTTCAGAAACTGCTTCTTTAACTTCAGTCATTTTAGAAGTAGCAGCATCTTTCATCGCATCCATTTTTGATGATGCAGCGTCTTTCATTGCATCCATTTTTGATGATGCATCTTTCATCGCATCCATTTTTGATGATGCAGCGTCTTTCATCGCATCCATTTTTGATGATGCGGCGTCTTTCATTTCGCTAACTTTAGCTGCTGCAGCATCTTTTACTTGTTCAACTTGTGCCATTGCTGCATCTTTAACTTCAGCAGCTTTCTCTACTGCAGTGTTTTTCACTTCAGTTGGAGCTTGTTTAGCCGCATCTTTAACATCAGCAACAGCATTGGTTGCTGCATCTTTTGCTTCAGAAACCATTGATGTTGCTGCTTGTTTGGCTGCGTCAACTTTTGTGCAGGCTCTTCTTTATCGAAACAACCAGTTACCGCTAAAGCTGAACCCTAAAACTAATGCTAGTGTTAATTTTTCATAATTTTCTCCATAGAATAAATCTTGATTACGGCAAAGCCCTATTGCTTTGATGTGGCGTAGTTTACGGAAATTTTATTAAAAGAAAATAGCTAATACAAAAATTTACATTTTCAGATAAATAAAATGTAAAGAAGACTTATTAAGATATTGATATTAAATGTATTTTTAAAAAGTTCCATAGAAAAATTTTTATTTTTGTAAAGAAATGTATATGAATATATGTTTTAGATTTAATCAATCTTATGAATTTCTCTAGATGCTTGATGCATCAATATTTCTGATTTATTACCATCCCATAATAATTGAGCAATCGTTGCAGGATAAAATGGTATTGAGTTTCGTTTTTCCATACAATTCAGCAACGATTTCTCCAACTAAAGGTAAATGAGAAATAATCAATACAGACTTAACTCCATCATGTTTCAGCAGTTCTAAATAATCAATGACTAAATTAGCATGGCCATAAGGGGTTATTCCCTCCCAAGTTTCAAGTTTATTTTTTAACTCCCAAATCAAACGCTTGATTAACTTGATGAAAGGTTTCTTGAGCTCTGACATAAGGGCTCACTAAAATACAGTCTAGGGAATTAATTAATAGTGTAGCTTAAATGCTGTTTTTAACCATTCTCCTTGAGAAAAAGCTTTGTTCAATACCATAAGCAGTTAAACGACGAGCTTTATCACTATTAGCCATTACTTCAGCCTCGCCATGACGCATAATAAAAATATTCATTTTGCTTTCCTAAGTATTTGATAAAAATAAAAACCGCACTAAATAAAGTGCGGTTAAAAATTAATGAGATTTAACTGCTTCTGCAATTTCTTCTGCACATTGTTGTGCAAGTGTAGAGTCTTGACATTCCACCATAACGCGAATAAGAGGTTCTGTACCCGATTTACGCAATAAAAATACGACCTTTGCCTTCTAAACGTTTTTCAACGTCTGCGGCAACAGATTTCACGGCGTCACTTTCAAGTGGATTTTCCCCACCTGCAAAACGTACATTGATTAACACTTGAGGGAATAATTTAACCGCGCTTGCTAATTCATTTTAATGATAATTTATGCTGTGCCATCGCCGCCAATACAGCCAATGACGCAACAATGCCGTCACCCGTTGTATTCTTATCCGCAATGATAATATGTCCAGAATTCTCACCACCAAGCGTCCAATCGTTTTCAACCATTTTTTTCCAATACATAACGGTCGCCCACATTTGCACGTAAGAAAGGAACGCCAAGCATTTTTCAACGCAATCTCTAAGCTCATATTACTCATTAATGTGCCAACGACACCGCCTTTTAATTGACCTGAGCGTAATGCTCACGCGCAATAATAAAAAGAATTTGGTCGCCATCAACTTTATTTCCTAAATGATCGACCATCATAATGCGGTCACCATCGCCATCATAAGCTAAGCCAACGTCAGCTTTCGTTTAACTACTTTAGCTTGCAATGCTGTCACATCCGTTGCACCACATTTTTCATTAATGTTTAAACCATTTGGATCTGTACCAATTTCAATGACTTCCGCACCTAGCTCTCTCAACACGTTAGGCGCAATATGATAGGTTGCACCATTTTGCACAATCTACCACAATCTTATAACCTTCCAAGCCTAAATGAGCGGGGAATGTGCCTTTACAAAACTCAATATAGCGTCCTGCTGCATCATTAATACGACTTGCTTTACCTAATTCAGCAGATTCCACACAATCCATCGGTTGCTCTAACATCAGCTCAATTGCTTCTTCAATTTCATCAGGTAATTTAGTCCCTTTTTGCTGAAAAGAATTTAATGCCATTATCATAATAAGGATTATGAGAGGCTGAGATCACAATACCCGCTTCAGCACGGAAAGTTCTGGTTAAATAAGCAATAGCAGGTGTAGGCATAGGGCCAGTAAATGCAGCAGATAAACCCGCAGCGGCTAAACCTGCTTCAAGAGCTGATTCCAACATATATCCAGAAATTCGAGTATCTTTTACCGATTAAAAACCATTTTAGAACCTTGAGAAGCCAATACTTTTCCCGCAGCCCAGCCTAATTTTAATGCGAAATCTGGTGTGATTGGATAAGTACCCACTTTTCCACGTACACCATCTGTTCCAAAATATTTACGATTTGCCATAATACAATTCCTTTAATTTTTATCGTTATAAAAACCATCAGGCATTTTCTATTGCCTGCCAAACTTTGAGCATATCTGATGTTGCTGCAACATCATGTACGCGTAAAATTTTTGTACCTTTTTGCGCTGCAATCAGCGCACCTGCCACACTACCTATCACTCGCTGATCGACGGGTTTATCAAGCACTGCGCCAATCATTGATTTGCGAGATAATCCCGCTAATACTGGATAGCCTATCTGACAAAAATTCATTCAGATTTTGTAATAATTGATAATTATGCTGTACAGACTTACCAAAACCAAATCCCATGTCCCCAAATTAAGTTTTCTTTTTAACACCAGCAGAAAGACAGTTTCATTAGTACGTTTCTGTAAAAAGCTAATACATCTTGTACGACATTCTCATAATGAGGATTTACCTGCATCGTTCTAGGTTGACCTTGCATATGCATAATGCAAACAGGTAAAGCCAGTTTTACCGCCGTTTCTAACGCATTTGGTTCTTGCAAAGCACGAATATCATTAATCAAATCCATTCCAACACTTGCCGCTTCACGCATCACAACTGCTTTTTGAGGAATCGACGAAATCCAGCAATCAAAACGGACTTCGCACCGCCTCCACTACTGGCTACAACACGATGTAATTCTTCTTGTTCAGAGACTTCATCTGCATTAGGGCGCGTAGATTCACCATCAATATCAATAATTTTCGCTCCTTCTTCCAACATTTTTCAACTTGAAAAAGCGCTTTATCAAGCTAAAAACTGTCCGCTATCAGAAAAAGAATCAGGCGTAAAATTAAGAATTCCTGTCATAATAGGAACGCTTAAATCAAGACATTTATTGTTCGCATAAAGTTTCATAAAGTGCAGTGGATTTTTAGGTTGATTTTTAATCAAGGGCGATTATAGCGGAATACGCTGAAAGATCATTGGGGAAAAATAAAGCCTTTCCGAAGAAAGGCTTTGTTGATTAGAAAAATTGATTAGGAATTAGAATCTGAAGAATTTTCACCCGCACTTTGAGCATTATTGCTATTTGCATAAGCAGCTTGCCCAGTATGCTCTTCCCATCCAGATGGCGGAGTGACTGGTTCACGATTCATCAATTGTTTGATTTGTTCTTCTTCAATGGTTTCATATTTGACTAATGCATCTTTCATCGCATGAAGAATATCCATATTGTCGATCAAAATCTGTCTTGCTCTCGCATAGTTACGATTTACATTGCACGAACTCTTCATCAATTGCATGAGCGGTTTCATCTGACATATGTTTTGCTTTCGCCATTGAACGACCTAAGAAAACCTCGCCCTCATCTTCCGTATAAAGAATCGGACCTAATTTGTCAGAGAATCCCCATTGCGTCACCATATTACGCGCGATATTAGTCGCTACTAATATCATTTGATGCACCCGTTGAGATATTTTCTTCACCATAAATCAAATCTTCTGCTAAAACGCCCTGCATACAAGGTAGAAAGCTTACTTTCTAATTGTTTTTGGCTAATACTAATTTGATCACCTTCAGGCAAGAAGAATGTCACACCAACGCACGACCACGAGGAATAATTGTCACTTTGTGTGCAGGATCATGCTCAGGAACTAAATAACCCCACAATCGCATGGCCAGACTTCATGATAAGCAGTCGACTCTTTTTGCTTATCTGTCATAATCATAGTACGACGTTCTGGCCCCATATTGATCTTATCTTTCGCTTTTTCAAACTCAAGCATGGTGACCATACGTTTATTCACTCGAGCAGCAAACACAGCCGCCTCATTCACTAAGTTTGCTAAATCTGCACCAGAATAGCCTGGCGTACCACGCGCTAATGTCATTGCATCAACATCTGGTGCTACAGGCACTTTGCGCATATGCACTTTTTAAAAATTTGCTCACGACCTTTCACATCAGGCAAGCCAACAACCACTTGTCGGTCAAAACGGCCTGGACGAGTTAAGGCTGGATCGAAAGTACATCTGGACGGTTAGTGGCTGCAATAACAATTACGCCGTCATTACCGCTAAAGCCATCCATTTCAACCAGCATTTGGTTTAAGGTTTGTTCACGTTCACTCATGTCCACCACCTAAACCCGCACCGCGTTGACGCTCAACCGCATCGATTTCATCAATAAAAGATTAAGCAAGGTGCATTTTTCTTAGCCTGTTCAAACATATCACGTACACGAGATGCACCAACACTCCCACAAACATTTCTACGAAAATCAGAACCAGAAATAGTGAAGAATGGAACTTTTGCCTCCTGCGATGGCACGAGCAAGTAAGGTTTTACCAGTACCTGGAGGCCCTACCATATAAGGATACCTTTTGGAATTTTTACCACCCAAGTTTTGAATTTATTCGGATCACGCAAGAAATCAACGATTTCGCCCACTTCTTCTTTAGCTCATCGCAACCAGCAACATCAGCAAAAAGTAACCTTAATCTGATCTTGATTCAGCATTTTGGCGGCTTTTACCAAAGCTCATCGCTTTTGCCACCACTGCCTTGCATTTGGCGCATAAAGAATACCCATACGCCAACAAGGAATAACATTGGGAACCAAGAAATTAAAATTTGGGATAAGAAACCACGTTTTTCAAATGGCGTACCTTCCACTTTCACTTTTTGCTAACAAATCATCAAGCAATTTTTGTCTTCAAGCGGTGGCATTACGGTTGAATATTTAGAACCATCCGTTTTTCGTTACCGTAATTTCATTGGCATCAAAAACGCGACTTCTGTCACTTGTCCATTGCTTACATCGTAAAACAAAGGTTGTATAATCAGTAGAATTATCTACCGAAGAGGAATTAAAACTCTGGTATGCTGTCATCATAATGACCGCTACTACCACCCAAAGCACCAGATTTTTGACCATATCGTTCAAAGTCTAACCTACCTTTCCTAAGTTAAAAATTTTTACAAGATACTACATCATTAGCGATGAAAAAGCTATCAAAGCAATTAGCCTTTATAGCCTGTCGTCACAATATATACTTCACGAGAGCGTCCGCGTGATCGCTCCAGGCTTACGCACTTTCACCACATTAAATAAAGAACGAATTTCTCTTAAATATTCATCAAAGCCTTCACCTTGGAAAACTTTAACAACAAAAGCTCCTTTGGTTGCCAAGACCTGTTTACACATATCTAAAGCAAGCTCAACCAAATACATTGCGCGTGGAATATCCACTGATGGCATTCCACTAAAATTGGGTGCCATATCAGACATCACAACATCAACTTTATCTTCGCCTACGCGCGCTAATAAAGCATTCAAAACATTTTCATCACGGAAATCGCCTTGCAGAAAATCAACGCCTACAATAGGATCCATTTCCAAAATATCACGAAGCAATCACTCGACCTTTGCACCAATTTGCCCCCACCACATATTGCGACCAACCGCCTGGTGCTGCGCCGAGATCGACCACGATCATTCCTTGTTTAAATAATTTATCCGTTTGCTGAATTTCATCAATCTTAAAATACGCGCGTGAACGTAACTTTTGCTTATGCGCTTTTTGCACAAATTGATCACTAAAAATGTTCATTTAGCCAGCGAGAAGAACTCGCTGAACGTTTTTCTTTCCCATAATCTTCTATTTTTTTGGTAGTAGTTTTTGCTTATATTTGGTTACAATCTGCCGAATTCAAGCCGAGGCTGATTGAAATCAGTGAAAAACATTGAGAAAATCAACCGCTCTTTTTAATTAGGAATCCTTATGACAACCTTATCAACCAAACAAAAACAATTTTTAAAAGGTCTTGCGCACCATCTTAACCCTGTCGTTATGCTTGGTGGAAATAGCTTAACCGAAGGCGTACTTGCTGAAATTGAAAATGCACTCAATCATCACGAACTCATTAAAAGTCAAAGTTGCTGGTGCAGATCGCGAAAACAAAACAACTTATTATCGATGCGATTGTGCGTGAAACTAAAAGCAGCACAAGTACAAACTATCGGGCATATTTTTGGTGCTTTATCGCCCAAAGCGAAGCAAAAAAATTCAGCTTCCCACGCAAATAATCAACAAAAAGTGCGGTCATTTTTAACCGCACTTTTTATTTAAATATAATTCACTTCAATAATATCAAACTCAACGACACCGCCAGGCGTTGTAATATTAACGGTATCATCTAATTCTTTTACCAATTAAACCGCGCGCAATGGGAGAATTAACCGAAATCAAACCCGATTTAATATCCGGCTCCATCATCGCCCACAATGCGATAAGTGACTTCTTCATCTGTATCAGTATTTACAAGCACAACTGTTGCACCAAAAATGACTTTACCGTTATTTGGCATTTTTGTTACATCAATAATTTGAGCATTACCAAGTTTACCTTCAATCTCTTGAATACGACCTTTCACAAAAACCTTGTTGCTCACGAGCCGCGTGATATTCTGCATTTTCTTTTAAATCTCCGTGTTCACGTCTTCTGCTATCGCTTTAATAATTTCAGGACGACGTACATTTTTAAGAAATCCAATTCTTCACGTAATTGTTCTGCGCCACGCACAGTCATTGGAATTTGTTGCATTGTTTTTTCCTTTTACTAAATAAAACAAAAACCACGGCAAAATCCTAAAAATCTTGCCGTAGTATTATTAAAAATAAACTTGAAATGAGAAAATGATTTACCTCAATTTCATTCCGAGGCTTATTATTGTTCGTCTATAGCAAACCATAACAAAACCCAATATGAAAAATTATCTTCAATTTCCACCGCTCTTGGATCCTTTTTACTTTCAGTAAGCTTTTAGCATTCCAACCTTCGCAAACATCAATGTTTCAGACTTAACACAACAATTGCCCGAAGGCTCTAGTGTAGGTTTCATCGCAAAAAAATATAAATCAAAACCAAATTATTGCGGATTATAATGGCTCAACCTTTATGCTTCCTGTGAGTACACAAAAAGTTTTTACAGCTGTTGCTGCTAAACTTGCATTAGGGTGATCAATTCCAATTTGAGACCGCTCTTTTTGAGTAATGGAAAAATTCAAAATGAGAATTTAGATGGTCACTTAATCATGCGTTTCACGGGCGATCCTGATCCTACAAGTGGTCAGCTTTTATACCTTACTTGCCGAATTAAAAACAAGGCATCAAAAATTAATGGCGATTTAGTGTTAGATACCTCTGTTTTTTTCTAGTCACGACTCGAGGATTAGGTTGGATTTGGAACGATCTGACCATGTGTTTCAACTCTCCGCCATCCGCTGCGAATATTGATAACAACTGTTTTTATGCGGAACTAGATGCCAATCAAAACCCCCGGTGAAACAGTAAAAATCAATGTGCCGGGCACAATTTCCAATTCAAGTGTTCGGACAAGTCTATGTAGCGGATAGCAATGAAGCTGCCTTATTGTCAGCTCGACGTTGTTGTACACGACAATAATCGCTATCAAGTAAAGGATGTTTAGCACGTCAATCTAAACCTTTTGGCTTAAGCTTTGCCGTGCAAGATACGGATGCTTATGCTGCCGCGATTATTCAACGTCAATTAAGACAATTAGGTATTGAGTTTAATGGCAAAAGTCATGCTACCCCAAAAACCACAACAAGGTCAGCTATTGGCGAAACATTTTATCCAAACCATTACCCGATTTATTGAAAAATGATGAAAAAAATCGGATAACCAAATTGCCGATTCATTATTCCGAGCTGTGGCATTCAATTACTATAAACGCCCTGCATCCTTTCAATTAGGTACATTAGCGATTAAATCCATATTACAAAAACAGGGAATTCGTTTTGGTAACAGTATTTTAGCCGATGGTTCGGGTCTATCTCGCCATAATCTTGTAGCACCTAAAACGATGCTATCCGTTTTAGAGTACATCGCCAAAAACGAAGATAAATTACATTTAATGGAAACTTTCCCCATCGCAGGCGTAGATGGCACGATCAGTGGTCGTGGTGGATTAATTAGCCAGCCATTAGTGAAAAATGTCATAGCTAAAACAGGTTCTTTGAAAGGGGTTTATAACCTCGCCGGCTTTATGACAAATGCTCGAGGGGAAAAAGTGGCCTTTGTACAATTTATTAATGGCTACTCAACAGGCGATTTGGAAAGCAAAACAAAACGAGCCCCATTAGTACAATTTGAGAGTGGCTTATACAACGAAATCTATAAATATTAATAAAACCTTTCTAAAAAACACCGCACTTTGCCATCAAAAAGTGCGGTGTTTTATTTCCTTTTAAAAAAATACTATTGATCAATGCAACACCATTAAATGATAACAATTTTTCATTGCTTAAATTATTATATTTTTATACTCGCCACTCCTTTTTAACCTAGATTTAACTTTTTGGGAAGCAATTTATGAATTTTTAAATTAGCTTTAGTTTACACCGCACTTTTTGCCGGAGTTTCTGTTTCGTTTGTAGCGAATGTAAATGCAAAAAGAACATTCAACTAATGAACACACATTAGAAGGTATTGAAGTCATTACAAAACTTGTTAATGAAAAAGGCTATAAAGCTGAACGCACTGAAATTACGGGCGTAAATTCATCAATTATTGATACACCTTATAGTATTGATATTGTGACACAAGAACAATTACAGGATAAAACAACCAAGTACTTTAGAAGACGCAGTAAAAAGGAATTAGTGGTTTAAGTCAAGGTAATAATTTAGCAGGCACATGATACAGTAAAACGCCGTGGCTACGGTGGAAATCGTGATGGTTCTATTATGCGTAACGGACTTGCAAGTCCACCAGCACGTAACTTTAATGCTAACGTAGAACGAGGTTGAAGTACTAAAAGGCCCAGCTCAGTATTATATGGCATGCAAAACCCAGGCGGCGTAATTAACGTTGTAACTAAAAACCTTCCTAGAGAAAACCATAAAAACAACGTTATATACAAAGTTACGGTTCAAATTATAGCCGTAATTTTGGCATTGATGTTACAGGCCCCATTGCTGGTACTGGATTCGCTTATCGCATCGTTGCTGATCACAAGAAAAACATTCTTGGCGTAATTTTTGGTGAAAAATAAAAGAAACAATCATTGCACCATCTTTTATCTTGGAAAAATGATTCAACAAAATTAACCTTGTCTTATGAATATCAAGATTATAAAGGTGATTTTTGATCGTGGTATTTTTCATAGACACAAATATTGGGCTTAACAACAACCCAAATTATGGCAAACCACTTGATATTCCATTAGAAAGAAGATTGGATGATCCAATCAATGTAACAACTGGTTACTCTCATACTATTCAATTTAATGCAGAACATAAATTAAACCCGAATTGGACTCTGAAAGCAGATTATGGATATGCAAAAATCATTATTCTGATTGGCAAGCTCGTATTACAAAATATGATGCCAAAAACCAGAAAAATAACAAGACGAATTGACAGTACAAATCCGTCCGATGCAGTGAATAATAGTTTGAATTTATCTGCTATTGGGATTATAGAACAATCCCCTTCCGTTACTCACCAATTACGTACGGCGGTTGAGCTACAAAAATATCAGTTAACGATTGGCGATTTGCGCCGTAGCGGAACACATGCAATGTCTATTGATACCCCAGAATATAATTCAACACAGGTGATAAAATGGACAGGCATCGTCAAAAGCGGATGTAAGAACTAGCGATATGTTAGAACAATATAAAACTCTTGGTTTAGTTGTGCAGGATGCAATCTATCTTGGTGACAAATGGATTGTTTCTGGTGGTGTTCGTGCACAATGGCATCAAATAAAATCGGGACAAGGACGCGAAAATCAAAAATTCCGTAATAATGACAGTGGTTTTGCCCTTTTTACCACAATTAGGTTTAGTTCATTTAATTACACCAGACTGGTCTATTTATGGAAATATAGGTACGTCAGCTAAACCAAATCCCTCTCGTAGCTGGGATTACAAAGGTGAAAAATCAAACTTGAAACAAGTCGTCAATTTGAAATTGGAACCAAATACAATAATGAATGGTTAAGTGCTAACCTAGCTTTTATTCCATATAATTAAAGATAACACCGCAAAAACGTTATAAAAGATCCTGCTACAAATGAAAAATGTTATTAAAGTAGCAGGAAAAGATCGTTCTCAAGGTATCGAAATTGATATTAATGGCAAGCTAACTGACAAACTAACAATTTCAGCCAATTATACTTATACTAAAACAAAAGTATTGCGTGATGATGCTGAACCACAAAAATATAGGTACTGATTTTTGATAGTACACCAAGACATCTTGCAGGATTAACATTAATCTACGATTGGGGTCACTTCTTAGGTGGCCATTGGCGTACAGGTGCTGTGTGCTGAATATCAAGGAAGTTGGGGATTTAACTATATCAATAATGGTCAAGCGACTTGGTTCAAAATACCATCTGCTACGCTTTATAATGCCTTTATTTCTTATGACATAAAAACTTGCAAGCAAGATCTTAATTTACGTTTAGCAGGTAAAAACCTTACTAATAAACGTTATTTTTATCTCTCATACCACAGCCACAATGGAACACTTATCTATAGGTTCACCGCGTGAAGTTGTACTAAGTGCAAAATTCAGCTTTTTAATTCATAGAAAATATATCCCCTATCTCTATATAGGAATAGGGATTTTTCATTTTTATAGGAAATCAATGAACTGGCAAACCGAACTTAATAATAGTTTAAACTAGATTTTAACCGCACTTTTTTTGGGTGATATTATGCTTTAGCGCAACAATGTTAGCCTTAAAACAAACTACTTTCGGCAAAAATTCTGGTGTATCATGTCACCATCGATTAATAAAAACCAGCATTAAACTAATTTTAATGTTGTTAGTGTTATTTATGATGATATTGCTGGAAGTACGATTTAGTGTGCTTAATTCATTTTTACAATGGATTGTATAGCTCAATGCAAGAATTAAACATTGAGAAATTTTGGTTCTTTGCAAAACTAAATGCTCTTCTTGTGGTAGCACAAGTTATACATGCTATTGCTGATTACTTCTTTCAACAAGTTTTTGAAAATTCGTTGGTTGGAAAAACCTTAATGCAACACTTGTTAAACGCTGGCTAAATAAGAAAAATACTATCGCCTAAAATACGAACGAGATTTACCAGATAATATCGATCAACGTATTGAACAAGATGCGAGAGAATTTATTACCAGTACGGTACAAATTGTACGAGGCGTGATTAACTCGGTGCTCACGACCATTGAATTTACGATTATTTTTATGGTCACTTTCTGGTGTGTTAACTTTATTTGGATTTAATATCGAAAAAGGCGTCGTATTCTTCATTTATGCCTTTATTATTTTTGCAACACTTATGTCTGTTTTGGATTGGTCGCCCACTCATTAAGCTAAATTTTACAAAAGAAAAACTCAATGGCGATTATCGTTATTCCTTAATCCGAGTGCGAGACAATGCAGAAAGCATTGCTTTTTTTATAATGGCGAGCCAAAAAGAACAAACATTCTTACAACATCAATTCCGTCAAATTATTCATAACCGTTGGTCCATTGTATTAAAAATGTTGGGCTTGAATAGTTTTCAACTCTGGGGTAACTCGCGTTGCTAAATTATTGCCTTTTAATGTTACAAGCACCACGTTTCTTTTCTGGTCAAATAGCTAGGTGACATGCATCAAACAGTCCAAGCATTTAATCGATTAATGACCGCACTTTCATTTTTCCGCTTGTTCTATGAGCAATTCACTCTATCAAGCACGGTTAAATCGCCTTTATGGTTTTATAACAAAAATGGATGAATTAGATAAGCAAAACATTTATCATCCTTTTCATTGTTCTCATCGTGTGGCCTTAAAAAAACTTTTGGCATTAAAGATGAACAAGGTAATGTTCTACTCAATAATTTAAATATTAATTTAGAAAATGGAGATGCTCTATTGATTCAAGGTGCATCTGGAACAGGAAAAACATCGCTGCTAAAAAGCAATTGCAGGAATCTATCCCTTTGAAACCGTCGGCATTGCGGAACACCCATGCATGGGAAGTTTATTCCTACCACAACGACCTTATATGCCACAAGGTACTTTTACGAGAAGAATTTGTTATCCAAATATCAATCCAAGTCACGCAGAATTAGAACAAACCATGAAGGATTGTGCGCTAGGAAAAATATATACACGCACTTAATGTAAAAATGACTGGCAAGCAATTTTATCGCCCTGGAGAACTTCAAAGAGTGGCGTTTATTCGTATTTTTACTCACAAAACCAGATGTCGTATTTCTCGATGAAACGACTTCAGCATTGGATGAAACAACTGAGCATTTACTCTACCAAACAATTAAAGAGCGTTTGCCCGAAATGATCATTCTCAGCGTAGGTCATCGTAGTACATTACAGCAATTTCATAACAAACAACTAAAATTAGATGTATGTTTATTATGTGAAAATTAGAAAACGATATGCCAAGAATATATAGGTCAAATGTTTTTATTTATTTTTCCTGTTGTCTGGATAACATACATAAAATTAAAACAAAACGAGTACAAAAAAGCCCTCGAAATTCGAGGGCTTGATTTTACTATCGTAATAAAAATTAGCGACGTAAACCTAAACGAGCGATAGTGCTTTGGCATAAAAGCAAGATCAGTACGTTTTAAGTAGTCTAAAAAGTTTACGACGACGAGAAACCATACGTAATAAAACCACGACGACCATGATGGTCTTTTTTGTGCTCTGCAAAGTGAGCTTGTAAGTGGTTGATTTGTGCAGTTAATAATGCGATTTGAACTTCAGAAGAACCAGTATCTTTCACATCACGACCAAATTCAGCAACGATTGCTGCTTTTTCAGTACTTAGAGACATTTTTACTCCCTAAAAGGTAGTGTTGTTAATACATCATTCGCCGATCTCTAACTCAGCTGATGACAAGGAGCCTGCATTCTAGCGATGAATAAGCTCAAATGCAAGGTTTAAAGCTAAAAAAATAAAATTGAAAAAAATATTATATCTTTTCAATCACTACTTTTTATATCCTCTGGCTGTAGCATAATAAGGTGCAGAAGTGATAAATAAACGAATACCCAATTTGGCATAATCTGATACATTATCTTTATTTACCCTCCAGCAACAGAAAGCAGAATATCTTTCTGTTTTGAGTGAAGTAGATCTAAAGCCTTTTCACATCATCTAATGACCATTTATCAAGTTGAATAATATCTGGCTCTACTACATACATTTGCTCAAATTGAGCATAATTATCTGCTTCTAAAGTTATTTTTATTTTCAGGTCTTCTCGACGTAATCTATTCACAATTTTTCACCCAATCATTTGGATCAGAAAGTAAGTTTCGATGATTAGTGAAAACCAAAAATAGTTTCACTGACGCCTTGTCGATGAATATGCCCACCAGCGGCTAATACAGCATTAGTCGCAAGTTTACGCGTATTAGGAATACTTTTTACGTGTGCAAGCCACAACAGCGCTTGGGTTAACCGCTTTGACATTGGCAATCATTTCTGCCGTATATTGCGCGACCCCACATGACCATTCAAGTACCAATTGCACCACTTTCCAAGCTTGATGTAATTGTTCAGACATTCCTTCCGCACTGATCAACAAAGTACCTGATTCAACCCACTCCCCTTCTTTTACATATAAGTGCGGTTGAATATCCAGTTTTTAATAATTTTTCCGCAACAGAAACGCCCGCTACAATCCCCTGCATTTTTCCGCTTAAAAAGAATTTTTGCCGGAATATTTTTCACTACCAAGGGCATGAGTGGTTAAATCACCACGATAAATATCCTCAAGCAATAAATCATCCAATTCTCTGTCTGAAAAATAAATCATCGCAGCTCCTCCTTAAATTAGTTGTCCTTGATATAAATAAACCTGTTACTTCAAAAACGGCGCTTTCCTAATAATTTCATATAAATATTAAAAGAAATAAAAAGGTTGGGACGCCCCAACCTTTTCACTTAATCTTTTCAATAATTTAATTTTTTTCAATCACATTTGTTGTTGAACAACCATTTTCAAAGTTTAGCACTTTTAACATCACCGCCATTTGCCCAAACTTCTTTTTGCGCCAGCAATCTCTTCGGGTTTGTAATCGCCACCTTTAACTAAAAGATCCGTAGAATTTCGCCGATTAAACGTTGTGGTGTATCTTCAGTGAATGGCACCAACCAGTCCACTGATGCCAAAACCAGCCAATACCGCCATACGAGTTTCAAGATTGTTAATTGGGCGACTATCACCTTTTAAGCGTTTAACGGAATCATCGCTGTTTACCGCGACAATTAAACGATCACCCAATTTGCGTGCATTTTCTAAATAAGAAACATGCCCTGGATGCAAAAATATCAAAGCGAGCCATTAGTCATCACAATTTTTCACCTCGCGCTTTAGCTTGTGCGACAGCATCTTTTAATTCAGCTCACTCATAATGCCAAATCCAGTGTCAGGACGAGCATGAATAGCATTTTCAAGTTCCACAGTCGAAACCGTTGAAGTCCCCAATTTACCCACCACAATTCCAGCGGCGACATTAGCTAGGTAACAAGATTCTTCGAAAGAACGTCCATCTGCTAACGCGGTTGCTAATACGCTAATGACAGTGTCACCGGCTCCCGTCACATCAAATACTTCTTTTGCGACAGTTGGCAGATGATAGGGTTCTTGATTTGGACGCAACAATGTCATCCCTTTTTCAGAACGGGTCACCAAAAGTGCGGTTAATTCAATATCAGAAATTAATTTTAACCCTTTCTCAATAATCTCTTCTTCTGTATTACATTTGCCCACAACGGCTCTAAATTCAGACATATTTGGTGTCAATAATGTCGCACCACGATAACGTTCAAAAATCAGTTCCCTTTGGATCGATCAACACAGGCACATTCGCTTTGCGTGCAATTTGAATCATTTTTGAACATCTTTAAGCGTGCCTTTGCCGTAATCAGAAAGAATCAAAGCACCATAATTTTTCACCGCACTTTCTAACTTCGCTAATAAATCCTTGCAATCTACATTATTGAAATCTTCTTCAAAAATCAAGGCGAAGTAACTGTTGGTGACGAGATAAAATACGTAATTTAGTAATGGTTGGATGAGTTTCTAATGCGACAAAAATTACAATCAATTTTTGTTTTTCTAATAAGTGGGAAAAGTGCAGAACCTGTTTCATCTTGTCCAATCAATCCCATTAACTGAACAGGTACATTGAGTGAAGCAATATTCATCGCCACATTTGCAGCACCGCCCGCACGCTCTTCATTTTCTTGTACACGAACCACTGGCACAGGTGCTTCTGGTGAAATGCGATTGGTTGCGCCGAACCAATAACGATCAAGCATCACATCGCCTAATACGAGTACTTTTTGCTTGCTTAAATTCTGCAGAATATTGAGCCATTTTAAAATCTCTCTATTTGAATAACCAAAATTGTGGCGATTTTACACAACTCAAATTTACGATAAACTACGCCCCTAACTTAGGGTGGAAAGAACAATGAAAAACGAAAAACTCCCTCAATTTCAACCGCACTTTTTAGCCCCAAAATACTGGCTGTTTTGGTTAGGCGTGGCAATTTGGCGAAGTATTTTATGTCTTCCCTATCCTATTTTGCGCCGTATTGGTAATGGTCTCGGTTGGCTGTTTTCACATTTAAAAGTGGGTAAACGTCGAGCTGCCATTGCACGACGTAATCTTGAACTTTGTTTCCCAGATATGCCTGAAAACGAGCGTGAGGCGATTTTGCAAGAAAATCTTCGTTCAGTAGGCATGGCAATTATCGAAACAGGTATGGCTTGGTTTTTGGTCGGATTCACGTATCAAAAATGGTCAAAAGTTGAAGGGTTACATTATCTAAAAAGAAAATCAAAAGATGGAATTGTTCTCGTCGGTGTTCATTTCTTAACGCTAGAACTTGGTGCACGCATCATTGGTTTACATCATCCTGGTATTGGGGTTTACCGCCCAAATGACGATCCAGCATTTGATTGGCTACAAACGCAAGGTCGTTTACGCTCTAATAAAGATATGCTTGATCGTAAAGATTTACGCGGAATGATCAAAGCTTTACGTCACGAAGAAACCATTTGGTATGCGCCTGATCACGATTACGGCAGAAAAATGCCGTTTTTGTACCATTTTTGCAGTGCCAGATGCTTGCACAACCACTGGTAGATTATTTATTGAAATCCTCACACACAGCAAAAGTGATTCCATTTGCGCCATTACGCAATAAAGATGGTTCAGGCTATACCGTGAGTATTTCAGCGCCTGTTGATTTTACGGATTTACAAGATGAAACGGCGATTGCTGCGCGAATGAATCGAATCGTTGAAAAGGAAATAATGAAGGACATAACGATATACATGTGGCTACATCGTCGTTTCAAAACGCGTCCAGATGAAACTACACCTAGTTTATACGATTAAAAAGTGCGGTCGAATATCACCGCACTTTTTGATAGAATTTTCTCAAATTTAAAAATTAACGAATAATCTCACCATGACAAACCAATTATTCAGCTCAAGAAATTACCGTTCTTGAAAGATCTCGAGCCGGTGCAAATTCGCCCCGGTATGTACACTGACACCACTCGTCCGAATCACCTCGCACAAGAAGTTATTGACAACAGCGTGGATGGAGCTCTTGCAGGTTTTTGCCACAAAATTGAAGTAATTTTACACCCTGATCAATCCATTGAAGTCACAGACAATGGTCGCGGTATGCCAGTTGATATTCATCCTACGGAAGGCGTTTCTGGCGTAGAGGTAATTCTGACTAAACTACATGCTGGTGGTAAATTCTCCAATAAAAAAATTATGAATTTGCCGGTGGTTTACACGGTGTGGGGATTTCTGTGGTGAATGCGCTTTCTGAACGCGTGAATATTCAAGTCAAAACGTAATGGTGAAGTGTATAAAATTGCCTTTTGAAAACGGCAATAAAGTAGAAGAATTGGAAGTTATTGGAACTTGTGGCAGACGCACAACAGGGAACAACCGTTCACTTCAAACCGAATCCAAAATATTTTGATAGCGCAAAATTTTTCCGTTAGCCGCCCTACGTCATTTATTAAGAGCAAAAAGCAGTACTCTGCTCAGGGCTTGAAATCAAATTTGTTGATAAAGTAAACAATACTCAAGATATTTGGTTATATGAAAATGGGCTTTCCGATTACCTTATCGAATCAGTTAATGGCTTTGAAACAGCTTCCGCAAAAACCATTCGTTGGTGAATTTAAAGGAACAAATGAAGCTGGTTAGCTGGGCATTACTTTGGTTGCCAGAAGGTGGTGAACTGATTGGTGAAAGCTATGTAAACTTAATTCCAACAATTCAAGGTGAACACATGTTAATGGCCTACGCCAAGGTTTGTTAGATGCCATTCGTGAATTTTGCGAATTTAGAAATCTATTACCGCGCGGCGTAAAACTTACCGCTGATGATATTTGGGATCGTTGTTCTTACATTCTTTCTCTTAAAATGCAGGATGCACAATTCGCTGGGCAAACTAAAGAACGCTTATCATCACGCCAAAGTGCGGTGTTTGTCAGCGGTGTTTTTAAAAAGATGCGTTTAGTCTATGGCTCAACCAAAACGTACAAGATGCTGAAAAATTAGCAGAAATTGCCATTAGTTCTGCACAACGCCGATTACGCGCAGCAAAAAGTCGATGCGAAAAACTTGTTAGCGGCCCTGCATTACCAGGAAAAATTAGCAGATTGTGGCTCACAAGATTTAGAAAAAAACGGAATTATTTTTAGTGGAGGGCGACTCTGCGGGCGGTTCAGCAAAACAAGCGCGTGATCGCGAATATCAAGCGATTTTGCCGTTACGTGGAAAAATCTTAAATACATGGGAAGTTTCACCGGATCAAGTATTAGGTTCAACAGAAATTCACGACATAGCTGTGGCTCTAGGTATCGATCCTGACAGCAATGATTTATCACAACTTCGCTATGGTAAAAGTATGTATTCTCGCGGATGCTGACTCTGATGGCCTGCATATTGCCACTCTACTCTGCGCCTTATTCTTACGTCATTTTCCGAAATTGGTACAAGACGGTCACGTTTACGTTGCAATGCCACCACTTTATCGTATTGACTTAAATAAAGAAGTCTTCTACGCATTAGACGAAAGTGAAAAAGAGGCGATTTTTAGATCGGTTGAAAAATAAAAAGGCAAACCGAATGTTCAGCGCTTTAAAGGTTTGGGTGAAATGAACCCATCGCAATTGCGTGAAACAACAATGGATTCTAATACTCGTCGCCTTGTTCAATTAACTTATGATTTAGAGGAAGACCAAGGCGCAAATACATTAGAACTCATGGATATGTTGTTAGCGAAAAACGTTCCGAAGACCGTAAAAATTGGTTACAAGCGAAAGGTGATCAGGTTGATTTATCTATTTAGGCTAAATTAATCTCAGCAAATCCGAATTTCAATCAATTAAGAATATATTCAATTAACAGAAACCAAAATGACAAATATCAATTATGAAGGCATTGAGCAAATGCCTCTACGCACCTTCACCGAAAGGGCTTATCTCAACTATTCCATGTATGTCATCATGGATCGTGCTCTGCCTTTTATCGGTGACGGTTTTAAAACCCGTTCAACGCCGTATCGTATATGCGATGTCTGAACTTAGCTTTAAATGCTACGGCAAAATACAAAAATCTGCCCGTACCGTCGGTGATGTACTTGGTAAATTCCATCCACATGGTGACAGCGCTTGTTATGAGAGCAATGGTGTTAATGGCACAACCCTTCTCTTATCGTTATCCGCTTGTAGATGGTCAAAGGAAACTGGGGGGCACCTGATGATCCAAAATCTTTTCGCAGCTATGCGTTATACGGAATCACGCCTGTCTAAAAATTTCTGAAATCTTGCTGAGTGAACTCGGACAAGGAACAGTAGATTATCAACCAAACTTTGATGGAACCTTAGCTGAACCACAATATTTACCTGCTCGTTTACCTCATATTTTATTGAACGGCACAACAGGTATTGCAGTAGGTATGGCGACAGATATTCCACCACACAATATTAACGAAATTGCTGATGCGGCAGTAATGTTGCTAGATAATCCTAAAGCGGGATTAGATGGTGTACTTGAAATTGTTCAAGGCCCAGATTTTCCAACAGAAGCGGGAAATTATTTCGCCAAAATCAGAAATTCGTAAAATTTATGAGCAAGGTCGTGGCTCAATAAAAATGCGTGCAACTTGGAGAAGACGGTGAAATTATTATTTCAGCGCTTCCACATCAATCTTCGCCATCCAAAGTTATTGCACAAATAGCCGAACAAATGACGGCAAAAACTGCTAATGCTAGAAGATATTCGTGATGAGCCCTGATCACGAAAATCCAATTCGAATTGTACTAGTTCCTCGCTCAAATCGCGTCGATACCGATGCGTTAATGGCACATTTATTTGCGACCACAGATCTTGAAAAAGCTACCGTGTAAATATGAATATGATCGGACTTGATCATAAACCTGCGGTAAAAGGCTTATTAGAAATCTTAAATGAATGGCTTACTTTCCGCCGCACAACCGTAACTCGTCGCCTTCAGTATCGCTTAGATAAAGTACTCTCTCGCTTGCATATTTTAGAAGGTTTGATGATAGCCTTTTTAAATATTGATGAGGTTATCGACATTATACGTAATGAAGATGATCCAAAAGCAGAGCTTATGGCACGCTTTAATCTAAGCGATGAACAAGCCGATGCAATTTTAAATTTACGCTTACGTCATTTAGCGAAATTGAGAAAACCAACTCAAAAGCTGAACAAGATGAACTTGAAAAAGAGCGGTTAAATTTAGAAAGCAATTTTTAGGATCAGAACGCCGTTTGAATACGCTTATCAAAAAAAGAAATTCAAGAAGATGCGAAAAAAATATGCCAGTCCACGAATGTCTCAACTGGTCGAACGTGAAGAAGCCAAAATGATCTCTGAAAGTGACATGACGCCAGCAGAGCCTGTCACTGTCATCTTATCAGAAATGGGCTGGGTTCGTTGTGCTAAAGGACACGATATTGATCCTAAATCATTAAGCTACAAAGCGGGTGATAATTATCGAGCTCACGCTTGTGGCAAGAGTAATCAAGCCGTTGTATTCATTGACAGTACGGGGCGAAGTTATGCTCTCGATCCGCTTTCATTACCTTCCGCACGTTCGCAAGGTAGAACCACTCACAGGTAAGCTAAATTTACCAGCTGGTGCGACCATTGAATATGTCGTAATGGCGAGTGAACAGCAAGAAATTATTGATGTCTTCTGATGCGGGTTATGGTTTTATTTATATTTGAAGATTTAATTGCACGCACTAAAGCAGGAAAAAGCCTTGATTTCTTTACCGGAAAATGCCAAAGTGATGGAGCCTAAGACGCTGGCGAATGCCACCGCACTTGTTGTCGCTATGACATCCGCTGGCAGAATGTTGATTTTTCCGGCAAAAAGATTTACCGGCATTATCAAAAAGGCAAAGGCAATAAATTGTGACAATTCCATGCAGCAAATGCAAAAGAGCGCAGTGAATTGTTAGTGAGATTATTGCTCATTTCAGATCAAGCTAGTCTTGAATTCCATTCCGGAAAACGAAAAATTGTATTAAAACCGGAAGATCTGCAGAAGTTCCGTGCTGAACGAGGCAGAAAAGGTTCGACATTACCACGTGGATTACATACCAATGTTGAAATAGTGGTAATCGAACCGCAACACAACACATAACTTAAACACAACATAGGGAGATCCAATTTATGAGTCATACATTTAGCACGTATGAAACCCTTGCACTAGCAAAGCTTTAGTCTTGCTCTTGGGTTTATTTTCTCGTTAAACGAATCAGCATCTTAAAAACCTTCAACATTCCTGAGCCAGTTGTTGGTGGTTTTATTGTTGCCATTGGTCTTTTAATTTGGAATAAAGTTGACGGGACATCCTTTAACTTCGATAAAAATTTGCAAACTACCATGATGTTAGTGTTCTTCACTTCCATTGGTTTAAGCGCAAACTTTTCCCGTTTAATTAAAGGCGGAAAACCACTTATCGTATTTTTGTTCGTCGCTGGTTTGCTAATTATTTGCCAAAATGTTATTGGTGTCGTAGGTTCATTAGCATTAGGTATCCACCCAGCATATGGTTTATTAGCAGGTTCTGTCACATTAACTGGCGGTCATGGTACTGGCGCAGCGTGGGCTGATACCTTCGTTCACCAATTTAATCTACAAGGTGCAACTGAAATTGCAATGGCATGTGCAACCTTTGGTTTTAGTCTTTGGTGGTATCATCGGTGGCCCTGTTGCACGTTTCTTATTAAATCGTCAAAAACAAGGTGAAAAATCCTGAAAATGATGAAGTAGATGATATTCAAGAGGCTTTTGAACATCCAACTTACAAACGTAAAATTACTTCACGTTCGTTAATTGAAACTATTGCAATGATGTCTATCTGTTTGCTTATCGGCCAATATTTAGATGCTCAAACAAAAGGCACCGCATTCCAATTACCAACATTCGTATGGTGTTTATTTACCGGTGTAATTATCCGCAATATTTTAACCAATATCTTCCGTTTCCAAGTGGCTGAATCCGCTATTGATGTATTGGGTAGCGTGGGTTTATCAATCTTCTTAGCTATTGCCTTAATGTCATTAAAACTTTGGGAACTTGCAGGCTTAGCGGTAGATGTATTAATCATCCTTGCAGTACAAGTTGTCTTTATGGCGATATTTGCTATTTATGTTACTTATCGCGCAATGGGTAAAGATTATGATGCGGTTGTATTAAGCTCTGGTCACTGTGGGCACTGGTTTGGGTGCAACACCAACAGCCGTTGCAAATATGCAAGCCATTACCAGCCGTTTTGGGCCATCACACTAAAGCATTTTTAATCGTTCCAATGGTCGGTGCATTCTTTATCGATTTAATCAATGCCGCGCTATTGAAAGTCTCATTTGCAGTTGTAAATATGCTCGCGTAAAGTGCGGTTGAAAATTAACAATGTTTTAGAGAAATGCCTTTATCTTGAATTGATAAAGGCATTTTATTTTCTAAGGAAGAAAAACAAAAGGAAAAAAACTATGCACGAATTGTCTCTTTGTCAAAATATGCTGGAAATAGTAGAACAACAATGTAAAAAGTCACGATATAGTCACGGATCTTTGGTTAGAAATTGGCGCTCTCTTGTGTAGAACCAGACGCATTAGAATTTTGTTTTGACATAACCTTTCAAGGTACAGCTGCTGAAGGCTGTAAACTTCATCTCATTCCTATTGCAGCGCAAGCCTGGTGTTGGCAGTGTCAAAAATTAGTTGAGATACAAGCGCATCATGATTTTTTGTCCAAATTGTGGCAGCATACACTTGCAACGACAAAGCGGTGATGAATTGCGTATTAAAGAAATTGCCTTTTGAATAGACCGCTCTTTTTAGCATTTCCAATATTCTTACCTATATCATATTTCATTAAGCATAAAAAGGACAGGGCATTAAGCCTGTCCTAATCATGATAAATATTATATTAAAGCCTCAAGTGCGGTTTCTTTTTAAGCGTGATTTGAGCTTAGTATATTCAGTTACAACATAGTGCTCAGCCCAACGTTGATCTTCAATTTTTCTATACGCACCGCGCTGTATTTTATATTCCGGAGTACGAGATCCCGGATTTAAATGTTCAGCCGTGAGTTCGTTACATTTTCCGATCCACCATTGGTAAGTCATATAACACGCACCTTTATTAGTACGAGAACTTACATCAGCACGAGATATAACTTTACCACGAGATGAAGAACCAAACAAGCTCATTATTCTTAATGCCTAAAGCTTTCGCATCTTGGTCGTTCATTTGAACAAATCCGGGCTCATCAGCCAACGCAGCAAGTGCACGGCAGTTACCCGTCATTGAACGGCAAGAATAGTGACCAACTTCACGCACGGTAGAAAGCACTAATGGATATTCTTCAGAAACTTCTTCCATTGGTGGTTCCCAATCGCAAGCAAAGAATTCAGCTTTACCATTTGGACGGTCGAAGATTTGACCTTCATATAAGTATGTAGTGCCTTGATCTTCAGGGCCTTCATCCGTACATGGCCATTGAATATAACCCAAGCCTTCCATTTTTTCGTAAGTTGCACCTTTATAAATTGGGCAAAGCTCACGCAACTCATCCCAAATTTCTTTGGTGTTGTTGTAATGCATTGGATAACCCAAAGCTTGTGCCATAAGACTAATGATTTCCCAGTCGTCTTTCACATCACCAACAGGATCCACCGCTTTATAGAAACGTTGGAAACCACGGTCAGCCGCACTATAAACACCTTCGTGTTCTGCACAAGATGTTGCTGGTAAAATCACATCCGCTTCCGCTGCAGTTTGAGTCATAAAGATATCTTGAACAATAATAAACTCAAGATCTTTAAAGGTTTGTTTCATTGCATTCAAATCAGGTTCAGTTTGTAAAGTATCTTCCCCATAATATAGAATGCTTTGAGTTTACCTTCTGCCACAGCATGTGGCACTTCACTCAATGGTACACCTGGTTTGGTTGGAATAGACTGGTACGCCCCATGCTTTCGCAAATTTAGCGTTGATTTCTGGATCCGCATAGCTTTGATAACCAGGTAAAGTATTATATAAAGCCCCCATGTCACATGCGCCTTTGTACGTTGTTTTGACCACGCACAGGGTTTACACCAACATTTGGTTTACCTAAGTTACCGGTAAGCATTGCTAAACTTGCCAACGCACGTACAGTTTCCACACCTTGACGGAACTGACATACCCCCATACCCCAGAGAATTGTCGCAGTTTCTGCTTTCGCATAAGTGCGGGCAATTTCTCTCAACATTTCAGGCTCAACGCCAGTGATATGTTGAGTTGATTCAGGTGTATAAGCTTTTACAGTTTCATAGAACGCATCGAAATTTTCGGTATGTTCATCGATGAATTTTTGATCTTGTAATCCTTCTTCAAGAATCACGTTCATCATTGCATTCAAAAATGCGACGTTACTGCCGTTAGCAAGTGGCGCATAAATGTCAGCAATACGAGCGGTTTCAATTTTACGAGGGTCACAAACAATAATTTTCGCCCCTTTTGCTTTTGCGTGGTTAATACGACGCGCCACAATAGGGTGAGACGTTGAGGCATTATAGCCAAAGATAAATACGCATTTAGTGTCTTCAATCTCAACGATTGAGTTGGACATCGCGCCATTACCCACTGATTTGAGCAGACCTGCTACAGATGGGCCATGTCAGACACGTGCACAACAGTCAATGTTGTTGTGCCTAATACCGCACGAGCAAATTTTTTGCATAACGAAATTCAGCTTCGTTACCCTGGTCCACGAGAAGAACCAGTTACCATAATTGACTCGTTACCATATTTTTCTCTAATTTCTTGTAAACGTTTTGCAGAATAGGAAATAGCCTCTTCCCAGCTCACTGGCGTGAACGGCTCGCCACGTTTGTAGCGAATCATCGGTTGAGTTAGACGAGGAGTGAGGATTTTTGTGTCATGCACGAAATCCCAGCCATAATATCCTTTCAGGCAAAGCTCTCGTTCGTTTGTTTTACCGTTTGCACCTTCAGCACCCACAATTTTGTTGTTCTCAACCAATAGATTGATTTTACAACCTGAAGCGCAATACGGACAGACAGTAATCACTTTTTTAATTGCCATAGTAATGTCCTTATTTTTAGATAACCAGAATGAATTAATCATTCCGAGTAATATAATACGCCTAAATAAAAGAACATAGGCTTATAAATTCTGTGGATTTTTGATATAAAACAGGTTTTATATAATTTTTAATATTCTGAGAAAAACTCAAAGAAAAATGACCGCACTTTTTGATAGCGAGGTCATTAGAAGATATGTATAAAAATTGGTATGAATAATAAAGGCTTTACAAATATCAAATTTTATTTATTTTTTCTTATTCAAATAAATCTGCTTTTTCAACATAATTTATCATCTGTAACGCAATATCAACCCCACTTGTTTTTCAATCATTTCTAAAGCCTGGACTTGCATTTTACCTCTAAAAACCAATAATCCATTTTTGAATGAATTAAATCCACGCCAGCTACATCTAAGCCGATGGCTTTTTGTTGCTAGAATGGCTATCTGTTTCTCATCATCGCTTAGGGTAATTTTTTTCAGTTTTTCCACCACGATGACAATTCGCTCGAAACTCACCATCTTGTCCAATTCTCTGCATCGTTGCTACAACTGATCACCAATGACAAAACAACGAATATCCGCATTGCCCGCTTCTTCGATAAAATCTTGCTGCAGCATAGATATATTGGTTTGTTTAAAAGCTTCCATAATGCTCACCGCACTTTGTGGTTTTTCAGCCAAAATCACCCCAATTCCTTGTGAACCATTTAGCGTTTTTTAAAAATTGTCGGCGAACTGATATGAGGTATCGTCGCCTGAGCTTGCACTTCACCGCCACTTAAAAAGTGAATTGGGGACAGGTACACCAGCATTCAGCAAAAGTTGCAAGCTTTTTCCATTTATCACGCGCATTTAAAAATGCCTGAGATGAATTTAAACAAAAAGTCTGTTTACCTTCAAAAATGCTGTAAGACTGAACATCCCATTTGCGTACTCGTTGTGCCAAATCGAGGCAAAACAGCATCATAATCAGGTAATAAATAAGGTTTAGATTCTGAATTTTCTTGATAAAAAAATCTGAAAGTGCGGTGGATTTTGGAGAGTTTTAATAGAGCAACGATTCGGATCTAAAATATCCATCTCATGCCCTTGGTGTTTCGCAGCTTCTTTTAAGCGTTGGCAACTGTAAAGACGAGGTTCGCGGCAAAGCATTAGTAATTTCATAATATTTAACTCATTGTCTACGATGTTCCGTATATTACACGAATAAAAACACTTTATGTAGACGATAAAAATCAGGTAGAATTGCCTAGAATTTTTAACTCAAAAAGGAAATCTTATGTTCGTTGTTATTTTTGGTCGTCCTGGCTGCCCTTACTGTGTGCGTGCAAAAACCTTGCTGAAAAATTAAAAAGGCGAAGTTGCTGATTTTTGACTATCGTTATGTGGATATTCACGCAGAAGGCATTACTAAAGAAGATTTATCAAAATCTGTTGGTAAACCAGTAGAAACCGTACCACAAATCTTTTATTGATGAAAAACCAATCGGTGGTTGCACTGATTTTTGAAGCATTAATGAAAGAACAATTTGGTATCGTTGCTTAATTTTTCTTTTTTTAATTTATACAAAAAGCCACTTTCAATTGAAAGTGGCTTTTCATAGACGAATTTTAACCGTTATAACGTCTAAAAATTAATGTCGCATTTGTACCACCAAAACCAAAAGCTATTTGACATGACAGTTTGTAATCCTGCATTTTCTTTTCGTCTCAGTAACGATGTTGCAACCTTCAGCGGCTTCATCTAGGTTTCGATATTAATACTTGGCGCAATAAAATCATTATCCAACATTAATAACGTGTAAATTGCTTCGTGTGCACCTGCAGCCCCTAAAGAGTGGCCAGTCATTGATTTAGTTGAAGAAATCGCTGGAATTTTATCGCCAAATACATTTTTAATTGCACCTAATTCTTTCACGTCACCTACTGGTGTAGATGTACCGTGTACATTGATGTAATCAATTGGCGTATCGACAGTTGCCATTGCTTGTTTCATACAACGCTCTGCGCCTTCACCGCTTGGTGCAACCATGTCGTAACCATCAGAAGTTGCGCCACAACCTACAATTTCAGCGTATATTTTTGCACCGCGAGCAAGTGCGTGTTCTAATTCTTCCACAACTACAACTGCACCACCACCTGCAATAACGAAACCATCACGATTTGCATCATAAGCACGAGATGCTTTTTCTGGAGTTTCATTGTATTTAGTTGAAACTGCACCCCATTGCATCGAACTCAGTCGCACATTCCCAAGATAACTCTTCCGCACCACCAGCAAAAACCACATCTTGTTTGCCCTAATTGAATTAACTCAACCGCATGACCAATACAATGTGCAGAGGTTGCACAAGCTGAACTGATTGAATAGTTCACACCACGGATTTTTATAAGGGGTGGCTAAACAAGCAGAAACACTTGATGCCATTGTTTTTCGTTACCGCATAAGGGCCAATTGCTTTTACACCGCGAGGGCCACGTACCGCATCACACGCCACTAACTGGTTATGTGCAGAACCCGTACCCGCACCAATCACTAAACCGGTACGATCATTAGAAACTTGATCTTCTGTTAAGCCTGAATCTTCAATCGCTTCACGCATAGAAAGATAAGCATAAGCCGCTGCATCACCCATAAAACGGAACACTTTACGATCAATGTGCTCGCTTGGGTTTAATTTGATTGTTCCGGCAACATGGCTACGCATATTCATTTCTACAAACTCAGGCACAACTTCAATACCTGATTTCCCTGCTTTTAATGAAGCCAATACTTCTTCTTTGTTGTTACCGATACTTGAAATAATCCCAAAGCCTGTAATTACAGCTCTTCTCATTGCTTCTTCCTTATTGTTTTTATATGTAAAAAAATAACGGCTCAAAATTACTACGAAATAAAAAAATATTTCAAGCAATAATTCATTTGTTCGACCAGTTTAGAAAAATCGCGTTATTATACGTAAATTTCATTAGGCAAGAAAGGAATAAAAAAATGACCTTTAGCGTCCAACATGCTGAGATTCACTTCAATCAAAACCATATTCCCGTCTCCGATCAATTCGATGATGTCTATTTTTCTAACGAAAATGGATTAGCAGAAACAGATTATGTTTTTTTCTACAAGGTAATCAACTTTGGGAACGTTGGATAAGCCACAACGAGGCTAATTTTGTCATCGCCGAAACAGGATTTGGTACAGGATTAAATTTCTTTGCGGTAACCAAATTGTTCCGTGAATTTCGCCAGCAATACGAGAATCATCCTTTAAAAACGCCTAAATTTTATTTCCTTTGAAAAATATCCGCTAAAAATCACCGCACTTTCGCAAGCTCATCTTGCCTATCCGCAGTTTGAAGATTTAAGCGCTCATTTGCAACGTTATTGGCCTTCATTGATTCTAGGTTGTCATCGTATTCATTTTGAAGAGACCACGTTAGATTTATGGCTTTGGTGATGTATCAAAAACTTGCCACAACTTGGCGATTATATGAATGAACGTATTGATGCTTGGTTTTTAGATGGTTTTGCGCCGAGCAAAAACCCTGAAATGTGGAATGATGATCTCTATAACCTGATGTTCCGTTTCACGAAACCCAATGGTTCTTTTTGCCACCTTCACTGCAGCAAGTGCGGTCAGAAAAGGACTTGAATCCGCTGGCTTTAATGTGACAAAACGTAAAGGCTTCGGCAAGAAAACGAGAATGCTTTTTAAGTGGGTTAAAAATACAATCAAAATCGACCGCACTTTCGACACCTTGGTATCTTGCTCAGCCTGCGAAAAATGGAAAAAAACAAGATGTCGCTATTATCGGCGGTGGTATTGCTTCTCTTTGTGCTGCCATTTCCTTAGTAAAACGAGGGGCAAAGGTTACCATTTATTGTGAGGATGACGCGCTCGCACTCAATGCCTCAGGCAATAAACAAGGCGCATTTTATCCGCAACTTAGCGATGATAATGCGCTCACCGTTGATTTTTACCTGCACGCTTTCAGTTACGGTCGCCAATTACTTGATTGGGCAATCGCACAAAACATAGCGTTTGAACACGAATTTTGTGGCGTGGCACTATGCGCTTACAACGAAAAAGTGCGGTTAAATTAACAAAGATTTCTCAGCTTGGTTTTGCCGAACGAAATCTTCCAAATGCTAAATGCTGAACAACTTAGTGAAAAAGTGGGATTACCGCTTAATTGCGAAGGCAGGTTGGATTGAACAAGGGGCTTGGATTGCACCAAGACAATTTGTTCAAAAATGCCTTTTCATTTCTTGAAAAGCAGGGTGTAATCATTAAAACCTCACAAAAATTACCGCACTTTCTCAACAAGAAAAAGGTTGGGAACTAGAAAATACACAAGGCCAAAAATACTGCCATGAAGTCGTCATTCTTGCGAACGGATATAAAATTACTGATTTTATTCAAACAGAAAAAGCTACCGCTCTACCCTATCCGCGGACAAGTCAGCCCAAATTCCAACATCAGAAAACTTACTCAAACTGAAATCTCAGCTTTGTTATGATGGCTATCTTACTCCAGCCGATCAATTAAAAACCTCACATTGCATCGGCGCAAGCCATGTTCGTGATAATGTTGATCGCCATTTTAGCGAACAAGAACAACAAGAAAATCAACAAAAACTCCAACAAAATATCGCCCAATCTTGGACGCAAGATGTGGATACATCAGGCAATCTCGCTCGTGTAGGCATCCGCTGCTCTGTAAGAGATCTTGCCCCGATGGTTGGAAACGTACCTCATTTTGAACAGCAACAAGTGGATTATTACAATCTATTTAACCTCCGTCGCCGTAAACAACCTATTCAAAGTGCTGCCAATTTTCAGAATCTTTTTCTTAACGGCTGCCTTAGGGTTCTCGTGGACTTACCTCCGCCCCTCTATTAGGTGAAACCTTAGCTTTCAATCATTTATGGCGAGCCATTACCAATAAGCGAAGCTTTATATTACATAACCTTTCAGCTAACCGAGCTTGGGTGAGAAAGTGGTTGAAAGGTTCAAAAGTTGAATAATTTTACTTCAAAAATAACAGCACAGGTATTAAACTTGTGCTGTTAACATAATAAACGTAAATTTTACTTCACTCTTCCACAATTCAAACAATACAAATACTGACCTTTAGGATCATTAAATTTAGTTAATACATTCAATTCTTTTTGTAATTTTTGAATTGGAGTTGACAGACCAAGCCATTTAACTAACTGCTCTTGCGTACCTTTTTTAGTATCGCGCAATAAGGTGCTAATTAAACTAACGTTATCATCTGTAAACCATTCCACGCTAAAATCTTGTACGGCAGTATCTTGGCGTTGATTCACTAATTGCTCTGCTTTATTAACCGCTTCATTAAAAGAACCAATCTCATCCACTAAACCATTTTGGAATGCATCACTGCCTAACCAAACCTGACCCTGAGCAAGTTTATCTACTTGTGTTTTTAGAAAAGCTGGCGACCTTTTGCTAACAATTTCTAAAAATCGGTCATAACCATGCTCAATTTCTGTTTGATAAATATCTTGCACTGGTTTTTGCTAACGGAGAAAAATGCGGATGTATTAGTTAATTCAGTGGTTGAAACACCATCAGCATTCACCCCGATTTTCTTAATGCTATTTTCAAAAAGTCAGGGAACATCGCGAAAATACCGATAGAGCCCGTAATGGTGTTTGCATCGGCAATAATATAATCTGCAGTGGATGAGATCCAATAACCACCAGATGCGGCCATAGCCCCCATAGAAACAATCACAGGCTTTCCAATTTTCTGTAAATTTTCAGTTTCTTGTCGAATAATTTCAGAGCAAAAAGCACTTCCACCAGGTGAATTAACGCGTAGAATCACAGCTTTTCACAGAATTGTCATCATAAGCTTTACGAAGAATTCGTGCAATGCTATCCCCACCGGCATTTTTTCATCATCACTTTCACCATCGATTATTGTTCCTTCAACATTCACGACTGCAATTTTATTCGGTACATTGTAATGTTCCTAAACGATCAGGCAGTTGAGTCAAATAATCATCAAATTCAATAAGATTCGCTTTCCCGTCACTCCCTTTACCAAAAAGTGCGGTGAGTTTTTTATCTAAATCCAAACGAGTTACAACATCAGTTACTAATCCTCGTTGTTGAGCATAAGCAGTACTATTACCTTTTAATGCTTTAAGATCCGATAAATATTGTTTCGCATTCGGCAAAACATTATCTTTTCTTAATCTTGCGATTTTCGCTGATAGATAAAACATAATTATTCCACATTTCACCTAACCAACGCTGCATATTTGCTTTTGCCTCAGCCGACATATCATTGCGTAAAAATGGTTCTACTGCGGATTTATAAGTCCCTACGCGGAAAATATGTGGTGTAACGGCTAATTTGTCGAGCATTTCTTTGAAATACAAATTCTCTTGCGATAAACCGTGAATATCCACACTCCCAATTGAATTCAGATAAATTTCATCAGCAAAGCTCGCTAAATAATATTGTCCTTGGGAATAATTATCCGCATAAGCAATCACCGGTTTTTCCTGCATTTTTAAACTGGCTGATAGCGCCACCAATAAAAATCTAATGCGGGTAAATCTGCTCCCTTCAAAATAATTAAGATCGAGCACTAATCCTTTAATTTTAGGATCATCTTCCGCTTGCTTAATGGCAAATACCACATCAAACGTCGAAATTTTTCGAGGGACGTGCTCGCCATTCAATTCGCTTAGCGCATCTTGCCAACGAAGTGTTTCATCTCGGTTGTCCGCTAGATAGCCATCTAAATTCAGTAATAACGCGCCTTCTCCTGTTAATGTTGTAGATTTTTTTCCACCGCTTGAAAAGCTAATAATCGCCACTAGCAATAGTACAAAGCCTAAAAACACAACATTCATCACAAGATCACGAATGAAACACAGCGCTTTCCAACATAATTTTAATACTCGAAACATACAAATTACCTTTAAAAAAATTTGCGCTAGCGTATCACAAAAGCCTTGTCAAAAAAACTATGCTATAATCCACCGAACTTTTACTTATAGGGAATAATAAAATGGATGCGTTAACTCTTTTAACAACAAGAAAATCAAACAAAAAATTGACCGCACCTGCACCTAATGCTGAACAGCTTGAACTTATTCTCCAAGCAGCAATGCACGCACCAGATCATGGAAATTACATCCTTATCATTTTTGTTGTAATGGAAAAATGATGGATTAAATAAATTGGAAACGCTACTTAAAGCAGCCGTTGTGGAATTTGATTTAGGTGAAGAAAAATTAAAAGAAAGCTGAAAAATTTAGCACATCGAGCACCAATGGTTATTGGTGTCGTAGCAAAGATCGATCCAACTATCGCTAAAGTACCTGGATGGGGAACAAATGTTGAGTGCAGGTTGTGCAACTTATGGATTACAGCTGGCTGCACAAGCACAAGGATTTGATAATGTTTGGATTTCAGGGAAATGGGTTAATGGCTCTGCATTACGAGAAGCTTTTCGGATGTCGTGAACAGGATCGTGTAATTGCATTAGTCATGATTGGCACAGGCATGGAAAAAAAGCCGAACGTGAATGCCGTGTTATCGATACAAAAGATTTTTGTAACCTATCTATAAAATATTTCTTGCTTTCCTCAAGACTTAGAGAAAGCAAAATATTGCTCTACTCTTCTTCCAATTCATCCGCCATCGCTGCCAATATTTCTCGTGTAAGAAGTGCTAATGCACGATAAAAAGGCAAAGTTGCTTGAGTTTCTACTTGAGTTAAAAACTTCGCTGCACAAGGCAATAAAAAGGTTTCAAAGAATTCTTGTTGAGCCACTAAAGAATCTGAATTATCTTCAAGCCAAGAGGCTGTAAGCAATAATAAAGCAAAATGATCCGCACTTTCCACCTCTGGCATATTGCGTACAAGGCGAAAATTCATAAATTCTTCAACATCAATGCCATAAGCTGAAATAGCAGTCATAACTTTACCATTGGTACCAAAACAATTTTTGATACTCTTGGTTCAATAAATCGAGATCAATTTTAGCTTGTAGGCTATTCAGCGCTAATTCACTTTCTTTATCACTATCTAATGCCCAAACTTGACTCAACCCTTTTTGTTGTAACCAAGCAAACGCGCCTGCAAGTACTTCATCGGTAGGAGAACGATAAAAAGATTACCAGAATAATCGACTAATTAATGAAAAATTATTAATTTGTTTTTCAGACATTACGCTTTTTCCTTTTAAAAGTGCGGTCAATTTTTTTCTTTTTGTTTTTTTGAGCGGCAAGTTCAATCATTGCTTTACGCGCCTCATCATCAATTAAATGAATATCACTGAATAATTCAAACTCGACATTTTCAATGCCACAGTAATTAAATAGTCCATTAATTAAACAATGATTGAGAGATTTATCTCACACCAAATTCTTTATATTTATCGAGATTACTGCCAATCGTAATGAATTGCTGCATTTGCTTATTTTTTTGAGCAATCCCACTGATTCTCCGTTTTTCCGTTTTATAGGCAAAACCATGGCTTAATACACGATCTAAATAGCCTTTCAAAATTGATGGAAATCCCATCCACCAAAGAGGATAAACCAACGTAATTAAATCTGCTTGAAGAATAAAATCATGCTCTTGCTGAATATCTTCTGGAATAATACCTTTGTTAGCATTCTGCAATTCTTCATGAGATAAAATTGGATTGAAATTCATTTCATAAAGATCACGAAAAATACATTTATGCCCTTCTCTTGACTAATTTCCTCAATACGATTGGCAATCGCTCGCCCAAAACTACGCGCTGAATTAGGATGAGCAAAAAAATAATTAAGTGGTTCATTTTTTCTTATCTATTTGTAAGGAAATAAAAGGTGGCAGAAGTCTATCAAAATAGACCGCACTTTGCATATAAAATCACATAAAAAAAGCGGGCATAGCCCGCTCTCTTATTTGCATCATAATTATGCTGCGTTTTTTTACGTTCTTCTTCCATACATACTGCCGCAGTAAATAATACGTCAGTTGATGAGTTTAATGCCGTTTCAGTTGAGTCTTGTAAAAATACCAATAATGAAACCAACACCGATCATTTGTGCTGCTACATCATCAGAAATACCAAACAAGCTACATGCTAATGGGATTAATAATAATGAGCCACCTGCTCACCAGATGCACCGCAAAGCACAAAGAGAAGCTCACGATACTTAATAAAATAGCACTAACAAAAGAGACTTCCACACCTAATGTATGTACTGCCGCTAACGTTAAAATTGTGATCGTGATTGCAGCACCCGCCATATTGATGTTCGCACCCAATGGAATAGAAACAGAATAAGTTTCTTCATCAAGATTTAAACGTTTTGCTAATTCAATATTCACTGGGATATTTGCCGCAGAACTACGTGTGAAGAATGCAGTTACACCACTTTCGCGTACACAAGTCCATACTAATGGGTACGGATTACGACGAATTTTTCCAATAAACTAATGCAGGGTTAATAACAAAAGCAGTGAATAACATTGTACCGATTAATACTGCAAGTAATTGCACATAACCGCCTAATGCGACTAAACCCTTTATCAGATAAGGTTTCAGCTACTAAACCGAATACACCAAATGGCGCAAAAGAAATAATGACGTGAACAATTTTTGATACGCCTTCAGCGAAAATCAGATAATACGTTCTTAGTAGCATCAGATGCATGACGTAACGCTAAACCTAAACCGATAGACCATGCTAATACACCAATAAAGTTTGCTTTGAAAATCGCATTTAATGGATTATCTACCACGTTTAAGATAAGGGTAAATAAAACTTGGCCAACAGCTTGCGGCGCTGAGCTTGCATCTTCTTTGGTTGCAAGAACCACTTCCGTTGGGAATACGAAACCCGCAATAACTGCAACAATCGCTGCCAAGAATGTACCAAGAAGGTAAAGCACAATGATTTCTTTCATGTTGCTTTTCATACCAATCTTACGGTTTGCAAGCGCAGCCATAACAAGGAAGAAAATCAAAATTGGCGCAACAGCACGCAATGCTTTAACAAAGATGGTACCTAAAACGCCTACTTTTTCCGCAATATTAAAACCTAAAGCACCTTCAAGTGCAGGTCCAACAAGCGCAATAATGATCCCTAGAACTAAACCAGTTGCAATTCTTTTTACTAAATTGCCCTGGAATAACAGACGAAATAAACGAGATGTGTTCATACTTTTTATCTTTCTTTTTAATAAATTTAACTTCAGATTGTTACCAATCCACCTACAAGGGAATTAAAGATAGCGTAAATTCTTATCGAAAGAAAATATTTTTGTTATTTTTTATCCAATAAGTGAACTTTTTCTAAATTTGTTAGATATTTTCTAAAAACATACTTATAAAAAAATTTTTATTTAACCTATTGACACCCTGTATGAAACACCAGTAAAAATTTAACTGTACAAAAAAACAAGGTAAAAGGTTATTTATCCATATTATTTAACAGGAGATAAGAGAATGAACAAACCAAACTTTGACTGCACAATATGAAATGGATTTTTTTCTTATAATCCACTCCCTTTTTCAGTGATATGGATGACAGCCTTAAATTCAATAAAAACTAGACTTGAATCTTTATTGCATTAAGCGTCCAAAGCAAACCTGTTTTATTCATGTAACCAATCCAAATATGTTAGCTTGGGGTATTGAAAGTGGAGATATGCTAGTCGTCGAAAAATGACGACCTTTATTCAGGTGATCTTGTTGTACTTGAAGAAAGCAACGAAATTTCATGTCTATGAATTTATGGCACATAACGGCAATTACCTTTTCATGGCATTGGATTCCACCACACCAAAATATAAACACAAAAGATTGGTCGAATTTACCATTGTCGGCACTGTAACCAATACGATTCATCAAATGAAACGTCGCGATAAAATGAAATGGGCAGCATAGTTAAAAAGCTAAATAAAAAGTGCGGGTGAAAATCAACCGCACTTCTATCTAGTATCTAGATTATATTTCAATTAATTACTCGTCACTTTACGTCTAGCAATCACTGCATCTGAAAGTTGTTTCAATAATCTTTCAGAATCTTCCCATCCAATGCACGCATCCGTAATACTTTGTCCATAAGTCTGTGCTTTTGCCATCAACTAAATCTTGACGGCCTTCCACTAAATGGCTTTCCACCATTACGCCAAAGATTTGTTTAGAACCAGATGCGATTTGATGACACACATCTTGGCAAACATCCATTTGTTTCTTGTATTGTTTACAGCTATTTGCATGGCTAAAATCAATCATTACATGAGGGATTCGGCCAGATTTCTCAATATCTGCACAAACCTTTTTCCACATCTTCAGCATTGAAGTTTGGTCCTTTATCTCCGCCACGTAGAATAATATGGCAATCTTCATTTCCCTTAGTTGAAACAATTGCAGAGTGGCCAAATTTAGTGACAGATAAGAAATAATGAGGTGCTTCTGCTGCGCCAATTGCATCTAAAGCAACTTTCACGCCACCATTTGTTGCATTTTTAAAACCAACCGCGCAAGACAAACCAGAGGCTAACTCACGGTGAACTTGTGATTCGGTTGTACGCGCCCCAATTGCGCCCCAGCTCATAAAATCTGCAACATATTGTGGTGTGATCATATCTAAAAATTCACCAGCAGATGGCACATCTAAATCATTAATATCAGAAAGTAATTTTCGTGCAATGCGTAAAACCATCATTTAAACGATAAGTATCATTTAAATACGGATCGTTAATTAAACCTTTTCCAACCCACAGTTGTGCGTGGTTTCTCAAAATACACACGCATAATAATTTCAAAGGCTATCTTTATATTTTTTCACGTAATGGTTTTTAAACGGTTTGCATACTCAATCGCAGCTTTAGGATCATGAATAGAGCAAGGACCAATAATCACTAATAAACGATCATCTTTTACCATGAATAATATTATGTGCCTCTATAACGAGTTTGTTTCACTAATGCCGCAGCATGTTCACTTGCGGGGTATTTTTCTAATAAGGCAAATGGGTGGTAACACCTGATCGACTTTTTCAATTCTCGTATCGTCGTTTGCCACGACAATTTCACTTTTCTCTTTAGCCATATATCACTCTCAAACTTTCAAATGTTATGTTTTTAATTATGTAGGTAATCTACACCTATTTTTTGTACTAGTAAACTAGTTCATTGTATTTTTTAAGAATAAAACCTACAAGTTCGTTATTAAACTATCTTTAACGTATGCTTGCAAGCCAAATAAAGTGAAATATTAAGTGAATAAAGATAAAAATACCGCACTTTCATGCGGTATTCACAAAATTAATAGCTACTAATACTTGGGCTGGTTGTAATTTAGCGGCCCTACTTGCTGGATAAAGACTAGCAATTAAACTCAATGCAAGCGCTGCAACTAAAACCATCAAAAACATCCAACCAATGTAACTCACTGGGCAAGAAATCGACAAAAATACACATCGCCCGATAATAATTTCTTACCGATAACCCACTCAATGCCTTGAATAAAGGTTGTAAGATTTAATGCAAGTATAATGCCCTAACACAATACCAATTAAGCAACCTTTCATTCCAGCCTGTAAACCATACCAAATAAAAATACGTTTAATGAACGCATTATTTGCCCCAAGCGTACGCATAATGGCTATATCGCCCTGCTTATCTTTTACCGCCATAATCAGCGTAGAAACAATATTAAAACATGCTACCCCAATCACTAGTACCATAGCGATGTACATCACTGTTCGAATAAGTTGAATATCGCGATACATATAACCAAATTTACCAATCCAGTTTTGAATATAAAGCATCTGTGGATAGTCGTTAAGCATAGATAAATCCAGATTTTTCACAGAAAAAGGATCATCTAATTTCAATTCAACACCTGTTATTTGATCAGATTTATAAGTCAAAAATTCTTGTGCTTGAGCAAGCGGTAATAAGGCATAACTATAATCAAGTTGTCCATCTAAACGTAAAATTGCAGTGACTTGCACGCGTTCACGAGTGGGTTGAGCAAGTTGTTCATCGCCGTTTTGCTGAGAAATAAGTGAGGTAACCCAATCACCCGCTTTTACATCGAGTTCTCTAGCAATCCCCCGATCCCAAGACTAATCCACCTTCTTTCCCAAATTTATCCCAGCCTTGCTCTTGTACGAAATTACCCAGAGAGCTCACGCGATCTTCTGCTTGTTTTTCAATGCCCTTCACCTGAACCACTTTCAGTTTTGAGCCATTTTCTACCAATGCAGTAAAACTAACAAAAGGGGAAATACCTTTAATTTGGTCATTTTGTTGTAAGCGTTTTTCCAAATTTTGCCAATGGTGAATAGTTGGATCCGTCGCATTGGGCGCTGATAAAATCTCTGCATGGGGAACCACTGCAAGAATTCGTTGGTTAAGCTCACGCTCAAAAACCATTCATCGCACTTAAGCCAACAATTAAAAACTGCAACGCCTAGCGCAATGCCAATTGCAGAAAATTTTGCAATTAACGCAACCAAAGGATTTTTCTGCTTGCCACGTTGATAACGCCAACTAATAAAAACGGCGTATTCATCACACACCTTCCTTCAAAAATACCATCTTGCATAACTAAACGGCGTGATAGTTTTTCAGCAAGCCCCATATCGTGAGTGACTAATAAAAAGCGATATTTTGCTCTTGATTAAGTTGTTGAATGAGTTCAAAAATGCTTTCTGTGGTCTTGTGATCGAGATTCCCGGTGGGCTCATCCGCTAAAAACTAACGATGGATTATTCACCAAAGCACGCGCAATCGCCACGCGCTGACGTTCCCCACCAGAAAGCGCAGAAGGACGATGCGTCATTCTATGGCTTAATCCCACCGCATTTTAGCATTTTTCGGCACGATCTTTCGCTTCCTGTTTTATTTTGATGACCAATCAACATCGGCATCATCACATTTTCAAGTGCGGTAAAATCCGCCATTAAATGATGAAATTGATACACAAATCCTAAATAGCGATTACGCAAAGCAGCTAATTCATTAGCCGATGCTTTTTTGTAAGGATTGCCCATTAATAAATACTTCCCCACTACTTGGCTGATCAAGTCCCCCTAAAGTATGCAATAAAGTACTTTTCCTGAACCAGAACTCCCGACAATCGCAACCAACTCTGCAGGTTCCATAGAAAAAGAAACGCCTTTTAACACTTGCGTTTTGATTTTCACCTTCTTGATAAAAATTTATTGATGTTTTTCGCATTTTTAATAAATAGTTATTCATTTTTACTCGTTTTAACCGCACTTTAGCAGCAAATCATCTCATTAAAAACTTGCGCGAGTCTATCACACTTTTCCCTGAGCTTAAATTTCAATGCGGCCAAAGCATTCAAATCTCGTTTCAGGAAAAATATCTTTTAAGATAACCTTTAAATAGCCTTGTGTCTCTTGACTAATGATAGGATCGTATTCTGGATAACCGTTATACATTACGCTTAGCACTGACACCCCATGAGAACGACAGGCCTCTAAACTTAATACGTGTGGTTAATACTACCTAATTTTCCTGATGTCACTAAAATCAAAGGGTAATTGTTTGACTGGATATAATCTAACGTCGTCGCTCTCTTCGCAATGACACTATTAATCCATCCAGCCCCTTCTAGCAGCACATAATCATATTTTTCTGCCAGAAGTGAGGTGGATTTTTCAATAATTTTTCATTAATTTCTCGCCCTTCGAGCTTTGCTGCTAAATGAGGAGAACAAGGGTATTCAAAAAGATAAGGACAGGTGTCGCCTTGTAAAATCTTTCTTCCGTCAAATCAATCCCTTTGAATCTTTCTGATGACAAGCAAATCATCAGCGATATTTTTACAGCCTGTTTGAATCATTTTTTTGTGTAATAACGGAAAAGCCTTGTTCCATCAACTTTTTAGCATAAATGCCCTGTTGCAACTGTTTTTACCTACATCGGTATCAATGCCCGATACAAAAATAACCTTGCCCATAAATACGCCTTTACTAATTTCCAGCACGAGAATAACGTGCAATAAAAATAATGGATGATAAGTTAACCGCACTTTTACCCGATGGCAACCTAAAAGCCTGTAAGTAGTCATCAATAAATTTGTTGAGATTTTTCTGTCCAATTTTTTTCTGGTTAGTCGCTGTTACACCGGTATATTTTCAGATGTTTGAGTACATCCAATGGCGTATCAAAGTCTAGTATTATATTAACATCGTCATGCCATAAAAGATCAAAATCATTGACTAACCAATTTTGCCATTGAGATAAATTCGGATAACTTAACCCCACATTCGTCATTTGGCGAATCTCCTTTAAATTATCTTCACCAAAGGTCGTCATCGCTAATAAACCATTAGGTTTCAATCCTGTTTTACAATGGGAAATAAAATTGTCAGGATGATGGAACCACTGTAAAGCTGATGCACTTGCAATCAAGTCAAATTGTCGTTGAAAAGGAAAGATCTCTGCATCACCACAATAAAAATCAAAGGGTTGAATCAGTTTTTCAGCGAGTAGAGAGTGCACATCGCACAAATCATTAAATAACCAATAATTCGCTGAGATCTGTTTTTGCAACAATGAACTCAACATACCAGACCCGCAACCGAGTTCCAAAACGCTATTTAGTGACCCATTTGGTAAATAGTCTTGCAAATGCATCATTAACTTAATATTCATTTTTTTGTTGAATTAACGCATGTTCATCATAGCTATTTAAGGCTTTCTGGAAGGCGTGTTGAATGCGTGATTTATCTACGGAAGTTAATGATTCCATAATGCCGACCAGTGGATAAATCTTGAAAATACATAATGCTCACCCTCTATTTCCTGAACGGCACAACGGGATGCCCAATAATGGTGCTGATTAGCTGGCATAAAAATTTTATCGCAAGAACTAACCCATGCATTTGTCCAGTGAATAAGATCTGTGCGTTTATCCCTGCTGAATCATCGCAAAAAGTGCGGTGAGTTCTTGATGAATTTCGTTAAATGGTCGTGCAGGAAATTGCTGATAACGTTCAAAAGATACTTTGTCACCACAGATTCTACGCTCAAACTTTGTACGAGTATTTTTCTGCAGATTATCTAGAGTACCTTTAAAAATAGCGTAGGGAATACCGAAGCTATCATCACAAGGTAAACTCTGTACCATTCACTGCTGTGGAAGATTGTAAGGTGATTCCTTCTTGTAATACTCTTTCTGCCACCCAAACACCCATTGACCATGCCACTACACGAATTTGCTGATAGGCAGAAAAATCAAAATCTAACTTCAAATCTTGATAATCGTAGCAAAATTAATAAATTCATGATTTGTTGGCAAAATCAAATGAGCCACAGCATCAAGAGGTGTCCCCCAACCAGCAAAATAAACAATTAAATGCTCACCTTGATGATCATAAAATTTCGTTTTCACATTATTTTCCTTATAAGCATGCCACAAACTGTTTTACTTCATCCATTGTCATATCTGCCGTCAAAGACAATCGTATTCTGGATGTACCTTTTGGGTACTGTCGGTGGTCTAATCGGCAAGCAATAATAACCTTCCTCTTGCAGATCTTTCGCCTTGGCAAGAGTTGCTTCGTTCTCACCTAAAATATAGGGAATAATGCAAGTTTGGCTTGGCATTATTTTGCGTTCTATGCTCCACTTCTTGGCGTAAAAATGCACTTAACTGCTCAAGATGCATTCTTTCTTTTGAAAGTTGTGGTAATCGTTCAAAAATAAAATGAGTCCAAGCTACATTAAATGGTGGAAGTGCGGTTGAAAAAAATCAATGGGACGCATTTGATTAATCAAACACTCTTTAATATTTTATCACAGACGACATAAGCCCCCATTGAAGCTAAGGCTTTGCCAAAAGTGCCAACTAATAAATCTATATCAGCTATCACATTAGCTCGCTCAGCAATACCTAATCCGTTTTTACCGTAAACGCCTATTGCATGGGCTTCATCCACATAAAGATAAGTATTGGGAAACTGTTTTTTTAATTGAGCAAGATAGTTCAAATCAGCTACATCGCCATCCATACTAAAAACCGATTCTGTCACAATAAAAGTGCGGTCAAATTTTTCCGGCATTTTTTCGAGCAGACTCTTTAGATGTTCATAATCATTATGACGATAACGAAAGAACTCACATTGGCTTAAACGAATGCCATCAATCATGCTGGCATGCACTAATTTATCTGCCAAAATTAAACTTTTTTTGTTGTCGTCAACGCTGGTAAAATACCAAGATTGGCGTGATAGCCACTATTAAAATAATAAAGCGCTTTCTCGTTGGAAACGTTGAGCAATAAGCTGCTCAAGATCGGTATAAACAGGAAAATTTCCCGTTAATAAACGAGACGAAGAACTGGTAAAAGAGGGAAATTATCGCCATATTGCTGTAAAAAGACTGGCGTAAAGTTTTCATTTGATGCCAAACCTAAATAATCATTAGATGACATATTCAACATTGTGCGATTTTTCTCGCGTAATATATCGTCCTTGATGAACTAAATCAGGAATTGAACGATATTGATTTTGTGCCCTAAAGCTGTTCCAGTTGCTGTTTAAAAGCATCCATTTTTATCCTAATGTTCATATTCCTGAGTTAAAAGCCAGAATCATGCCTTCCGTTAATTTCTAGAAGTTCATCATCTTTAATCACAAATGGTGGCATCACATAAACCAATTTTCCGAAAGGTCGAATCCAAACACCTTGTTCCACAAAAACTGGGACTAAAGTTTTTCATATTTACCGCACTTTTCATTTCGACCACCCCAATCGCCCCTAATACGCGAACTTCTTTGACATACTCTTTTTTTCAGCTAAAGGGAAAGCTGTTGTTTTAAGGAATGACTCAATTCGCTGAATATTTTGCTGCCAAGGGCTTTCCAACAATAAACGGATAGATTCTGCTGCAATCGCACAAGCCAACGGATTTTGCCATAAAAGTGGGTCCATGCATAAAACATTTAGCCTCACCGCGACAAATAGTTTGCGCAATTTCAGTGGTAGTAATGGTTGCCGATAAAGTTAAATAACCACCGGTTAAGGCTTTACCGATACACATAATATCTGGCGAAATCCCAGCATGCTCGGCAGCAAATAATTTCCCTGTACGCCCAAAACCCGTGGCAATTTCATCAAAAATTAGCAATACACCATATTGTTTTACAAAGCGCTTGCGCTTTCACTAAATAAGTTGGCGAATAAAAATACATACCACCTGCACCTTGCACGACAGGCTCTAAAATAAGTGCGGCGATTTCGCTACCTTTTTTCTTAAGTAAATCAGCTAAAGGTTCAATGGCACCATCATTCCAAGATTCATTAAATGGAATATTGGGTTGAGGAAGGAAAATATTGTACAGGGCAGGCTATGATGAAATAAATGATGCATACCTGTGGTTGGATCACACACCGACATCGCATTCCAAGTATCACCATGATAACCCGAACGGATGGTGGCGAATTTTTGTCGTTGTACTTCCCCTTTAGCGTGCTGATATTGAATAGCCATTTTCATCGCTACTTCCCACAGCAACAGAACCACTATCAGCAAAAAGATCTTATCTAATCCATTTGGCAAAAATTTGGTACCAATAATTGAGCTAATTCCACCGCGGGTTCATGGGTAAAACCGCCAAACATAATATGGCTCATTTTTTTGCCAACTGATTCTGTGCCGCTGCATTTAAACGAGGGTGATTATAACCATGCAACGCCGCCCACCAAGAAGACATGCCATCAATCAAAACAACGTCCATCTTTTAAAGGTTATCATCACGCCATCTGCACGTTCTACCGCATAAAGCGGCATATCAGAAGAAACGGAAGAATAAGGATGCCAAATATGTTGTGTATCAAAAGCTAAAAGTGATTGTTCATCCATCATTCATTTACCATTAAAAAACTTATTCGTATCGCAAGGCAGTGGCAGGTTCTACTTTTGCAGCTCGATAAGCGGGATAAAGTGTAGAAAGTAAAGAAAGTAACAAGGAAAATCCAATGACAAAAAATCATTTGAACAAAGGATAATTCTGTCGGTAAAAAAACACCTTGTGGATTTACCGCACTTACAATGTCTGTTAAATTTCAAGGTGACTAAAACACCCCAAAAATAGCACCGAGCAATGTGCCAACAAATCCCACCAGTAATCCTTGATAAATAAACACTGAACGCACTTGGGATTTTTGTTAAGCCCTGAGTTTGCAAGATCGCAATTTCTCCTTGTTTATCCACCACCATTAAACTTAATGAGGTCACGATATTGGAAATCGCCACGACAATGATCAAACTAATCAACAATCCCATCATATTTTTTTCCATTCTCACCGCTTGGAAAAAAATTCACCTTTTTGGACACGCCAATCCGTGATTTTTTTGTGTTGAGAAATATTGTGGGAGTTCTGTAATTTGGAACGGATCATTCAAAAATAAACGATAACCCTGCGCTTGCTGAGGCTGAATACGCATTAAGCGACCAATATCTGTAATATTAGCAAAGGCTTTATAACCCGATGCTTCGCCATAATCATAATAAATATCGCTAACCGTAAATAAACGCTGCATTGGCACGCGACCGAATGGTGTATATTGGCTATTTTCCGTAATCATCAAACGGATTTTATCTCCAACATTCACGCCCAATTTTTGCGCCAGTTGATCACCAATGACCAATTTAAATTCACCAGTCGGTAAAAATTTCATTAAATTTAGTCTGATCAAAGATTCAACCAAAGGATCATCAGAAAATGATTGAATACCAATGATTTGTCCTGCACTCACGCCTTTTGTCGTTTGATAAATCACATTTGTTGTATTGATCGGCACGGCTTTTTGGACAAAGTGCGGTAAATTTTCTAATGTTTTTTTCTGTAGAAATAGGCTGTTCTTCACTCACAATCGCGTGAGGAATGGAAGATAGCACCTGTTGTTTTTGGATAACTTTCTAATCCATTCATCACAGAAAGCACGATGATCAATGCCATCACACCTAGCACAATCCCTAGGCTTGCAAGATTAGTCACTAATCGGCCAAAACGATCCACACTTTTTCGCACGCCAATAACGTAGCGCAATATAAAGAGAAATAGGAAAATTCATTATTTTTAATTTAACTGTTGTACAAATTCTTCGATGTTTTGCATTACTTTTACCAACTAATGTTGTCACTGCACTATCACTCGCCCAAGCAATATGCGGCGTGATAATTAAATTAGGCATAGTTTTTGCAGCTAAAAATTAATGGGTTATCTTTTTCTGGGGGCTCTTTTACCATTACATCCAAAGCTGCTCCGCCTAAATGCCCTGTTTTTAAACGCATCAACTAAGGCAAGTTCATCAATCAAAGGCCCACGCCCTGTATTAATCAAAAAAATGCACCTTTTTTTCATTTTTGGATAAGGTGTCTGCATTAATTAAATTCTTGGTTGTTTCAGTTAATGGGCAATGCAACGTCACAATATCCGCTTGTTTTAATACTTCATCAAAGGGTGTATAACCTTCACGGCAAACAGTGGCATCTTTTATGTTCTGCATAAAGCACTTTCATTCCCACGGCATTGGCCAAACGCCCCACTTCTGTTCCTAAGCAACCTTTACCAAATACGCCTAATGTTGAACCGCGCACATCTGTAATTGGGTAATCAAAATAACAAAATTGTTTGCTTTTAGGCCATTTTTGCTTCTGATTGATCGCGTAACCAACCTGCAAAGCTGTGTTTTAAAGAAAAAAATCAGACCGATTACGTGTTCTGGTACGGTTGTGCTGGAATAACCTGTCACATTACGCACGGCGATGCCCATTTCTTTTGCAGCCACAAGATCAACATTATTGGTACCGGTTGCAGTAATTGCAATCAACTTTAACTTAGGTAATTGTTTTTAACGTTTCTCGATCAAAAATGACTTTTACTCGTAATAACAATATCAGCATCTTTCGCTCGTTCAATCGTTTGTGAAGAAGAAGTATGTTCATATTCAGTCCAAGTATGCACAAAACTTGGACGAGGAATAGGATATACTTCGGGATAGCCGTACTATCTAAAAAGACGATATTCATCATTTCTACTTTTTATATACAAAGTGATCTGCCCCCAAAAAGTTGGACAGGTTAGTTAATCCTAAATATTGAGCTCGGTATTGCACTGAGCTCAATCCTTTGAAAGCGAGTTTAATTCGTTTTTGGTTGTAATACACTAAATATTCTTCAATTTCAGCCTATAATTCAGCGATTGAGTGATAAGTCCGAGAGTGGGGTGCAGATCACTTAAGCCGATTATTTATCTAATTGAACAGGAATAAATAAAGCTTTTAATGGACGTTTTTCTCACAATTTGACAAACTTCATACCAAATTGGCCACCAGCTATCAATTTCCGCATTCAAAGAACGCAGTGCAACCCAAAGCGTTAATGAAAAACTGACAATTAAATTAACTAAACCAATCAACAATACAAAACCAATGCATTGTAAAAGCAATGAATAGGTGAATTGTCCGCTCACAGCAATATAGCCTACATTCGCAGATGAAAATGCCACATGACGAATATCTAACGGAAGGTGCGTTAAAGTAACCTACCACACCCGTAAAGTACCAAGCAGCATACCAAAGCAAAAGGTTACCCGATAAGTGAGCCATAATTCTCATGCATATAATTAGCAAATTTAACGCGAGACTTCTCAGACATCAATTTTTTTAATAACGGATGTTGTGCTAAACGCATGCGCATATTCAAATAATTGCTACGATTATCAAAATAGCCAGAAATAATTCCGGAGCAGAATAACCATACACCTGCAATAGCTGCGAACCATAAAGAACCATCTAAAGGATCAATACGGTGTAATTGATAGGCTATTTTCTCTGAATTCATCAATGGCTCACCTGTTTGATGTTGATAAACAAAAGCAATTAATGCCGCTAATCCCATAGCAACTACTACATTGCCTAAAACGGCCACGCTTTGGGAACGAAATACATCCACTAATAACTGGGCTAATTTCATATTTAATGTTTTGCCTTGTGGATTTTTCTCTACTGCCTCAGCAAAACGAGCAGCTGTCATGGCTGGCTGTTTGGTTGCAACCGTGAAATGCAACATAAAGATCACCATAAAACCGAAGCCGTAATTTAAACCTTCGGCAAGACCTTTCCAGACTTTATCATCAATAATGCTGCCTAAATAGGTTTTAAATAACGCCATTAGTGCAATCAATACACCACCACCTGCCGCAGAGTAAAACATTGCCCAATACTCTTTTTTATCTCGCGTAATGTAATGCTCGCCATGATCGCCCGCATTTTGGGTAATGCTACGAGCAATTAATCCTGAGCTTTGTTTCCATAATCGGGAAATACTATGTCGTTCTGCAGCTGCACGGGCAAAACAACCCGTTAATAACAATATTCGACGCGGTAAATAGCGATTTGAAACAAAAATTGCCATCAACGTTTCTAATCGTTCTAAAGTCTGGGAAAGACGTTCTAATAAATACGCTGTATTTAAGGAAGACCCCACTACTGCCCCACGTTTCTGTAAGCCAATAATCAATGCCTTACATTGATCAAACATTACCTGTAAATGGCTATCATCAAAATCTATTGATTGGCGACGCGCCGCTACCCAATCAACCACCTCATGGTGTAAAGCAACAAAAGGTGAATCAGCATTTAACAGAGAGGGTTCCATTCGCATCAGCTCAGGATTTAGTTGTTCAGCTGCAATCCAAATTGAAAGCATCTCTATGGCAAATAGCCCTTCGCTTTCAATATGATTTTTTAAACGTTCCCGATCTTTTTGTTCTGTATAACGGGTTAAAACGCCAAATACACCTCGCCACGTTTTTAATGGGACGGCATCAATCCAGCGTGCATCATTTTTATCGCTAAACAATAAATAAAAAATATCACGTAAATCATTAATATCTTTAAAAGAGGGGTTAAAACGCTCATAAATACGCGTTTTCATTTCTTGCCCAAAACCGCCACGCGTAAGAATACCACTACTAATAAACAACGGGTAAAGGCGTAAACCACATAACCAACCACATAATAATTTCGAAACAGAACAGCCTAATTCTTTATCTTTCTTTAAGATAAACTTAAACAAATGCAAGGTCGGAGAAATTTTTTTCTGTAGGGGCTACTACGTAATAATTGACACAGCCCTTCCACAAGACCAAAGGCATCGTTTTTCTCGACTTTATTACGCAAAAATTGCGGTAAGGTATCGATTTTTAATCATGAGCTTTCCCTCATATCGTTTATATTCAAAAGCGTGACATTATACAGCGCTGTTGGATAAAGTAAAAATTAGCGGAAAAGCGATCTGTCCCCCAAAAAGTTGGACAGGTTAGTTAACTTAAATATTCTTCAATTTCAGCCTGTAATTCAGCAATTGAATGATAAGTCCGTGAGTAAAAACACTCTGATTTTTAATATTGCAAAAGAAACTTTCAATCACCGCATTATCATAGCAATTTCCTCGGCGGCTCATACTTTGTACTCGCTTTTTACCCTCCAACATCTTTACCCATTCCGCCGAGCCATACAATACGCCTTGGTCACTGTGAATAATTGGACATTCTGTTGGTTTAAGCCTACTAAGCCCTTGTTCTAACATCTTTTTTACCAATGAAAACTTCGGGCGTGTCGCAAAGTTATAGGCAATCACTTCTCGGTTAGCCAAGTCCATCAACGGTGAAAAATAAAGCTTTTCTTGCCCAACCTGAAATTCCGTTACATCCGTTACCCATTTTTGATTGAGTGCCGTTGCTGTAAAATCACGATTCAGTAAATTCGGGGCAATATGCGATGTTTTTCCACGTTTTCCATGTCTTTTCTTGCGTAAAATGGAATGAATACCTAACTCATTCATTAGCTTTAACACCGTTTTATGATTCAAATTAAAACCCATTTGGCGTAATTTAAACGTCATGGGGCGATAACCATCTCGGTTTTTTGTTCTTTTTATACAGCGATAAGATAGCTCTTTTTAACTTCGTGATAGTTTCGCTTTAATCTCTTTATAGTAAAAAGCTTGAGCGAGGCATTTTAGCCACTGAAGTAAATCATTTAACGCATGATTTGGCTTCAAGCTTTCAATGATTTTTCTTTTTCTGTCGTTGTTTTTGACGGTCGAGCGCCTCTAACTCCTTTAGGTAAGCAATCTCCCACTAGCCAAGGCGAGCTCTTGTTGCAACTTTTTTAAACTCTTTAGGTGAAAAGTCTGTGGTTTCTTGAATTTCAATGTCTTTCTTTTTCATCTTTGACTTCACTATTTTCGGTGTTTGAAGGCTTTGTATGAGGCGATTTTACGCCATCAAGCCCTCTTTCCCGAAAATGCTTTTTAGCCAATAAATGACGAGAGCGAGTGAAATTTTATGAAGTTTAGCCACCTTACGGATACCATAATCCTGTTCGGTGACGAGTTTGATAATTTTCAAACTGAAATTGATAAGAGTAGGACATAATCTGCACCTCAAAAGTAGGTATCCAGATTTTGGGGTCAGATCACTTTTTATTGAGAATTCTTGCTTTTTTCAAGAACTCTGATTTCAACATGATTTTGCCACAATCGACGTTGTGATCACTGTTGACTAAACGGATGTTTTTGAATTTCGTGCCTTTTCTTCAACACTTCAGATGAACCTTTTAATTTCAAATCTTTAATTAAAAGTACATCATCACCATCGGCTAATAAATTACCGTTGCTGTCTTTAACAATCAGTTGATCTTCATCGGCTCTAACTGTTTTCGTTACCATTCCACCATTGCCACAATCAGGGCAAACAAAATTCACAGAATCATGATAAACATATTCGCCTTTTACATTTTGGGCAAACTGGCATTTGATCCATTTCTTTTTCCTTCTTTATCTGATTTAAGCAAAGTATAATGCGCACGGAGTATAACAAAAAGTGACTATTCGCCAAAATGAGCAATTTCACGGAATTTGATGAGGTATTTTATGAAAAATTATGCTTTTGAGTACAGTGATGAGTAGCTTTAATCTCAATTAATGCATTCGCGCACAATATTCAACCTAACCAACTTTTAGCCAATGTAACGGTTTCGGATAAAGGTGAAATCACTTTAAATGGCAATGATGTGGCTTATAAATCGTGGAGCTCAACGGCATTACCTGGCAAAGTCCGTGTGATTCAGCATATTGCAGGCAGAAGTGCGGCAAAAGAGAAAAATCAAGCGATGATTGAAGCCATCAAAGCCGCTCATTTTAACCAAGCTAAATATCAAACCACGACGATTATTAATGCTGATGATGCTGTTGTGGGCACAGGCATGTTTGTGAAAAGTAGTGCAGAAAAAGGCAAAAAAGGAAATGCCCACAGCCAAGTGATTTTAGATGATAAAAGTGCGGTCAAAAATGCATGGGGATTGCGTGAAAAAGACAGCGTGATTATTTTGCTTGATAAAACCGGCAAAGTGCAATTTGTGAAAGAAGGTAAATTGACGGATGATGAAGTTAAAGAAGTGATTTCACGTGTAACAGCGTTAATGGCGAAGTAATGTGTCTGTGGAGTGTAGATAAAAGGGAAGTTGTAAATTTAATATGAAAAGCTACCTTAATTAAATAAGATTTAATATTGAAGATTGGGAATAAAGAATATGATAAATAAAAATCAATTTGATTGGGTTGATTTCTATAAAGAGTTTGCTAGTGTTATTACAGTATAAGGATAACTGAAAAGAATTAGTAAAGAAAGTTTTAGAAATTTACAAAAGAACAGGGATAAAACTTCCCACGCTTGAATTAGATAATAAAAATTATAGATATTGATCCATTTACCGTTTTTGGTCTATTTAATAAAAGTTCCCAAAAGAGAGTAATCGTATAAGAATTATTTCTACCATTGCTACTTTATTTGGGGTGACTTCACCTGCACCAACTTCATTTGATAGTTGTTCCTGTACTTTAATAAACCAGAATGCAACATTCTATTACTCATTGGTGGTCGAAAAGATAATGATATCAATGAACTTTGGTTGCTATTTTGAATCTGCTTTTAGCATATGCCAATAGTAATACTACGAATAACCGAGCTTACATTATCGAAAATATTTTTGACCTGGCCATTAATAAAAAGGTAATGAAACAGTAAATAAACCATGGGGATGTATTGATTGTTCTAATTGTTTCTTAAATCTGGATAAACGTAATATATGGTATATTTATGAATCAGAAAAATACCAAGTGTTTTTAGTGAATACGCTTCCCAGCTATTAAAAATAATGAGAAAATTTCATCTTCTAAGTATTTGGATATAACTGATAAATTAAGAAATTATTTATTAGAGGAAATAGTTATTTAAAAGATTTCAAAGATCTCAAGTTTTTGAGGCTTAGCGATATTCTGAAGAAATCAATAAAATTAATAAAGAACAAGGCAACAAGACTCAAGAAAAGGGGAAATCTAAAAAGCGTTGATTGGGTTAATGAAGATGTATCAAACGTAGCAGAACCAGAAAAAGCATATCCTTCTATCTATGATATAGAAACGTTTTTAGAAGAAGTATACATGGAGAAAGAAAGTTACGAGAATCTAGTAGCTCTTATTAAAAAGGAAGAAAAACATTATTCTACAAGGGGCTCCTGGAGTTGGTAAGACTTTTGTTGCAGAGCAATTAGTTTATTCCCATGCTCGGAACTAAAAATAATAGCCATATCATGATGGTGCAGTTTCATCAGAGCTATTCATATGAAGATTTCATAATGGGATATCGGCCAACTGCTGGTAATGGCTTTGAGCTTAAGTATGGAGCATTCTATAATTTTTGTAAGAAAGCTGAAAGCGGATAAACAGCATGAATACTTTTTTTCATCATTGATGAAACTCAATCGTAGCAATTTGAGTAAAATATTTGGTGAGCTATTTATGCTTATAGAAAACGATAAGCGTGATGTCAAGTTGCTATTGCTCTATTCAGAGGAGAAGTTTGCTGTCCCAAGTAATGTTTATCTTATAGGTACAATGAATACTGCAGATCGTGGTTTAGCTATGCTAGATTATGCACTTAGAAGGAGATTTTCGTTTTATGAGATGAGCCCCTAGTTTTGCTCAGGATAGGTTTCAAAACTTATCAAAGGAAACTAGATAATAAAAATTTAATAATCTTATAGAATGTGTGAAACAACTTAATGCTGAGATTATGGAAGATGAATCTTTAGGTGAAGGTTTTTATATTGGTCATAGTTATTTCTGTAATTTAGATAAGAATGATGTTGATAATATTCTTGCCGAAATTGTTTCATTTGAGTTGATTCCGCTTTTAAAGGAATATTGGTTTGATGAACCTGAAAAGGTAAATAAGTGGACGATACTATTAATGGATGCAAATTAAGTGATACCTATTCAGAATATTTATTATATGTTGTCTTATGCCTTTCAAGTATTAAATAAACAAGGGTATAAGAACGTTGTGACAGAACAATTTGATAATGTTGCAGAACTCTATTCAGCGATTTTTTAATAAAGGGTATCTCTGAGCAATTGAAATGTGGTCTTGGGCGAGAAATATATTGAGCAAACAGAATCATTATCTTTACTGCGTGTAAGTGAATTGAAATATCAGAGTCTCTGAAAACAATGAGTTTACTTTAAAAACAATTAAGTTGTACTTATGATGATTTTTTTCTGTCAATTCATATATGAATAGAGTCATCAAAACAACGGTAGACTTTACTTCTACAGGCTGATATTTCCAAGGATAGGAAAAAGGCACTCCGCAAGCTATTAGTCTTTTTCACTGATGTAGAACTTCTCGATGTCCATTTTATTAATTGGAATTTGCAGTATAACTGTAATAATCAGACGTATAGAATGCTGGATTTCTATTTGTTATTTGGTTATCAGGGTTAGCAAACAACATCGGATGGAACTACTCGATTGATGGATTTTTGGATGAGCAGCGAATGTGTCGTTTGTATGAAAAATTTATTTTTGAGTATTATCGTAAGAAGTTTCCTCAAATATCTGTTAGTTCATCGCAGATACCATGGGTGTTGATGATGGCATGATGGATATGCTTCCTATTATGCAGAGTGATATTATGCTGATTTATAAGAAGGAAAAGTTCTCATCATTGATGCGAAGTATTACCTGCATACAACACAAACTCGGTAGGTGGCTACACAAGTTACACTCAAACAATCTTTTATCAGATTTTTACCTAGTGTATAAGGATTATGAATTAGCCATAGATCCACATGAGGTTTCAGGAATGTTACTTTATGCGCAGAATAGTGATGCTGTGCAGCCTAATAATATATACCAGATGAGCGGAAATAAAGTAAGTGTAAAACACTCAGATTTAAATTGTAAAATTTAAAGATATTGAAGAACAATTAGATAAGATTGTTATAGAGCATTTTGGGATATAGCTATGATATTTGAAGGCTAAATATGATATTTATAAGCATGATATATAATAAAGATTTAGTCATATAGCAATAGATAGGTTTCTATCCCTTGAAATCCTTCTTACATCTTTTCTCAATGTGCCACAATTTCTGTTGAAATTTACGACAATGTGTACAAAATGGAAAGATGCTATTGAGCCCAATCTTTGGTCATTAATGGGCGTTCCTAGCATCTGAAATGAGTCGAGTCGCTTGGCAACATTTCATAAAGTCACTCCTTAAAGTTTATGAGATAAAACAGTTTTGCAGTTGTAAGCGGCACGATAGAGTGTCGTGCAAATTACTTTGTGCTTAATTGATTTCTTGTCAAATTTCTTCGGAAGATAATTCTAAAAACTCTCTCATCATAAAAATCTTGGCTTTGTTTGGCTGGTAGGTAAGTCAAACAAGTTTCAAAAATCAGCCAAAACTCTTTCGGAATAGACCGCACTCTCGCTCTGTTCAAGATCGAGTGGGGAATGTCTCAGCTTTCAGTGTCCACCTTCATCAAAGAAATGATTGGTTTGTTCTTCATCTTCACTCGGTTTCTAGCATTAATTTGCCTTTTCATGAAGAAAATCAATGATTTTATAAGATAGCAAAGACCCAGGTCTTTAAAATGCCGCTTATCGTTTAAATTGCTCAAGATGGTTAAATGCACTTAAAAACCTCTTGTACTAAATCTTCAGCTAATACAGCATTGCACACCTGTAATGTGGCAAATTTTCAGCATTTGCTCTCTAATTTGGGTCAAGTCTTTATTGAAATTCCAGTTTCCATATTTTTCCTTGAAAAGTGTAGAAATAGATTTCATTCGTCATAATGATAATGAAAGGAAGACCTTTCTAGATAACGTTAATTATTCACAAATTAAGGAAGATTCAAAAATGAAAAATATTACTGCAAAAACAACCTTTACTGCTATTGTGCACTCTTTTCTTCGCAACCAGTCTTTATACGACCGATATGAAATCTAATGAAATGTCGATGGCAAAAAGATCCTATGCCGATGAGACAAAAGACGCTATGCCAATGCAAAACGACAAAATGGAATCTGATGGAATGATGAAAATCTCATGATATGAAATCTCACGACATGAAAATGGATATTATGAAATCAGAAGACATGCAATCTGATGATATGAAAAAAAAGAAATGAAGAAAAAGCAAAAACAATGGAAAACCCGAAAATGTAATGCTTTCTCTTAAAAGAAAAACTGATCTGCCCCCAAAAAGTTGGACAGGTTAGTTAACTTAAATATTGAGCTCGGTATTGCACTGGGCTCAATCCTTTTTAAACCAAGTTTAATTCGGTTTTTGGTTGTAATACTACTAAATATTCTTCAATCTCAGCCTGTAATTCAGCAATTGAATGATAAGTCCGTGAGTAAAAACACTCTGATTTTAGTATCGCAAAGAAACTTTCAATCACCGCATTATCATAGCACTTCCTCGGCGGCTCATACTTTTGCACCGCTTTACCCTCCAACATCTTTACCCATTCCGCCGAGCCATACAATACGCCTTGGTCGCTATGAATAATTGGCATTCTGTTGGTTTAATCCTACTAAGCCCTTGTTCTAACATCTTTTTACCAATGAAAACTCTGGGCGTGTCGCAAAGTTATAGGCAATCACTTTACGGTTAGCTAAGTCCATCAACGGTGAAAAATAAAGCTTTTTCTTGCCCAACCTGAAAATTCCGTTACATCCGTTACCCATTTTTGATTGAGTGCCGTTGCTGTAAAATCACGATTCAGTAAATTCGGGGCAATATGCGATGTTTTTTCCACGTTTTCCATGTCTTTCTTTATGTAAATGGAATGAATACCTAACTCATTCATTAGCTTTTAACACTGTTTTATGATTCAAATTAAAAACCCATTTGGCGTAATTTAAACGTCATGGGGCGATAACCATCTCGGTTTTTGTTCTTTTTATACGGCGATAAAATAGCTTCTTTAACTTCGTGATAGTTTCGCTTAATCTCTTTATAGTAAAAGCTTGAGCGAGGCATTTTAGCCACTGAAGTAAATCATTTAACGCGTGATTTGGCTTCAAGCTTTTCAATGATTTTTTTCTTTTTCTGTCGCTGTTTTTTTGACGGTCGAGCGCCTCTAACTCCTTTAGGTAAGCAATCTCCGCACTCAGCCAAGTCGAGCTCTCGTTGTAACTTTTTTAAACGCTTTTAGGTGAAAAAGTCTGTAGTTTCTGGAATTTCAATGTCTTTCTTTTTCATCTTTGGCTTCACTATTTTCGGTGTTTTTAAGGTTTGTATAAGGCGATTTTACGCCATCAAGCCCTCTTTTCCCGAAATGCTTTTTAGCCAATAAATGACGAGAGACGTGGGAAATTTTGATGAAGTTTAGCCACCTCACGGATACCATAATCCTGTTCTGTGACAGAGTTTGATAATTTTCAAACGAAATTGATAAGAGTAGGACATAATCTGCACCTCAAATTAGGTGTCCAGGTTTTGGGTGCAGATCAAAGTGCGGTCAAAATTAACCGCACTTTTTGCTTAAATATTTTTCTTAGATAGAAGTATCCAATTCTGGGAAAGATTTTACTAAATCATCAATCGCTTTCATTTGAGATACAAAGCCTTCAAGAGCGGAAAGTGGTAAATGCTGATGGGCCATCACATTTCGCTTGATTTGGATTTGGATGCGCTTCTAAGAATAAACCTGCAATGCCTACAGCTAAAACCTGAACGCGCTAATTCAGTGACTTGTGCGCGACGGCCACCTGATGCAGCCCCAAAATGGATCACGGCATTGAAGTGAATGGGTTACATCAAAAATAACTGGGCTACCCTTAGATGCTTTTTCATGACGCTAAAAGCCAAGCATATCCACAATTAAATTATCGTATCCAAAGTTTGTTCCACGATCACAAAGAATGATTTTATCGTTACCGCATTCTTCAAATTTTTTCCACGATATTGCCCATTTGACCTGGGCTTAAGAATTGTGGTTTTTTCACATTAATCACTGCACCTGTTTTTGCCATCGCTTCAACGAGATCTGTTTGACGCGCCAAAAAGGCTGGAAGTTGAATAATATCGACTATATCAGCAACAGGCTGACATTGATAGATTTCGTGTACATCGGTAATACTTTTTACACCAAACGTATCTTTTTAATTCTTGAAAAATTTTTAATCCTTCTTCCATACCCTGGGACACGGTAAGAATGAATAGATGAACGATTCCTTTGGTCAAAAGAAGCTTTAAACACGTAAGGCACGCCAAGTTTTCTCTGTCACTTTCACATAAGCTTCGCAGACTTGCATTGCCATATCACGGCTTTCAAGTACGTTCATTCCACCAAAAAGCACGAAAGGTTTGTCATTTGCAACATCAATATTGCCAATTTTTACAATTTTATTTTGCATAAATTTTCCTTAAATCAATGGAGGGCAAAAGGATCTTTATCAATCTCGCCCTTAAGTTCTAAAAGTTGAGTTCGGATTAAAGCCGCAGTTGGGTCTTCCGGACAACGTTCCACAAAAAAATTCTAAATCTTTCAATGCTGAAGGATAAGCGCCCATCTGAGCTAAAACTAAACCGCGATCGCGGATATGATAAGGATCTTCATCATTGCCAATCAGTAAATTCTCAATATAACGGTATGCCATGTCGTTATGCTCTTCGCGGATGAGCGCATTCTTCGCCAGTTGCTCAAAACGAGAATAAAGCAAAGAAAGATCGGCTCTATCAAGTTCTTCAGCTTGAATTTGCACACCAAAACCAAATGCCCCTTCATAAAGTTGCTGTAATTTTTCTTGCGATATATAAGTGCCATCCCAAGGATCAATAAAGCCACCTCATCTCTTACTTCGGCACGTAAAATGAGCTGTGTTGGGAAATTTACTGGGTAAATCGGCAAATCCAATACCTCGGCTAAATAAAGCACAATTGCCCCAAGCGTCACTGGCATTCCTTGACGATGCTCCAACACATAAGGGCAAATACAAATTGCGTGCATAGAAATACTCTTCTGAATCACAATGAAAGCCCCAATCACCATAAAAATAGCTGTAGTAACTGATGAATTTGCTCTTCTTTCGGCCAATCTGGCGAAATTTCTTTACGCGCTCGACGTACAAACCCACCAATTTTTCCCCGAAGTTGTGCTTTTGTGATGATCCATCATCTGAGATGGTATTATAAAATGCACAAATTGATCGTATAACGCACGTCGATAATATTTCATTACTATCTTCCAAAAACCTAAAGTGACGCGCTCATTGTCGCCATAATCACGCACGGTTTCAAATCCATTTCCCAATGATTTTTCTTGGAAAATTGACCGCACTTCTTCGCCCTGTTTCCAACCGTGCTCTAACAATAAATAGCCGTTATCTTTTCAAATGTACTGGTGCGCAATTCAATAATATGACGTAAATCAGCATAACCCGCATCATTGGCAACTAATGCGAAAAGGGGTTCAAAACGCACATCGCCTTGACGTAAATGTTCATCTTGCGCATCAATATAAGGCGGGTTGCTGATGATAAGATCAAACTGCCCCTGTTATATTTTCAAACCAACGGCTCTGCAAAAATTGGACATTTAACTTATTTCTTTCCGCATTAGATTGAGCTAACGCCACAACATCGGGAATAAGATCAACACCAATTATTTCTAATGAAATCTGTTGTTTTTGACAAATAGGTGAAAGCTCGAAGCTCAAAGCTAGAGCGATAGCACCTGTGCCTGTGCCAAGATCAAGAATACGAAAAGTGCGGTGGATTTTTCTTCCAGTTTTTCTAACGCAATTTGTAATGCCTTTTCCACTAAAATTTCCGTATCTGGTCTTGAAATCAATGTGCCTTTTTGAGACATTTAATGACAGCGACCAAAATTCTTTTTCACCAAGAATATAAGCGATAGGTTCGCCTTTTTAGACGACGATCTCAAAAAGTGCGGTCAATTTTAACCGCACTTTTTCATCAATCTCGGTATCATCAAAAGCAAGGATTTGGGTACGCGATTTGCCAGTAGCATGTTGAAGAAGCACAAGCGCATCAATTTTACTATTTTTCAGTGGGATTTTTGTGCCAAATCCGCAATCGCTTGTGCCAGCCATTCTTTATAATTCATTATTTTTCGTCTTTTTAACACAATCGTGCCAGCCAATAAATCGGTTAAAGAACGACGATCATCACGCACAAGTGCAACAATACCGCTAATAATCAATAAGAAACTCGTCCACGCCAATAAAATATCAATAATCTCACGACCGATGTATTTACCAAATTCAACAGGCTGATTGGTATGATAATTAAATACACGTAAGCCTAACCAGCGTTTTGCCATAGTTTGACCATAAGTTTTTCATGAAATATAACTGAAAACCAGCATATACAATCGTCCCCACTACACCAGCAAAATCTCCCCAATACAAAAACCGAGACCAACCATCACCCAAAGCACAAGCCCATTAATCATACTTGCAAGCCAACGTTTAAAACGGCTTGCTTGAGCAGGTTGAGAAGGTTTGAAAGCAGAAGAAAATTCAGCATCTTTTTGATTTTTCAATGATCATTTTATTTCCTGTAAAGTTAAAAAAGGACATCTGAAATCAGATGTCCCTATCATTAATTCTGTTCAGACAATGCTGCCAACTGATCCGCTTGATATTCGGTAATAATCGGCTGAATCAGTTCATCAATTTTACCATTCATCACTTCATCCAAAACGGTAAATTGTGAGATTGATACGGTGATCCATGACTCGACCTTGCGGATAATTATATGTACGAATTTTTATCAGAACGATCGCCCGAACCTAATCAGTTACGGCGCATATCTGTTTGTTCTGCGGCTTGGCGTTCTTGCTCTGCTTGAACAATACGTGACGCTAATACTGACATTGCTTTCGCTTTATTTTTGTGCTGTGAACGCTCATCCTGACATTCCACCACAATACCTGTTGGAATATGTGTAATACGTACCGCTGAATCCGTTGTATTTACGTGCTGACCACCAGCGCCTGATGAGCGATAAGTATCAATACGCAAATCTGTAGGATTAATTTCTGGCATTTCAGACTCTGGCAATCCTGGCATTACCGCAACAGTACAAGCAGAGGTATGGATACGCCCTTGTGATTCAGTTTTTTGGTACACGTTGCACACGATGACCGCCAGACTCAAACTTCAACTGACCATACACACCTTCGCCAGTGACTTTAACAATCACCTCTTTATAACCGCCTTGCTCACTTTCGTTAGCACTTAGCATTTCTACACGCCAGCGTTTACTTTCAGCATAGCGACTGTACATACGGAATAAATCACCCGGCAAAAATACCCGCCTCATCACCGCCTGTTCCCGCATGGATTTCTAAATAGCAGTTATATTCATCATTAGGATCTTTTCGGCAGTAAAAGAATTTGAAGTTGTTGTTCCACTTCTTCAATTTCCACTTTGGATTCTTCTGATTTCCATTTGCGCCATTTCTTTCATTTCAGGATCGTCGAGCAATATTTCAGCTCTTCAATATTTTTGATTTAATTGCGTCCAACGATTAAAAACATTTCACCACTTCTTCAAGTTGCGAATATTCTTTAGAATACGCACGGAATTTATCCTGATCACTAATTACAGAAACATCGCCCAATAAGGCTTTCTAGCTCTTCATAACGTTCTTTTAAACTTTCTAATTTTTGCAATAATGGAATCTTTCATCATTTGTAAGTCACTGAAAATAAAATCGACGTATTCTAGCTGATTTTAGGGAAAAATTGACAGTGTCAAAAAGTGCGGTTAAAAATCGCCGCTCTTTAAAATACGCGTCACATCAAATTTACTTAAATCAATACGATCTTCTGTGCTATAAAAATAGCAAGAGCATGGCGTAACGTTTCAGCTCGTTTTGGTAAACCCTTTTTCCGCGTAGATTTTCACTTGTTCATACACGGCTTGTTTGAAAAGGCTGTGTATCGCCCGGATTGCCATTCAAATTATCCGCACTGGCAAAATAACGAAAACCTGCCGCCGTCGCCAAAATCCACTCTAATGCTTGCGGTTTAACTTCAACTTTTTTCAAAAGTCACGCTGGCGTTCTTCTGAACGTCCATCTGGCTCATACCAATAACCAAAAATCTTCTAGTTTACGACGTTCTTGCCTGCCACTAACCAATGGGAAATTTCGTGCAATGCACTGCTGTAAAAATCCTCGCGCAAAATAAATCGCGTTATAAGGCACTTCATCATTTGCGGGTAAATAAATGGGTTCATCACCGCCTTTGACTAAGCGAGTGTTGTATTCCCTTCAAAACATTGATTAAAAATTGCAATAATATCTTCTAATTTATGTTCCATGGTATCGACTCCTAAAAACTGCGAGATTATATCACCAGAGGCTCATTTGTTCTTGTTTATTTTCTTCGGGTAAATTGACATGTAGCCCGATCAAACGAATCGATCGACCTTTTGCTCGCATAAAAATTTGAGGAAGTAATTGTTGAAAACTCTCCAAAGAAAGTGACAAACCCTGTTTTCTAAAGTAGTTACTTGAAAATCTTCAAATTTAAGCTTTACGCCAATTTTACGAAATGCAGATAATGGTATATTAGGCTAATACGTTCAAGGCGACGAAGTAGCTCTTGATAAAGATTATTCAATAATGCAAGTTTTGCTCAATTATGTGAATGTTTTCAACCAAAGTTTGTTCTACGCCAACTGATTTACGTTCACGATGGGCTTGTACTTCACGATCATCAATGCCGTGACTAAAATCCCAAACATACGTTTACCCGCCTTTACCAAAATTGGTTTAATAAGACGATTTGATCAAAGTTTTGAAATGTCAGCACAAGTTTCTAATCCCATATCAAGTAATCGTTGTGGATGTCACTTTTACCCACACCAGGAATTTTTATTCAAAGATAAGGTTTTAATAAATTCACTGACTTCATTCAGGCTTAATCACAAATTGCCCTGTTAGGGTTTATTCATATCCGAAAGCAATTTTGGCAAGGAATTTTAAAGGCGCACACCTGCGGAGGCTAGTTAAATCTAACTCATCAAAAATTGCTTAGGAATTTCTTAGTCGATCCAAGTAGCAGAGCCAGAACATTTTTGGCAGTGCGTGACATCTAAATAAGCTTCCATCTAAAAGAAAGTGGTTCAATAATATCAGTATAGCGCTGGAAGATTTGATGAATTTGTGCCGAAACTTGTTTATACAAAAGCCATATTCACGGGCACAAGAATGAGATTAGGACACTTTTTATGGCTTGAGCTGTTGGCATTGCACTATGCAAACCAAATTTTTCTCGCCTCATAATTACAAGTTGTCAATACACCACGTTGACGAGAAGAACCGCCTACATGCAACAGGCTTTCCCAGCAAATTAGGATTTTCACGAATCTCAATTGATGCGCAAAAACAATCCATATCAATGTGAATAATTTTT